>ERZ1669250.14-NODE-14-length-119704-cov-7.198882_pt1 | contig 119704 bp, 127 predicted proteins | sample MGYA00579295_ERZ1669250 | MGnify/ENA primary metagenome ERZ1669250 (study PRJEB41166, sample SAMN08046056) | hot springs metagenome | biome: hot spring; feature: acid hot spring; material: thermophilic sediment; isolation source: thermophilic sediment from acid...
CTGGCACCATAAAACCCACATTACACCTTCGAAGAAAAAGAATTCAACCAACAATAATAAACAACACCAACAAAAAACAATAAACAATAAGACATGAAGTAAGCAAAATGAGATAATAAATAAAGTAACATTAAGCTAATAACATTAAGCAAGATTACTTAATTATTAAACTCATTATACATTCTGGTTTAAGCCCAATGGTAACTGGCTGTAAGTAGAATTTCGTATACCATTGTATGTATATATTATGATTTAAGGCTTCTTTGATGTGATGATCGGGTTAATGGTTATTTTAACTTTCTTACTATACTTTACGGCTTCTATCCTGGTGTCTAGGAATAATTTAACAATGCTTATATTAGTTGATAGGTGTGATGTTAGGTTTGCTACAGTGTACTCTGAGTTGCCTTCCGCTAGGGCTAGGAATGGAACAAGCATGTCACCCATGTGGTCGTCGAAGGCTGCCCCCGCGTTAATTACCGTTGTAAGTGCCTCTGCAGCTTCCCTACCAACCTCCTCCGCTGGTTTACCACGTTCTCCTAGTGAATCAGCCCCAATCCTCTGTCCATTAATGGACTCGGCCCATAGTGTTATTCCGGAGCCAGGGCCTAGGTGAGGGTCTTTACCCTGCTCATAATACTCGAGGCTTATGTTGGGTTTTAAGCCTAGTTTACTTAAATAATCCTCAGCAGCCTTAGCTTGCCTAACCGCTACGTGGCCTGGCAACCTAACGGCGTGGGATAGGCCCCAGATTCCCCTTAATTCACCAAGCTCAGTTATGTTGACTGGCTTAAGCCTACTGGCTGGCTTAACAGTGACCTTAACCTTACCACCACCCCTCGGGTAATGGCCTCTCCTAATTAATTCCACGTTAACCCTCACGCCCATTAAGGATAGGTTATGGGCTAGTACAAAGCGTACGTAGTCTATGGGAGGGGCCTTAGGCACATCTGTGCCGCCGGTTATGTCAAGGGTGACTTCACTGCAGTTAACTACGGCTAGTACGGGCAGTAGCGTTTGAAGCACTAGGCTTATGCTCCCAGCAGTACCAATATCAATACTGTAGCTACTGCATTTAACTTTCCCTGGTTCAAATGTTAGGCTTAAAGACCCCTTATAGGCTCCATCAACCTTAGCATCACTGATCTTGGCAGCAGCCATAACGCTAGCTAGGTGTTGAGGCTGTAATCCTGGATTACTCCTCTTGGCTCTAATGTTAATTATCTTGAAGGGTTTACCGGTAACTATGGATAAGGCTAATGCAGTCCTCAGTATTTGCCCACCTCCCTCACCCATTGATCCATCTATAGTTATCATAATTATAGCATCCACTAGGCTCTGTTAATAAACCCTGAGCATCATCTGAGCATTAGTCATTATTTAGTATTGGTTTAAGTGAACCTAAGCATATTTAAAGGCTTCTCAATAGTACTGGTAGTGATGAGAAGGTTTCCGGAATGAGGAGTGATTGGTTCACCCCTTACTGACTCTGATTGATGTTGAACCTCTTGAATAGGCTTCCTAACCTACGTTGACTCTTCTTGAGGCTACTCATCATCCTGCTCATCTCATTATAGTACCTCAGTAGTTCCCTAACATCCCTTGGTGTTACTCCGGAGCCCTTGGCAATCCTCCTAATCCTTGATGCGTTGAGTATGTTTGGGTTGAGTAACTCCTCCTTGGTCATTGACCTTAATATTGATAGCCATTTCCTCATCCTATCCTGCGCACTCGTTAGTTGATCATCATTCAATTCCTTTAACTGAGGCATTAACCCCATTGGGAGCATTTGAAGAACCCTACTCAATGGCCCAAGCTTACCCATTGCTTCAAGCTGCTTCATTAGTGTTAGCAGAGTGAACTTACCTGTCTCAATATCCTCAAGAACCTCTTCCTCCTCCTCCATTGCCCTAACCTTATCCAGTAGTGATTCCACGTCCCCCATGCCCATTAACCTAGCCACAAACCTCCTTGGGTTGAAGACCTCAATATCCTCAATATCCTCACCATTACCAATGAACTTAATCCTAGCCCCAGTCCTAACAGCGGATACGAGAGCCCCACCCCCCTTGGCTGTACTGTCAAGCTTAGTTATGAATATTGAATTAACTGGAACATACCTACTGAATGCCTCAGCCTGAGCCCCAACCTGCTTACCGTTTGTTGCATCAACCACAAGCATTACTTCATTAGGTTTCACAACATTGTAAATCTCCTTAACCTCACTGAGAAGCTCCTCCTCATTCCTATGCCTACCAGCGGTGTCTATTATTATTAACTCAGCCCTACTGGCCATCATCTTGCCTAAGCCAACCTTAGCAATGTTAACCGCATTACCTAGGCTTGGGTCACCGAAGAACATTGCCTTAACCTTCTCAGCCAATTGCCTCAACTGGTCAAAGGCCCCTGGCCTAATTGTATCAGTCTCAATTAACCCAACCTTAAGCCCCCTCTTAATGTAGAAGTTAGCCAACTTACCTGCAGTTGTTGTTTTACCACTACCCTCGGTTCCCACCAGCATTAAGATGTAGGGCTTAGTCTTAATTTCAACATCAGGCTCCTTATCACCACCCAGTAGGTCAGTGAGCTTCCTGTATAGTAAGTAAACTAAGTAGTCCTTAGCCGTTAACCCTGGGGGAAGCTCCTTAGCCTCCTTAAACTCCTCCTCAATGCTCTTCGTTAATTCATAAACCAACTTAACGTCCACGTCAGCCCTTATTAAGGCCCTCTGCAAATCCCTCAGTATGCTCCTCAGGGTTTCCTCATCAATTAAGGTTGAACCCCTAATCCTATTTATTATACCGCCTATTGCATCCATTAAGTCTCTCATTAATCAATCACTGGGTTGTGTATGGGTAGTAACTGTACTGGTACATGCTTTGCTGAACATACCTAAGCACATCAGTTAACGTACCCCTTATGATTATTCCCTCCCCTCTTTGAATCTCGTAGACAAGCTTCATGGGTGATATGGGCATCCACCTCATTTTCCTAATGTACATTACCCTAAGTATCTGGTGCGTGATGGGTTCCTCGAAGAGTTGGAGAATAAGCACACCACCAGCCAAGTACTCCTCAACACCAAACCTACTAACCTTAGTTGCTTCACCAGTGGGTATTTCTGATGTTAAAAGCGTGGTGGTGTCCTTATAGCGCTTAAGCTGGAAGACCAACTCCCTCAAGTACTCCCTAACCCATAGTAGATCCTGGTGCCCCGTTATTATTAATGGTGCTATGGGATCGACAACAACCCTCTTAGCCTTATTCTTCTGAATAACGTCAATAATCATCCTAGCCACATCCTTAGGATCAAGTGAAAGGGTGGTGCCCTCCTTAGAGTAGAGTTTAAAGTGGGTCCTGAAGTCATATATTATAACCCTATTCTGCTTCTCATAGGCATCAAGATCCCAACCTAAGGCCTCGTAGGCACCCCTCTTAACATCCTCACTGGGTTCATCAACACTAATGTATATTCCTGACTCCCCAATGTCTGCCCCAGTCTTAAGGAACTTAAGGCTGAATATTGTCTTGCCTAAGCCTGCCTCACCAGCAATTAAGTAAACCTCACCCCTCTTGAGGCCGCCGTAAAGTAACGCATCTAAGTAGGCTATGCCGGTGGGAGCCTTATTAGCGTACATGCTGTACTGCATTTGGGCAGTGTAGTATTGGGTTATGTCGAATGGGTAAGTTTGGTTACTGTAATTATTACCACTATAAGTGTTGTAGCCTCCATAGTCATACGCATAGTATGCATACTGCGACGAATCTGCAGCAGCATCATTCTCCTTTCTTAAACCCATATGCCCTAAACCCTAGGTGGATATTTATACTTTTACCTTGAATCCACCATTAACTCGAATAATTGAATGGCCTAGGCAATGAAGGCTTAGTTTAATCACTGCCTAGGCTCAATCCTAACATCAACCCTGAACCTCCTCTTAATCCTACCTATCCTGGGCAGGCTCTTAGATAACACTAATCCATAGTACTCCTGCGGAACCTTAATAACTAGGGCATCCTCCCTCGGCTCCACGATCACTTGGTCAAGCGGCACATACTTACCGACAACTTTAAGTAATTGATTCATAGCCCTCTTATTAACCTCCACGCTCCTCCTCCTTAAGGGTACTACGAAAGTCTCCTCACCGAAGACGTAGACCTCATACTCAGGCTCCTCAGTTATGAAGTCTTTAACAACCACAACTGGTCTAGCTAAGTCCTCCTCCTTCAAACCTGCAGGTATCTTAACAGTCATCTCCAGTGAGTAAACCTTACTAACAGTCCCCTTATCTATGAAGATCACGGTATCCACTATTGATGGCAACATGCCTAACTCAACCCTACCTATGAACCTTTGGATTGAATCTATGGGTGAAGTTGCGTGAATAACACCAACCATACCTATCCCAGCTAACCTAAGGTCAACGTAAAGCTGAATATCAGCAGTATCCCTCATTTCATCAAATATCGTGTAGTCCGGCCTTGATAAAAGGAGTATGTCGTGAAGCTCCTCGGATGTGGCTAGGTTCTTAGAGAGCTGAGTGACCTGATCCGGTAGAACCATATCCCTCGGTGACTCAATAGTCTTAACCACCTTATTCTTGGATACGAAAAACTCGGCAAGCGCCTGGGCAAAGGTAGTCTTACCAGCACCTGGAGCACCCCCAATCAGTATTCCTTCAGCCCCCTTCTCAAGCCTCTCAATAACCTTGGGGTGCAGGTTATACTCCTCAACACGCTTCTTAACCAGGGGCCTAACGGCCGTTATCTCTATACCATCTGAGACTGGTGGGAACACGGCTACTATCCTAATATCCCTGTATTGAACTATGAGGGAGTGACTCCTCTTAACCTCAATAACAGCCCCATTACCGCCACTGTAGGCTGTGGAAATAACCTCCCTCACAAGCCTCTCCAAGTACTCCTTGGAGAGGACCTTATTATCCAGGTAAACCAACTCCCAGTTACCTGGGGAACCCCTCTTAGCCATGGGGAGTGTGTTCTCCTTAAGGTGTATTGACATTGTATCAGGGTACCTTTGGAACCACTTCTCAATTTCAAGCGCCCCAGTTCCCTTACCAATGTAAATGTACCTAACGCCCATTGCCTCGCAAACCTTCTTAACCATAGCATCACTCGTTATTAACACCGCCCCCAATTCCCTAGCGGTGCTTAAGACGAGACTCTCCGGGTCCTTTAAATCAGCAGTCCTAGGAGCAATGTCAACGTACTCCACGGTAACCCCCTCAATTTTAGAAGCCAGGTTGTGTATAGCAGCCACCTCCTCAAGCCCAAGTATGCCTAATGAGGAACCAACCTTAGCATCATCCTCAAAGTACTTAACTACACCAGTGTGTATAAGTAACCTACCCTTAAGTCCATTACTCTGTAGGTACTCCTTCAGAGACCCATCTAGGAAGACTGACATATCCGGAATATAGATTTCCCCAGCTGCAAGCATCAAGTACCAGTTAATGCAGACGCGCTGAGGCTTAAAAACTTATGAGTCGCATACGCCTCTTCAAAGGATTATTGAATTAACTACCGAACCCTACGCTTATGTAAAGGACTTACCACCTCAATAATGAAAGCCGCATCACCTCTATAAGGGTCCTCGAAAACTCGCCTTTAAAAGGCTAAGATACGTTATACAGATGGATGCATGGTGTTTAAGGTGTGTTCCCTTTGTTAAGATCCCCACGTTAGGAATTATCATAGGCATTATGAGGGGGATAATGCGTATTAATCATTGTATCACTCAGTCTTTAGGTCACTCATCATTAACTCAAGGCCTGCGTGGTTACATCACTCAGGTTAGGCAATACTGCATAACCTCTTATAGGGTTTTCCGTTTACTTTCCAGTTTAAGATCCTGCATACTTCATTTTTCCTCCTCCTAGCCTGAATTTTACTCCTAATCACAGTGATGGGAAACACCAGCCCCAAGCTTACTTTTTCATTAGTTTCTCTTGAACTCAACATCCTTATTATTTAATGAACCCTATAGTTAATGGGGCTTACATTCTATTGAGAATTCAGCTTTACTTAAGGCCTCACGAAAGCCTAATTAAACTCAATGCAATAGTCCCTAGTGCTGGGTCGGTTTGTTTAAAACCTAGTTTCCCCTCGTCCTCTTAAGGGGGCGTGAATGTGTATTTTGGTTGATGTGGAGGGCATTGATGGTGTTGGTAAATCCACTGTAATTAGGCTTACTGCAGATGAGCTAAGGAGGAGGGGGTACTTAGTTTATGTTACAAGTGAACCAAGTGACTCACCCATTGGCTTATTCATAAGGAAAAACGTGTTGGAAAGCAATCTTGAAGTGGAGCCAACTGCCTTAGCCCTTCTATTTGCAGCGGATAGGGTGGTTCACTACAATAGGGTTATAAGGCCTAAGGTTCAGGAGGGTTACATAGTTATTACTGAGAGGTACGTTGAATCCACGGTGGCGTACCAGGGTTCCCAGGGGGTACCTATTGAGTGGATAATGGAAATTAACTCAACGGTGGCTGAACCGGACCTAGTGATAATACTTAATGCACCATTAAGCACCGTTGCAGGTAGGTTAACTAGTAGGGGGACGCTTGAGTACTTTGAGAGGAACATTAGCTTCCTTAAGAGCGTCCAGGAGACTTACCTTAGGAGAGCTAGGGAGCGTAATTACCCAGTTATTGACGCGTCAAGGTTAATTAAAGATGTTGTTAATGATGTACTTACGCTTATTGAGGATAAGGCCCAGGGTAAGTGCAAGAACAATAATTAATAATCCATAAGCACCCCTGCTAATCCCCCTTATTGAACCACCTCCTCCACCAGCGTCCGTGTTAATACTAGTGATGTTAGATAGTACTGAGGAGATGTATTTAATGTTCAGGATTATGGGTAAATTAACTTCGCTGGTTTGCTCAACAACAATGTCCACAGTATAGGATGAGGAGGAATTAATAATGAGGTTACTTAAATACTGGTTATAAGTGCTTTTAGCGACCTCATAGTAAGTCTCATACGTGTCTAGTTCATTAATTAAGTTAACCTTCTGGTATTCAATGCTTTGATTAATAGCAAGACTGAAGAGTAAATACTGACCGGTTAAGTTAAAGTATATGCTCATTAGCTTAGCTGATGCGTTTTGAAGCTGTGAACTTGTTTGAATCAGTCCATTAGTGATGTTGGTTAAGTTACCGTATAGTGAGGTTGGTACCGCTAACGCCATGTTAAGCCTACTTAGCGTCGTATTAAGTGTGCTTGTTGTTGAGTTAAGTACGTTACCTAGGTAATTGAGGGCAATGTAGAGTGAGTAAACGCTTTGATTAGTCCTAACAAGGGTATTACTTATGTTGGTTAAGGCGATGACGATGGCAGTACCCCTAGTGTTCAGTTGGTACGCTAGTTCACTCAATTGCCTACTAGCCATTAATACACCCATCTCAGCGCCACTAACGTAATCCTCAAGTCTAAGCACCGTAACCCTCATGGCATCTACATCCTTAATTAACTTACCTAATTCACCAAGTATGCTAGCCTTAACTTCACTGTTTATGTTAAGTGAATTAACCTCATTATACAGTTTAGTTAAGTTACCTTGAACATAACCAAGGTACTGGTAATACCCGGCAAGTGTGGTGTTAGTAGCGTTAAGTATTGGTATTAACTCCATTAACGTGACGTTATACTGCTTAATTTCCCCATAAGCGTATACGACATCTGAAATTACCTCATATTGAAGATTAATTATCTCATTATTCAACTGCGTTAAATTACTCATTATTTGCTTAAGGGAGTAGGACACCATTGGGATAGTGTAGTTAAGCTTACTTAAAACACCATATTCAGCCTTCAACGCGTAGTTAACTTCATAGACCTGAAGCAGCAGTAGGCTTTCAATAACCCTAGTGGAATTCATGTAGTAGGCTGACTGCCTATATAGGGTGGCGGTGGTGTTAAGTAGGTATGATAATTGATACAAGTCATTCAAAAGAATGGTGGCGTTACTGCTTATAGGCCTTACGTAAGGTATATTGTTGAATTCCGTAAGTGTATTGTTTAATTGACCTATGGTTAACTTAAGGTAGTTCAAATAGTAGTATAAGTCTATTGACGAAGTGAAGGTTAATGAACCCAGGTTTATTGCACTCCAATTACCTGAATTAGCAATGATGAATGTTACGTTTAACCCAATGGAACCATTCCTCGGTAACTCACCAGACCAGTACGTATACTCCCCAGTACCAATACTCACCACGCCCGTGGGTGGTGTGGAGTAGTAGTAATTAATGCCGTTCTGAAGCGGTATGTACGCATTATAGGTTAGGGGTAGGCCTAATAGGTTTGATGCATTAATCAGCATTATGAGTTTAACACCAGGGCTGCCGTTTATTACTTGACTTGGGGTTGTTGAACCATTGATGAGGTACCTGAAGTTAATTACATAACCATTCACTAATGGGTTCTGAAACTCAACGTTGAGTGATATGGTCTCAAACGGGTTAATTTTAACATTCCAGTAAACCTCATCACCGCTCATTAAGTATCCACTTGAGGCGTATAATATTGATGAGTACGGTGGTAACCTAAAGCCCACCACAACGTTAATTGCCGATGAATTTTCGTTAATTAGGTTAATACCATAGTTAATATAGGATTTAACACCGCTGCTCGTGTAGTAGTTGACGTAATTAATAGTGTATGTTACTGATAATGACCCAGTAGCCTCAGCCACGTAGGCCATGTGAGCAAGTGCAATGGTCAATAGGGTAATCGTGATTAGCCATGGTCTGGCTTTAATTAAGGTGAAGTAGCTTGTGAATAAGGGCTTAATGCCTCTGATCCTCAATAACCTCTTCAAGCCTCGATATCTCCTCTTCAATTCTATCGGCATCATCGACTAATCTGCTGCGTCTCCTGGCTAATAAATCTATTTTAAGTCCTTCAACATAGTTCCTAATCATATCTCTCACATTAACGCCACTTACATTTATCCTCTCCACCACGCCTGTTTCATAGACTTTACCACCCCTAATGTTAATTATCCTACTGCCTATCTGCGCTACATCAGGGTTATGGGTGGCGATAACCATGGTTACACCAATTGTCTTATTCAACACATTAATGAGAGCCAGTAGCTTTGATGCACTGGCTGGGTCAAGGGCACCAGTGGGTTCATCCATTATTATTAAGCTTGGGTTAAGGGCTAGTGCCCTAGCTAAAGCAACCCTCTGCTGTTGACCACCCGATAGTTGGTTTGGGTAATGATTAGCGTATGGGGTTAACTCAACTAGTTCAAGTAAATACCTAGCCTTAGCCTCTGCCATTGCTTCATCATACATACCGCTCATTAACATCGGCATCATGACGTTTTCAATAGCCGTCAGGTTCTGGATAAGGTTATACTGCTGAAACAGGAAACCCACCTTCAGTAGCCTTAATTTAGCCAACTCATTTTCACTCATATCAGTGACATCAATCTCATTCAAGTAAACCCTCCCACTAGTAGGCTTGTCAAGCATACCCATTATATTGAGCAGTGTTGATTTACCTGAACCACTGGGACCCATTATAATGACAACCTCACCACTGTACACATTTAAATTGACATTGATCAACGCGTCAACGTATACGGACTCAGATATGTAGTATCTCTTGCTAACGTTAATTAACTTAACCACAGCATTGCTATTACTCATTATAACGCATCAGCGTTCTTGATATTATTAACCTTTTCGTCCCACTGAGCTAATTCATGATTGTTTGCGTTAGGTAAAGGGTTAATCCTTAAATATACAAGAGGAAAAGACCTTTCATGAGTTACCTAGAGCCCATGGTGCAGATACCATTCCTGCAGCCGTTGATAAACTTCCTACTTAAGGTACCTGTGATTGGGCCAATAGTGAACTTCCTACTATGGACACCTATCTTCGCTGTCTGGTTTGTTCCTGGTCTGGTTGGCTTATTCATACCGCTGATATTCGTCATATGGTGGGAGAGGAAGGCTGCCGCAAGGGTTCAATGGAGGTATGGACCACTTGAAATATCCAAGAGGATTGGTGGTGTTATACAACCAATAAGCGACTTAATAAGGTATACACTTCAGGAAATCATAATTCACCAGGAGGCTGATGAGGCTTACTTCCTACACATGCCCGTCTTCGGCTTCGTATTCGCGCTACTGCCAGTCCTATTCCTGCCCGCTGGGCCTAGCATTTACGCAATAAACACTGGCTACAATATACTGATAGCTGCGGTGCTCATATCAATATTCAACATTGTCATCATAGTGAGTGGCTGGGCCTCAACAGATAAGTGGGCCTACATAGGTACGGTTAGGGAGGCCTTCATGTATGCGGCCTATGAAATACCATTCATGTTATCAATAATAGCAATGATAATACTCTTCGGTACAGCTGACCCATTCACTATGGTTAATGCACAGGTTGCCCACTACATACCTGGAGCCATACTTAATCCTCTAGCCTTCATAGTTGCCTTCATAACCACAGCAATGGCCTCCTCCAGGTTTCCATTCGATATTGTTGAGAATGATACGGACATTGTTGTTGGACCCTTCACTGAGTACGGTGGTTTAATCTTTGGTTTAACCATGACCATGAGCTACGAGAAGACTTACGTAATGACTCTGCTACTCTCAATAGTCTTTCTAGGTGGCTGGAGTGGCCCATACATTGAACCACTAGGTGACTTATCGGCACCACTATGGCTTGGCGTTAGGGTGTTCCTAGTCATGATGTTCTTCTCATTCCTAAGGGCAGTGTACCCTAATTACAGGCTTGACCACGCCTTAAGGATGGGATGGCGCACACTACTTATTCTGTCAGTAGTAAGTGTTATATGGAGTATAGTTATTAGGCTAGTGTTCCCGGTGATTTAACATGGCTAAGAAGGTAACGCAACCCAAGGTTAACCCAGTGGCTGGACACTTAAATGCGTTAGCTGTCGGAGTGAAGGAATTAATTAAACCAACTAGGTTCACAATACAGTACCCCAGGGAGAGGAGGTGGGTTATTGATAGGTTTAGGGGTTTCATAATTAATGATGTTGAGAAATGCATATCATGCTTCCAATGTGCGTGGGCATGCCCAGTTAACGCAATATTCATGTATAGGGCACCTAACGGTAAGTACTACCCTGGAATAAGGTATGAGCAATGCATACTCTGCCACTTCTGCGTTGACGCTTGCCCAGTTGGTTCACTGCAGGGTACTACAATAAGTGACGGCGCATTCCCAAACCTAGAGTCAACAGTGTTTAAGCCTGAGGATATGCATAATCTACCTCAATGGGATGATGAAGCGGAGTACGTGGTTAAATATGACTTCGATGAGAACGGTAACCTTAAGATAATCCGAATGAGGAAGAGTGAGGTGAAGTAGATATGGTTAAGTGCCCAGTCTGCGGGAGGGATTACCAGAACACTCTCTCACTACTTAAGCACGTTAGGTTAAAGAGTAGGTATGATGAACCTCATAAAGCTCTTTGGTCGGAGTACGTTAAGTTTAAGAGCATTAATGATGGGTATGAGGACATGTTCACTGAAACCGACATATTTAGGGAATTCTTAAAACAAAAGAAGGTCTCCTTTTAACCCTACGCAGTTATTTAATTCACTTCCTTTGATCAATTGGGACATACTGAACGTCATGTGGCCCAACGTAGCACGCCCTTGGCCTGAATAACCTATGCTCATTCAAGTACTCTATTGCATGGGCTGACCAACCCACAACTCTGGACATAGCGAATATCGGCGTGTAATACTCGTACGGTATACCAAGCAGGTACATTGCTATCCCACTCCAGAAGTCTATATTGGGGTAGAGGCTCTTTGGCGCAAGCTTCTCTAAAACAACCTTCTCAACCTCTTCAGCTATCTGGTAATAAGTCATGTTACCCTTCTTTTCACTTAACTCCTTAACAAGATCCTTATATATCCTGGCCCTTGGGTCATAGGTCTTATAGACCCTATGCCCAACACCCATTAACCTCTTGCCCTCAGCAAGCAACTTCTCAACATAAGGCCTAGCATTACCTGGATTCCCAATCTCAAGATACTGCTTCATGGCTGCCTCATTAGCACCACCGTGAAGTGGCCCCTTCAATGCCGCTATACCTGCAACAATAGCTGAGTATAGGTCAGTCCAGGTTGATATCGCCACGTGTGTCGCAAAGGTTGATGCAGGAACTTCGTGATCTATGTGAAGTACTAGGTATAGGTCTATTGCCCTTGTGGATACTTCATCAGGTATTGAACCAAACATCATGTAGAGGAAGTTAGCTGAATGACTAAGATCCCTCCTAGGCCTAATAATCCCTAAACCCCTGCTAAACCTATAGTGGGCGGCAATTATGGTTGGGAAAACTGCGGCTAGTCTAATTGCTTGGTCGTAAAGAGCATCCTTGCTTAAGTCACCCGCCTTAGGGTCAAAGCCGGCTAAGGCTGATACAGCTGACTCTAGGACAAGCATTGGGTGAACCTTATTCTCGGCTAGAACCCTTATTATTGAGTAAACCTCCTCCGGTAAATCCCTATTGGCTGCAAGCTTTTCACTGAACTCCGATAACTCACTCTTTGTGGGTAACTTGCCGTAAAGCACCAGGTAGGCTGTTTCCTCGAAGTTTGAGTACTTGGCTAGGTCCTCAATCCTATACCCCCTATACCACAGTATTCCCTTCCTTCCATCAATATCACTTATTGACGTTACCTTGATTAGAACATCCTCAAGACCATGTATTATTGGCCCGCATGGAGACTCTATCACCTTTCCGCTTGTACTTATTTCAACCTTCTTAACAGACTCCATAGTTCCCCTAGTTGAATTTATGCTTAAAAAGCTAATTTACCTATAAATATAACACCTTAAGTGTAGAGAATTCGACAACCACATTACCTATGGCTTGCGAATTTAATGCCACAACGATAAGTCTACTTGTGGTTAAGCCAATACTATTGACTAATGCGCATTTGGGAACTATTATTTTATCTTCATAAGTATTTACGTATGCTTGAGTTGATTCAAATTCTACATTGTTTAAGGGTATTGCTAAACCCATGGGTACTTTAACGTTAACCCTAATGCACTTAAACCTACTCCTACCACCGAGGTAAGCCCCATATATGAACCCATTTGATGCTAGGAAACCCGCAACAGCCCTGGCTTGTTTATTTAAAATCCTGAAGTTAACCCCCTCTAGGCTTAACCTACCCTCATTAGATTCAAGACTATATTGGTAACCTAAGTCAATTGAAATAACCCAAGGTGCCTTGAGAAGTGGTATAACGTAAGTATTATCCTTTTTCTTAGCCTTGAATAACTTAATTAAATCATTTGGGTTTGAGTTGATTAGTTTCCTAAATTGCTCAAGGTCACCTAGCGTAATGGTTTCAATGCGCATATGGCTTTAGGTAATTTAAATTTATTAGTATTTCTATGGAACCTCTATGTTAGCATGCATATTTCTTAAATCCTCCTCAGTCTTATTCAACCTATGCATTAACTCCGCTATTACTGCATCAAGGAAAACAGTAGTGGTATCCTCAAATAATGTACCTAAGGGAGCGAGCGGTTCATGAAGCCCAAGTATTTGCCTAGCAAAGTAATCATCAATCCTGGAAACCTTAGTCCTACCTGGTATTACAAGAACCATATCAGCAATCTTAGCTAATGGTGAGTCAGGGTAACTAGTCACAGCAACAACCTTAGCCATCATGCGTTTAGCCGCATCAGCAGCTGCAACTACAATACTCGTTGTCCCACTTCCACTTATGGCTATAACCAAGTCCCCTGAGCCGACACTTGGCGTTATTGTTTCACCCAATACGTATGACTTATACCCAAGGTGCATTAGCCTCATGGCAAACCCCCTCGCAACTAGACCTGATCTCCCAGCCCCAACAACTAAAACCTTATTACCCCTATGGTAAAGCTTCTCAAGCTCGTCAATGAATTCGTTAACCTGATCGGGACGCATGACCTTTATAGCCTCTTCTATAAACCTACTTACCTCATTATACGCCATCATGAAGTATGGGGGGAAATCTAGATTCATTACTGAAGGGTTCTTTTTAAAAAATTTAAACATTTACCCTTTTTAAAACAGGGGGTGGGGCGTCGTTAAGTTACTTTAAGTCATCACTAGGCTCTTCACCGTCATAAAGTGACCTATCACTAATATTGACACTATACTTCTTAGCCTCAAGTTTCTGCGCAATGTACTCAAAGGCCACCATGGGGTCAGTGTGTGGTCCACAGGTATAGACATCAACAGTCGCATACTTGTGCTCAGGCCAGGTGTGAACTGATATGTGGGACTCAGCCACAATAGCCACTACTGATAATCCACCGCTTGGCGTAAACTTATAGTAGAATAATGACACCACGGTGGCGTTAGCCTTTTCTGCAGCCTCCTTAACTATGTTTGTTAACTTGACTTCATCTCGAAGTATTTCCTCATTACAGTCATATAAATTACCGTACACATGGGTACCATAAACAACTGCCCCAATCCCCCTCACGTGCTTGGGAACTTCTTCTCCCAATGTGAGGGGATTGGTTTGGGTTCTCATTGCTGCGATTCTAGTGGGTTTTTAAACCCATTATATTTCCTCGCTTAAAAACTTTACCCCCAGTTTAACCCAATATCCCCTATATTGCATTCATGCGGCCAGCAATAACCTACTTTTAATCACCAGTAATTATCACGAAGTCATCCCCCTTACTGCTCCTGCCCTTGAATAGTTTAATCAGTAATGCTGTAATACCTATGATTACGAGTATAAGCAGTATTGCGGCTAGGTAATTCCAGTTAATGTAATATAATACGTTAATAGACGCTGAGTTACCTATTATTGGCACTGTATAGGAGCCGATTGCGGCATGTACTGTAACGTAATTGACGCCGATTGGAACACATATGGTGGCTGAACCATTAATGTTGAAGCTTAGGCCACCTGCATTAACGATTGCACTTATTGGTGAACCTAGAAGCCCAACTACCTTAACATTAATTACCCTTACTGGTATACTCACGTTCACGTTACTGGAATTAACCTTAACTATTGATGAACCTACCACGGAACCATTAATCATAGCGTTAATGAGTATTGTGGACCCATACTTAACATTACTTAAGGTAACCTTAAACACATTATTACTGCCATTTATTAAACGCGCAGATGAATTCATGGCTAATACTACATGACCACATGCAGACGGTAATTGAGTTAACATTACGCTTAAGTTCACTGTATGGAATAGTGGAACCTTAACTATGGTTGATGATTGATTTATAGTAACCATAAGCCTATAGTAACCTGAATCGCTTATAATAACCAGGGAGTAGACCCCTGGAACTAGGCAGGTATTATTCCTTAACATAGTGTATGCCCCATGGCCCAAAAGTAGGATTGTTGCATTCACAGGGTATCCATCAATGGTCTCAACATTAATTGAATTCCCAGTTATAATATTGTTTAAGTTAACCGTAGCCTTACCGTTAGCCAATCCGAGTATAATCAGGTTGGCCACAGGCTCATTACCTATGTATAAGGTTTCATTAGATGGAACCGTTACAGTGACACTCCCCTTACTAGCCTGGGTGGGTATTAGGAGATTACTGCACCATGGGTTCAAGGACACTGATGCCGTTGACTCAATCCAGTTAACTGATCCACTTAACTTAACTAACGATTGCCCAGGAATGAAGATAGGCACGGTGGTATCTAGCCTAGTTAATGAGCCTGCTAGGTTAATAGTGTAGTAGGCCGAGTCATTGCTTAAGATCGCTAAGCCACTCCAGGGAATGCCCACGGTGGCTGGTATTGAATAAGTCGTGTTGACTGAGTAATACACCGTGGCGTTATTAACCCTGAAAGCTGGGTTAAATGTGTAGGATACGTAAACATACTTACTCATTACTATGGGTATACCACTGGCGTTAACAATGTACGTACTCTTATTGACCAGGAAAGTGAATGGGGACGCAGGCTTCACAGACCCCCCAATTACGACTAACCCAACCATAGTGTATAATGGGGTCAACCCAAGGCTAACCGTATTATTAATGGTGAGGATGCCGGAGCCACTGTAGCTGCCTGTAATTACCGGTCCCTTGTAAAGGTAAAGCACTGGGGGTATCTTCATGTAGTTGGCGATAGTTACCATTAATCCATAGGTGCTTCCGCAATTAACCCAAGTGCTTATGAATTTAGGAGTGTTCAAACCCATTACTGGGGTTATTGACCCATTACTCAGCACTAATGAGACTGATGATAAACCCAACTGTGACCTTGGGTCAATTACAAGGGTTAAATTAACAATGCCATTACAATCCAACGGTATTATTGATGATCCATTAACAGGCAGTATTACTGGAGTTGGGGAACCATTAATGTACATCAACCCATAATTAACAATATAGTTAGGTGCAGCTACCAATACAGGCGCCATAACCATCAACACCACTAGGAATACAATAAACTTCCTCATCACGGGGATGTCTTTTTATCCTGAAACTATTTAACCTATTGTTTACTAATAAAGTAAGTACCACTCATGGAGGCTTAATTACTTCACCCCCATGTGCCTTAAGGCAAAGTTAACGAACGTACCTATGGAGGTTAATCCACTAACGTGCAGTGTTCATATCACTTACTGGAGGATTTTGATTGAGCAGTGGACTTAGCATGCTTTAGTTTTCTAACCCAAGCCTGCTTTTGCGGGTTCTTACCCATTTTAACCATGCTTACGAAGCACCTCCTACTGCAGAACCGTAGGACCACTCCATCAACCCTAACGTACATTAACCCATAGCCAGGCGGTATGGGTCTTCCACAGTACGAGCAATTGTAAATCCTCACAATCCCTCAATTCCCCTGTTCTTTTAAATTTGACGCATTAATCGCTTAGAATCACTAATTAGTGTGAACTGCGGAGTATCAGCTAATTTTATTAACCCACGTTAAGCAATGATTGACTTATGTTGGTTATTCACCTTCCTGCTTCTTCGCTTTCCCCTAAGGCTACTTTCCGCACCCACCTGTGCTTAGCTTAAAAGCAGCCAAGTGGGTTTAAGTATGATGCAGGGTGTCTTCGTGACGGGACCGCCTGGGGTTGGTAAAACAACCCTAGTTGTTAAGGTGACTAGTAGGCTTAAGGAGGCTGGTGTTAGGGTCGTGGGCTTTTATACGTTAGAGGATAGGGAAGGGGGCGTTAGGGTTGGTTTTAGGCTGGTTAATATTAATAATGGTGAGTGGAGGTGGCTGGCTCATGTTAATAAGGTGCAGGGGCCAATGGTTGGTAAGTATCATGTTGATATTAATGCGATTGAGTGGGGCTTAACCTTACTTAACGAAGTAGGTGACCTTTACGTTATTGATGAGGTTGGCCCCATGGAGATGAAGCATCCCTCATTTCTAAGGAACATTGAGAGCATCATTAACTCAAAGCGCTTCCTCATTACTGTCCATGTTAGGATGAGTAATTGGGTTAACTCATACTTAAGCCTCAGCAAGATACTTAAGTTAAGTTATGCTAATAGAGATGCTGCGGTTAATGAGGCACTCAATTACTTAAAGGTATTACTTAATAAACCTAATTAATTCTAGCTGAGACTGTTAAAGTTCCTTTACTTGCTGGCTTAAACTCAGGTAGCTTCAAGTATGCCACTGCTGCCCCAGCCCTAGCTGCTGCGTCAATCACTAGGAGATACTTAACAGCCTCCTCAATCCCCACCACAAGTTCAGTTACAGTTAATGCTGCGCTACCTATGAGTGAACCAACTAATGTTCCAGTACCATAGACAGCGTTATATATTGTTATTGCGCTCTTCTTGTCCCTTGAATTATCGAAGAGGTAGGCCATGTAGGCTGTGTTTGATACTGAGTTAGTGAAGCCGGCTACTATGTTCATTATGAATAATTGGTAAACGCTAGTGCTGAAAACGTACATTAATGGGAACGTTACTAGAAGGAACCTGCCCAGGAACATCATTAGTCTCCTATGCTTATCCACAAGTGAACCAACCGGCCTCTGGAGGATTAACGTTGATGTTCCGCCTACTATGCTTAGTATAGCCACTTGCTCAGTGGTCATGTTGAATACGTAGTATTGCGCAACTGGGAATATTGGCCAGGCGAAGGACCAGACGACCGCAAATAGGAATGTTGCGCCCAGGAATCTTTCAATACCCTTAACGCTCTGCCTAAGGTTGCCTGAATCCACCCCATCATACTTAACGTTATTTAACCTAGTCAACACCATGAAGTTGCTCATTATGAGTAGCGCAGCGGTTAAGAATACGTACCTAGCCAGGGAGTAATCACCCCTAATCACTAATCCCGCTATTAATGTGGCCAGTAAACCACCTATTGACCCGAAGAAGCCGTACTCAGCAAGAACCCTACCCCTAGAGCCTCTACTTGCTCTCTCTAATAGTAGTGCCCACGCGTATGAGGAAACACCACCAATGGCAGCAATGAATAGGTAAGTAATAACATAGAGTATTGGATTACTGTAGGAGATGAACGCCATCAGTAACCATAAAGTAGCCAACGTTACTGTTGATAACCTAAGCAACTTAACGGGTTCACTGAGCTTCCTTAATGGTAACTGAGTCACCCCTGCAAAGAAACCGTTTGCGGATGAAATTAAACCTAAGCCAATATTAGGTACCCCACTGGCGACTGCCAGGAAACCCATGAACGGTTGTGTTAAACCATTGGCTAGGTTCTGAATTAGCACGTATAATCTCAGCTTATCCACAAATAAACCACACTGACCATTGAATATTTAAATCTATCCTCTCAACAGGTTAATGATGCGCTTTGACATTTATATTTCCAAATTCGTAATCTACTCATCACTTAAATAATCATGCCTAGGCTTTACTCACTCAATTGGAAAGACTTAAGGGCACTTTCAATAAAAGTATGAACCCAGGCATTGAAGTCTTATGCGGGAAGCAACTATGAAAAGGGTCATGAGGCGAAACATGATGAAAACTTTTAGTTAATGCTTTAAAAAATCCTAGGCATAAACTACGGTGAAGGTGAATATGGTGCAGTACTACTTAGGCGTAGACGTGGGTGCAAGCTTCATTAGGATAGGCGTGGTTGGGTTAAACGGTGAGATTATTGATAAGGTTAAGGTCCCCATGCCCCAGGAAGGTGATGAAGACACTGTTGCTAACATAATAATTAAGGGAGCTAAGGAGAATTTAGGCAAGTACCTATCCTCAGTTTCAGCAGTGGGGATAGGGTCAATAGGTCCCCTTGACCTGAAGGCTGGTAACGTTCTAATAGCCCCTAATTTAAGGTGGAGGGTTAAGAGGTTTAGGCTCTATGCCCCATTGAGGAGGGGGCTTGGGTTACCTGTAGTAATAGGTAATGATGCCATGGCGTCAGTCTGGGGTGAGTACCTATTCGGCCAGGGGGTTGGGAGGAATAACGTAGTTTACATAACCTTATCCACAGGTATAGGAATGGGTGTTGTGGTTGATGGGCACCTCCTAGTGGGTAAGGATGGTAACGCTCATGAAATGGGCCATGCCGTTGTTGATATTGAGTCAGATCTGCAGTGCGGCTGCGGGGGCTATGGGCACTTGGAGGCTATTGCTGGTGGTGGTAATATACCTAGGAGCGCCCGGTGGTACCTTGAGAAGAGGTATAGGGGACAGGTGAGTGAATTAGCTTTAAAGGTTAAGGAAGGTAGGGCCACTACTCCAGACTTATTTAATGGATTCAAGAATGGTGATCCATTTGCGCTGGAGTTCATTGACTATGTACTTAAGGCTATTGCGGCTGGGGTGGCTAACACAATAAATGCCTATGACCCTGAAGTAGTGATACTGGGTGGTAGTGTCTTCCTTAATAATGTGGATGTGATAATGGATGGGTTAAACAGGTACGTTAAGAGGTATGTTGCTAATAGGATGCCTGAAATAACGGGCACGCGCTTCGGGGATGACATAGGAATAATCGGCGCCGCGGCGTTAGCCTTAAGGGTACCTGAATCACTTAAACCATTCATTGAGTTGCAGGAAAAGGAACTGCATTAGGCTTGGTCACAGTAGTCCTAGGTTGGTTAATAGTTCAATGGCGTTGTTTTCGCTTGATAATCTTACGTAAGCCTTCTTCTCCCCCTCCATTGTTATCAGAGTCCTAACGTTAACGACCTTAACCTTATACGCCTTCTCCACGTAATCCCTGATCACCTTCTTATTAACGCTCCTAGGCACTACAACAGTTAACGTATTCTCCTTCTCAGCCAGCCTAATAGCCTTCTCAGTTAGAATGAACCTAGTGATGATTGGTTGACTGGACATGCTCACTCACCTACATTGAAAAGCTTCCCACTGCTTAACTTCTCAATAGCCCCCTGAGTCCATAATGTTAATCTACCCGGCACACCGCCAGGCGCTAGGTGGAGTACACTTAGGTTGTCTACGTAAACCACGTCGACTCCAGCCATATTCCTAACTGCCTTAATCACTGGTGCATCCTTCCTGGAAACAACCACTAACACACTCTTAGGCTCCTTATACCTCCTACCCCTCATCTTACCCCTCCCAGCCCTAATCCTCACGTTACGTTGAGCCCTAAGTACATCACTCCATAGTCCAAGAGCCTTGAAGACGGCCTTAACATCACTAGCCTTACTAATTCCCTCAAAATCATTAACCACAACCAGCGGTATTGCCTTAACATCCCCAACTAAGTGCCCCCTCGCTATTACGAGTTCCTTAACGGCTGTGGCTGCTATTGCTGACCTAATTGCAAGTATCCTCTCCTTCCTATTAATCCTCTCCCGCAGCCTCTTCTCAACCTTAGGTGGATGCGCCCTCCTGCCCTTAACCACGTTGGGTGCGATCCTGGCCCTTGGCCACATGTTACCCTTAATCCTAGGAACCCTAGCTATACCTAGGCCCGTACCGAAGCTTACAGCAGATGTCCTTAACCCAGCCTCCTTATCGGTGCCCTTTGGTTGAAGCCTAGCCGTTAATGCACTCAACACTGCCCTTCTAATTAAGTCAAACCTTATTGGGGTCTTAAAATGCTCAGGTAGGTTTACCTCACCTACAGCTTCACCGTTTAGGTTCAGTAATTTAGCGTTGGCCGGGACCTCGTACTTGTTCTTAAGTAATGGGGATAAGTCAATGCTCACTTCAACTCACCCCACTTACACCCATTGTGCTTACCCAAGTTACGCTTGGGGCTTGAATCTGCCTAAGATCATAGTTGAACGGTGGCCTAATTGGGTATCTGAAAGCAATAAGCCTCTTAACAACGCCTGGTGTTGAACCCTCAATGAGCACGTAGCCACTTCTTATTATGCCGTAATGCTTAAACCCACCCTTAGGCGTCACCTCAGCACCATTATCGCTTATCTTAAGTATCCTCTTATTATACTCAGTGCGCCTATGGAACCCCATTTGCCCCATCCTCGGTTGAGTATACATTACCGCAGGCTTAGGCCCAACTGTACCAGTCCTTCTTGAACCCTTCCTATGCTTATGCCACCTGGGCAACTCCTTAACGCCAAACCTCTTAATTACACCCTGGGTCCCCTTACCTTTAGTAACCCCTATGACATCCACTAGTTGACCAGGCTTAAAGACATCAGTGGGCTTAACCTCCTTACCTAATAACCCTGAAGCGTACTTAAACTGCTCATCAATGGTTGGTACACCACCAACTGGTATTTCAAGAACCTCAGGGGTCTTCTTACCTACACCAGCCTTATAGGGTTGGGTCATTGCAATAACCTTAATGTAACTTACCGAGTCAAGTAGACCCTGCAGGTCAGTAAGCGCCTTATCCGTATTAAACTTCTCAGGTAATGTAGGTATCCTCCTCGTAATATACTTCTTAACTTCATCAGTAACGCTAACCCAGGCTTCCCCAACGCTCACTAACTCTGACTTAAGTGGGTTAACTGCGTAGGCTCTTAAACCAACTACGTAAAGTGGAGGAGTCTCAACTACTGTAACTGCTTTAATAAGTTCCTTACCGAAGAATGGGCTTGTCTTTCTATCATCAACCACAGTAACGTGAACCATACCGGCCTTATAACCAACGAAACCCAGGAGGGTGGGTTTACCTAAGTTAACTATAGGCCAATTGCGTATTCTAGGCACTATATCACTGGCCCTCTTCCTAGGGTAGTAGGCCATGGATCCTCTCCTAGGCCTATGAATCTTCAACCCCACTATAAGACACCTTAGCAGTGGGTTAATGAATGAGGCCTTTTTAAGCTTTCTAGATGATGACTGACGGGGCGCGTTTAGCCGTCAAGGCCCTTCCCTTAGCTTAAAGCTTAAACTTTAAGTTACCTATAATGATAAGAAATATTAAGCAATAGGATGCAACCCCCTTAGTGAACATTGAGGAGCTACCGCTGCCAAGCGTGCTTAGGGACTTCCTAATTAGTAAGAGGGGCATTAGAACATTATACCCACCCCAGGAGGAGGCTATTAAGGCTGGCTTACTGAATGGTGAAAATGTACTAATGGTTTCAGCCACAGCCTCAGGTAAGACACTGCTAGCTGAGATAGCGGCTATAAACAATATCTTAGTTAATGATAAGAAGACGCTTGTGGCAGTTCCCTTAAAGGCATTAGCCTTCGAGAAGCTAAGTGACTTCAACACGTACAGTGAATTAGGCATTAGGGTGGCTGCATCAACAGGTGACTATAATAGTGAGGATAAGTGGTTAGGCTCTTATGACATAGTAGTAACCACCTATGAGAAACTTGATAGTCTGCTTAGGCTTAAGCCGAGCTGGATATGGGAAGTTGGGCAACTCATCATTGATGAAATACATTTCATTAATGATGATGAAAGAGGACCAATCATAGAGTCGATTGTAGCTAAGTTAAGGATGCTTAACCTTAACCCACAGATTATTGGGTTAAGTGCAACAATAGGTAATCCTGAAGAATTGGCTAATTGGCTTAACGCTAAGCTCGTTAAGTCAAACTGGAGGCCAGTCAGCCTGAGGGAGGGCGTCTACCATAAGGGCGTAATAACCTACGTTAATGACGGCGAAAGGCGGATTAGTGGGCAGGGTGATTCACTGGTAAACCTAACGGTGGATACGCTGAACGATGGTGGGCAAGTACTCGTGTTCTCATCGTCAAGGCAGGGCGCAGTGAAGATAGCTAGGAAGCTAGCTGAATACGTATGCTCATCCCCAGTTAGGTACATTGACCCCACTGAGGCAAATGAATTAGCTGAGGAGGTTAAGGAGGCTTCCTCATCAAGGATACTTGCCGAGGAATTAACAAGCCTAATAAGGTGCGGCGTATCCTTTCACCACGCAGGTCTTGAATTAGAGGTTAGGAGAATAATTGAGGAGGGATTTAGGAGAGGCGTATTAAGGGTTTTAGCCTCCACAACAACCCTAGCCGCTGGGGTTAATCTACCTGCACGTAGGGTTATTATTAATGAGTATAGGCGTTATGAACCAGGCTTCGGCTTCATTGAGATACCTGTAATGGAGTATAAGCAGATGGCTGGTAGGGCAGGTAGACCAGGCCTTGACCCCTATGGTGAAGCAATAATAGTGGTTTCAAGTAAGGATGAGGTGGATTACGTCATTGACAAGTACATTAAGTCCCCGCCTGAGTACGTTAAGTCAAACTTCATGAACACCACTTCACTCAAATTCCACATTCTATCCGCTGTGGCAAGCCAATATGCTGATACAATTAATGAATTGGTTACGTTCATTTCAAACACGTTCGCTGGATTCCAGGGTAGATTATCATCAGTAATCCAGGCTAATTCAATTAGGAGGATGATTAGTAGGATTATTGATGAACTAGTGGATTACGGCTTCATCATTAAGAATGGGGATAAGCTTGAGGCCACTGAGGTTGGTGCAGTGGTGAATAGGATGTACCTTGACCCGGATACGGCTCATGTCTTCATAATGGGTTTAAACAGCCTTAACAATGAGGCTGACTTAAACGCTTATTCACTAATGCTTGTCGTTAAGTCACCTAAGATACCTAAGGTTAAGGTGAGGAAGAATGAGGTTGATGACTTGGCTCAACAGGTAGTCTCAATGTGGCCCTCAATACCGCTTAAACCCAGTGATGAGGATGAGTTACTTAATTACCCCGAGGACTACGAGGACCTCCTCTCAGAGTTTAAAACAGCCATGGCGCTCCTTGAGTGGATTAACGAAGGCAGTGAGGACCAGGTAATGAAGACTTATGATGTGCAACCAGGGGACTTAAGGGTTCTCTCAGATCAGGCTGAGTGGCTGATAGGTGCACTTCAGGAATTAGCCAAGACACTAGGGTTAAGTAGTAGTATTGTGAACGGGTTAAGGACACTTAGGTATAGGGTTAAGTACGGTGTTAATGATGAATTACTGGAATTAGTCGTTAACCTTGAGGGTGTGGGTAGGGTTAGGGCTAGGGCTCTCTATAACGCTGGCTATAGGACGATAGAGGACTTAGCTAAGGCAACCGTAAGTGACTTAACCAAGATACGTGGAATAGGGGATAAGATTGCAGTATCAATACTGGAGCAAGCCCGCCAGTTAGTTAAGGATGGTAGGGTAGTTAAATTTAATGAAACCATGGTTAAGGGAAGAACTAGGCGCAGTGGGGGTGGTTTACTTGATCACCTGTACTAACCCGCATTCCACGTCATACAGTTCCATTAAGGTTCACATCATTAAGTTGACGGCAATATTCAATTTTACCACTTGAGAGGCATAAGTAGGGGAAAAGCAGGCTTCCAACTATTGAGGTGGTTTACCTTAGCTCCACATCGCTTAACCCATAGTTACGTAGAAAGACTTCTAAATCAGCTTCTCTTGGCAGGTTCTCTTCATCACCCCTAACCATAACTACCATGGCTGCTGCAGCAGATGCCCTAACTATAGCCTTAGATGGTGGAAGTCCCTTAAGCACTGATGCAAGGAAGACACCTGCGTACGCATCTCCTGCACCTATTGGATCCTTGACAGGTACTTGGAAAGCCTTTGAGCTTACTGTTTCACCATCCCATCTAGCCACTGAGCCCTTAAGCCCCATCTTTAAGATAACCCTACTTATCCCAAACCTCGCCTCCGCCTCCTTGAAGACGCCTTGAGGATCCCTTGTACCAAACAGTAGTTCCCCCTCATTTTCATCAAGGAAAAGTACATTAACATTCTTGAGAACCCCCTCGACAGCCTTAACAGCCTCCTCAATACTCGGCCAAAGGAGTCTCCTAATGTTTACATCGAACGAAACCATTACGTTGCGCCTATGGGCTACCTCAACACCCCTCATCACAGTCTCCCTGGCTGAGTCACTTATAGCCATGGTTATGCTGGTGGTGTGGAAGAACCTTGAACCAGCAATGTACTCTTCATCCAAGTCACTGGGGCTTAATGCTGACGCCGCTGAACCCCTCCTATAGTATAATACAGTACTAACCCCTGGTACTGGGTAACTTCTTTGAACAAAATATATCCCAGTTGGCCTCTCAGGGTCAAACTTAACCCTGGAAACGTCAACTCCCTGCCCCCTAAGCCACTCATATATGAAGAAGCCGAACTCGTCATTACCGAGCCTTGTTATTAATCCACTACTGAGCCCAAGCTTAGAGACGGCTACGCACACATTAGCCTCGGAGCCTGCTGAATGCTTCTCAAAATACGTCACATACCTTAATGGACCCTCAGTCACTGCATTAAACTGGACGAGCGGTTCACCTAAGGCCACTAAGTCAGGCATAAGGGTTCATTTAGCCCAGGTATTAAGCTATGCTGCCATACTGCATGAGCTTAAGTAACTATACTACGGAATGACTGGTGGCTTAACCTTACGATGGCTTATCACCACCAGTCAATATCTGCTCCATGATTGCGTGAAGCCTATCTAACCCTTGTCCATTAACAGAACTTACTGGTATTGGTTCAGGCACAATGTTGACACTCCTAATCACGCCACCTATCCTTGATACTAACTCTGACCCACCCTTAACCTCTAGGTAGTCAGGGTCCTCAATCATGTTCTCTATTTCCTCAATCTCCTCCTCAGTCAGTAAATCAACCTTATTAAGTACATTAACTTGAGTCTTCTGAATCCTCAACTGAACCGATAGGGATAGTAGGAGACTTGAAGCTAGGCCTAGTGGGGTTCTGGCGTGTACTGAATCTATTACGAAGAGCACCATGGACTTATCCATCGTTAACCTATCCACCACTAAGGGTCCCGTATCCCTGAAGGCGAACATCTCAAGCTGACCCGGTGTATCCACTATTAGGTACGTTGGATCAAGATCATTTATCTGCTGCTTAATGTCATCAATCCTAGTCACTATTAGGTCAACGGCCGCTATTAATGATGCATTTGGGCCAAGCTTATACTTCCTCATTATGCTCCTGGCTGATACGTAATCCCTAATGTCAATATCAGGGGTATAAGGCAGGTACTCTGCGGCTGGGTCTAGGTTAAGTATGCTGACGTAGTTGTCCTGGTTCTCTAAGTAATCAGCTAAAGCTGAGGTTAACGTTGACTTCCCTGAACCAGCTGTTCCAGTTATGAAAACCGCAAGTATGTTAACCACCCCTCCTACTACTCTTCACGAGTTGCGCTAATTTCTTAATAAGGCTTCTCCTACCATACCCTTCAACCTTATAAACATATAAGCACCCTGCGGAGTCCTCCTCAAACCAATGCCTAGGGTGCCTCTTCTCAGGGTGCGCCTCATATTTAAGCCCAAGCGTTGAAGCTGCCTTAACCAATTCATCCAATGTAGGCTTTTCAACAGCCAACTGCCTAGGCACAACCCTACCATTACTCCTGCTTACCGTCGAGTCAATGTTAATCCTCCACACCACCCAGTAATCCTTCTTACCCATTTCAGTAAATCGCAGTAAAATGGTATTTAAACTTGCTTAAGCAAGTTCAGCAACATAACCTTAATTCCCCGAATTTTCCCTTTAACTATTAAAGTAACCTTACGATCAATTGCTAACGTCGTTTAAAGCCATTGCTCTGAATCTGATTTAAGCCTATGGTAATCCAGCCGTAGACTTATAACTCTGTATTATTGCCTTAACCTTATCCATTAATCCACTTTGATGACTCTCCTTCTCAATGAATTTAATAGTCTGTGATGCGAATAATTCATCACGCTTACTCCTGCACCTAACCCATATCCTGCCATTCTGGCCTACTGTTACGTCACAGTTGAGTTCATCCTTAAACATGTTTACCATAGACCCCTTCTTCCCTATAACCCTAGGCACCTTAACTGGGTCTATTTCTATAATAGTCCCGTCCTCAATCCTACCTAGCCTAGACTCCTTAATAGTTAACGTTACTGGGTAATCCTTAGCCAGGTTGAAGTCGCTTATTTTAGCAAGGACAATATCACCTATGTTTAGTATGTTCCTTAAATCAGCGGTGACCACATCAACAGGCTTCAAGGTGGCCTCATTAATGGGGAGGTAGGCTGAGTATGGGGACTTAATATCAATCTCCCATCCATTAACAAGTATATCTATTACGTAACCTATAACTATGTCTCCTTGCCTTGGCTTATAGGCCCCATTTAGTGGTATTACTTGAACCTCCATTGGCTTTACGTCACCCTTAATGTTAATCATGGCCACCGTCGCGGCGTATGCCTTATCCCCCTCCCAGTACACTGATCCAACTATGACGTAATCATTACTCTTTCCACCAATTAAATCCCCAGGTAGCACTATCATCCTGTCGGTAACGTTAAGCATAGGTGAGGGTATTGGGTTGGGAATAATAAGCGTTGCTAATGATTTCGATATCAGGATGAACCTAACTAATTAATACTTTCAGTCACCTCTATAAACCCAGTAATCATTGGATTAATTACGCTTAAATGCAGCGGTAACTGAGGTTAAGTCATGGGTAAGCACACCCATGCCTTCACTGTTGATGAAGCTAACGTAATAATTACGGAAATTAAGCCAGTGTTAGGGGGATTAATGGAGGCGTATAAGGATGGTGAATTAGACATTATACGTAAGCAGTCAAGGTGGCTAATTAAATTATCCCATAGGCTCGGCTTCAGTATAAACACTAGGCTTGGTATTGTTCACTTCCCAACATTATATAAGGGTAATTATGATGCGTTACTATGCTATAGGTTTAGCGAACCTAGGGTGATGTATTGGCATTGGGTTGATAGCGCCGTCAGGATGAGAATAAGGGATGTTAACCTCTTCGGCTCTAAGGGAATTAAGAATAAGGAAGCTGATTAACAGGGATGCATTAATAGACTAGAAACGTTTATAAGCTGTGTAGCAGTGTCGATATCGGATAGCTATGCCATTAGATTCAGCAATAAAAGCCATAAACCTAACCAAACGCTATGGTCCAATACTAGCCGTGGATCACATTAATTTCGACGTTAAGTACGGTGAGGTTTTCGGCTTCCTAGGCCCTAATGGGGCAGGTAAAACCACAACCATAAAGATGCTGACCACTGTAACTAGACCCACTGAGGGTACAGCACTGGTGAATGGTTACGATATTGTTAAGCAACCGGCTAAGGTGAGGGAATCAATTGGTGTAGTTCCCCAGGAGTACACTAGTGATGAGGATTTAACCGGTTGGGAGAATCTAATGCTCATAGCTAGCCTATATGGGATACCTAAGAAGGAGGCTAAGGAGAGGGCTGTTGAGCTACTTAACCTAGTTGAATTGTCCCATGCAGCAGACAGGAAGGTTGAAACATATTCAGGAGGCATGAGGAGGAGACTTGAGATAGCCATGGGTTTAATAAATAAGCCTAAGATACTGTTTCTTGATGAACCAACCCTGGGTCTTGATGCGCAGACTAGGGCTGCAATATGGTCGTATGTTTATAGGCTTAAGGAGCAATTGGGTACCACAATATTCGTTACTACTCATTACCTTGAGGAGGCAGACCAGTACTGCGATAGAATAGCCATAATTGACCACGGTAAGATACTTGCCATGGGGACACCTAGGGATTTAAAGGAGAGCATTGGCGGTGACGTGGTTTCAATACAAGTTGCCGGTAATCCTGAGTCCGCAGTTAAGGTGCTTCAGAGTGTTGATGGTTTAAGTGACGTTAGGGTTGTTGAAGGGTACGTTAGGTTTAAGGTTAAGGATGGCAGTAGAGCTGCACCAGTAATATTCGATATATTGAGTAAGGCTGGTGTTAGGGTAATGAGTATATCAATTAAGGAGCCTTCAATGGATGAGGTCTTCATGGAGTACACTGGCCATAGCCTAAGGGAAGAGTGGGGCAGTAGGGAGGAGGCCATGGCTATGAGGAGGATTATAAACACGGCTAGGAGGTGATGGGGATGAGTAATCCACTTCATGGTTTATGGGCCTTAACGGATAGGGAACTTAAGAAGTGGTATAAGGCTCCGGTAGTCTTAATAGTGACATTAATTCAACCAATAGTTTGGCTAGCCTTCTTCGGTAAATCAATGAACATGACTTCAATATTCACAAATGGTAGTGTTAACATACCTGGCTTAAACATACCTAAACAGGTTATTGACCAAATAGCCCAAGCCTACTTAAAGTCAACATTCGGTACAACGGACTACTTCTCATTCCTAGCCGCCTCAATGGTTGCTCAAATAACCTTCTTTACCGCAATGAACAGCGGCATGAGCATTGTGTGGGATAGGAGATTAGGGGTGTTGGGTAAGCTACTTACAACACCTGTACCTAGGGGTAGCATAATAATGGGTAAGGTGCTTAACTCAGTAATAAGGTCACTTGCCCAAGCCACCATAGTGCTACTTATAGCGGTGCTCTTAGGAATGAAATTCAATACTAAGCTAACCCCCCTTGAGTTTGCGCTAAGTATTATTGGTGTTTACGCAGCCTTAACTCTACTTTCCTTAGGATTCTCATCACTGTACTTAACCCTGGCACTTCGTTCAACCAATTGGCAGTCTCAAATGGCGATAATAAACCTACTCAACATGCCGTTAATGTTTGCAAGTAATTCATTCTACCCAATAAAGATGATGCCTTGGTGGCTTAGACCAGTAGCCTACGTAAACCCATTAACGTACGTTAATGATGTAACAAGAGGATTACTACTAGGTGTATCATCATTCAGTGTACCCATGGACTTCCTGTACTTGACAATATTCGCTGTGGTGTTCTCGGCAATAGGGATAGTGTTGTCTTGGCGTTTCCTAAGTGAAGCCTAGTTAAACACAATCATATTGAAGGACACTAACCCTATGGTTATCTCCCTGTTAATAAGCGTAATGTAATGTAGGGTCATGGTGTTTTATTCATTAACCTACCTACCTATACGTGAATTTAAACCACCCAGTAACCGTAAGGGTTATGAGGATTAGGGAACTAGTTAACTTAACTCTACTAGTTTTAATGTCCCCCCTAGTTGGTTATGAGGAAGCCATTAGGTTAATAGGTGATAATATTGAACTCAATAAGGTTGGTAAGGCATTGTTAACCATGGCTAGGCATTATGAACAGAGTGGTGTAAGTTATGATGCATACTTTGAGTTTCTCGCCCAGAGGTTTAACAATATGGTTGAGGATTGGAGGAAAATGAGTAGTGAAGTTAATTTAAGCGTATTAATGTTAACGATGGCTTTAGTAATGCTTGAAGCATTAATGATAATGCTAATAGGCGTTGGGTTAGCAGGTTCAATTCTTGTCCTAGCGCCATTACTGTTAATGCCCCTTATACACGTTAATCAAATAAAGCTATATGATTATGATTACGTTAAACCCACAATAATGGGTCTCATTCCGGCACTAGTAGTTTATGCTATTACGCGCTCCCCAGCCTACACTATAATAGCATTCTCACTAGGTTTCTCAACCCTCTACATGCCTCAATTCCTTGGTTTCATAAGGCTTATTACAAACCTAGAACAGAGAGTAATGGAACCCATACTTGAGTTAACATGGAACCCTAATCCAAGGGAGATAACAGGTTCCTCCATTATTGAACGCGAATTCTCAAGAATAAGGGACATAGCCTATAGTATTGGTGCACCATACTTCGTAACCAGGGCAGCTAGGGTGGTTGATTCATTGATTTTTCAAATTAAGAGCATGTTTAGGGATAACGTGGTTTATGGGGTGTTGATTCCGGTTAACTACATTGCATTAATTGAATTCCTTAGATTAATCAATAGTACTATTTCATCAACTGCAATTAATACTGCTTTAGGTTCACCGTTTAATTACCATGTACCGTCGGTAATACTTCTGGCTTCAGCGTTAACTACAGCTATATTAACTGGTAAGGTTATTCACAGTATTGGCTTAGGCTTATCAATCATGTGCGTGTTCATCATACCCCTCTTAGCCATCACCCCCATTAGAATGTAGGGCAATATTTTTATATTAATTCAGTGTACTAACACATAATGAACTTAGTAGACATAGTACTGGTGGTCACTGTAGTAGTGGTGGCCTTAGTAGTAATCTTGCTAGTGGTTAGAAGAGGTAAGGGAGGTGGGGGGAAGGCGACCTCAACTGGTAATTTAAGCAACATAAATATACGGCAAAACCCTGGAAGCCAAGGTATGGGTACTCAACAGGCTAGTGAACAAGCTAATCAGGATTCAATGGATTCACTTAAGAATGAGTTAATCAGTAGGATAGAGAGCCTAACGTTAATGATCAGTGAGGTTAATAGGAAGGTGAGCGAATTATCAACACGTCAAACTACTCAACAGGAATCCCCAATAATGATGATTAGTTACGCGCCGTCAAGTCTAAGTGAAGTTAGGGATATGGTTAACGTGGACGCCCTAGCCTTGGTTGATGCCATTAACCTCAAGGTAATTGAAAAGGATGGCGACTATCCCTTTGAGTCATTAAACGACTACATAATGATGGTGAGTAGAGATAAGTTAAGCTACATGGGTATAGTTAAGGATGGTGCCAATATTTACGTGGTTCCTATAATAGAAAACACACTATATTCAATCATAGTGTCAAGTAAACCATTGTCTAACATTGACGTTAACGTGATTAGGAGATTAATGAGCAACTACGCTTCATCAAGGTGACACTTCTTTAATTCCTCAATAAGATCCCTCTCGTAAACATCCCCCCTAGGCCTTCTCTCCCTGAATATCTGCGCCTCATAGGTATAAACTCTAGTACCCTTCTCGGCCCAACACTCAGGTCTTAGGTAAGCCTTCTCGCACGCTTCATCAAGGAACATTACAGTATCCCAACAATACTCAACGGGCACTTGAGGAAGAAGCAATCCACTATACATCCCCCTCTCTATTACTAAACCATGAACACCAACCCTAATTGAATTGACTAATTCCTTAGGGGAATTAAACCTAGTCTCCTCAAGGGGACTGAGTACACTTACCTCAAAAACTACTGACTCAAGCTCATTAACGTCGAGTGGCGCAAACCTAGGGTCATCGAAAGCCGCGGCCAAGGCACTGTTTATTGTCGCCCTAGCCGTATTAACATTACCCCTTGGGAAACCTATGCATCCCCTCAGCTCAGTGGTCCCATTCTCCTTCACTGTTTCTATCGTAGTGAAAACCCCGTAATTATCCTCAAGCAATCTACTGGGTGTATCTTCAGGTGGCTTTATAATACGTCTACTTTTTATAAACTCCTCCACCGCCCTTCTAGCTAACTTAACTAGGAATGCTCCCTGTTCAAGGTTATAGGGCTTAAACACGTTAATTAATTAACTTAATGCTTTAATATCTCTTACGCTATGAACGTAATATAGTATGCAGTCTCCTGGAGCATTAGCTAATTAAGTTAACTTAGGGGCGTTTACCCTTACCATGTTTTTCAAATTACCTTCACCATATATTAATTCACACTTTAATTAGATCAGAATAAGGTAATAAGCATTATATGAAACTTATGCGTTACTATAATGTTTAAAATAACTCAGGGATTCTCATGACTATTAGCAACTAAACTAATCATTACTACTTAAATACGCATCTGTAGCATTACATACATCATGGCTTAACGCGTTTAAGACCTGGAAAGTATCGGTGGCGTTAGGCATGGCATCAACATGGTTAACATTAATACCTTGCGACAATAACCCTAAATTTACGTATATTGATAATGCTACCAATAATACTAATGTAAGAAGCGCCAGTACTGGTAATACCTTACTTGAATACGCGCTATTCCTCCTGCAATGCGTATCATTTTTAATGATCAATTGATCAACGTTAACTTTACTTAAAGGACCCACGTAATGCCATACTCTACCATGCCTAACATAAACATAGAGACCTTTACCACTAGAGTTCGGCCTTCATTGTGGCTAATAGTCACTTTTCGTGACTATTAGTCGCTCGGCCTCATTACTCCTTCTTCCTCCTCGTGCCGTCTGCGGGAGCGGTAACCACTCCTCTCGAGGACGCGGGGGTTTCATTGGGTGCCCTCCTCCACCTCGCAACTGCTCACAGGCTTCACAGTGGCACCCTCCAATTAAGCATTGAAGGAAAAGCTAATAAATTTTGTTGTTAAATCGTATGAAACATAGGGGAGTCATAACCTCAACACACCTAATAGCATCAAGGGGACTAGAAGCAATTAAAAATAACGAGTAGTTACGTAAATGCGTTACAGACTTAATCACAATTGTACCTTCAAGACCACATCTAGGACATCTGCCTCTAGCCAGTGCATAAGACTTAAACATAAAGTTCTGGAACTGGTGAATAAAAGTAGCCAACGGTTACACGCTATGTAGTGAAACTAGGTTCATAACCTCAGCCTCAACATTAAAAAGCTAAAGTCTTAACTTAGACGGCGCAAAGGGATTAATCCATCAGGGTTTAAGAGGAGTAAGGAGCATTACCACTGTTGCTGATTTCCCTATGAGATAGCAATTACTATTCATGCTAGTCATTCAACTAGGTAATAGGCAAGTACATTAACTTGGAGGGAAACCTCTAGACTAATACTGCATCAATCCCTATTCCCTTAATTGCCTTCACAGTGTCTGGGTTATCGTCAAAGTGAACTAAGATAGGATACTTACTTAGTACTCTAGCTAGGGCTTGTGTCTTGTAGACTGGGTCTGGGTCATGATTATCATTAGGCCTCATTATTAGGTCAATGAACCCCATTAATCCATAGTCCATAAGCTGCCTAATGGTGCATTGCCTCATTCTTTCAGGTCTACCAGTTAACAATAGTACGCCTAGTTTCCTCCTATTTAATGAATTAGCATACTCAATAGTATTAACCAGTGGTGAATCAAGGTGAAGCTTACCGCAGTCTAGGAAGCATTCCCAATTAACTGAACCATTAATGTAACATAACTTAAGCCTATTTGTTGAATCCACTAGTGTACCATCTATGTCGAAAGACACGTAGGCCATAACTCCCCTGTATGCGGCCCATTATATAATTTCTACTTCATAAGGCTAATTCTCAGCTAAACCTGTTAGTGTCTGTAGCTTTTTACGTGGCTATTCGTTGTTTCAATTACTTTTAATACCTTAATGCTAAGTGGGGGGAGTAAATGAGACTGAGTGATTAATTATCATTAAACATTAATCATGATGAAGGTCGAACCCTACTTAATAAGAGGAGACGCAACGTTAATAATTGGTTCAATACAGTAACCGTGTGGAGTTTACATGCATATTATGCGGTTACAGAAGCCATGAACCAGGGGTATGTCCAAGATGCGGGCTACCACTGCTTTACAGGGTTAGCTTCAGTAAGTTTCACATAAGTAGCCTACCTGGAGTATGGAGGTACCTTAATGAGTTACCGAAGCCTAATAAGCTAGTTAGCCTTGGTGAGGGCTTTACTAAGATTAGGAGGATTAACGGCATAATCATTAAATATGAAGGCAATAACCCCACTGGTACATATTATGATAGGGGTTCAGCGGTTTTAGCTAGTCTTACTAATGATGGTGATGTTAAGTTAGTCTTCGAGGAGGATTTAACCAGGTCACTGGCATTATACCTATCCATGGTGGGTATTAATGTTACGGTAAGTGTTAATTCTAATGTTGACCCAAGGGACCTACTCATACTGGCTAAGTTAAGTACTAGAGTATGCGTGAACTGTGTTAGGGATCCCTCAGTGGATTACTTTAACCCATTCCTAATAGAGGGCTTTAAGACAATATCATACGAGTTAATTGAACAATTAGGCGACTTAAGAACAGTCACAGTACCAGTGGAGAGAGGCGCGTTAATCCTTGCCTTAGTTAAGGGCTTCATGGAGCTTGAGGATAAGGGTATTATTAGTAATGCACCAAGGGTAATGGGAGTGCATGTGGGTTCACTTAAGAGCCCAATAGGTGATCAATTAAGGGAATTAGGTGTTAGCTTTATGAGTGTTAAGCCTGAGGACACTATTACGGCTGTTGTTGAATTAGCTAAACACTCCGTGTTCGCTAGGCCAATCTCAGCCTCAGCCTACGTGGCGGCTAAGGATATTAATGAAGCTGTAGCCGTAGTATCTGGTTCACCTAAGGTTAGGGCTAGTTTCAATATGAGGACGAGGAGTAATAGGGCTCAGAGCCTTCAGGATGCAATACTAGCAAGGGCACCTAAGGGGGTACCATTAACAGCCTACAGTGTATGGAAGACTGTTGGTGAAGGATCATTACTAGGGGTGTATAAGGCCCTAGACTCATTAGCAAGTAGGGGCTTAGCCACAGTCATGGTTAAGGTCATTGGGAGAAGGAAGGTTAAGTACTATGTGTTAGGTAAGTGAGCGCTTCCCTATTTACCGATACCTAATTACCATGAGTCTTTATAAACTAAAATAGTTAACTTAACACTATATCCAGTGCTTAAGCAATTCCGCACCTTAATGCAAGTTGGTTGAATAACGCGTGAGGAAGAAACCTTAAGCAGTAATGTCAAGAACTCTAGGATGACCTTACCTTGCATGCCGTTATTCCTGAGCCTCAATAGCCTTAAGTAGCCTCCTCAACTTTACGTACTGTTCTCTAAATTCCACGGTGGCGAAGGCTTGGAGTAATGCTATCGCTATTACTGCGACCGCATCAAATTTAACCATACCAAGGATTGCTAATATCGTGTAGGTTATTGTTAAGGCTGTAGCGGATCCCATGTAGAATGATGCCCTAGGCAACACGCTGGATCTGACTATTATGGCACCTTCAATTACGCCACTTTTCTTAATAGCCCTATAACCATCAGTATCCTTAATCACTAAGCCGAGTATCCTTAAATGCTCTAAGTGATGGTAAGCCAAGCCAGAGCTGGATAAGCCCAAAATCCTCTGAACCTCCCTAGCACTCATAGCCCTACCCTCCCTAAGTAGAAGTAGGTAAATCCTCAATGCTGTTTCACCAAGCCTAACATCACTACCCATAGTAGTGAAGAAGCCTAGTTCTTTAAAACCTAGGCGTTAACACATCATGTACTACGTGGTAAGTAAATTAACCAGGTGAATTAACCCTTATTATGAAACCCAGTCCACTGATACCACTGGTGATTGTGGTAGTGGCATTAGCGATTGTAGTAGGTCAATTAACAAACTCATACGAAGTATCAATGAACACTACTAACGTAACAACAACCAATGGTACTTCCACTACAGTTACCACATCAGCTACTCCGCAGCAACCTGGGGAGCGGATTGATGTAATGATTATAAGCAATAATGGTTACGAAGCAGTATCCTTATCATACCTAGTAAATGGTTCAAGGATACTTGCTGGAAAAGAGGCGTGGATTCATGAGAAATACCTCAACAATTCCTCATATTACTACGTTATAGTTCTTAATGAGTCTTCAGGTTGGTTTGGATACCTTAAAGTACCTGGTAGCGTATTGAATGAGGTTGTTAAGAATGGAACATATGCGGTGTATTCATGGATTATGTCTAACACTAGGCTTAAGCCCCTTGACCAATACCCTAAGTCAAGCCTTAGCATTATCATTAAGGCACCTAACGGTGAACTAATCAAGGGTGGTACACTGTGTATTTACTCAATGACTGGTAAACAACAATGCGTAAGGGTCACGAATGGTATAGTGAGGTTCAGTAACCTAACTACCGAACTGTACTTAGTATCCTACATAATGATGCTTCACGATAATGTAACAATCAACGTTTATGGCTATACCGTAAGCACCATACTTATTATTGACCTTACAGGTAACTGGTTACTAATCCCGAATAATGGAACAGTAACAGTAACACCACACGCTATGCTAGAGCAGATGACTTCATCAACTAACTCTTACTTAATTGCGGCAATCATACCAAGGGCAGCATCAAAATACATTACATCTACGTCAATTGTTTTAGCACCAGTAGTCAGTGCAAATATTACTGCAGTAGCCCTAATGCTGATTGCGGTAATACTGGGTGGACTGGCGGCTCTACTAATATTGCCAAGAACAGTTAGGAAATAATTCACTGAAGGTAGATGTTGCTAACCCTCCTCCTCAACTATTGAACTAACCCTATTCATTACCTCACTAAGCCCCATCACCACTGCAATTGTACCTAAGAAACCCAGTACTGTATTGACTACCGTTAAAATGATTAATACTCCCCCAACTAACAATGTTGATGAACGGTAATCATCACTAAGTCTCCACAGGATCACCGATAATACTGCATTACCAACAATGGCTAATACGATAATGGTTACGGTTAACATTATGAGTGGAGGCGCCATTTTAAGCATAAGTTGAGGATTATGCATTAGAGTATAAATCACCAGTACTAAGAGTAATACTCCTAGAATATAAGCTAGAATTATGGCTGCTAATCCAACACTGACGGCACCATATCGGGTCTCATTAACCTTAGCTAAGGTTAGGAAGCCCATTACCTTAAATACCATGGCCACAATCCCCATTATAATAATGATCACTAGCATTATTACTAAGCCAAGTAGTAGCCATGAGAACTCACTAGTTACGCCTAGGAGTAATGAGGGTAATGCAGCCGTAGTATTCGTGAGTATTGCAGGGATGAAGCCAATAATTACGGCAACTAGGCTAGTGACTATAATGTATGCTACTAAGTCAAGTGCATACCCAATCCTTATTTTGCTAATACCCTTATGCATTAAGGATGAGCTAATAGCTATATCATTATTACTGAATTTAAAAAATTAATCAGCAAAATAACGTAAGCATTACCACATGCAAACCTAGGTTAGAATCAATCTAGGGTTTATTAACCCTGGAGTCAACCTAGGGGTAATGGCGATAAATGCCTGGGAACTGGCTACAGAGTATGTTAATTCACTGGGTGGGTTAAGGCCACTACTAATAATCATGCATGGACCATGGGTATCCGGTGAAGCCTACGTAATGGAACCTAAACCCCCACTAAGTATAATAATTATTGCCAATGATACCTCAGTGGGCATTAAGGAGACGGAGGTGGGTGGGTTAAGGATAGTGGCTAGGTTCCTCACCCCTGACCTAGCCCTTAGCCTAGTTAAGCAGGGTGATGAGGAGCTTATTAACGCTGTTTACTCAGGCTCATTCCTGGTTAAGGACGAGGAATACTATAGGCTCCTTGAGGATACTATAAATGGGGAAATAAGGAGTGGTAGATTAACGTGGGATAGTAAGAGGGGGGTTTGGGTTAAGGCAACATTAAGGTGAACTAAGCTGATTTAATAACAAGGAGTAGGCCAATCATAGTCACTGCAGTACCCATTAATTCAGGGGTTGTTAACCGTGACTTAAGTATTAATGCGCTGAAGTAGAGGGCTAAGATTGGGGTTAGTAATAGTATTGATGATACAGTGCTAGGTCTCTCGCTACTAACCGCCTTAAACCAGAGTATGAAGCCCAGTATCTGAGCATCAGCGACAACCAGTAGCACCAGCAGTATGCCCCTGAGTGTTAGTGACAATGCTGGGTCAATGGGTAAGGCCAGGGCTGTTACTGGTATTGATAAGACTGATGATGATGCATTAGTTACAAGCGGATCAATGTCCCTGAACCACATTGCATATAGTATGGTTCCAAGACCCCACAGTAAACCAGCCACTAAACCCACAATAACCCCTAAGCTTAGGAACACTGAACTGGTGGAAGCCAATGCGACACCCGTAAAGCCCAGTATCAAGCCGATTACCCTCCCAAAGCTTAAACCATGCTTAAGTATTAATCTCTCAAAGAGAGCTACGAAGAGTGGCTGAGTATATATCATTAATGCGGCTAAACCCGGGTTTGGGGAGTATAGTATTGACACATTTATTAAAACTAGGAAGAGACCCATGTTCAACACCGCAGTTATAAGCATCCTCAGGTTCAACACCAGTCTCCTCACCAACGGATACATTAATGCTGATGCGGCAATAACCCTAATCACGGCTATAACCATTGGCGACGCGTAAGCCTCCGCCATCCTAGTAAGTGGGTAAGCCACCCCCCATACTAAGGCTAAAGCAACGGAGTAGATTATACCACTGCTTAACCTACTCATCTGCACCCCATCGAATTAACCCAGTAGTTTTAAGCTTAATTCATTTAGGTACTTTTCCTCAATTTAATCCTAGGTTTAAGTTCTATTAGGTAATAGGACGCTCATCTCTCTACGTACAGCTAACATGCTGCATATATGTCTGGCTTAGCTTCAATCATGGGCAATCTCCCTATCACAAAAGATAATGGAGATACCTTGTGTTAAACCTGAGGTTTGAGGATGTGTATATTAGGTTTGTGGTTCATCACTATGCTTATAACTAAATTCGTAACCTTGCTCATTAGGGAATCAGAGTACCCTAATGTTTGTATCATAATTACTAATTAAGTGCTAAGTTAAACTTATCATTACATAAACTTAGTTCAAAGTTAAATCCAAGTACCCTGTGGAGGTGACTGTAGGTTAGGTTCTTTAGGGTGTCTATTGACGCCTTAAGGACCTAACCTTAGGGTAGATATGTTTGCTTTGCCTTCCTATTCGGCTCAGCGGCGTTGGACAATGCGACTACGCAGAGCATTACTGATACACCACCGGTATGTTGCAGAACCTTAGCTTCAGCATTATACTGGCTGGCCCAGACGCCTACATTGATGAGGTTTACGGTAAGTTTGGGTTAACGCAGGCTGATAGAGAATGGTTGAGGATGGACTTAACCCCTAGGTTACTTGGTGAGTACGCTATGGGTATATTATACTCGCCACCAGCCAGTAGGCACGTCTTCATTAAGCTTGAGGAAAACGCTCTAGCCTAATGATTATTGTTACTTTCACCCCCTTCTCGTTTAGTATCCTCCATAATTCATTGTACTCGGTGGGTAGGGTTATTATGAATTGCCTACTATGCTTAATCACGCTCCTCCCCCTGAGTACCATGCCGTGCCTGAGGGATTCCAGGAGTAGGGCAACCTCCAGGTTATCCATAGGCTTATTCTAGGCTGGTTTTAATTAGCCTATTCATACCCGTATGCATGGAATGGTGCGGGGGGTGGGATTTGAACCCACGCAGGCCTACGCCAACGGATCTTGAGTCCGCCCCCTTTGACCAGGCTCGGGCACCCCCGCCATTAGGTAAGTTGCTATTAGGCTTTTAAACTTTCACGACTTGGAAACTCTTAACATTTTTAACTCGGTTATTTTTGATTAAACTTCTGGGTGAACCTTTAAGTACATCTGCGTAAATTAACCTGAAGGGGGAAACCCGCTTCCCGCTCGGTAGCCCTTGGGTTCAAATCCCGGCTAGCTTACTGTAATATTATTATTCACTAAAAATAAGAAGTCATTTAAACTTATTAATAATACTCACATCAACGTTACCGTTACCTTACAGCGTACTTAAAGGTTTGCCCTTTAAGATGAATAGTAAATCAGTAGAGGATTTATATACTAAGTAGCCGCATAGCTTAACGCATGAGTAGTATTGAGGGACTGCTGAGGAGGTTATTAAGGCGCTCGCTGAGAAATATAGAATACCAGAGTACCAAGAGTTCATAAAGGAAGGTCAATGGTACACCTATCTGCTTGGCATGGCTAGCAGGACATTAGCTAAGGAGCTAGGCTATTGGGTGCTTGATGGTTAGAATGTTGCATATGACCTACACGTATGGGGATTCCATGAGGGAAAATACGCAATTAACCACGTGAAGGTGAGTATCATTAAGATAGAGGAGATGATTAGTGAAGCTAAGAAGTTACTCTAACCTCCTCTCCAAAGAAACCATTAGGCATAGCGATACTGCAGTTTTTCAAGTGCTTCGCATCAAAACTATACTGAGTGAGAATTAATCTAAAACCTTGAATAGGTTGAGAGGGAATCTAGGAGAATGCGACAATGCAGCAATTCTTAATGAGAATACAATACATACATTAATACATGATGGCTTATTTTACATAATAATCCACAACATCAATAATGAGGGGGCTGAAGCCGGGGAAAACCCGCAATGTGCTTAAATATGATGTACCTAAAACCTAGCCCCTTGGGAAAAGGATAGCCCACAGAATTATATGGTTAAATATTTTAAAGTTTAAACCTTCTCCATTTAGTATGGTTAATTTCCCCGTTAGTTTACCTCCTGGCCCCTTTGAGGCTGATTGGGAGTCTCTTAGGGGTTTTAGAATCCCTGGTTGGTTTAGGTACGCTAAGTTCGGTATATTCATTCATTGGGGTGTTTACTCCGTCCCAGCCTTTGGTAATGAGTGGTATCCTAGGAACATGTATATTCAGGGGTCAAGGGAGTTTAAGTACCACCTTGAGCATTATGGGCCTCATGATAGGTTCGGTTACAAGGACTTCATACCCATGTTTACGGCTGAGAAGTGGGATCCTAATGAGTGGTGTAGCTTATTCAAGAGGGCTGGGGCTAAGTATGTTGTGCCAGTGGCTGAGCATCATGATGGTTTCTCAATGTGGGATAGTTCAATAAATAGGTGGAATGCTAAGAGAATGGGGCCACATAGGGATGTTATTGGTGAATTGGCTGATGCCTGCAGGGATTTAGGCTTAATATTCGGTGTATCGTACCATAGGGCTGAGCACTGGTGGTTCTTTGAGGGTGGTAGGAGATTCAACTCAGATGTAAATGACCCAGCCTACAAGGATCTATATGGGCCAGCGGTACCGATTAAGGAAACCCGTGAGCCGGGTAAACTATGGCCACAGCCCGTTGAGCCACCTAATGAGGAGTTCCTGAACGATTGGCTGCTTAGGGCTATTGAACTCGTTGATAAGTATAGGCCTCAGTTATTCTACTTCGACTGGTGGATTGAGCACCCTGCCTTTGAGCCTTACTTAAGGTTCTTCACGGCATACTACTACAATAGGGCCTCTGAATGGGGTATGGAGGTTGCGGTGAATTATAAGCATAATGCAATGCCTCCATGGGCTGGTGTGTTTGATGTTGAGAGGGGTAAGTTAAGTGGCATTAGGCAGTTACCATGGCAGACAGACACATCAGTATGCCTAAACACGTGGGGTTACACTAATGATTGCCAGTACAGGACCCCTGAATCAATAGTACTTGATCTAGTTGATATAGTTAGTAAGAACGGTAACCTACTCCTGAACGTTGCACCTAGGAGTGATGGAACAATACCTGAGGAGCAGGTTAAGATACTTAGTAGTGTTGGTGAGTGGTTGAGCACTAATGGTGAGGCATTATATGGGGCTGAGCCGTGGTTAACCTATGGTGAAGGACCCACTAGGCAACCCACTGGTGAGTTTAAGGAGGCTGAGTGGCTTAAGGTTAAGTACACTGGTAGGGACTTTAGGTTTACCAGTAGGGGTAATGCACTATACGCAGTAGCCTTAGAATGGCCTGGCGAGGAGGCTGTGGTTCAGTCACTGAGCAGTAATCTAAGGCTTTATGAGGGGGACATTAAGAACGTTGAACTGCTTGGTTACGGTAAACTGGAGTTCACTAGGGATGAAAGGGGCCTTGTGGCTAAGATGCCTAGGGAATTTAAGAGGCAACCAGCATACGTATTGAAGATAATGTAAATTTTGACTAAGGGTTGTAGGGGATGGCTCCCATTCCAGGTAAACCAGATATGTATAGTCCAATAGCCAGTATTAGTAGTATTATCGCTAGGGCTACGTAGTCTACCCTACTCATTCTAATATCCTTATAGTAGGTTCTCCTCCTAAGGGCTCTAAAGCCCCTTATGTCGGCTGCTATCGCTATTTGTCTAGCATCCTTAAGGGTTAGTATTATTATGGTGACTAGGATCATTACGACAATCCTCAGTGAATAACCCAACTCAATAAGTGCCTCAATTGGGTTCCTACTCCTTGGCCTAATATCAACACCCCTAGCCTTAACTGCGTTTATAACCGTCATTGAGTTCTCAAGGACCTTAGGAACAGATGAAACAGCAAGTAGCAGCGTGAAGCCGAGTTCTATGGGTAGACCTGACTTCTCAAGGGATCTAAGTATATCAGCCGGTGAGGCGCTGAATATGAGCAGTAGGCCTGACGCTAATGCTGCTACAGACCTGAAGGATATTTGAAGTCCATAGATTACCCCCTCCCAGGTTATGCCCACTGGGTTATTAATGTGACCCAGGTATATTACAGTGGCGCTTTGGTTACCTTCGGTTAATCCAAGACCTGAGAAGACCTGGGGGAAGACATATATGAAGGTTACGTGGTGGAATAATGCGAATAAGTAGTTATATGGGGCGAATATTGACTCAGTCCAAGCAGTACCTATGAATGCTGATAATACAAGTGGCACAGCCACCTTAAGCTTATCCTTAACATTGGTTAATAGCTTGTAAAGCACCATAACGCCCATGAAGATTATGGCTGATACCCACCATATCGTTACGGCAGCCACCACGGTAACTACTATTGATAGAAGTATCTTAACCCTGGGATCAAGCCTATACAGTATTGAACCCCCTTCAACATACCTGAATAATGACATGTAGCCCTGGAAGCCTATTAGCTTGAAAATTAGGTATATCACTATTACTGGGCCATAGAGCAGGTAAAGCAGTGATATTGTCCAGTTTACGGCTGGATTATACAACAGGAGTTGAGGCTGCATTGGTAACCACACCCCTTAAATTAGCTACAGGCTTATTCAACCTCCTCGTAACCTCAAAGACCTGTGGTGGGGAAATACCCCACTCAGGGTGTTCCCTAGCCCTGCAGAATACGTCCTCAGGTGACCCATCATACACTATCTTACCATCATACATCACGTAAACCCTACTACTATAGTCCCCAACCTGCCTCATGTTGTGGGTAACCATGATGACTGTTGAGCCAGTCTTACCCTTAACCTCCTCAATATACCTCATTAACTGTTCTCCGGTCTCATGATCAAGCCCCCTTGTTGGTTCATCAAGTATAAGTACCCTCGGCTCAGCCACCAGTACTGAGGCAACTGTGACTAGTCTCCTCTGGCCTACTGATAATTTGTGGGGATCCCTATTAAGTAAGTCAATGATGTTTAACTCCCTAGCTATATTCATTACCCTAGCCTCAAGCTCCCTCCCCCTAACGCCAGAATTCTTAAGTGTGAACTCTAATTCACCCTTAACGCTTGTTGAGAAAATCATTTGGTCAGGGTCCTGGAAAACGTAGCCAACTAGCCTAACGCGTTCCTTACCCTTAAGCCTATAGGGTTCAAGGCCCATTATCCTTAAGTTACCGCGCGTGGGGCTATATATACCCACCATGAGGTACATTAAGGTTGACTTACCACTACCATTAGGTCCAATAACACTAATAATAGCCCCCTCGGGGAACTTAACATTAATGCCTCTTAAAGTTGGGTTCTGATTACCTGGATACGTGAACCATAGGTCACTGGCCTCAGCTATTGCATTACCCTGGTGCACAGTATTATGATTAACATGATTAAGCACTTGCTCAAGCTGCTTAAGGCCACCCATTTCAATAAACTCATTAATCGTGGTTGGGTAGTACTGCGGATTCCCTCTATTAAACATCCTATACAGTGTCGCAACCTGGGGTTCCTCAATGCCGAGTTCACTTATTTTAGCTAATGCCTTATGAGCCTCATCATCAACCACAAGGGATCCATTACTCAACGCCACTATTCTATCCACATAACCTATAACCCTCTCAACCCTATGCTCACTCATTACCACAGTTAACCCATCATCATTGAGCTTCCTCACTAATGTGAATATTTCCTCAGCCCCAAGGGAATCAAGCATTGAAGTTGGTTCATCAAGGATCAGTAACCTAGGTCTCAAGGCAAGCATACCGGCTATGGCTAACCTCTGCTTCTCCCCACCACTGAGTAGGAAGGTTGGATGCCTCCTCTTATTCCATAACCCAGTTAACTTAAGGGCATCCTCAACCCTAATCTTAATTTCACTAGGCTCCACTGCCCTATTCTCTAAACCAAAGGCTACATCATCATCAACTATCAGTGAGAATATTTGACTCTCCGGAACTTGGTATACTGTACCAACTAGGGTCGCCATTTCATGTACAGGCGTCTTCCTTGGATCCCTATCAAATACGCTTACCTTACCCCTAACCCTAGCCTCTATTACGTTTGGTATGACTCCATTTATGACGTTTAGAAGAGTTGACTTACCTGAACCTGTTCTCCCAACAAGAAGGATGAATTCCCCCTCCTTAATTTTAAGTGAAATATTCCTTAAGGCTGGTTTACTTGCTCCAAAGTAGTATACCGTGAGGTTCTCAACCTCGACGGCATATTTCATGTCACCACCTTCTTAATATAGTACACTAGGGGCGCTAGTATTAAACCTATCACTGCGCCGAAGATCAAGGCGGTCACTGTTGTTATTGCCCAGAATGAGACTGTGTAAGTGTAGCCCTCCACAAAGGTTGCGAAGAAGCCCCTATAGAAGAGCGGGAAAGCTATAAATACTGTTAAGCCTCCTATTGCGCCATCAATCAGTAAGAGCCAAGTGGAGCGGGCAGTCAATTCCTCGGTCTCCTCGATTGCCTCCTCAACGGTAACCGTTCCTTTCCTAACCCTAGTGAATGGCGTTAAGTAATGTTGATTCCTGTATATTAGCCAGAGGTCTATTAATGCTGCATAACCAAGCACCTCGTAAACAAACCAGAAAGGCTCACCCCCGAATCCGTAGTGAATTATGTCTGAGAGGAGGGTGTATATGAACATGGTTAACCCAGCTGAACCAGGCTTACCTACCAGTGCAGCCGCTAGCATTAGAAGGAATGCCTCACCTATGGTTGGGTAGTAGAAGTACGTTGTAATCGCACTAACCTTGGGTATAATGGGTGATATGAAGAAGTTGTACACTATCATAAGTGCAGCTATTAATGCAATGTAAACGAAGTCAATGGTCTTAAACCTACTGAATGGTTTCTCCCTGCCGATTCCCCATGCCCACGCAAGTAGGCCGAAGTAAACCAGGGCCCATATTAACATAATAGGCCAGGGTATTATAGTATGTAAGTTAAAGTGTACTCCATTCCATACCATGGGTTACTTAACTCCAGGTATTTTTAAAGCTTTACTAAATAAAGTACCCATGGAATATACTTATATATAGGATTAAGGATCATTACGCAGCAACTATATTTCACTAGCTCCCCTAGGTCACTATAGGTAGCTAACTGAAGCCTTGATTAACGTTACTCCCCACCATCATTCTCCATTACACCTAAGTAGTCGTAAACCCACCCCTTCCTAGCGTACTCCTCGTAAATCTTCCAAATCCTCTTAGCACTCACTAAACCAGTGTAGTAACCCCTCTCCTCCAGTATCCTCTTAACCTCATTAATGAAGTCAATTGGTTTAACGTAAGGCTTCTCGTACATTACCCTGAGGATTGCCTGCGCAATATCCTTATTATGAGGGTAAGGTTTCTTACTCTTCACAGTGACCAAGTCCCTAATAACGCTTAACTTACTAATAAACCTTAATTTAACCTAAAAGCATCAGTAGGCATGGCTACCAGACCCACCGTTAACGGTAGGATCTACCACCTAATGCTTAAATCCAATGAGACTGCGCCGTATGCCCTACTCCCTGGTGACCCAAGTAGGGTTGATTTAATAGCCTCAATGTGGGATGAAGTTAAGCTTAAGGTTGAGAACAGGGAGTTCAGGACATACGTAGGCGTCTATAGGGGGGTACCGGTGATGGCAACCTCAACAGGTATAGGTGGACCCTCAGCCTCAATAGCCATTGAGGAATTGGCTACGCTGGGGGTTAGTACGTTAATTAGGGTGGGTACCACTGGTTCACTATGGGTTAACGTGAAGGTTGGTGACTTAGTCATAGCAAGGGGTGCGGTTAGGTTTGATGGGGCAAGCGGCAACTATGCGCCACCAGGTTATCCAGCAGTTCCTCACCCAGACGTCTTAAATGCCCTAATCACGGCTGCTGAGGCGTTGGGCGTAAGGTACCATGTTGGTTTAACAGCAACTACAGACAGCTTCTACATTGGCCAGGGTAGGCCAGGTCTTGGTGGTTACTTGCCCAGTTGGCTTAGGGGCATTATTAATGAGCTTAAGGCCGTTAAAGTAATGAACTTCGACATGGAGACGGCAACATTATTAACAATAGCTAACGTTTATGGTTTAAGGGCTGGTTCAGTAATGGCCGTGGTGGCTAATAGGGAGAGCGATGAGTTTAACCCTGAGGCGGGGGTAATGGATGCTTGCCGTGTCGCTAATGAGGCTATTAGGGTGATTAATGAATGGGATAGACAGTACCCCAATGAGGAGGTTAAGTCAGCTGCCGTGCTTAAGAGGGCTTATGGCCAACGTTAACAGGCAGGGGCCTACTATTTAATTAACTCAGGCGTTATGTACCATTCAATGACCCATTGACCATTAGTTAAACCTAACCTAACTACGCCTGAGTACCTAAATTTAATTAATTGATTATTCGGGTTACCGGTAATAAGCAGTGAGGCTAATTTAGATAGGTGAGGTAAGTGACCCACAATCATTACCCTACCACCTAGTTCACTTAACCTACTGGCAATTAAACTTGGATCATCATTAGGATTCAAACCCTCAACAGCGTTCACTGATTCAACACCAAGATGCTTGGCCAATATTTCAGCCGTTTGAAGGGCCCTCTTCTTTCCACTATGGATTATTAAATCAACTGAAACGCCTAATCTAGCTAAGTAAGATGCAATGAGGGTGGTTTCATTAACCCCATCTGGTGTTAAGCTTCTCTCAGGATCAACCTTTTCATCGAAAGCCTTACCATGCTGAACTAGGTAAATTGAATCCACACCTCATCAATACCTTACTCAACTTTTAAACTTACTGCTTACCCGGGAGTGGTTATTGATTGCTGCCCTCGGGTTCATTGTGGTTTCCCCAAGCCCCCTCACCACCCTTCTGGAGTGGTTCTTGGGAACTCGGGGTCACCAAAAAGCCTATAAGCAAGTTAATTATAAAACCATCTGGAGAAGAAAATAAGCAAACAAAGAGAAAATAAATACAAAAAGACTCATATTACCATAAAAAAGAATACAGCCCAATGAGTTAAGATGGTTTAGTTAACTTAGCTATGAAGAAACCTGGCGTATCCTGTATATGCGGGTGGAACCTCCTTGAAGCACCATCGAACGCCTTTTGACCAGCAGGCGCATTAATGTGCTCTAGCCTGAAGCCTAACTCACTAGCCCACTTAACGTTATCCTCATTCTCCATCGGCGGCAGTGTGCAGGTAGAGTATACTAGTGAACCATTAGGCTTAAGTAGACTATAGGCCACCTTAATGAACTGCCTCTGGTAGGACACTAGGTTAATTAAGTCAGCCATTGTTAGCCTATAGTATAGCTTAGGCCTAACCCCAGCGTCGCTGCAGGGTGGATCAATGAGAACCTTATCAGCATTATTGATGAGCTCAGGGTGATTAACGTGAAGGAACCTGCTATCCTCAATGTAGGTTACTAACCTAACCCCCAACCTAGCTGCATTACCCTCAACTTGCTTAACCTTACTCCAGCTCCTATCAACCGCAATAATAATTGCCCTATTCCCAGATAACTGAGCTACGTGGGTTGCCTTACCACCTGGTGCTGAACATAAGTCAATAATGACCTCACCAGGTTTAGGGTCAATTAACCTACCTACCCACTGAGCTGGCAGTGACTGTTCATAGAATAACCCGAACTGCCACTCATCAAGGTCCCTTAACTTAGGTAGCCTATACACTGACTCAGTGGTCTCAACAACAATACCCCTGAAGCCCCTCTTGAAGTCTGATGCATTAACCTTTGCAACGCCTAAGGCAACTATGTCACCATTTGGGGAGATTACATTAACTTCATCACCAGCATGAACGTCACCAGGCATGTAGAGTACACCTGGGCCATACAGGTTGGAGCCTAGGTAGACGCTCTCTGAGGCGTACTTATCAGCAATCACATACTTCCTACTGGTCCCAATCCTACTAGGCCCCTCTGTTGGAAACCACACAGCCTCCTCAAGGATTTCATCCCTGTAAGCTGTTATCCCACGTTCCTTAAGCCTTCCCAGTAATTCATCAGTACTCACCTTTAGTGTGTTAACCCTGACGTAGTATCTTCTTGGTGGTTTCCTAACGCTTTCAAAATAGGAGCCTAATTCACCATCATCCATGTACTGCAGTAAATGTTTGTAAACCTCCTGGTCTAGTTCAATACCCTTAGCTACCTCAATGAATTTAACACCTCCCTCAGTATTATGTTTAGGCATGGTTACTATGGCCCACTTAACTTAGCCCTATTCTTAAACCTCTCCAGTGACTTAAGAATGGCCTTTGTGGCGTCCTCTGGGTTAATCTTTGATATTCTCCACAAGTCCATTTGATCATCAACAACATACATTATTGACTTAGCCCTAGATACTTTATCCTTGAATTCAATCTTAATGATCCTCTCCTTAGAGAGCTTACTAAGCATTTTAGCTGCCTTAAGGATGTTCCTATGCTTCTCATCAAGGCCCGCTAACCTCACTAATGTGGCGGTCTTAATGGTGACTCTCCTACCCCTTGAACTACTAATGAGCCTAACGAGGGCCTTAGCCAGTTTCTCTTCAATATTCACGCTATCCGTATCCACCACCCCCGTTTATAACCCTATTCACGTTCTTATCGAAGGGTGGGTATATTATCCCCTTCTCCGTTATTATTGCCGTAACATACCTGGGGGGCGTTACGTCGAAGACAGGGTTATACACCTTAACGTCACTTAGGGTTATTGGAACCCCCCTAATTAACCTAACCTCATTAGGATCCCTCTCCTCAATCTTAACGTCACCTACGCTACTGGTTAAGTCGAAGCTTGAGGATGGGGCAAGGGCGTAGAAGGGTATTCCTAATTCGTGGGCTATCACAGCCTCCTTAAACGTACCCACCTTATTAAACACGTGCCCGTCCTTTAAAATCCTATCTGCCCCAACCATGACGTGGTTAACCATGCCCTTAAACATCACCAACCCAACGGCAGTATCCGTAATCAACGTAGTGTCAATACCCTCCATTACCAATTCATACACTGTTAACCTAGCTCCCTGTAGCCATGGCCTAGTTTCAGGCACAAACATTGAAACCTCCATGCCCATTAGTTTAGCCAACTTAACGGGCGCTAATGCAGTTCCTAAGCCAGTGCCCGTTGCTAAGCCACCAGCATTACATTGAGTCATCACTGAGTCACCATTGTTAAGCTTCTCCATGCCATAGATGCCGATAGCTATCTCTGCATCATACTCCTCATTAAAGACTGCGTCAGCCTCAGCCTTAAGTGAATCCACTAATTCCCTAACGCTTTTAACACTACCATTATCTATACTTAACTTAGCCTTATTAAGCATCCTGCTTGTAGCCCAGGTTAAGTTAACTGCAGTTGGCCTTGCAGCATCCATAACCCTCTTAGCATCCTCAAGAACCCTTAAGGCACTGTTAAGGTCACTTACCTTACTCATGCTGCTTAACAAGCCGAGCAGCATACCATAGGCTGCCGTTATCCCTATTGCAGGTGCCCCCCTAACCTTCATGGACCTTATCGCCTCAGCCACATCTAATGGTGTGTGGAGTTCAACGTAACTTGTTTCAAAGGGTACCTTGGACTGGTCCAGTATTACTAACCTATTATCTTTCCATTCAATAGGTTTAACCTTAGGTTTATAAATCCTCTTAATTTCGTTAATATCAAGCCTCATTAATAATCACTAACCAGCACCTTTAAATTTAACCGAGTTTTAAAATTTACTCACAAATTGTTAATGCTGAAGGAATTGCTTAAGTAGTTCAGCAACCTCCCTACTCCTAGTAACCAGTAGGCTGACCCTGGGTTGCTCATTGATTGGCACATCATCGATGTTGTAACCATCCATGGCTAATATTATTGAGTTAAGTTCCTTAGCCATAACGTAGGCTGCGGCTATATCATAGAGCCTAAGCCTATTCCTAACGTCAAGGAAGAAGAGTAGTTTCCCTAAGGCCGCCATTGTTATTTCCAGGCTGGCTGCACCAAGGCTCCTTATCTTGAAACCATTAAGTCTCCTATATAATTCAGCTAAACCTGTTAAAACCCTCTGTTCAACAGTTGGTTCAATGTATATTGAGGCTACCGGCTTATCTAGGACGCTTGAGTCAAAGGATGCTGGTTCACCATTTATGAAGGCTCCCTTACCCTTCTCAGCGTAGTAGGTCACGCCAGTGTTGACGTGGTGAATAATCCCGGCTTCAACATCTGACAGAGTTAGGTTATTCTTGAACTTAGCCGTGGCTATTGATATGGAGTAGAATGGTACATCTAGGACGAAGTTAAGTGAACCATCGATTGGATCAACTATGAATAAGTAATCGGGCTCACCATCATTAACCTTAACGACACCCCTCTCCTCAGTAATAACTAAAGCCCTCAACCCCTCAGCCTTAATTCTATCAATTATTGCACCCTCAGCAACCCAATCAATACCCCTAGTTACATCCCCTTTCCCGGACTTCATTATCCTCTTGTATGATGGATCCTTAGACTTCTCAACTATTATTGGAGATACGTTCTTCACAATATCCATTAGCAATGATTGAACATTTACGTTACCCACATTTATCGCTATAGGCTCAACTCAACGTTTTAATGCTTTTCCACAAGCATTATGAGCGCTTAAGGTATTGGTAAGTTAGGCTTCACCATACCTTACCAGCCTACTAAGCTCACTGGTCACGTGGTCAAGTAGCCATAGATCTATCATACTGAAGGGGCCATTCACAGTAACCCTAACTGTCGCCAGGGCAACGGCCTTAATGAAGGCGTCGAGTGGATTAAGACCCATCTTTAAGTAGCCTGTTAATGAACATATTAAGACATCACCTGCACCAGTGGGGTCAACTGCATTAACCTTAATATTCTTGTCAAACCAGTAAACCTTACCGTTAGTGTACATTTTAGCCAGATTACTGCCCATTGAAACCACCAGGACCTTATCCTTAACGCGCATAACCCCATGGTTAACCTCATCTGCGCTGACTTTAACAATATCAGAGTGGGCTAGGGCTAATTCAACAATATCCCTGGAGCTATCGTTAATAACTAACCCGTCATCACGAAACCTCCTTGTAAAACCCTGGAGGTCTATTGAAACTAACCTAGCCTTTTCCCTAATAGCCTCAACAAGCCCCCATGATACCTCACCGGCCACTGGATTAATAACAACAGTATCGTCGTTTACCGTTACATCACTGGGTTTAATGTCTCTGCACCTGCTGAGTAACCATAGTTTCCTATTCATGGAATCATCATACCTTATCCTAAACCTAGTGGTCCTGCATGACTCATCAACCCTAACACCAGTTAAATCAATACCCAATTCCTCGTAGGGTCTTAAGGCTGGTTTAAAGTCAAAACCAACGACAGATATTGGCTTAGTGATGAAGCCAACCTGCTTCAGGTAAGTGGAGCAGAAGGTTGGTGGGCCACCGGGGCTTATCCTACTGACCCCTGGGAACTCCAGCTCATCAATAGTCATGTGACCTATAATTAACACTCAACCACCACGAGCGGGCGCATTTAAGTATTTAATTTTTGAGAAAGATTTATTAAAAAGTACCCGGCCAAGTGTTAATTTACATGGCCATAAAATTCTGCCCTAAATGCGGATCAATCATGAAACCATACAGGAGCGGTAATAAGGTTATTTGGAAGTGCCCCAAATGTGGGTATGTTGAGGACTCTTCAACAGCAGCCCCATTGATTGAAAGGACCGTTATTGAGCATAAGCCTGATGAAAAACCCGTAGTCCTCACTAAAGTCAATGATAATTTACCTAAAGTTAAGGTAACGTGCCCAAGGTGTGGTAATAATGAGGCGTACTTCTGGGTGCAGCAGACTAGGGCGGCTGATGAACCACCAACCAGATTCTACAGGTGCACTAGGTGTGGGTATACTTGGCGTGAGTATGAGTGATGGTGAGTTTAATTGAGGATACTGGTAACTAATGATGACGGATTAACCTCAACGGGTATAGTTACATTAGCTAATGAATTAGCCAAGGAACATGAAGTACACGTGGTGGCACCTGAATCACAACTAAGCAGTATAGGTGCTGCCAGGACCTATAATAGGCCTATAAGGATGTGGAAATGGAATGGCGGCCTTTACCACAGTTCAGTAAACGTCTACGCAACAGATGGCACACCCTCAGATGCGGTCTTCATGGGAATAAACATGTTTAAGCCAAACATAGTGGTTAGTGGCGTTAACCTAGGTGAGAACGTGGGCCTTGAGTCACTGTTCATAAGTGGTACAATAGGGGCGGTAATACAGTCATCATTAATAGGTGTTCCAGGTATAGCAGTCTCAATAGAGGTACCACCTCACAGTAAGTTCATAATACCGCAGATTAGTGGGGACTACTTCAGCGGTATAATTAAGGTGGTTAGAGGCATCATTAGCCGCATTGGGATTAAGGGATGGATTAATGGAGTTGATGCACTCTCACTAAACATGCCATCACCAAGCAGGTGGAGTGGTGAATACGCTGTGGTTTTACGTATGGCTAAGCGAATATTCAAGGAGACTATAGTTGAGTCAAATGACCCAAGGGGTAATAAGATATACTGGAGGTGGGGTGAGGAATTAGTGCAACTAGATGCTGACACTGACGCGTATGCATTCTACAAGGAGGGGAAACTAGTCATAACACCCTTAATGCTAAGTGATTCGGAGATTAACCGTATTGATGTTGTTAGGAGGGTTAAGGAGCTAATAGATGAGGTTATTAAGGCTTAGAGTACCCTTATCATTAGTGCAAGTGATTGAAAGTTAGGTGGAAACCAATCAACCCTACTTACTTGAGCTTCCTGAATCCTGAACCTGTTCACCACCTTGTTTCACCACGGCTAGGAATACCATACCGTTAAACTCCATTTCCCTAATAATACCCTTATTGATTAATTCGGAGTAGACTCGGGACCACTCATCTCCAGTTATCTTCTTCAGTAATTCCTCGAAGGCGGGCTTAGGCATGGGTTCCTTCAACTCACTTATAATGCGGTCAACAATCTCATTCACGTTAACTACATTATCATTACTAATTACTTGCTTAACCTTAACGTAAACTTCCCCTGAGGCTAAGTCAACGTAAGTGTCTATTAGGCCGCGTCTACTTAATTCGAGTAAGTCATTGTACGATAAATTGAATGGTACCCTATCCCTAACACTTCTCAAACTAACCCACTTACCATCACTCAATGCTCTTAAGGTCTCGACGAAATCACTAAGCCTACTCCTCATAATTTGAACGTGCACTAAAGCCCTATTTAACTTAACAGCCAATATAGGGGTCATGCGTACGTAATTATGCTTAAGGTATAACATTTATTAATTTCGACTAGTACACCATTCTGATGACTGAGGAGGTTACCGTCGAGGAACTTATTAATAGGATTATGGACGGCAACAACCTTGAGGTTGTGGACTACAGGGGGGATTCAGTCATAGTTGATTCAGTTAAGGGCATTGTCAAAGGTGATGTGGGGGATTTAGGGGAACTTAAGAAGAGGAGACCGAGGGGAGGGCCAACTAAGAGACAGGTTGAGTTAATGGCAGCCATAGCTAGAGCTTTAGTTAAGTCAAGGGTTAAATTCAAGGTGGTCTTCGGGCCTAGGGAAGCCACTGTTAGGTTTGATGAGAATAGGTACGTTAGGATTACTGAGAATGATTCAAGGGTTGCCGGCTTCAATTCAAGCAGTGAGGAACCGCTAAGCATAATATACGGTGAGTTAAGCGGTTACGGTAAAGTACTCTTCCTTAAGCCTCTTAAGTGACGTTACCATTGAAAATAATTAATTAGTATTAAAACCCTCAGACACATGATTTGAACGTGATACCTAAGTTCATATTAACACACAGGCATTACTGCGCCATAGTTAAGTCGAGGAGTAGCGACCTAGCATTAACCATTGATAGGAGCGGTAGGTTAATTATTAGTTCAAGTAAGCCCTGCATCGGTGATTACATTAAGCTTCAGCCCTACCTCCGTATTGGCCCAAGCAGTGAAGCAATTAAACCGTTTATGGTTTATAATTACGAGTACGTGCCTGTTTACGTAATATACAGGGATGTGGTGGCCTTAAACCAATTAACAATATCAGGTGGAAGAGTAAGCCTACAGTCAGAGGAGGCTGATGAAACCATATTAAGGGGTCTAGTGGTTAACAACGAGGACTACACTAGGTACATAATAGATGTATTAATAAGTAAGTACCTCGAATCCCCAATACCCATATTAGCCATGTCCACTAAGTTAAGTAGTAACCCAGATAAGGTTGAGGAACAGGTGAAGGCATTAACAGATGGGGATTACCACGTCGCCGGTGTTAAGATTTATCATAAGCCCGGCTTCATGGTTAGCATAAGGAGAGTATCACCCTATAGGGTTAACGTAGCCTTAATGTGCAGTATAGACTTAGTTGATGACTTCAAGAAGCTGACTAAGGCCTTAATCCTAAACTCAACAATAATCCATGACTTAAGGTTAGGTAGAGTAGGTGAATTACCAATGGGAATGGATGTCTTCTACCCAATAATGAAGAATAGGTTAATCACCCACGGTGAGTAAGACATTCCCTAAGGATACATTATTCCTCTCATAAGTATTCAACGTAACACCATAGGTTCTCCCAATCCGAGTAGCTATCAATAAGTAGCACCGGTATAGGCTCATGTTCAGTGTCATCACTAGTCTTCACTTCTCTATGATTAACCCAGAACCACGACCCCTAGCTAACTGTTCAATAAAATTAAGTAATGTTGTACCAATACCCTTACCCTAGTACTCCCTCTTCACCACCATTCAAAGAACTTCAACCAAGTGTTCACTAAACTTCACAGTAATGAGTTCAGTACCCATGTATGCACCATATGTTTCATAATCCTTTAAGTCTGGGATCATTCTCTCAATGCTCATTATTTAAGCATTCAGACTCCTGCTTCCTTAAAGGAATAAATTTTAAGCAACTAACTATCTATCTATATTAAAGGCCTAAAAGTAAACATGGATAAACCTATAAGGATTAAGTTTCACAGAATTTCACACGTTGAATCAGAAGCTAAAACTGGTCAATCCATCAATGTGATGCCCTCATGTTAAGGCTATTGCCTAGCTAGTGGTGGGTTGCTTATTAAGGATCCTCCACGGAAAGGGTAATGTTTTTATCCTGAAATGAGAGCCTTATTTAGTGTCTTCACGTTGGTTTAATAGGGCTGAGCGGTATAGGGAGTTAAGTAGGGATATGGTTAACAGGGGCCTTTATGATGAGGCATGCTTCTTTGCGCAGCAGGCCGTTGAATTTTACATAAAGGGTAAATTAATTGAATTAACTGGTGCTAGACCCTACACGCACTCCATAGTTGCATTACTGGAACAGTTACTAAGTATACTGCAGAGGAAGCCCAGTGGTGAAGTGATTAAATGTGCTAAGACGCTGACTGAACAATACATAAGTTCCAGGTACCCTGACGCACGCATGCTGGATTACGATAGGGATGATGCCGAGGAATGCATCAAGTGTATGGAATTGGTGCTTAGTAATGTTGTTTAGGGAAGTCTTCATGAAGATGCATAAGGATGTTGAGGATTGGATTAAGGTATTGTGCAGCCGTGGCTTCACCGTTATTTTATTTGGTTCAAGAGCCAGGGGTGAAGCTAGAATAGACAGTGACTGGGACCTTATAGTGATTGGTAATGGGCAAGCCATTGAACCACCTAATGACTTAGTTCAAGTTTACTTCACTGATACATTAACGGCGGAGGCTGAGATTATGAAATTCAACACGTTATTCGTGGATGCGTTCCATGAGGGGAAGTTAATATGCGGAGACTTTGAATTATTCAATAGGCTTAGGGTCCTTGCACTTGAGAGAACTAGGGGATTCATGAAGACTAGGAATGGGTGGATTAAGGCCGATTAACAGATTACTTAATTACCATTAGCTGGCTAAACATCAGGCCAACCTAACCTCAAGGTAACCCATTGGAGTTAGCACCCAGTTCCTCGTCAACACCATTTTATAAGCCAAGGCTTTAACCCCATTCTTAACCGCATACCTCAGTGACTCAGTGAACCTTTGGTCAAGTTCACTATTAGGCGTGAATACTTTAGCCCTTAATCTAAGTACTAGGAAGACTACGTAGGCCTCGTAACCCGATTTAATGGCCTCAACCAATTTAAGCATATGCCTAGCACCACGTAATGTAGGTGCATCAGGAAACTTAGCTAAACCACCCTCCTCTAAGGTTACACCCTTAACCTCAAGGAAAGCGTAATTATTATTCGGTGACTTAAGCAGTAAATCAAACCTACCATCACTGAAACGAGGCTCCCTCCTTAAAACATCATAATCCTTTAGGATGTAACCATTATGTATTAACCAAGTAACAGCATCATTATGAATGGCTGAATTCACCAAGACTAACTCATCACCTAGGTCAACAGCAGTTAGGTAGAACCTAGTCTTACCTGTTTGTTTTGAATACGCATAAAACCTAACACCAGGTTTAAGTAATTCAGTTAATCGACCAGGATCATGAATGTGCACAGCAACTTCAACACCATTAATTATACCTATGCCTACGAACCTATTAATCCTCCTAACGAAGACTCCCTCAACATCAGGTCTCCTAATAGTGAAACCTACGCTCATTAAATTAAACACCACTGGACTTTAAAGTAACTAATCCCTCACATTAAAATGTAGCTTATACCTGTGTCCTTAAGTCAACTTTTAATAGTACCTACATGAAGTTAAGTAAGGTAATGAATATATTCATCCTAAGCAACTTTCAGGTAGGTTATTTATGAAGACTTTAATTAATTCTAGGATTTACCCATATCAGTTGAGGAAATTAACCATTAACATGGGCTCAGGGCATTATTAAACATTCTTAGGAACGTGGAATAGGAATCACTTAAATAACCATAATTGATTAAAGGTAAGGTAATTACGATTACATTTGTGGTCATAAGGCATGCGGAATAGGTGAAATAAGTTATGGTGCTAATTAAGCCTTTAAGGGTGTTTATAAATTCTCTGTATGTTTAGATATAAAGCTTCTGTACATTAGTAATTTTTATTTTCCACGTGAAATACCTTAATGTTGAGGAAATATGGCTCTCTTCATGGATCCACTGGACATATTCCTAATGATACTGGGGGCAACCTTACTCAGCACAGCCTATACGGTTTGGTTAACGACAAGACCGATTAAGGAGGATCCACCTAATGAGCAGGCTGCAATAGTTAAGAGGGAGGTTATTTCAGAGGAGACTATTGAGTGTCCTCCCACAATTAAGGCATTATCCTTCTACTACATGGGTATTGGTGTTTTTGCATTAACTACTGGTGTTTGGGGTTTAGTAACGTGGCCATTACCAAGTTCATATAATATAGTGTTAATGGATCCATGGCCATTATTCGGTGTAGCTGCCTTAATAGTTGGATTAGCACTATACTTCACTGGTTCATTAATGACAGTATCAATTCCATTAGCGTTCCTAGGCATTATACCAATAGTGTACGGTATTGACATACTGAAGTATCACTTAACCAATGAACCGGCATTAGCCGCTGCATTATACATACTAACTGGGTTAGCTCCACTACTGTCACCGCTTGTATACATGACTAGAAGTAGGAACTCAAGTAGGTACATGAGTTACTTGGTAATGGCTATATTGGTGATTGCTGGATTAATAGCCTACCTCATAGGTATAGAGGCTACTTTTGCGCATACTGCTGGTTGGGTTAAGTGGACGCCTTGGTATGGTTAAGGTAATAATGATTTAACTCAAATATTAAACACTTTTTATTTCTTTATTTACATCAAGATTCCAGTTCATCTAATTGATTCCAGATTTACCATGGATTAGTAGAAAATATATGAGTGACATTAATGCTGGCGCGGTTAATTTTAAATGCACCGAATTTGGTTTAAAGACTAATGCATAGTTCAGTTAGGAAGGTTAGGGTTGCTATTGTTGGGCTTGGTGAAGTTTCCTTTAACCACTATAATGCACTTAAGAGCACTAAGTATGGTGAGCTAGCTGGAGTGTTTAGTCATAGTAAAGGTAGAGCTGAGGAGGTTGCTAAGGCTTGGGGAACTAGGCCATACTACTCCTTTGAGGAACTGATTAATGACCAAAGTATTGATGCATTAATAATATGTAGTGCTGACGAGTATCATCATGACCAGGCAGTTAAAGCTATGAAAGCTGGCAAGCATGTGCTTGTTGAAAAACCCTTAGCCTTAAATGCTAGGGAGGTTGCGGACATGGCTAGGGTTAGCCTCGAGACCAATAGGATACTGATGCCTGTACACAACTACATCTTTAGGCCTAAGGTTAGGAGAACAAAGGAGCTTATTGAAAGTGGGGCTATTGGTGAACCAACCTACGCATTATTCATTGTAACCCAGAGACTCACCGAGGATGTAGCCAAGAGGCATCATGGCGCATTATTCACTCAGTCATACCACTCAATATACACATCTAACTACCTCCTAGGTCCACCGGTGGAGTTTCAGGCAATGTGGGGTACATTGACCTATAGGGAGGTTAAGAGCGATGAGGTTTTTGTGGCAACCTTCAAGTATAGGAATGGAGCCTTAGGCAACATTGTGGCTAATTGGGCTGCGGATGATTTATCATCCTACCCATTCATGTGGCTTGATAAGGTTATTGGGACTAGGGGAACCATAACAATAAATTCCTTCGATGACGTAATGACTTCACTTCAAGCCGGCTCGTTCATGATGGGTAAGACTATTGACTACGTAGAGTCCTTTAAGGGTATTGTGAGGCATTTCGTTGATGACGTTTTAGCTGAAGGCCGTAAACCCGAGCAGTCAATCTACGATGCGTTGCTGGTTCATGACATAATTGAGGGCCTTAGGGAGAGCGCTGAGTCTGGTAGGAGGATTAAGTATGAGGCGCTGAGCCTTGGGCAATTGATCGAGAAATATAGTTAAGTTAACTTAAATACCCTTTCGGCGTTCTCTCTCAGTATTCTCTTGATCACCTTGTCTGCATCTTCCTTATCCCAATGGCCCTTATTAATCTTCTCCTCAACAACCTCGTTTATAGCCCTCTTAGCTATTACGGATGCCCCATAGGTTCCCTCTATGAAGGCGTAGTCCCCTCCGAAGGCCATTATCTTATTATTCGGCACAAGTTCAAGCCACTCACTTAATATGTCCACGTAGGCTCTTGGGTTAATTTCATGCATCCAGCACAAGTCCAGGTAAACGTTAGGCCACTGCTTAGCCAACACACCAGCCTCATGATAATATGGGTAACTTGCATGGAACAGTATGAACTTTACATTCTGATATTCCTTAAATAGGTTAATTAATTGGGTTGGATTAGCATTAGTGAGCGCATTGTTAGGTGGTTCATCATACGTTGGTGCAGTTTCCTGAATACCTGTATGCACCTGAAGAGGCTTACCCAACGCCTCCAATTCATCCAACATAACCCTGAATAAGTAGTCTTGAAGAGGCTTAACCTCACTTGATGAAGGTGTATAGCGCCTAAACCCCTCCTTACCCTCAATGATGGCTTTAAGAGCGTACTCAGCCTCATTAGGTGTCACGTACTCAAATTTAAGCGACTGCATGTAGGCTGGGAAGCTTGTCTTAACGCCAATAAAGTTGGGTAAAACTTCCCTAATATACCTCCTAAAGGCGTTTTCCAAGTCAGATAAGTGGTGTATGGGTACCTTAAGTCTCCTTGATGCATTCATTAAATCCCCCCAATTACTAATGAACACAATCCCCTCAAACCTAATAACACCAGTGAACAAATCCCTATCAAACTTCGGTAGTGAATTACCTGTATTATCCCCATGATCCAAGACCACTTTGCCTATGTTAGCCTTTTCTAGAACCCACCTGTAGAAGCCTTTAGTGGCCTTATTGTTCATTGACTCAACAAGCTTGGGGTAAGTATCCCTAGTGATGTCACTTATACCGTAGAGGTCCCTAATAGCTAACCTAATGGCTAAACCATAGCCCGTAGTTTTAGCGTAATCCCAGTACCTCTCGAAAATAGGCCACCTCTCCTCCCAAGGTTTCTTCAAATCCCTTAACACCATAAACTCCTCAGGAGTCATGCCGCTTGAGAAGAAGTCAGTTGTTAAGTAGTGAGCTAGGAACAGGAACATTGGATCCTGGGGCCTAGATAGCCTATCAGGTTCAGGTTCAAGATGCTCATGAGTGTCAATAAGCTTTATTGAATTAACTACTTCACTAATCATAATTATTGCTAAATATTATTATTTTTAAGGATTGCTTCTTGCAGCTGTAGTGAAACTTATATTATACATAGCTTAATTTTACATGAAGTTAATATTTAAGTATTTACTTAAAATTAAATAAAGCATAAGCACTTAACAAGTAGTACTGAACCATGTATAAGAGTAATGGTAAAATAGGAGACCATTAAGGAGGGGAAATTGACGTTAAAAAGGACAATGCAGTAAATATCTAGCGATGGAGATTAAACATAATCCAGGGCTCAATTAACCCCTCCTTAAAGTGTGAAAAATTTAAAAATAAACGAGTGGAAAACCTAATGGTTCCTGAGGACTAGGCTCCGCATAGGCCTTGCACGCGGGAGGTCCCGGGTTCAAATCCCGGCCGGTCCACCATGCCTCATAACTTAATTATATAATGTCCATTATTAAATTCAATATCTTAAGGTACTGCACTCTTCCATTGCTGTAATTGCTAAGAAGTATAATGAAGATTGAATTCTAATCCATTATGTATGGGTCACGAAATTTAAACAAGACTCTGGGAAACTGCAGTAATGGCACCTTAATACACCATAATCATGAGAGAGGGTTATTTTAGTGGTCTAAGCCTTAACAATGATTCCTAATGTATTTAGGATTGAATGAAAAGTAGTAAGGAGCCATCATCTGGTCAGGCCTTCCTGAGGACTAGGCTCCTGGACATCCTTCCAGGCTAGACTACCGGCCCTAAGCTGGGAATTAAAGTGAATGGGTTATAAGCTTTTCTAAGGGTAATTGATGCTGGTTTTAGGCTATTTCATGGTTGACTCAAGTTGATTTAATGAGGTATTTAACGAGCAAGCATTTTATCACGGCTTTGGAGCACATTAATAAGTGCGTGTTGAAGTAACCCTGTGGCAGCCGAGGACTTGATTAATGTAGCTGAGCTAATTAGGAGGATTAAGGATGGGCCATGTTCATCCTTAAACTGTAATATATCTAGTGTTAAGGTATCAATGGGAGAAAGAGATAATGGGAGAGGGGTGACCTCAATGATTGAACTAGACTTAGTGAGGGATATAGTTCACTTAACCTTTGAACTAAAGGCTGGTAAGTTAACCTGCTTAATTAAACTTGAGGTAGTAGGTAGCGTAAGTGTGAGTAAACTTAGGGGTATCTCAAGTAGTATTATTGAATTGTTGAATTCCCTTAAGCTGTAGGTTGTTAGCGTTAAAAACCACCTTATATGAGTCATCATTGAACAAAACCTTGCCCCCATAGTACCTAGATATCCTCACCATCCTAATATTATCCACACTCATGTATGCGTAAACCCTCACTGCTGCCCTTTTACCGAATAAATCACTGAGCATTAAACCCACAAGCCACTTACCAATACCCCTACCTTGATACTCATCCTTAACGACTAGGGCTATCTCATAGGAATCATTAATCCTATACGCCTCACCTACTGCTACCAGTTCCTCATTATAGTAGACACCATATACTATTGGCCTTAATGATAATAGTGATCTAACGCAGTCCTCAACATCGTTTATCATACATAGGAACCGTGATCTAATAGATTGCCTACTTAATGATTTATAGAAGGAAATAATCAGTTCACCATCCCTCAATGGATCCAGGTACCTCACACTAGGTTGAGCGTTAACATAATTCATTAGCGCTTAGTATTATGTAATACTAATATTTAAGGTTACCTAAAGTGCCCCTAACCATGGTTTAATTCATTATTGGTCTTTTAAAGTAAACATGAGTAATGCTTATATTTCCCAAGGCTAGGAAGCACATAAATGCCCATTAACATTAATGGTATTATTGACAAGTTAATCAATGAAATTAGGAGTTACGGGCAGGTGACTGTTGAGGATTACGGGTTAGAGAAGTTACTCATAGTTAAGTTAACCGAAGACCTGTCAGTCTTCACGTCAATATTATGTGAGGACACCGACTGCACTGTAGAGTATGCTGTTGGTGACGAGAACTTCACTATACTGCCCAAGTACCTGGACTTAATGGATAAGGCCGTGGAGATTATGAGAGTTATTAATAATAACTTAGTTAAAATGGGGGTGATTAGGTGAAGCGGGGTTTAAGACTTGATTCAATTAATGCACGTAAAGTACGTGGACCTGATGGCTTCTTCACAGTGGCCATGGGTATTGAAGTGTTTAGGCTTATTGAGAATAAGGTGAGTGAGCTTGGTCTTGCCAGTGAGATCATTGGTGACGTAGTTTTAGTTAAGGCTAAGTCATGGAGTAGCATTAGTAAGCTCTTGAAGTATGCCCGTTTAAATGGAATCAATGTGATTGAAGACTAAGCCTAGTTAGGGTTCACTGTACTCCACTCAATACCTCTGCTAAGTCTAGTATCTTAACCTTATCGTTACTGTTCCTGGATAGGTTAGCGTAGCATATTGGGCAAGCCACAACTATGTTGTTTGATAACTTGGATAATGACTCAACCCTACTTCTGGCAACCTTATTCGATAATGATGGCTTAATGGATTCCACAGGGCCGCCGCAGCACATTGATGTTGAAATCCCGGTTATGTAAGGGTCTTCAACATGCTCAACCCCCGCCTTCTCCAGTAGTTTCCTGTAAGTTTCCCTCATCCCTAGGTACCTTGAGTATAGGCATGAGTCATGAATAACCACTCTACTTAACCTTGCCTTATCAACACCCTTAATCAACTCCATGTAGTTAATTACATTGATGCCTAAGTCCCCGAAGAAACGGGGTGCTACAGTGGTTAATATGTGGTGGGTATGTGGATCAATGGTTATCACGGTCTTAATGCCCTTACTCTTAAAGTAACTGAGCACCACTGATGAGAAGTAGTCTTTGAAGTCATCCTCAAACCCCAATTCATACAGTAAAGCGCCTGAGTAAGGTTCGTCGTGCATAAAGGCGAAGTTAACCCCATTCTTAATGAGAAGGTTTGCAATAGCCTTAACAATACCATTAACCCTATTAATTTCACTCCTGGGCGGTTTTAAAATAACCTTAGCCATGGTAATAACCGCGCCACTGAACCTACTTACTAAGGGGCCTAACGACTCCGGTGGAGCCTTCTCCATTAGGCCCGTGAATGAGTTTATATAAGGCACGAGTTGGTAAAGACATGAAGTGTAAAGTATTGTATCACCTGATTCAGGGACATTAACCCCATTAGCCCATTCACTGCATATGCTTCTCTCAACTGGTATGGGTAATCTATTGTAGTTTAGGCTCCTAATCATTATTGCCCTAAGTCCCCTTAACCAATCCTCCATAATAGGTTCGTTATTTAAGCTAATTAAGTATTGTGCCTTAGGGAAGTGCAGCTTCCCTTAGGTTGGCTGTGGAATCATGAGACTTTAATAGTGTAGTAATTCCTGTTTAAGTATATTAATGGCGGCTTAAGGTTAAGTACCTTACCATCCTCAACCTGCCCTATGAATAACGTGTGATCACCAGCATCATACCTAGCCACTACCCTGCAGTCTAAGTAAGCTATTGAACCATCAATTATGGGTGAACCAGTCTTAGCTGTAATAATCCTTAATCCCTTAAACCTCTCCTCCCTTGGGGCTGTGGCGAACCTAATAGCCACATCCTTCATATCGTAGGGTAGTATGTTAACTGCGTATATTCCAGATTCATTAATGGCCTTATGTGAACCCACCTTCTTGTCTAACGCCACCAGCACCAGTGGTGGATCAAGGGATACTGAAGTGAATGAATTAACAGTTAAACCATAGTATTCACCATTATTAACCGTAGTGACGACAGTGACTCCAGTTGGGTAATTTCTAAGTATGGCCTTAAGCTCCTCCCCAGTAATAACCATATTGCCTACTTGCCGGGGCTTTTTAATAAACTAAACTGATAATGCTCCTAGCATTACGTGCTTAATAGGCATTAATTGGGCTTAACTAAGACCTAGATCAATTCCTTAACTTGAATCGAGATTATTAGTATAGGTTTATAAATAATGCTGTGGAAGTTAAATAATATGGTTCAGGATGCTAAGGGAAGGACAATCGCTAAGTATAAGGGGGTACTTAAGGGGGATAAGGTTATTGTACCTAGTATTGATGAATCCAGGGCTCTTTATAAGCTTGGTTTCTTTGGGAAATTCCTAGGTAAAGATAAGATTAAGATTGAGGAGGTTGATTCTGTGAATTCACAAATACACTTATCGCCGCTTGAGGCCCTTTACCTAGTTGAGTTAGGCCTATTGGAGGTTGTTGATGATGATTCAGTGGTGGATAAGGATACTCTTAGGGAGTTGGTGGAGAAGCGTTATGAACATGGGGAACTAGTCTATGAATTATACAGGTATTTTAGGGATAGGGGTTACGTGGTTAGGAGTGGGTTGAAGTTTGGTTCACTCTACGCAGTTTATGAGAAAGGGCCAGGCATAGACCATGCACCGATGCTCGTTCACCTAATTGACCCAGGCCGTAACATAACGGCATTAGATGTAACTAGGGCAGCGAGGTTAAGCCATACTGTTAGGAAAACCTTCGTGCTGGCGGTTAGGCATATGAATAGTCTTAAGCTTATAGGGTTCGAATGGTGGACTCCGTAAATTGTAGGCTTATTATTAATCAAGGCTTATGCTGAATGAGGTGAACTTGGAACAGTACCCATCTATTGGGCACTCAATACACTGGTTAACTGAACAATTGAACCCAATATCGTAAGCACCCTTCTCGGCTGCTATTGGGTCACTGCTCCTCCTAATTGTTTTAACAGCAATGACCCTAGCCACCTTATACGGTATCTTTACGTTACCCTTACTTAAATTAACGTACAGTGCCTTAACCTTATCATCGTCTATAAGCACCAAGTAAGCCCCGCTCCTTATGACCGCTGAGGCAGTGTACATGTCGCCGATTGGTATGTATAACTTATTCTGCCCCCTTAACATAACCTTAAGCGCTAATGGTGCCCCAGATTCATGGGCAATCCACCTTATCATTATCCTAACGCTCTTATTCCTATGAACCGTGGAGTAGGGGGTCATGAAGCTTCTTATGAAGTTCTCCAGGTTAGTGTAATTCCTAATGACTGCGAACTCCTTAGCTAAACCACCCCTCCTTGCAACTGCCCTTAGGCTTAGGGCATAATTCTTAACGGCATCATTAACCTGCTGTAATTCAGCCTCCCCATAATTCTTAACGAATTCCTCAGCCAACTTAACTCCATTATCCTTAACAGGATTATTAATGAACTTAACCATGTAATCAGCAACACCACCTATTGAATCATAGAACTTAGTGACCCTAACAACCCTAACTGATGAAAGTATTGATGCGGTTAAGGTAAGGTACCTGGCTAGGTTCTCCACACCATCAATGGCTAGGTAATTTCTTAAACCCTCCCCGAAGGTTATCTTACCTCTCCTGTACTTATCAATGAAGTTCACGTAGAAGACCTTAACCCTATTAGCCGTGTCAGCTAAGTCCTTGTTAAGCGTCTTGAAGACTGGCTCAACCACCAATTGACCATGCCTAGTAATCTCACTAAGAGCCTCCTCACCCAGCCTCCTTAATTCACTAATACTTAATGTTGAAGACACCTTAACCATATGGTGAGTGGGTTTAATAAACCATTTCTTAGTTTAAAGGGCAATTAGTAATTGAGGGGTAGGCAATCGCATTTAATACCCACGTCACTCAGCTTGAAGCCATACTTGACCTCAGTGTAATGGGCCTTAAACTCCTTAACCTCACTCCTAACCGCACTAGGTTCCTTACCATCAATCAGCATTGCCTTCATGAATGCGGCAATCTCAGCCATTTCCTGAGTACCCATACCCACCCTAGTCATTTCCTGAACACCCATCCTAATGCCGCTGGGTTTCACTGCGCTCCTATCCCAGGGTAACATATTCTTGTTAACGATTATTCCACCATCCTCAAGTAGTTGAGCAACCTTAGCCCCACCGCCGAATTTAGAAGCATCAAAGACTACTTGATGAGTCTCAGTGAAGCCCCTAGCCTCAGCCACCACCGGTATACCATACTTGCTTAACTCCTCAGCCAGCCTCTTCGCATTCAACCTTACTTGGTAGGCGTAGGATTCACCAAAGGTCATCATTTCAATTGCCGTTATCGCAGTGGAGGCGTACCTATGCAGGTGGTAATTTGATGTTAATTGTGGGAAGACCGCCCTTTGAATGTTCTTGAAAATGGACTCATTATTAGTGAATATTACACCACCCTGGGGTCCTGGGAAGGTCTTATGCGTTGATGAGGTCATTAAGTCTGCCCCCTCATTAAGTGAATTGGGGAATTGGCCACCAGCTATTAACCCAAGCACGTGGGCTGAGTCATGCATTAAGTAAGCCCCATTCTCATGAGCCACCTGGGCAAGCTCCTTAACTGGATGCGGGAATAAGTAAAGTGATGCACCCAATATAACTAATTGAGGCTTCTCCTCCCTAATGACCTTTGCCGCTGAGTCAACGTTAATGCTGAAGTTCTCCTCATCACAAGGTAGGTGAATTACCTTAAGCCCCAATGCCCCAGGGGCACCAACCTCATCATGGCTAATATGCCCACCACACTGCCTTGGCACTGCAGCAATCTTACCACCCTTAGCTAACGTTAAGTAAACAGCCATGTTAGCTACTGTACCTGAAATAGGCCTCACATCAACGTAGCTTGCGTGGAATAGTTTAGACATGAGGTCAACTAAATACGCCTCCATATCATCAACATACTTAACACCTTGATAATACCTATTACCTATAGTGCCCTCCGCATACCTACCCATCATGTCGTTTATGTAGAAGTACTCAGCCAGTGGTGACATGACGTTTTCACTTGGTATTAGGTTTATGGTTTCCCTCCTCCTCCATGTATTATGACTATTTATTATATCCCTTACCCTATTTACTGCATTAATAGCATCACTTAGATTCATTAAGCTTAAACCTAATAACCCAGAAATATAAATTTATCCGCTGGCTACGTTTAGCATAATGCTTATATTACGAAGAATCAAGGCTTCTCAACTACTGTACATGAGTAAAGTAATAATAGTGCATTTACCATTAAGTAATCCTACAATAAGCAGCATATTAACGGTCCCTCACTACATGAGTGTACCCTTATATATTTCAGGTAATTCATTAACTATGGTTAAGACTGCCTTAGTGATTGGCGGCGGCCATAATGGGTTAATGGCTGCTGTAACGCTTAGGGAGAGCGGATTCAATGTCACGTTAATTGAGGCTAGGGGTAAGGTTGGCGGTATGGCTGATACTGAAACCATGATGGGTGTGAAGGTTAGTAGGGCTGCATATGTACTAGGCCTAATGCCCAGGCGATTCATGGATAAATTCAACATACCTGTGATTAGGCAGGATCCATTTCAAGTGACTTACATTAATGGTAAGCTAATACCCTTCTGGAGGGATAGGGATAAGAGGGTTAAGGCGTTGGTTAAGGCTGGTGAAGTTAAGTTCCCTGAGTTCGAGGGTAAGCTACTTAAATTTAAGGAGTTAATGGAGAGTAAGTTCACGTTTGTTAATGAACCACCCTCAGTGGGTGAAATTAGGGATGAGGCCGTTAAGCTTGGTGTTGAGGAATTCATTGAGGAGTCATGCAGTAGAATACTGAGTGAGTACCTATCTCCAGACCTCCACTACACCTTCATGTACCCAGGTATGGAGAATTCCCCAGCGTACCTAATAGCCTACTTCTACTCACCTGACTGGTCATTTGTGAAGGGAGGCATGGGTACTGTGGGTGATGCAATGTTGAGGTATGCCTTAAGCATTGGCGTTAATGTGCGCCTGGGGGTTAAGGTTAATGGATTGGAGTTTAAGGGTGACCTAGTGACCGGTGTCATCACTAATGATGGTATCTTAAAGGGTGATGTAGTTGTTTCCTCAGTTAGCCCAATACTGCTTGATCAATGGATTAAGGGTAAGGGGAGTAGTTGGCGTATACCTAGGCCTGGTTGGAGGAAGTATAATATTGTGCTTAAGGATTACCCAAGAATCCCCCCTGAATTAAAGCCCTACGCCCACTCAATAATGGACACTGAGGCTGGAGAGTTGGTGATACCGTCAATACTTGATGAAACCAGGGGTGGGGTTGTTTTAGAGTTTATGGGTGACTTGGATTCATTACTGGACATGATGCCTGATATTCATGAAAAGGCTCTGGTGATAGATAAGTTAACACCCAAGGATGCCGAGGCCACTTATAACGTACCTAATGGTGATGTTAACCATATCCCAATGAGAGCACCATATGTGCTTAATGGGAGGCCAGGGTACAGGACCCAGTTCCTTAACCTATTCCAGGGGAGTGCCGGCAATTACCCAGGTGGGCAGATAACCGGTGTACCAGGTTATAATGCAGCTAGGTTAGCTGTTGGTGTCTATTCGGCGTAAGCGGTGGTTGCATTAATTCTGCAATTAATTATAATAAATTTAATATTATAGGTTTAGATTCTTAACTTATATATGATTAATCATTATATTATATAAACATTAATTATGGTTGAGTAGCATATAGTGCTTGGGGCAAAGGTTTAAATATAGCGGTTATGTAGTTAGGATTAGTGTTAAACATGAGCGTGGAGAGTCAGGTTAAGGCTCACATAAAGGGATTAATAAATAGGCTTGATGGTTGGTTAATAAGCCAAAGGAAATTAATAGATGATCTACAGAAGTACGCTGATTACGTTAAGAGCCAGGATAGGTACACCCTATTATTATCAGCGCAGGCCATGATATATTACATAGAGCGTACCGCTAAGGACTTTGAGTCATGGCTAAACAACCCACTCATAACGTCAATAATGACACCGGATATGTTAAAGGAGCTTGAGGCTAAGTTGCGTGAACTGGCGGTTAACTTCATAAAGGTGGATCTTGAGCACACTGGACAGTACCTTGACTTACTTAGGAAATATGATGCGGCTGGTGAGGTACCGGAGATACTAAGGCTATACTTTGAGCATAGGATTGGTGGTGCACAGGAGGGTGGGCAACAGAGGGGAGGGGAGGAAATGCCCAGGTTCCTGTGATTAGGTAAACGCATGTTTCCAACAAAAGCTTAAAGTTAGTGCCCTTTAATTAAAAATAATCACGATCACGTATGGGTAGTTTGCCTTTTATTTACCTCAAAGTCAACCCTAACCTTATACACCCTAGGGGCATACTCTCTAACAATCCTCTCATTAATTATCCTGCAGTTAACACTCATGTTACTGCAATGCTTCATCACGATTTCCTCAGCATCCCTAAAGGGATCTTCCTCCGGGCCAATGTGATAGAAGTTCACTATGCCCTCATCCATTACGCAATTTATGGCGCTGGGTAGGTATTGGTGAGCGCCTAAGGGTAGGGTCATTATTACCCTGTGGAAGCTATTCCTCATTTTTTCGCAGAAGAGTGACGCATCATACTCAACCGGCACTACCTTACCCCTAACCTTATTTAACCTCACGTTAACTTCAGCATACCTAATTGCCTCCGGGTTTATCTCAACAGCATATATTAAGCGCACTGTGGGTTTATGCTTAAGTATTATGAATGCGTATGGCGCGATCCCAGCGAATAAGTAGGCTATTACCTCATTATCCTTAACCCTTGATGCTAAATCAAGCCTATCGTACTGATCTCTGGGGGAGAAGAATACCTTAGTTGGGTCAAGCATTAACCTAATCCCTGATTCAACGTGAATAACCTCAGTGACTTCCCCAATTAACTTCTCGTAACTGTATAACCTAAACTCACCGCTCCTTGGCCCAATCCTCCTTAACACCGCCTTAACATTCCTACTATTCTTAATTATTGCCTTAGCTATCTCGTACTTGAACTTGTCTAGTTCATTGGGTATCTCAATGATAGCCACTGCCCCTGACCTGGATCCAATTATGTCGAAACCTGAGGGCACTAGGCTTAGTAAGTCCTGCGGTACTATACCCCTTAATTCATCCCTCAATTTCATTTAACCGGTCCTCACGTTAATAGTTAAAAACTAATCACTCGACGGCTTAATTAATGTCTAAGCTTCTTGAGATTAGGGGGATACAGGAGTATAGGACTGTTAGGGAGGTTAAGGGGCCATTGATAGTTATTGAAAGGACTAGGGGGATAGCATACGGTGAAATGGGTGTTGTAACTGGGCCTGATGGTGAACCTAGGCTTATTCAGGTAATTGAAGTTGGACCTGACTACGCCATAGCCCAAGTCCTAACAGGGACCCTTGGCTTACCGGCAAGCGGCTCCACAGTCAGGTTCTATGGAACCACCTTAAGGCTACCAGTGTCTGAGGATTTACTGGGTAGGATAATAAGCGGTAGGGGTGTGCCAAGGGATTCATTATCAATGCCACCAGCAGAGGACTTCCTTGACGTTAACGGTGAGCCACTTAACCCATACGCTAGGGATTACCCAGAGGAGCCTATTGAGACTGGTGTTAGTGCAATAGATGGACTCTACACTATGGTTAGGGGACAGAAGTTACCCATATTCTCAGGCACTGGATTACCGCACAATATGCTTGCTGCCCAGGTTGCAAGGCAGGCAACTGTTAGGGGTAGTGAGGAGGAGTTTGCAATAGTCTTCGCCGCTATTGGCCTTAGGACCGAGGAGGCGTTATTCTTCATTGATGAGTTTAGGAGAACAGGTGCATTAAGAAGACTAGTCTTGGTAATGAATCTTGCCAGTGACCCAATAGCTGAAAGGATTCTTACACCAAGGGTTGCCTTAACCATAGCCGAGTACTTGGCTTGGCAAAGGGATTACCACGTCCTAGTGATATTAAGTGATATGCTTAACTACGCAGAGGCCCTTAGGGAGCTTTCATCAGCTAAGGGTGAGCTACCAGGTAGGAGGGGTTACCCAGGCTACATGTACACTGACTTAGCGTCAATATTCGAGAGGGCAGGTAGAGCTAGGGGTAGAAAGGGTAGTGTTACCCAATTCCCAATACTAACGATGCCTCACGATGACATAACCCACCCAGTACCCGACTTAACAGGCTACATTACGGAGGGTCAACTAGTCTTATCCAGGTCAATGTGGGGTAAGGGCATTTACCCACCCTTCGATGTCCTAATGAGCCTATCAAGGTTAATGAAGGATGCTGTCGGTGAGGGTAAGACTAGGGATGATCATAAGTACGTGGCTAATCAACTCATATCAGCCTACTCTAGGGCATTGGATGTTAGGAACCTAGCAGTACTGGTTGGTGAGGGTAATTTAAGTTGGCGTGAAAGGAGGTACCTTAGGTTCGCTGATGAGTTTGAGAGGAAGTTCATAGCTCAAGGTTTCTATGAAAGGAGAACGTTCGAACAGACTCTTGACATAGCTTGGGACGCCTTAAGTGTACTACCTGAGGATGAGTACTCCAATATTCCACCTGAAGTATCAAAGAGGTACTATAGGGAAGGTATATTTAAGTCAATTAAGGATGAAGGAGTTAAGGCCTAGGCAAATAAGCTTCAGCGCATGCTTAAACTTTATTAGAAACTCATGGCTTAGCTACAGTTGTGACTGAGTTAGTTAAGAAGGCTGAAGATTGGTTTGAGGTGGCTAAGGGTGCATTAAGGGAGGGTAGGTTTTGGTTAGTCTGTTATGCATCGCATCAGGCGGTTGAACTATATGCTAAGGGTGTATTATTCATGAGGGCTGGTTCATACCCATTTACCCATAATTTAGTAACATTGATTAAGTTAATTGATTTAAATGCATCAACTGAAGTCCTTAATTCATGCAGGGTACTTAATCCTCACTACTCAGCATCAAGGTACGATTCATCATCAATTTATGATAAGGATACTGCTGTGCAATGCTTAACACACGCTGAGGTGGTTATAACATGGCTGAGGACCTTATTAGAAAAATGATTATTAAGGTATCTAAGTATGATGAGGATTTCAGGAATTTCATAAGCAGGTTAATTAAAAAGTACCCTGACTCAACAATAGTGCTCTTTGGCTCCAGAGCTAGGGGTGATAATAGACCTTCAAGTGACTTCGATGTACTAGTTATTATTAAGGGTAAGGTTACGTGGAGTATTGTGGAGGAAATATCGTTTATTGCTGATGAATTACCTGTTGATTTAATTGTTAAAAGCGTGGAGGATTTCCTAAATGATGCAGGTATTAAGTTAATGCTAAGGAATGGATGCAGGGTGCTATATGATGGCTTAAGTCTAAATCCATGTTAAGTTCAAGTAATTGTAAGCAAGTATTTAAATAACTGTATTGATTACGCCGCTGATTCTTCTATTGAACTTGCCCACCCTGACCTGCAGCGAGCGTTTGCTTAACCTTATTCTCCAATTCACTTATCTGTTTCCTAAGCATATTCTCCTGCTTCACAAGGGACTGAAGATGCAGGTCAAGTAGCTCCTTCCTCTGGTTTAAATCCTGTATAGCCTCATCCCTAGTGGTTGAAAGTAGAAAGGTTCCCACAACCTTGTAAACCTTCGAATCCTGTGGAAGCTTATTTAACTCATTGAGGGCTTTATCCACATTCCTGAGTTCGCTCTCATACTGCTGTTTCCTAAGCAATACTGCCTGTAGTTGATCCTCAAGTTGCCTCAGCCTATCTAAGTCATTCCTAACCGCTGGCGGGATTTCAGTAGCCATAATTGCCTAAGGTTACTTGACTAAAAATGCTTTTCGCAACATACTGCACAAGGCGGTTAAATGATAGGCCACCACCCACTGACTGCACCTATGTGCTGGTAAACCCATATACCATGAATCAGCCTTAAGCCATTTCCTAGGTTTAAGGAAAATGATTTCAATCGAATGCTATTGCGAACACTTAAAAAGTATTGTATCCATGTCTAGGTATGAAGCTGCTTTTCCTAGTACTGGATGGGGCTGCTGATAGGCCTAATGAGAAGGGGGAGACCCCGTTATCCATGGCTAAGAAGCCCAATTTAGATTCACTGGCTGTTCAGGGAGCCTTAGGATACCACTACCCCTTAGGGGTAGGTAGAGCTCCTGAGAGTGATGCAGCAGTATTATCTATACTGGGTTATGACCCGGATAAGTACTACACGGGTAGGGGTCCTCTTGAAGCCCTTGGGGTTGGTTATAGGGTTAAGGAGGGGCATGAGGTTGCCTTTAGGGCTAACTTCGCCACTATTAATCCTGAAACAAGGGTTATCCTTGATAGGAGGGTTGGTAGGAGCTTGGAATCCTGGGAGGCTCAGGAGCTAGCTAAGGCGGTTGACGGTATTGAGCTTGGGGGTGGTTTAGGGTATGCTAGGGTTATTGCAACTATTGGCCATAGAGCAGTGGTGATTATTGGTGTTAAATCAGGGCGCCTTAGTGGGGATGTTACTAATAATGATCCAGCCTACGTTAGGGTTGGTAAGGTATCTGTTGCTGTACCTAATCCTGATAATAGGCTTGCACAGATAAGGCCCTTAAACCCACAGGATGAGGCAGCGTCATTAACAGCTAAGTTAGCTAATGAATTTGTTGATAAAGTAATCAACATACTTAAGGATCATCCATTAAATAAGGAGAGGGCCAAGAAGGGTTTACTGCAGGCTAACGTAATACTAGTGAGGGATGCAGGTGACTCATTACCTAAAGTAACCCCGATAAATCAACTTCATGGGCTTAAATTCGGCGCAGTAGCTGAGATGCCTGTGGAGAGGGGTATAGCTAGGGCGCTGGGTATGGATGTTGAGGAGGTTAAGCTTTACAACGCCCCCAAGGATGAGGTCCTCGGTGAACGCTTCGAGGCAACCATGAAACTCCTGGAAAGGGTTGACGTAGCCTACGTTCACTTAAAGGGGCCTGATGAACCAGGTCATGATGGTGACTTAAAGGGTAAGGTTAAGGCAATAGAGGACATTGATGAGTATTACGTGGCTAAGTTGATTAAGAGTAATTGGGGGGACTCAATACTAGTCACCAGTGATCACGCAACTCCATGGGCACTGAAGGCGCATAGTGATGACCCAGTACCAATAATGCTTAAGTCACGTAAGGTTAAGGCTGATGGTTTAACATTGAACGAGATTAACGCCAGTAAAGGTAGTTTAGGTAAGTTTGAACATGGCTGGTTAATAATGGGTAGGATTAAGGAGCTGGTTTTCTAAAGCTTTAGTTAAAGGCATGAACACTAACAAGGCTTATAAATTCACCTGCAGGCGCTTAACGTACTGAAGTGATGATGGAGGACTTAGAATTACTTGAAGCTAAGTACCAGGGTACAGTGGCTAGGAGTAGGGAGGCCCTTGAGCTCGACTTCAGTATTAGGTATGGTGATAGAATGAGCCTTATGCTTAATGAGGCTCTTAAGGTGTATTTCCTAGACCTTGATAGTAAGGTTAAGGTTAGGAGAACAATAGTTGATGAAATGGGGTATAGGATTGATAACCTCGTTAAGGCTAGGTTAAGTTCACTAAACCTAAACCTTAACCCCATATTAATAACCTGGTACTACATTGGTAATGGTGAACACGTAGATAGGCTTAGGGAACTTCTCGGTATGGCTGGTCAAAGAATAAGTATTGATGATTACGTTAAGGGTGGATTCCTTATGAGAATTGATAAGTCAACCGTAATAATCCCAGAATACCTAGCAGGTTACTTATCTAAGGTGGATCCACCACCGCAGTTGGATTCATCATCAATAGTGTACGGTAATATTGATAACCCAATGTTCATGGTTACCTTAGAGACTATAGCCAGGAACCTTAAGCCAATTGATGGCTTCATAAGGGCCTTCTATGGTAAGGGTATTAGAGACGCCTTAACAAGTGGCCTACTTAATCAATTAGCTAAATTGCATAATGATGAAGTCCTGGTTAATCCATTAATTGACTTAAGAAGCCTTAGGTTAGGGTTAGCTAGGGCTAAGAACACTAGGGCTAGGGTGATTAAGCATTCACTATCAATGTACGGTAAATACATATTCGATAGGGAGATATACTGTGGTGTTAACTACATGTTCACCTACAGTTCAAGAAGTCTTGTGGTTTACTTATGCCCCTGGACACCCCACTATAAGTTAATAATAAGTAAACATTATGGGGTAAGGAGTCTCATAGTATTAGGCATTAGATTTAGGGAAAGCATGGTTGATTTCCTTAACTCCGAGAAGGATAGAAGACCCAGCCTATCTAAGGTCATGTTTGTCACCTTCGATCAAGCTGTAGGTAGCATCCATGCGATATATCAGAGTGAGAGTAGGAACCTAATGGATGATGCACTAGATATCTTGTACGAGACTAACTACAACATTACTGAAGTAACTTATTAGATTACTGCGAACCCTCTGAGTGACTTCACCATTCATAGTGAGGATTCTTGAGGGTGTTTTTAAATTCCTTGATTCTCTTCATTTATCTGCGGAACCTCACCCATTGGCTCAAACCAAGGGCAAGGTGAATCAATGAAAGCAGGAAACCCCACTTTTAAAGATAAGTTAATTCAACTTGGTTAATCCTCCATAAATTAAAGTAAGTACTCAAATTCACTGAGTCCAAGTTTCCTCAGCGTATCCTTAGTGGGTTTACCATCAACCCAACCCCTTAACTTGTAGTAAGTCTTAATACCCTCATCAAACATCCTTGAGGCTGAATGCCCCTTAGCAGGTCCATCAGGTATTGGTTCCCTCATTCTAGGTGGTAACTCATCCTTAATCCACTTACCTTCTCTAACCCAGAAGAGTCTCTCAAGGTTAAATATACGTTCACCAATGGTTAAGACATCATCAGAAGTTAAGTCCCAGCCATAGGCTGCATTATACAGGTTAGCTATATCCTGCTCAGTATTAACGTTAGGCACCAGATTTTCGAACTTACAGAATATTGATGAGTCAACTACTGCAAATAGGTCCTGGTTCCACTTAACCAACCTAGCCTGTAGGTCAATACCTGCTGGTGAATCATCATGTGGATCAACCTTACCTGCCTTACCGAATACTGTACCTAGAATTTCCCATGTTGGTGTGTACGCCTCAAGATGATCCCCACCCCTATTTGCAGTATAATACGCCAGCGCAAAACCCTTATGCGCCCTTGGGTCATATGCAGGTAACCCCTGTCCCCTAGCTCCAGTGAAGGTTTCAGGGGCATTATACTTCACGGCAAGTCTATAATCACCCTCAGCAAGTTCATCACCAATACCCTCCCTGTAGGCTATCTTATAGGTTAAGTCAATGTAAGAGGCTGCATCACCCCAGTCTACATCAAGCTTAAGCTTACCCATTCTACTCAACTCGGTTGCAACAGCCAGTGTGTTACCTAGGCTTATGGTATCCATGCCTAGTTCATTGGCGAGCTTCTCAAGCTTAAGGACTGGTTCAGCATTGATTAATCCAATGTTAGGCCCCAGTGCCCAAGTATTCTCATACTCATACTTAATCTTCTCACCTGGAACCTTAAATGAACCGCTTTTAACCATGGTTATCTGAGTACAGGCTATTGGGCAGTTGAAGCATCCATGGGTCTCCACGACATACTTACTCTTAATTAATTCACCACTGACATCATCAACGTTCTTGATTAATCCGGTACCAGCAAAGTTATAGTGAGGTAAGCCTCCGACAGCTTGAACAAGGTTCATGAGAACGTTAGTGCCATATGAGTGTAGGGCCTTGGTTGTATCATGTGTTACAAGTTTCTTCACGATCTCATTATTAACTTTCATGAATGCACCCTTATCCACTAACTCCTTATATAAGTCCCTTGTCCCCCACACCAACATACCCTTAAGCCTCTTACTACCCATAACAGCACCTACACCTCCACGTCCAGCAAATCTTTCATAGTCGGAGAACCTGATACCGGCGAACTTCACCAGATTCTCACCAGCAGGTCCTATTACAGCCACACCGGCCTTTGTTTCATCAGGTGGAAACCCATTCTCAGTTAGGATGATTCTAGTGGCTGAACCAGTCCACTTACCCCAAATATGCTTAGCCGGCTTTAATAATGGTTCCCCATTCTTAACTACAAGGTAAACCGGCTCCTCAGCCTTACCCTCAATGATTATGCCATCGTAGCCTGACCTCCTTAACCAATAGGAGAAGTTACCGCCAGCATTGGAGTGAGTGTAGACTCCGTTTAACACGGACCTTGTAGTGACATTAACTCTACTTGTGGATAAGGTAGCTATTCCACTGAGAGGACCTGAGAAGACATAAAGTTTATTACTGGGATCAAGGGGATCAATGCCTCTTGGTATTTCATTAAAGGCGTAGTAGGCTGCTAAACCTCTACCACCTAGGAATGATTTAAGTAAACCATTCTTAACCACCTCTTCCTTAAAGGATTCATTTGATAAATCCACTCTGAGTATTCTGAAAACATTCATTATTATTAGCCAGTATTCTTCTTTTTAAATTTTTCTCATTATTTCAATTAATACTTATGAGAATTTTTAATATTTTATAAACTAGAGAACCCTCACTTACCCTGATACTTGGGTTGCCTCTTTTCTAAGAACGCGTTGATGCCCTCTCTTGAATCCTTTGTTGAGAAGAGTAGGCTAAAGCCCATTGACTCCGCAGTAAGCGTATCTTCTAATGATCCTTCACTGGCTATGTTAAGTATTCCCTTAGCAATCATGAGTGTTATTGGTGGTTCCTCAGCTAGCTTAAGCGCAATGGTCCTGGTTTCATTCTCCAATTCATTAATTGGCACAACCCTATTAACTATACCTAATTTCTCAGCTTCCTTAGCTGTTAACTTTGCTCCAGTTAGAATAAGCTCCTTAGCCTTACCTAACCCAATTAACCTAACCAGTCTCTTAACGCCACCTGAACCTGGTATTAGGCCTAGTGTAACCTCAGGTAACCCAAGTATAGCATCCTCTGAGGCTATCCTCATGTCGCAGGCCAACGCTAACTCAAGCCCACCCCCTAGGGCGTAGCCGTGGATCATGGCTATTACCGGCTTATTAAGCCTCTCCAGTCTATTAGTTAATTCCTGAAGCATCCTACTTGTTAAATACGCCTCAGTGGGTTCCTCATTACTGAACATTGTTAAGTCAGCGCCGGCTGAGAAGGCTTTACCAGCACCCTTAATTACAACAACCCTAACCCTATCGAAGGGTTCAGCCCCCAGTTTATTTACTACCGCAATTAACTCATTAATCATCTTACTGTTTATCGCGTTTAATTTCTCAGGCCTATTTAAGGTAATCCAAGCTATTGGTGGCTCAATAGTGAGTTTAACTGTTTCATAGCCTTCTCCACCATAATCGTAAAACCCTGAACCAGCCTTAACCCCCACTCTCCCCTCAGACACCATCTGCATTATTAATGGGTCTGGTTCAACAGTACCATACCTGTCCCTTAACTTAATTAACTCAACGATTACGCTTCCAATACCGTATGAGTCAGCGTACTCCAGTAGACCCTTTGGGAAGCCGAAGCCTAACTTAGTTACCGTGTCCACGTCCACCGCTGACGCTACCTTATTTCTAATTAACCAAGCAGCCTCATTAACTGCTAATGCAATTAACCTAACTGGGTTAACCCCCTCCCCAGCTTCCTTAGGCACTTTAACCCTGCTGTACTTCCCAGCCTCAGGGTACTTGTAGAAGCCCTCTCCAGTCTTTAACCCAAGTTTAAGGGCCTTAACCTTATCATCAATTAACCCGCAGCCACTGAATTTGAAGCCTCTATTAATCATGGCCTTCAATATTAAATCAACCACGTCAATACCTACGAAGTCAACTAATTCAAAGATACCCATCGGTAAGCCTAACTTAAACCTAGCTGCACTATCAACAGCATCAATGCTTGCTTCATTATTCATAACCATTAGGCAAGCAGATTCAATAAGCCTCATGAACAACCTATTAGATATGAAGCCTGGTACATCCCTATTAACCACAACAGGCTCCTTACCAAGCCTCCTACCTAACTCAACAGTTACATTAACTGTCTCATCACTAGTCTTATCACCCCTAACCACCTCAATTAGCTTCATTAATACTGGTGGGTTGAAAAAGTGCATCCCAATAACCTTATCAGGCCTATTCGTTACTGAGGCTAGTTCACTTATTGGTATTGATGAAGTGTTACTGGCTAATATTGCGTGCGGTGGCGCATGCTCACTTGCCCTCTTGAAAATACTACTCTTAGTGTTAAAGTCCTCGAAGACGGCCTCAATAATGAAGTCTGCGTTTCTCACAGCATCCTCCAGTGATGTTGTTACACTTATTCTGGACATGACTTCATCAGGGCTTTCCCTCAATTGCCTCTTCTCATGAAGATTACTTAGGCTCCACCTTATGTTATTCAACGCCTTCTGCAGTATGTCGAGCGTTAGGTCGTTTAGGTGAACCTTGAAGCCGTTTATGGCAGCAACCTCCGCTATCCCATGACCCATTGTTCCACCGCCTATAACTGCTATTTCCTTAACCTGAAGATTAACCATGGTGTTTAATCACCTTCAGTAAATTATAAGTGTTCCTCCGTACCTATATTTATACCTATAGCGTCTACTGGCTTCTCACTATGAGCGGTAGGTTTCTCTCGGCGGCAACTTCATTAATGGATTTACCTTTTATGAGGTCCCTAATGACGGGTACAAGGTCCTGAATCTTAACCCTAACCTGAGCTCTACTATCCCTATCCCTAACAGTAACAGTATTATCCTTAAGGGTGTCGGCATCTATGGTTACTGCAAGTGGTGTACCTAAGCTATCCCACTTAGCGTACCTAGCCCCTATGGTTCCCCCATCATCGTAAACCGCCGTGATACCTTCATTAACTAGGCTAATCCTAATATCCCTAGCCACCTTAGTTAACTCATCCCTGCTCACTATTGGTAATACCGCAACAGTAATGGGGGCTACGTCCCTAGGTAACTTAAGAACAACCTTACCCTCAATGAGCGTATATGCGTTCTCAAGCGTAACGTAAAGTATCCTGTCTATGCCGAATGAGGGTTCGATAACATGAGGAGTAAAACTCTCGGTGCTTATCCTCCTAGACTCAGTCTTAATGAAAACCATGTCTTTAGTCACCCTAAACCCATCAACGGTTGCTTCACCCTTATCCACCAATGCCTTAACCAATTCCTCAGGGTTAACGCTTGCTAAGGCCCTGAGGACTAAGGGAGCCTTATCACCGTAAACCTCCCTTATTCTTGATGGGTTAGGGTAAACCCTATGCACCTCAATAACCTTAGGTTCCCTAAGCCTCCTAACAGCAGATATTTCTTGACCACTGTAAGATGCATGCCTACTCAAGTCATAGTCACCCCTGTAGGCGTGCCCACTGACCTCAAGCCAACCGAAGCGCTCAGTGTTAACAACGTGGTCATAAACCATTCTAGCGTAATGAGCCCTCTCATTGGGTAGCTTAGCTATGAACATCTGCTTCTCCTCAGGTACACCTAGGTTTTTCAGAAACTTAACCGAGAGCGCCATGTAGAAGGCCATCCACTCATTAGCAACGTAACCCATCTTCACCGCCTCCTTAGCTGAAACAACTCTAGGTTCATTAACACCATTAGCCACATCCTCCTCTGTAAGCAGCCTTAACTTAACATCATCAACCTCATTAATGAATGGGCAGGATGGGTCCTGTGGGTCAAAGAAAAGCTCAATCTCCATTTGGGAAAACTCCCTAAGCCTAACTAATCCCTGCCTTGGTGAAATCTCATTTCTACCAACCTTACCAACTTGAGCTATTGCTATAGGTAATTTCCCCATTATCCTGTATATCCTATTAAAGTTAACGAACATGCCCTGCGCGGTCTCAGGCCTTAGGTAACCCACGTTCTCACTATATGGACCTATCGTAGTCTTGAAGAGAAGGTTAAACCTCTGCACATCACCTAATTCACCTCCACAGGCAGGGCACCTTATGTTATTCTGCCTTATCAAATTGGTTAATTCCCCCTCATTAAGTCCCTCAGTCTTAATCTTAATGCCCCTCTTCCCAAGCTCCTCCTCCACTAAGTGATCCGCCCTGTACTTGCGTCCACATTTACTGCAGGTGACTAGGTAGTCAGTGAAGTGTTCAACATGCCCACTTGCCTCGAAGACTACACTGGGCATAATAATGGGGGTTTCAACCTCGTAGGTGAAGTCTAAGTAAGGCAGTATGAACGTTCTTCTCCACTTTTCAATAATGTTTCTCTTTAAAAGTACACCGAGTAAACCGTAATCATAAAACCCACCAGCCTCAACCTTACCCCTGTACACATCAAAGCTAGGCCAATAGTAGCCTGACTCCGCTACAACATCATTGAACTTATCTGACACGCAGGCTTAAGTTAAAGGCGCTTAAATGCTTTCCTCTAAAAAGACCTACAGTAATTCCCTAGCGAACCTGTAGTGAACATACACGTAGGGTGCATCACCCACGGCTACCCATAATGATGATGATAAGTAACCGTGGATTAAGTTAAGGATTAGCAGTACCGTGAAGATTACCATCATTATCGTCTCAATGGGTAAAGTCTTAATCACTGTTAACCCACCCTTAGGTGTAACATCCCACCCCCTGAAGTTAAGCCCTAAGGAACCCTTAATATACGAGTACAGCGTTTGAATACTGATTGACATAACCATTGCTGATGACCTACCAGCTGAGTAAGGCGTTAAATCACCGCTCCTAGTCTTTAATGGTAAGTAACCGTAAGCTAGGGCAAGTGAACCATAAAGGATAAGCAAGGGCAATGTAATTAACCCAATGAAACCCCCCAGGATCAGTGAAGTAACTCCAACAATTAAGCTACTTATTACAAATAACGCGGGAGTTAAGTATTGGGTTAGAAGTAATACAGCATCAAACTTAACCCTAGCGCTAACGCTACTACCCATGAAACTCCTAATCATTCTTCTTAAGGCATCAGCAACACCATAAGCCCACTTAGTCTGCTGAAACTTAAATACACTATACGTCCTTGGGTTCTCAACCCCAATAACCTTATCATCAATGAAGCCGATGTCGAAGCCCATTGATATTAATTTAAGCCAAACATACACGTCATCCTGAGGCCCACTACCACTCCATCCATCCACCTCCCTGAGCGCACCTGCCTTAAACATGGTACCTGTACCAACGACTAAGGCTGGTAGGCCCCTTGCCCTCCTACCGCCCTGTATAGTGTCAACGGCAAGGTTCATGGATGCAGTAACAGCCTCAGAAACTAAAGTGTCAGTATTGTAGCCAAACCACCTGCCTGCTACGGCAACTACACTCTCCTTAGACATTAATCCACAGGCCTTAAGGGGAAAGTTTGGGTCTATAAATGAGTCAACATCCATGGTTAAAACATAATCACCCCTGGAGTGCCTAAACCCATAATCAAGTGCACCCGCCTTACCAGCATTCTTAACAACCCTCCTAAGTACCTTAACGTTATCACCAAGGCCAGTGACCCTGTGTTTAAGTTCATTAACGTAACTCTCATCATCATCAGAAACCACTATTACTTCAATTGGGCCAGGCCAATTGAAGCCTAAAGCCCTTGTAATAGCGTTCACAACGGTGTCAATGGGTTCATGCCATGTGGGTATTATTACACTTAAGGCACCATGCTCATTAGGGCATTCCACCGTATTGACTTTCTTAATTCCTATTCTTCTATATGCCAGGTAATTATTAAGATCATAGATGAGCACTATTATTGGGTAAATCATTAATACAGTTACTGCAGTTACAGTAGCAGCTATTGGGGTAATCATGCAGTTAGGCAAGGTGTATCCCTGTATTTAACTATTATTCAAGCAACATAATGGTTAATGTTTATTTATCCGGGTAACTAGACCTAGTTATGAAGTTACTTACCTTTGAACTAGGCGGTATCACTAGGGTGGGAGCGTACACTGGTAAGGGTATTGTAGATTTGCCTAAAGCCTACACGACTATTTATGAGACTGAATCAGCCCCCGACTTCCTCTACTCCATGAGAAGACTTATTGAGAATGGTGAACCAGCATTAAGCATTGTTAGTGACTTAGTTAATAAAGCCCTTAAGTCGAGTAGAGGAGACTTATTAGTTAACCCATCCTTAATCAATTGGCTTCCTCCAGTAACCGACCCTGAGAAGATACTGTGCGTCGCTGTTAACTATAAGGCTCACGGCGAGGAGAGTAGCACTAAACCCCCTGAAAGGCCTTACTTCTTCCCGAAGTTCCGTAATGCCTTAATAGGTAATGGGCAACCTATAGTTAAGCCTAAGGCTTCTAATAAGGTGGATTGGGAAGTTGAACTTGGGGTTGTAATAGGTAGGAGGGGTAAGTATATTGATGCTAGGGACGCCTTCAACCACGTCTTCGGTTACGTGGTGACTAATGATATCTCAATGAGGGATTGGCAATTCCCCTCAATGGATCAATATGGTATGGACTGGATACACGGTAAGTCCATGGATGGGGCAATGCCTGTGGGTCCTTACATTGTAACTAAGGATGAGGTTAATGATCCTCATAACCTTAGGTTAACACTTAAGGTTAATGGATCAGTGGAGCAGGATGGTAATACTAGGGACTTAATATTTAAGGTTCATGAATTAATACATTGGGCTTCCCAGGGAATAACCCTCAAGCCAGGTGACTACATTTCAACTGGTACACCATCAGGTGTTGGTTTCCCTAAGGGTAAGTTCCTTAAGCATGGTGACTTAGTTGAAGCCGAGGTTGAGGGTATAGGTGTTTTAAGAAACCCCGTAATTAATGAGGAGTAACCCCAGTGTAAGGTGATGGTTCACCACGTCTCCAGGATAGCGCTGCCTTAAGTAAGGCTGTGAACAATGGATGCGGCCTAGTTAACCTACTTCTGAACTCAGGGTGGAATTGAGTGGCTACGAAGAAGTAGTGATTATGTAGTTCAATAGCCTCCACTCTAGGTACATCAACCCTCATGGCTGAGAAAACTAGGCCGGCTTCCTGAAGTTGCTTAAAGTATGATGGATTCACCTCATACCTATGCCTATGCCTTTCCCTAATCCTTAATGAACCATATATACCATGAAGAATACTGCCCTCCGCAATACTTATCTCCCTATCACCAAGTATCATTGTTCCTCCAAGTTTATTAATATTCTTCTCCTCGGGGGTTATGTCTATTACAGGATGCGTTGTATTTGGGTTAACCTCAGTAGTGTGGGCATCCTTAAGGCCTAGGACATCCCTTGCGTATTCAACAATTGAAAGCTGCATACCATAGCATATGCCTAATAGTGGTATGTTATTCTCCCTAGCGTACCTAATAGCCATGATCTTACCTTCAACTCCCCTTGCTCCAAAGCCAGGTAGTATTACGTATGCGTCAGTATCCATGTTGGGTAATAAGTCAGGCTCCTTCTCCAGGTCCTCTGAATCACACCAAATAATCCTTGGCTTAACCCTAAGCCAAGCTGCCGCATGCTTAATAGCCTCCACTATGCTTATGTAGGCATCCCTTAATCTAACGTACTTACCACACAGTGTTACCTTAACTTCATCAGTGGCGTTAATCATTGAGTTCACTAACTTAATCCACTCATCCCACTTGGGTTCACTTACCTTAACCTTAAGTAGCCCAGTCAACATATCACCTAGCCCCTGTTCATCAAGGATTAACGGCACCCTGTATATAGTGTCGACGTTGAAGGAATTGAAGATGAGGTTTTGAGGAACATTAGTGAATAAGGATACCTTAGCCTTAACGTCGCTTGTTATAGGTTTAGTGGATCTAATTATTATCACATCAGGCTGTATGCCAACCCTCCTAAGCTCCATGACGCTATGCTGCAGTGGCTTAGTCTTGAATTCATCAGTAACATCAAGAATGGGCACTGGGGCCACATGAACGAATACCACGTTACCGTTCTCCTCAAGCCTCATTTGCCTAGCGGCCTCAAGGAATGGTAAACTCTCGTAATCACCCACAGTTCCCCCTATCTCAATAACTACCGCATCCCAACCTTCCTTAGCAATTGCCCTGATCCTGGCCTTAATCTCATTAGTTACGTGGGGTATTAATTGAACCGTCTGACCAAGGTACACGCCCCTTCGTTCACCATCAATTACACTTAAGTATACTTGACCAGACGTTATGTTATGGCTCTTCGATAATTCAACATCAAGGAACCTCTCATAGTGACCTAGGTCCAGGTCGGTTTCACCACCGTCCGCTGTAACGTAGACTTCACCATGCTGGTAAGGGTTCATTGTACCGGCATCTACGTTTAAGTAAGGATCCACCTTAATTGCCGTTACTGAAAGTCCCCGAGCCTGGAGGATCTTAGCTATGGATGCTGTGGCTATGCCCTTACCTACGCTGCTCATTACACCGCCTGTAATGAAAATGAAAGCAGTCATGAAGCTTAATTAAGGCACCTCTTATAAACCTAACGGCTTAATGATCAGGTATCTACGGTTTAAGTTCACGATACCCTTTTTAATACTCCTGACCCTAAATAATTAGTGCAGCCGCCATACAATTACCCTTACCAACAGCCCCCTAGGCATAGGGGAAGTGGCTTAGCGTTAGCGTTAATTGCGATTGGGTTAACCTTAATGATAATAGCGGTAGTGTTGGCCTACATGGAGTATATTAATGCAGCACCCTTAGCAAGGTACCTTGGTTCAGGCCCAAGCATTAACGGTGTCCTTAACTTAATAGGCTATGTAACCTATAAGTCAGTCTTCATAGTGATAATAGCGTGGGTTGGCTCAATGATAATGGCTAGGGGTGTTCAAACCTATGTTGGGCAAAGTCGTTGAGGCGTTCATAATCCTTATACTGGCTATTGAGGTGTTAACAGTGGTTCTCTCAATGATGGTTATAGTGAAGAACCTAACTTTAACGGTTTCCCAAGCGGGTAATACATACAGTACTAAGATATGCCTAAGCAATAAAACACCCTTAAAAGTGACATTAATCGCAGGCCCCAGCGGTACTTCAATTAAACCGGGACAGTATGGGTGCCTTATAGTTAATTCCACTCAATTACTAAGTAATATAACACTTGGTGTTGGGTTATTCAACATGACTCTTGGTGTTGAGTATGCCAGGTAAGGTTAGTTCAGTTTTACTGAACATTATCGTTGATGTACTAATGCTTCTTATTTTATACGGCTTACTAAGTCTGCTTGGTTACTCAATATCATTAATTGGACTACTGCTGGTTATAGTAGCCATAGCCGCCGCTGGAGTTAGGTCGATAGTGAAGGGTACTGAGCACTCAATATTCGCAATTGTGGCGTCACTAGTAGAGGGCTTAGCATTACTCTCCCTTTTCACAATGGGCACTAGGCCTGCTTCAGTAGGTGGAATGGTTACTGTGTCTTCATCATTAATGCTCGACTACATGCTTGCCTTGTCAATAATCCTATACCTAGTCTACACGATGATTGATGACACCCTTTCCACTGATTAATCCCTATTACCCAGCCGCCTAATCCATTGAGCAGTTAGGTTACTCATGTTAGGCATATCCATGGGGCTTAGTACGCTTAACTTTAAGGAAGCCACATAATTAGCCAGCATGCATGCACCATAATTACTAAGTCCCTTCAACACCCCAGCAATGTAGGCCGCATCAAACGCATCACCAGCCCCAATTGTTGTTAACGCATGTTTCACTTCACGCGTGGGGCAGCGCCTGGACTTACCGTTACTAATCAGTAAAGCTCCCCTACTGCCTAACTTAATTATGAAGTGCCCCCCACTCATCCTCATTACCTTAACAGTATCCTTAAGGCTTAATCCATAGAGTGCCTTAGCCTCCTTACCATTAAGCAGAAGTATCCCTGACGTTTTAAGGAACGTTACTAATTCCCTAATGTATCCGGCAGCAGGACCTGGATCCAGGAACACGATTATCCCATTATCAATACTGGCCTTAATTATCCTAGTTATCGTTTCCTTAACGCTATTAGAGTACGCAGCATTGAAGCCACTTACGAATATTGCCTTAGAGGACTTGATTACCTGCTCATCAATATCACTAGGTGTTAAGTAGGCCCCAGCACCCACATAGCCTAGGAAGGCGTGCCTACCCTGTTCATCAATTATATTGTTTGAGACTGTCGTGTGGGAGTTGCTCATGCGCTTAAGGAAACCTGTGTAGACACCTGCCTTCTCAAGCATGTTAATTAGGAGGGTTGAGAATGGGTCATCACCAAGCTTATCAATGACGGCCACCTTTAAGCCAAGCTTGCTGGCTATAATAGCAGCATTACATGCACCACCCGGTGACAGTACTGGTTCATTGGTTACCACTAAGTCATAGGCCCTTATGGGGAGTTTCTTAACCCTATAGTATACGTCTAGGACGCAGTCCGAAACGACTAGTAGGTCGAACATTCATGCTACACCCCAAGCCCTTACGCTAATGCCTTTTCCAGTCTCTACGCCAATAATGTACCAGACTATGCTTGTAACTGCCCCAACCCCTAGTATTGCTGAGTTAACTAGTAGGTAGAGTTCCATTGGTATGTAGGCTGAGGCAAATAGTACTGGGATTGAGCCGCCTAGTGAAATAACCCTAACTAAGGCAGTGTAGGTTCCCCTCCTAATTACCTTCCAGTATTCTGACTTAAGAGTGTCTTCAGTTAAAAAGTACGCATTGATTAGTATTGAGAATGCTGTGAATAAGCCCCAGAATAAGCCTAGGTTACGCATCCAAGTGTGGATTGTTAAAGCTAGGATTAGGGTTATTAATGTTGATCCTATTGATGAGGCAACCAACATCAACTTCCTACTTACTGAATCCGCAAGCAAACCTATGATTACCCCTGACGTTAAGGCAACTACGGAGAATACTAGGATTAACCAATTGGTTAGGCTTGGTAGGAAGTAAGGCCCAAGGGTTAACGCTAGTAAACTGAACCCAGCGGTATAGGCCCATCCAATTAACCCACCTACCATTACCCTTAACCATGTTGGAGGCAGCTTAATTCTCGCAGCAGTCTTGTAGAGTGGATTATTAGAAACCACATTAGATTCATTCACATTATTATTAACTTTACTGGTTGCCTCCAACCACAGTGCAGATTCAGGAAGCATTTGCCTAAGCATGTAGACTAGAGGCACTATAACCATTAATGTTGCCCCTAATGCAAACCTCTGCATTATTGGACTAACATTAAGTAGCGTAAGCATAGCAGCTAATGCACCACCTAAATTAGTAAAGTTGAGTATAATGAAAACTAGCTTACTCCTGTGCCTACTTGGGAAGTACTCGTGAGCTGCCGTCATAACGGTATTATACTCACCACCAGTAGCTACTAGTAGTAGGCTTAGGAAAGTAAGCAGCATTACGTATCCTTGGCTAATAATTAATCCAGCAGCCCCAACGGCATACATTAAGAGAGTTAAGTAAAGCGTTCTTCTTCTACCAAGTGCATCCGAGAGGGGGCCAGTTACGATGCCTCCAATCATTAGCCATAGTGGTGGCCAAACCGCCAATAGTGCCGTTAAGTACCTTGGCGTTGTCACCCAGCCAGTAGCTAGATATGAGATTGAGTATACGTAAGCCTCAATTGTTGTGCTTAGGCTAAATACTATGAATGCAATTGTATGCGTTTTATCCCAATGATCCTCAAAAACTAAGGACATGGAGACTAGGATAATTATCCTATTTTTAAATATTAACACATAAATTCAATATAACTCATAAAATCCATAACCCTTAGGCCAAACACACTTAGATTAATTTCAAGGAACTACCTAACAGGCTTCTGCTTCTTACCCAGTAGTATGGCCTTAAGGCTAACTCCATTAACCTTAGTTACCTTAAACCTCACACCAGGTAAGTCACCATATGCCCTACCCTCAGGTCCTCCTATTCTCTCAATTATGACCTCATCATGCTCATTAATTAGATTCAGACCCCCATCCCAGGGTACAAACGCTGTAACAACCTTGCCATTCTTAGTAAGTTGGACCCTGACACAATTACCAGTTACTAGTCCATTCGCAATGAAGTTATGGTATGGGCTTTCTGTCGTTACATCCCAGAGCTTATCGTTCCACTCAACAGGCCTTATCTCCGTAACCATATCCCAAACAAGCCCTGAACCCTCTAATCCTAGGGTATTCTCAACAACCCACTTATTGAATGGAGGTATTCTAACAGTCCTACCTACGTAATTAGTATTCTTAATGCCCCTCAGCCACTTATAAACCGTGGCCTTATTAACCCTGTACTGGCTCGTAATGGTCTTAACTATGCTGAGCTTATCATAACCTTCACTCGCCAGTTTCCTTGCTAATTCATAGGCCTCAGAATAGTGCTGCCAAATCATGGTCTTCCTACGCAAATACTCATACGCTAATAAAGCCAATGAATCACGTTCCTTATTATATGCATAGCCTATCCTTCCGAAAAATCTTAATAAGTTCTCAGTCTTACTAAGTATCGTAATTCTTAATCTAGTAGTCCTAATACCATCCTTCCTAATAACACCATCGCTAACCATCACTGGTGTTGTTTCCACACCAAATTCACTAAGCAATGCTTTAATGTCGTTTAGGAAAGCTACCCCGTTATCCACTAGGCTTTCTGCCTTATGCACCACCAATGATAATGGCTGGAAAGTTCTACCGTTTTTCTCGACCCGTGGTTTCTCTAACTCACTACCGAAGTACGCTGCTAGAAATTCTGCCTTAACATCCAATGGCGCCTCCATTATCCATTTAGGAACTCTGTACATTTGCAACGCCTTATCACCAACAGGAACACCCAGTGCCTTAAGAAGTACGAAAAGCGCTATTGAATTAGCAGAGGCAACGTACGATTTACCACTAATTACCTGTACTAAACCATTACCCCAGGTAACGGTGCTCTCACGCTCATACTCCTTTATTACAGATGCCTTGAACCCTAGTTCACTCACATCACTTATAATATCCTCAAGATCACTAGGATTCCCACTGAATGCTATCTTACCCCCATAGCCGTTACCACCCCTGGCATAACTTAGTGAACCATCACCAAACAAGTGTCCGACTAATCGTGCAATTCTATAAATATTCCTATTGTTATACTTAAGTGGTATTAACCCAAGGCCCTTGAGCTCATCAATAATCCTATCAATCTTAGAATTAGGTGGGGCTTCCCTCCTGATATCATCCTCCGTCAATATGATCCTATCATCGTTAAGAGCGTATGCCTCAATGGATTCCCTTGGGTATACTGACACGTAATCACCGGGCTTAACTTCCTTAAGCGGCAGAATTCCCTTACCCGTGTATATTGGGTGATCCCCACTTGCTATTATTCTCCTGCCATAGAGAGTCCTTAATTCATAAACACCATCCTCCTTAAACTCCTCAGGCTCTATATAGAAAAAATCAACGAGGTTCGTCGGCTTAATTACCTTAAAATCCTTATTAAAATGAACTATTGATACATCACGCCATTTATCAGTAAGGTTTATTATCTTAATGGCTACCCTTGGCGTTAGATTAATGAGTGTATCCGGCGTTACGCACTTCCTAACTGCTGCGTTTGGTTTCCTGGCCTCAACACCTACCTTCTCTAGAACTATGCCTCTTGCCATTGGGGCTCCTTCCAATGGATCATACTTCTTAACGAACCCTAATGCCCTCTTCTTATACTGAATATCGCTCCACTTAAACTTCTGCCTCCTTCTCCTAAGTTTCCTGGCAGCATATAGTCCTAATGGGCTCTTTTTACCGCTCACAATGTGCCCCCTGGGCTAGCCTTAATAAGCGTTATGGTATCTTGACGTTGTCAATGTCAAAATACCTCTTAGCCAGTAAGGCTGCTCTTTTAAGATTCCTATGGTACTTACCTAACGCTATGCCCTTCTCCCCCTCCTCAACCCTAATTACTGCTACCTTCCCATTATTAGGAAGCTTATTGATGCTTATATTTATCACCTTAGCTGGGTAGAGGGCATTCCTTAGTAATTCCTCAGGATCATCACCGTATTCAACAATCTCAACATCTTTACCAAGTAGATTCCTAAGCTTCTTAACATTTATGCCTCCCTTGCCAACAGCCAATGGTGCAAAGTTCTTATCAACAATGAAGATGATCCTATTGAACTCAGGATCATATATAGCGTCCCTTGGTGTTATTCCAGTAACGCTTTCAAATAGCGCCGCGTACCTTAACTCATCGTCAGTTAGTATGATTCGACCCCTACTCTTAGACATTACCACCACCAGCAAGGGACATTATACTACTCTCCCCTGGGTCAATAATTGCCACAACAGCTATCTTATGGCTTCTCCTTAATGCACCACCCAGTTCCCAACTTGTCCCAGCGTAGGTGAATATTGGCACTTGAGATAACTTAGCGTACCTTTCAACATCCTGCTTAATGCTTGGTGGTACATTGGCAGCCATTATAACTAACTTAGCGTCACCATTGAGTATTGCCTTTATTGATTGCTTAACGCCCATCGTCAACCTACCTGTATTAGCTACAACTTGCAGTTCCCTTGATATATCTATCATCTAACTCCATCATCCCTTAGTCTTTTATAAATCTTTCGCCAGGAACCTAGCCCTAGGTTAATCATGCGGTTACAATATTGGTACTTTTTATTGAGGATTAGGGCAATGGGGTCAGTGTTAAGGGGGGATAGTGCATTATTACTGCTTTAAACCCATCTAGGTAAGGGTACTACCTATCCCATGACCAATAACACCACAAGCAAAGGAAACCACCCAAATAAAGGTAGGGAGTCAGTAAGCTTAAGAGGTGTTAATACCTAGGTAGAGATATGCGCTAGGCGGTGTTTAACTAACTATACCCTTAGCTGCGTTTATTTCCCTAAGGTACTTATTCATGTAGAGTAGTCTCTCTATAACCTCACCTTCAGGTTCAAGTTCATAAAACACTTGGGTTTCGAAGATCTTAACTTCACTACACCCTCTACTACAGATAAGTGATATTAACTCATCCATGGATGGGGACCTACCTTTCTCTTCATGGAACTTAGCCACAGTCTCAATTATCTTATGAGCCAAGTAAGCTTCAATACTGCCGTCTGGCCTCTTAACCAGTAAACCATGGTAACCAGGTATGAGTATGCTGGCTAAGTTATCCATGTTTACTTGCCTAGGTTGATTATTAACAATTACCTCAATAATTATCCTCTTAACCTCACTTAACGATAGTGGGCTATACTTTGGGGAATTGAAGGCAGCATACCTAGCTATCATAATGACATCATCGTAAAGGTTCCTAATAGGGTATGGTGATCCAACATCCCCCCTAAGCTCCCTATACCTAAACCCATTACTAACCTTAATCTTCTCTACAGATACCCACACACCAAGGCTCATTGACTTAAGGTGATTTGCAGCAATAGGTACCTTCTCAATATTCCTTAGCTTACTCTCTATTGCGTACCGAGCCAGCCTAACCAGCAATGTGCCATCAGTTAATGTTAATGGTTTAAATAAATCCATCAATAGCCACTACGCATTCCTAGGTTTAAAGCATAATCCAATGATTAACCAGTAATATGATAATATTACACTTCATACGTGGAGTAAAAGACACAGACTAAAGAGAACTCCTGCCTCATTGAGGTGAGACTTCTAATCTTTTTAATTACCTTTAAATGCACTGTAGTCATCCCCTTAACTCATTGATGTTAGTCTTTTCCCTCTTAATACCCTAGCGTATTAAAAACATCAGGCAATCAAGGCAAGCTACGCTACAGGTAGTTAGTGATGAATTTAAAAAGCGCCTTCAGTTAGTAAGTAGGCATGCCTAGTGTGCCGCAGACTGTTGAGCTGGGGCTAAGGATTGTTAACTTAAGTGAGGAGAAGGGAGTGCCTGTGAGATTACTTGGTGGTGTAGCAGTCTACATACTTGCCTCCGCAGTGTACCCTAAGGTACCTTCATTATCAAGGACCCCGAAGGATATAGACTTGGTAGCGCATGCTAAGGATTCAAGCAGATTAACTTCATTAATGGAGAATATGGGTATTGAGGCTGATAAACGCTTCAACGCGCTTCACGGCTACGAGAGATTAATGTTTAGGGAGCCAAGTAGTGGTACCCGGATTGATGTATTCCTTGATGTGTTTAGGGAGAGCCACGTCATAAACCTGAAGGATAGATTAGAGGTCTTTAAACCTACAATACCACCAAGTGACTTACTCTTAACAAAACTTCAAATATGGAGTATTAGTGAGAGGGACATTAAGGACATAATCGCTCTCCTACTTAAATTCAAGGTAGGTAGCAGTGATTCAGTAAGTGAACTAGATGCTAATAGGTTGATTAGCTTAACCTCAAATGACTGGGGATTGTACAAGACTGTTATAGTTAACTTAAGTAGGGTTACTGACTATGTTAAGGGTCATGGGGAATTAGCCGAAATTAGTGGTGAAGTAATCGGTAAGATTAATGATATTCGCCTTAAAGTTGAGAAGGCGCCTAAGTCAATAAAGTGGAGGCTTAGATCCCTCATCGGTGAGAGGGTTAAGTGGTATGAGGAACCTGAGGAGGTTAGTTAATTTAAAGAACCTAAGCAGCTAAAATATTATAGGTAATGGTTTAGGGTGAAATAAAACCTTAAGCTAATATCATGGGATTGTAGGAGTTAAGGTGCTATTACTGAAATGGTTTAACCTGGTAATCTTTATAAACCAGTACTGCATAATGATTTTATGAGTAGTGGTGAAACTGGTAGTTCCGGTAGTGAGGAGGAGAAGAAGCAGGTTACCATTAAGGGTGTTGATAAGGAGCTTTACGATAAGGCACTTCAAATGTCTAGGGAAATGGGTATAACTGTTGGTGAATTAGTTAATAAATCATTGAGGGCATTCATATCGCTAGCCGATGTAACGAATAAGGCTGTTACATCAATGGCGCAGGCTCTGTCTGAATCAAGTAAGGCATTCATAGAGGGTGCTAAGGGTGTTAGGGTTATATCTAATGTTGATGAATTAACCGTTACTAAGGAGGACCTTGAAAGCCTTGATTCACAAGTCACCTTCAGGGGTATTAAACGATTAATCTTCAATAGTGACGTTAATTGGGAATTATTCGACAGCAAGGTTAGTTCAATAGTAATGTGTGATGAGGTTGTGTTACCTAAATCCATACCTAAACTTAAAGCTGTTGAGAAAATGAGGTTTGTTAAGAGGATAACGGTAATGCAGCAGTCTAGTTAAGTAGCTTATTTGAGTTAGCAATTTTAAACAATGTTTTATTAAAGCCAATGCCTATTCCTAGGGCATGGAGACCCTTCAGTTGAGCCCATTAAATGAACTTGTACCAGCAGGAATACCGTATGGCTACCTCATGTTGATTAGAGGTGACTTAGGCATGGGTAAGACCCTTATGGTTAAGCGTATTGCAAGGGAAATTCTCTCAAAGTACCCTGTATTATATATTACGTTTGATGATGACCCTAATTCGGTAAAGGATGGGCTAAGCGACTACGCGTCTAGGTTATTCATAATAGATGGATTCAACCTAGGTGAGGCCACAAGTAGGTCAACACCTAATGTTGTGGGTAGTATAACGGAATTAGACCCGAGACAGTTGATTAATGGGATAATTAGTAATTTGCCTCAAACTAAGGCAAGAGGAGTAATAGTGGATTCAGTGAATGACATGCTTATGAACATTGACCCAAGGAGCCTCCTCTTCCTCTTAAAGGAAGTGAAGATGATTACTAGGCGGTATAATACAGTGAGCGTTATGGTCGCCCACACGACTACTGAGGACTTAAGTGGAATGATTGATAACATGGAGTATGTGTTCGATGGAATAATTGAAATTGAACTTGACCCAAACTTAGCTCAATTAGGTGTGCCGGTTAGGAGACTTAGGGTTAAGAGACTTAAAGGCACAGCCCATTCAATAGACTGGTTCTACTTCACAATATCTAAGGGGGATATAGTACCAGTTAACATAGAAGACATTAAGAAAGCCTTAGGCGCCACCCTTAGTATGCAGGGTGAGAGGTAAGGGAACTAAACCAGGAGGTTTAAGGCTTATTATTTTACATATATAAATATGCAGTAGTAGTGAAACTAATAAACTATCAAACAGTAAGTGTTGTTCCTTAGCTAAAAAGCCCACTAATGATAAATACTTTGTATTGCCTATTTTGAATACGTTAATAGGCGAAATAAATAAATACCCTAGCTTGTCAAATATTTTATGAGCAGCTCTGGTGAAGATCGAACAAGGAAGTGGTACGATACGTCAATTAAGGTGGCGAAAGATTATGGTGGCAAAATCTCGGTGATGCCTAAGGTTCCTGTTAAGAGTCTAAGGGACTTCTCAATATACTATACCCCTGGGGTTGCTGGTGTGTCACTTGAAATCGCCAAGAACCCTGACCTCTCCTTTGAATTAACGTGGCGTTGGAACGCAATAGCCGTATTAACTGATGGAACCAGGGTACTGGGTTTAGGTAACGTTGGACCTGAGGCGGCGTTACCAGTAATGGAGGGTAAGGCCCTCATATTTAAGTACCTAGGCGGCGTGGATGCTGTTCCACTCCCAATTAGGGTTAAGTCTAAGGAAGAGTTTGTGGCTGTAGCTAAGGCGATTGAGCCTTCCTTCGGTGGGATAAACCTGGAGGATATTGAATCACCCAAGTGCTTCTACCTACTGGACACCTTAAGGAAGGAACTTAACATACCTGTGTGGCATGATGACCAACAGGGGACTGCCGGTGCAATTTTAGCTGGCTTATATAATGCCCTTAAGGTAGTTGATAAGAACATTAACGATATTAAAGTAGTTTTATTCGGAGCAGGCGCATCAAATGTAGCCGCAGCAAGGATCCTTCATGCCGCTGGCGTGAGTTACGGGAACATGATCCTCATAGATAGTAAGGGTCCACTGCACGCTGAGAGGGAGGATATGGATAAACTGATGCTTAATAATCCATGGAAGTATGACTTAGCCCTTAAGACTAATAAGGAGAGAAGCAAGACTATTGAGGATGCAATGAAGAACGCTGACGTATTGATTTCTGCATCAACACCAGGGCCGAATGTTATTAAGAAGGATTGGATAAGGGCAATGAATAAGGATGCCATAGTTTTCGCCTTAGCTAATCCAATTCCTGAAATATGGCCATGGGAGGCTAAGGAGGCTGGAGCCAGGGTTGTAGCCACTGGTAGGAGCGACTTCCCTAATCAAATAAACAATAGCCTGATCTTCCCGTCAGTGTTCAGGGGTGCGTTAGACGTTAGGGCTAGGGGAATCTCCGATGAGGTAATAGTGGCAGTAGCCAGGGAGATTGCTAAGTATGCTGAAGAGAGGGGGATAACGGAGGATTACATTATACCAACCATGGAGGAGTGGGAGGTTTACCCAAGGGCGGCAGCGGCTGCGGCTGTGGAGATTGTTAATGAAGGATTAGCTAGGGTTAACACGACTTACAATGAGGAATTGGAGAGGGCTAGGAACATAATATCTAAGTCAAGGGCATCAATGGAGAAGCTCATGAAGGAGGGACTTATAAGGGAGCTTCCAGCAGAGTTAATAAGGTGAACGTAATGGTTAAGGTTAGGAAGGCGGGGGAAAGGGACTTAGAAAACGTGGTTGAACTAGTGGTTAGGTTAAAGAGACTCAACAGTGAATTTGATCCACTACTTAAGGTTAGGGATGACATTTACGTCCAGGTTAAGAATTGGTTAAACGGTTACTTAAATAATAAGGGTAAGCTACTGCTGGTGGCTGAGTCTGACGACGGCAGGATAATTGGGGCCCTAGTGTCTGAGGTTAGGGAGAGGTTATTTTATGAACCACGCATGGAGGGTGTAATAATGGACTTCTACATCATGCCTGAGTTCAGGAGGAAAGGCATTGGGAAAATGATGATGGATGAGGCCATTAAAATGCTTAGGGAAATGGGCGCCCACGTAATATCAGCGGAATTCCCAGCTCAGAACCAAATATCAGTAGCCTTCTATAGGAAGTACGGCTTCAGGCCAATGATGAACGTCTACGTTAAGGAAACCTAGGAGACTAGGAAAACCTTAATTGCCACCAGTTCCTTATTGAAAATGAACAAGTCCTGCCCCTCCATGCTTAAAACCCTTAAACCACTGGTAAATGCACCTAGAGGCGTTTCCTTGATTCTGCTTAGGCAATCCTGCAGGTATGATGATAATTCCTTCAGCTTACTGGAATCGTTAACCTCAACGTAAGCCACCCACGTGAACTGTAATCCATTATCAATGACGATAACCCTCTCGGTGGCATTTCTAAGCAAGCATTCTAGGGTGCTCCTAAAGCTAGCTTGAGTGGGCGCAGTTGCTTGATTAAGGCACTTATCTAGCTGGCATTCCCCCATGATTAGCTACTCATTAGCATATTTATAATTATTACGAATTAATTCTCATTAGTCGGCGCTTATTAAGTATAATTCACCATCGCTGGCGGTAATCCTCTTAACCTTACCCATAGTGTAAGCTAATGCAACTAAGGCGCAGACTGCAGCATCATAGGCGTCCTTACCACCATTAATCACTAGTTTCCTAACTCCCAACCTACTGGATAATTGCGTTAAGTCAGTGTTAAGCCAGTGAAGCACACTCCATGGGTGAGTTTCAATGACCCTAATGTTCAATTCCTCAAGCCTACCCTTAATTCGAAGAGCCCTTTCACCTAACTTAATCATCCATCTCCAGTTAGCAGGCATAACCTTAAGCCCCATCTTAAACATGAGCCTATCAACATCCCTAAACTTACCTACCCCACTAAGGGGTGCATCAATAGCCACCACTAATGAACCCCTTAGGCTATTGATTATTTCATCATCACTCTTAACCAGCGTACTGACCAGTACCCCATCGTTAACTTCCGCTACACCACTCATCCTCTTCACTGATAAGTCAACACCACCAAACTTCACTGCTTCTGCTGGCTCTGGCACTGCTTAACTAATTCATCATACTTCTTTTTAATCTCCTCGAACTCAGCCTGCTGCCTCTTCAAATGCTCAGCCTCCTCATCAAGCTTCTCCTTAAGCTCCACAAGCATACTCTCCCTAACCACTAGGGTTCTCTGATAATTAATCAACTCCCTCTCCCTCTCAAGTAGCTTCCTCTCCCATTCAGCTAGCCTCCTCTCCTCTTCAGTTAACCTAGTTACTAGGGGCTCCAGCTTACCCTCAAGTTCCCTCCTCCTATTATCAAGCTCATTCTTAACAGCCTCAAGCTCCTTCTCCCTCCTGTTTAACTCATCCCTATAACTATTCAACTTAGCCTCAAGCTCACCAAGCTCCCTAGCCTTCCTCTCCCATTCTGCAGCCAACTTATTGATCTGCTCTTCCCTAGCCTTGATCTGACTCTCCCTATTGGCTAATTCCTGGAGCTTAGCCTTAATCTCCTCCTCCTTCTTCTCAAGTTCCTTAAGCCTCTCGGAGTTAGCCTCAATCCTAGCGGCCTCAAGCTGAAGCCTAGCCTCAAGGTTCTTTAGGTTAATCTCCTGCTCCCTAAGCTTAGCCTCCCTTTCCTGAATGTCCTTAAGGGCCTTCTCATAGTTGGTGAGCCTACTTGCTAAATCATTTATAATACTGCTCATGTTGTTGGACAAGTTTGATAAATCACCCATTAGTTTTGAAGCAGCCTCAACCTTACGCTTCTCCTCCTCTAGGGAGGCCTCAATTCTATTTAACTCCTCCTCCCTTCTTTTAAGGCTCTCCTCCCTAACCTTAAGTTCACTTTCCTTATTAGCTAATTCAATTATCCTACCCTCAAGTTCCCTCTGCCTACTAATAGCCTCATCACTAGCCGCCTGAAGTCTAGTTGCAACCTGCTCAATCTTAGAGAATTGGTCAAGGAGTTGACTTGACTTCTGGGATACGTCATTTAGCTTACCATCTATTACACTCATCATGTTTAAGCCACCCTCAAGACCCTTATTCAATTCATTAATCCTAACCGTTAATCCATTAGCCGCATCCTCCATAACCTTACTCAACTGCTCAACCCTACCCAATAATGCTGAGAGGGCGTTGAGGTAACTGTCAGTGGCCTGGGAAAACCTCTGATATAGTTCACTTATGTCACTTATCCTCTTGTCCTGAACGGAGACAACATCCCTAATAATACTGCTTAAGTCCTGGACAACCTTACTAAGCCTACTTACCTCACCCCCAATGCCCTGAAGCATGCTCCTAACGTTACCAATATCATTCATTAATGCCTGCTGCTGCTTATTAAGATTATCCACGGTTAAGGCAATCTGCTCAATCCTCTGCACAACACTACTCTGCTGTTCCTTTCTACCACCAAATAGTGACATACTTTATAAGTCCTGTTAATTATTTTAAACTTATCGCGTAATTAGATTGCCCTATCCCCATCCTGAAGGGTCAAGGCCCCAAGCCATTAACCCTCAAGGCGGAGAATCAGAGTTACAGGGGTGAAGCAGAAAGTGCCCTACATCATCTAAGGTTCCTCATTACGTTTCTCAAAGTGTTAATTTAATCGTAATTAGGAGCATCCACCTTGGCGGGCCCGGTGGGATTCGAACCCACGCCCTACGGGTTTCTCCAGTTGCCTTAAGAGCCCGCCGCTCTGGCCAGGCTGAGCTACGGGCCCTTCATCTACCATTAGTGGTGGGTTTATAAGGTTTTACCTTAAGCTTAACATACTAAAGGTTAAAAACCCAACGCAAAGTCACTTGCCTGTGAGGCTAATTGTTGTTGCCGTTCCTGGTGCTGGTAAGTCTACTATACTTGGGATTGTTAAGGGTAAATTACCTGATGTAACCGTGGTCAACTACGGTGACTACATGTTCGACGTTGCTAAGAGACGCTATGGGATAACGCATAGGGATGAGATGAGGAGGAAGCTTCCCCTTGGTGAGTATAGGAGGGTTCAGGAAATAGCCGCTGAGGAAATCGCTAAGCTACCTGGTGATGTCCTAATTGATACTCATGCAGCAATCAGGATGAGCGGGGGTTTTTACCCTGGCTTACCCAGTAGGATTGTTGAAAGGCTAATGCCAGATGCAATAATAGTACTTGAGTTCAACCCAATGGACATTATTCAGAGGAGGATGAAGGATGAGACCCTTAGGATGAGGGAAAAGGAAACCCCGCAGGAGATTGAGCTGCATCAATTGGCCAATAGGCACTACGCCTTCGCAGCAGCTAATGAGGCGGAGTGCCCAGTCTACATACTTGATTTCCACAATAAGGTTCAGGAAAAGCCGTTTCAACACGCTGAGGAGGCTGCAGAATTCATAGTTAACTTATTAATTAAGAATAGGCAAAGCAACTTAAGTATGCTGTAGCCTTAGCCAGGTGTTGAATCATAAATGATACACTAATAAAACACCAGTAAGGTTAACTTAACGTGCCGATTAACGAAAGGAAGCTAGCTATAGTTTCAGGTATAGTGCTTGGTGAGGATTCTGAAACTGGGATTAACGTTAGGTTAAGTGAACTAAGGCAAGTACTGTCCAGAAGGATCAATAACCCAGATGCAGTCATAGGGAAGCTTACGGAGGAGGGGGTGTTTAAAATGGAGAAGGTTGGGGGTGGTTTCAGGGTTATTATACAATACACGCCCGAGGTGAAGGGTATATATGGTAGCGTCGTTGAGTCAATCATCACCTTCGATGATTTTATTAAGGAATTGAACAATGCCATAATGAAGCATGCCAACCCAGCAACAGGCTATGCTGACCTTGGTGTCGTTATGAAGTACGTGTGCAGTAGGCTGGGTATAGGGGAATTGAATTTCGATCAATTATTCCTTAAGGCAATTAGAATTAATGGAAGAAAGTACGTACTGAGTTATGGTGGTTCACATAGGGTTAAGGTTGGTTCAGGGTACTATGGTTTAGTTAAGGTGATACCATGATGCAGAGTAGGCTATTAGCAACACCTGAGAGAGCTAATGTACTACTTGGGCCCTCCTGGAGGGCTGTGAAGGATAAGATAATGAACATGATTAATGATTACCAATTAATGGCATTAATAGGCAGGGCTGGGTCAGGTAAGACACATATGGTCCTGAACATATGCAGTGAACTTAGGAGGGAATGGTTATGCATGTACCTTGATGCCGCTCAATTAACCGATAAGAAGCTTGGTCAATTATTAAGCGTGGCTGTTAGGAATAACGAGGACTTCATTAAGGGTATCGTAAGGTTAGCGAAATCAAAGAGACTTAACAACACGTTATCCAGGTTCATTAAACTAAGCATTAGTGAACTTGAAGCCGCATCCCTCAATTACCCAGTGGACTTCCTAACAATGCTTCATGACTTAACCCTAGCCGTAGGTTTAAAGGGCTTAGTGCTGGCGATTGATGAGGGGGCCTTAAGCCAAGATGACCAGTCAATAGGGAGTTACATAACTGCCATACACACGTTAAGGAATATAATGCCCAGGTTAAGTGGCTTAAGGGTTATCTTAACAATGCTTCCCGATGTTGTTGACTACATTGCTAAAAACGATCCACCACTCTTCGAGATACTAAACATGGGTGTGGTTAATATGCCCGACTACTTAACTGAGGATGATTTAATAGAAATAGCAGACGTATATGACTTAAACGGTGAGTTACTTGGATTAATTAAGGCAAGTAACCTATCAATGAGGCAGGTCATATGTGTGGCTGAGTTGAAGGAACCACAGAGGTGTGGACTTCAGAGTGAGGTTGAGGTAACCATATCCTAATACTTTAAGTTAATTATAGGGAAGTATTTTACCTAATTCCCTTATAAGGTCTCTGGCCTAGACAGTATTAGGCATGCCATCAGTGTTGTCGGTGATTTCAACGGCGGTGGCTGGACAGGGGATTAAGGTTATTGTCAATAGGGATATACCTAAGGTAGAGGTTAATGGAATATCCTTCGGAGGCTACTCTACAGGTGACTTAGTTACATTACCAGTACCATTGGTTGAGAGACTTATTAGGCGTAGGTACGTTTCATTAACCCAGCAGGATTTAGTTACGATAGATGACGTTAGAAGGATCCACTGGACTGAGGGTAAGGAAACTGAGTTAACTAAACTTGATAAGTTATTCTACGTTAAGGCCAGGTTAAGTGCACTAAGTAATGGTCAGGGAAACTCAAGGGAATTAATGATTGCATTAAGGGATCTGGTCTCCATTAGGCTTAAGAAGGTGTTAAACATGATGAGCGTATCACCTTCAGGCTTACCTCAGGAAATAATGGATAAGTTAACAATTGAGGAGGAGCTGCTTGTTAAGGAGTTAACCAGGGTAATTAACCCATGGTTCAACATGGTGATTAGCAATGAGTAGCGAGGAGCTGCTTCAATTAAGTAGAGATGAGTTGGTTAATAGGGTTGAGAAGTTCCTAAGGCAGGTTGAGAAGTACGATGAGGAACTAAGCCTAGTTATAGTGAATAGGAGAAGGTCACTTATAGTAGACTTCAACGATCTCCTACTCTACGATAAGCAATTGGCCGACTACTTAATTGAGAAGCCTGACTTAGTGATTGAAAGCGCCTCAGAGGCTGTTGGTAGGTTAATAGCGGAAAAGGATCCGGAATACGCCAAGCTTGTTCCAAGATTCCACGCCAGGTTTAGGTTAAGCCCCATGGAGAGGATGAGCATTAGGAGGCTTAGAAGCGAGCACTTGGGTAGGTTCGTTTCAATTGAGGGTATTGTACTCAGGCAGACGCCACCAATGCATTATGTAAGGATGGCTAAGTTCAGGTGTAATCAATGCGGGTACGAGGTTACGGTAACCACAGACACCTACACTTCACTTCAACCACCTAAGAAATGCCCCCAATGTGGTGCAGTGAACTCAATGGTGTTCATAACTGAGGAATCAGTGATAACTGACTGGCAGAAAATACTTGTTCAGGAGAAACCTGAGGAAACTCCATCTGGGCAATTACCAAGAAGCATTGAAGCTGTCTTAACAGATGACCTGGTTGATACTGTAAAGCCTGGTGATAGGGTTATGTTGAGTGGTGTGCTTGAGATAAACCTATTTGAGCCTAGGAGGGGTAAGTTACCGGTCTTCTCAAGGCTCATTAACGTTAATTACATTGAAAGCCTACAGAAGGAATTCGCTGAAATAGAAATAACACCTCAGGATGAGCAGGAGATAAGGAGGCTTGCCATGCTTCCTGATGTTAGGGAGAGGATTATTGCATCAATAGCTCCCTCAATATATGGCCTTGATGACGTTAAGGAGGCTATAGCCTGCCTACTCTTCGGTGGGGTACCTAAGGAATTACCTGATGGAACAAGGATAAGAGGCGACATTCACGTTCTACTGGTTGGTGATCCAGGTACAGCTAAGTCACAGTTGCTTAAGTATGTTGCAAGGATAGCGCCTAGGGCAGTCTACACTACTGGTAAGGGGTCTACGGCGGCTGGGTTAACTGCTGCTGTTGTTAGGGATGGGTTAACGGGTGAATTTTACCTTGAGGCTGGTGCACTCGTTTTAGCTGACATGGGGGTGGCTGTGGCTGATGAGATCGATAAGATGGATGCTAAGGATAGGGTGGCTATGCATGAGGCTATGGAGCAGCAGACAGTGTCAATAGCGAAGGCTGGAATATTAGCTACACTCAACGCTAGGGCAAGCGTGCTTGCTGCCTCAAACCCAGCCTTTGGTAGGTACTTGCCTAATAGGACCGTGGCCGAAAACGTGGACTTACCTGTGACTCTACTGTCAAGGTTTGATCTAATATTCATAATTAGGGATGAGCCTAATGTTGATAGGGATAGGGCTGTGGCTGAGCATGTGGCTAAACTCCACTCAGGTGAGCTAACTCAAGGCTTCAGAAATATGATTAGGGTTGACCTACTTAGGAAGTATATTGCATACGCTAGGAAGTACGTTAAGCCAGTCCTCACCCCTGAGGCTAAGGATAGGATAGTGGGCTTCTATACTCAGATGAGGGCTAAGTCAACGCAGGAGGCTGGTTCACCTGTGGCTATTACGGCTAGGCAACTTGAGGCTTTGATTAGGCTTACTGAGGCTGAGGCTAAGATGAGGCTAAGTAGCATAGCGACAGCTGAGGATGCTGAGAGGGCCATTAGGTTATTCATGAGGTTCCTGCAGAGTGTGGGTATTGACATGGAGACAGGTAACATTGACATTGACGTCATCATGACGGGTAAGCCCAGGAGCCAGCAGGAGAAGATTGCATTACTAATGAGCCTAATAGCTAAGCTTGAGCAGATTAATAATAATAAGCCCATTAAGGTTGATGAACTTTACAGGGAGGCTGAGAATGAGGGACTTGACAGGGCTACTGTTGATAAGATACTGAGTATACTTAAGAGCAATGGGGAAATATACATGCCTAAGCAGGGTTACGTTAAGAGGACTGTTTAATTACTCAGCCGGTACGTGAATACTTCACTCCTCCGCCACGAGGGCTCTCATCACTGTAGGTGAACCCCAGGGGTCCTTTAAAACTACTCAGCTTAAGTTCGCATTAAGTACGATTATAGGAACCTAGGGCCATAAGCGCTGAGTGTACTTTACCATTATAGAACCTTGTCTTAACACCATTAATCCTCAGTACTGCATCAACCTTATCACTACTTAGCTTCAATGGATTAGTACCCTTTGTTGCCAGAATGAAACTTTCAGCGTACATGAACGATGGTACCCAGACCTGGTACTCTGTAACTAATGGGAACGTTAACTTAACCATATCATAAACAAGCCCGTATTCCTTAGGGAATAGGAAACTTGAACCAGCCTGCACAATTAAAGCACCATGCTCATTAAGCATACTGTAAATACCCCTAATTACGTTAGTTGAGTAAACCTTAGTACCTATCTCTGACCCATATGGGTCTGTTAAATCCATTATAACCACGTCGAACCTCTCCCCAATGGCCGCAGCGTCCCTAACGTAATCCACCGCATCCTGGTAAACTTCTTTAACCCTTGGGTCCTTAAATGAATCATTGTGAAACTCCCTAAGGTACTCCTTAACGTACTTAATTAACTCATAATCTATATCCACTGTAACAACCTCCTTAACACTACTGTACTTAACAACCTCCCTTAATGCAGCACCCTCACCAGTACCCAATATCAGTACCCTTTCAGGGTTACCGACAGTCACCATGGCTGGGTGAACAAGTGACTCGTGGTAAATATGCTCATCAGCCTGAGCTGACTGTAGGATACCATCCAAGAAGAGTGCTTTACCGAAATCCTCAAGTTCAGCAATGAGGACATGCTGATACTTAGTCTTCTCATTAACTAAAATCCTCCTAACACTCATGTAAGCCCAGGTGTGTGGTGCAACGTACTGGACACATTGAAGTGGGGTACGTATCACGTATCCGTTACTCATGGGTTTAAGGTGCGTCAGTGGGTTTATTACTATACCTAAAGCTCCATGATCTATACCACAGTTAACCTCCATGTTAAACCCTAAACTACCAGTTAGTTCACCGTCTCCTACTTAACTTAACCAGTATCATTAATGTTATCAAGAATTCAACGGTGGAGATGAGGAACATTATTAAGGATGGTAACACGTATCCACCAATCATTACGTGCGCTATGATTAGGGCTGCTACAGGTAAGCCTTCAACGATGATTATTACTAGGGCGTAGGCAATCATTACTAAAATTGATGATACTGAACCTTCCCTCATACTCCACTCAAAGAGATTAGCTAAAGCTCCTGTGGCAGCCATTGGTGGGCCGAAGGCTAGTATTATCGGTGCCTGGAGACTAATCGGTAACCTGTATACCAGTATTAATGCTGATATGGGTATCATTGCCACGTAGTAGGCTGTTAGGGTTACTAGTAGCTTACTCGCCAAGTTCCTTAATGGTGATATTGGTAGAAGCCTAAACACAATTGCACCCCTTAACTCACTCATATAAAGTGCGTACGGTATGAACGCGATAATCACACTAAGTTCAATTACATAAGTTAAAATTACTGTTGGATTCAACCTAGTGCCACCTGCAGCTGCCGTGAAGACTAGTATTAACCAGTAGCCTAATGGGATTGCCCATATGCCCGCCAACCTTGATCTTAAGGATTGAATTAAATCAACCCTAACCAACGCTATTAGTGGATTCCTAAGCTTAAACTCCCTAGGTACCCTAGCCTTAATTGCTTGAACCTGAACCGTGGATTCAATAATCCTACCACTAACTCTTTGAAGCATTTCATAGGCGGCCACGGCGAAGATTGCAGTGTAAACTATGGTTACGTAAAAAGGTGCGTTAAGCCCATTAATAAATAGACCACTTGCCACTGGTATTAGGGATAAGGATGGGTTAAGTTGACTTGGATTAATATTAACCGCATAACCAAGAGCCATTGCTGCAATTATTACCGGTATTATTGCAATAATCCTGAAGGCACCCCTACTCATTGTATTACCAGATGCCTTATCAGTAATTATTATGAAACCTGCAGCCACTATTATGCCTAGGGAAATTCCCTGAAGCGTGCCCAGAAGTGGGTAAGGTACACCACCCATTACTATTGAGATCAATATTGATACTGCTATGGAGACGTAGACTGGAATATCCATGATCATGAATAGTGATAGTACTGAAGCTAACTTAACTAGTCTCGGTTCAAGGGGTAGTGTGGCAAGTAGGCTTTTGACGTTGTCAATCTGCTGTAATGAGAAGGCTATGTTTATTAGAGATGAGAAGACTATGAAGAAGGAGCCAGTTAAGGTCTCTATTAAGCTTACACTGGGCTTATTAAGTATGTAGGGTATGGTTCCCATTAAACCTATGTAAAAGCCCATTACCGCACTGAGGATTACCTTATTAACCCTAGCTACCTTAACAGCCCTCTTAATGTTCATTGGCCTTAGGCCACTCACCCTAGATGCAGTGTAACTCTGGTACATTAACTCCCTGGACAGTACTGAGGCTACTTTACGAATACTAGTCATTGTTAAAGGCCCTCCAGCATGCTTTTAATTTCCTCATCAGCGTGGATTGCCTTCAGGAACGCATCCTCCAGTGTACCTGCATTAGCCTCTTCCTTAATTTTAGCTGGGGTACCCTCAGTGACTAGTACGCCTTCATTGATTATGCCTATTCTACTGCATACTCTCTCAGCAACCTCCATTATGTGTGTTGAGAATAGTATTGAGCCGCCGGATTCAATATGCCTCTGCATTATTTCTTTAAGTATCCTAACGGATTTGACGTCGAGGAAATTGAATGGTTCATCAAGGAGAAGGAGCCTTGGTTCATGCATTAATGCCGCTACTATGGCAACCTTCTGCTTATTACCCGCGGACAAGGCAGCTATTGGAGTATCCACGTAATCCTTTAGTTCAAAGGCCTCTAGAAGTGTTTCAACCCTCTTAGCATTAAAAGTACCCCTAACTGACCCGAGGAATTCTACGAATTCACCCACCGTTAAAGCCTCTAAGACCGCTGGAGTCTCCATAACAACCCCCACGTGATTCATAACTGATGGTAATGGGGGCCCAAGGCCAAGTATGTCTATTAAACCCTCATACTTAACTAAACCTAATACAGCCTTAATTGTAGACGTCTTACCTGCTCCATTAGGACCTAGGAGACAGTAGACTTCACCATTGTTTACCGTGAAGCTTATGCCCTTAACAGCAACCTTTTCACCATACTTAACCACAAGTTTCTCAACCTTAAGTGCATTACTATTACTCATTAGGCATGCGGCTAGGTTAAGCCCTTTAAAACTTACCCATGAGACTTAACCAAGTGATCATAACCCTTAAAAGAACCTACTGATGCTTGGCTTAAAAACAAGCCTCCCATGTGATCTTTATGAGACTGTAGGGGCCATGAGGAAGCTCATACTCTTTACTACATCATAACCAGCGTTTCAGGCACCCTTTAATTCAACTGTTTTATCATTCATAATCCCAATACTAGGTAAGTATTTTCATGTCTGACCCCTCCCCGCCTTTTGAGGGTGGGGGTTCCTTGGGGTCCTGGGAGTTACACCCCTTTGACTAGTGCTACTCTGTTATGGTCTATAACAAATGATAGAGGTTTCTTAATTGTTGAAGACATTACGTTTGTTGCTTTCTTCAGAATATTCAATGCACCGTTTAAGTCGCTGTGCAATTTATGTCCTAACGGACAGTTAACGACTCCTCTTGGGTACCTTCTTACTTTGACGTCATGATAAGCACACAGCTTAGAGGTGTTGTACTCAGCAACCTCGTATACCTTCATGCCGTATTCCTGTGCCTTTAACTCTATGGCATCCATTAACTTGCGGTAAGACCGCATGTTAACCATGAATTTAATTCCCTTTTCCTGTGCAATGTTATAAGGATAGTCTAAATAGATTGTTGAGGTACTTAGTTCATGTAATGTCTTCACCAAGTGGGATGCAGGTTTCTGTAGAGGTGGAGGAGCCTACGTGTTGGTTTCTTAAACAGTCTTCTTTTCTCTTTCAATAATTCTTCGCAAGCTTCATACTCGCCAAGGTTCTTAGTTTTGTCTGCCAAGGACTGAATTTCCGCTATCCTCTTTTGGAAGTAGAAGTAGTCCTCCTTAGCTCTAATGCCTTTGTGGAGCAACCAAGTTCCATCACTTGTTATTACGCTTGCTAACACATTAATTCCTAGGTCTATTTCTTGGTATTCGTGCGGTGATGCTTAGTGGGGATAGGTTGGATAGGGTTAAGGCGCTGGCGGATAGTCTAGGTATTCGGGAGTATTATGCTGAATTAACCCCGAGGATAAGGTGAGGGTGATTATGGAATTAAGGAGATGGGTGAATGGGAATATCTTAATGATTAGGGATGGGGTTAATGATGCAGCGGCAATGGCGTCGTCCGACGTATCCATAGCCATGGGGAGCAGTGTTGGCGTCTCTAAGAACACGGCTGATATTGTATTACTGAGCAATGACCTTAATGAAGTATTATTAATGCTTAAGAGACGAGGTAGACTTAGTAAGGCCATACCATCCAATATAATACTGGCATTGCTATATAATGCAACGGGAATACCCCTGGCTATTTTAGGGGTATTGAATGTATTATCCACAATGCTCATTATGACATTGAGCCTTGCCTCAATCTTCATTAACGCTACACTATCAGGAAGCGGCATGATAGGGTGATGATTATGCATCATCTGTGGACGTGGAGTTTAAATCTTATGGAAATCTTTTAAAGGATCTCATTAACGTGGATTCGACCTGAGGAGTTGATGTAACCTTTATATTTTTCCTTGATTGGGTGTATTCTATGACATTCTCAATAGTGATCTACGACCCAAATGAGGAGGCTTGGGGAATTGGGGTCGCGAGTAGGTTTCTAGCCGTCGGGGCCTTTGTTCCATGGCTAAGGCCTGGGATTGGGGCAATAGCCACACAGGCCTTAGCTAACCTGGAGTATGGTGTTAGGGGCCTTGAACTACTCCAGAGGTACGATGCGGCCAAGACCTTGGAGATCCTAACCTCCAACGACCCCCTCAGGGAGAGGAGGCAGGTGGGTATAGTAGACTCTGGAGGTAATGCAGTGGCCTTCACTGGTAAGGAATGCTACCCATATGCAGGCCATATAGTGGGTAATGGCTTCACAGTGCAGGGTAATATACTGGCTGGTGAGGAAGTCCTGGAGGCCATGGCGAGGGAAGCTGAGGGTAGGGGGAGGATTTACGAGAAGATTCTAAGGGCCCTTAAGAGTGGTGAGGCCAAGGGTGGTGATAGGAGGGGTAGGCAAGGCGCGGCAATCATCATAGTCAAGAAGCCCGTGTCCTCAACTGGGAGGGAGTTCGACCCACTTGCGGTTGGCAAGTACATGGACCTGAGGGTGGACGATAACCCAGATCCGTTGAGGGAACTGGAGCGAATGGTGGATACCTGGGTGGCCATGTTCATGGATGAGGAGATGGTTAACGTTGAGGATTATAGGAATGAGGTAAATGAAGCCTTGAGAAGGCTAGGCTACGGTGACTTAAAGACTTGGGTAGAGTTAAACAACTTCGAGGCCAAGTTCACAGGAGATAAGATAGGAAGGAGCGTCTTAAGGGTACTACTTAGGCAGGCGGGCATGGAGTAATAATGAACGTATTTTGAGTCTAAGGTGTGAAGCATCTAAGGGGCGTGGGGTAAGGATTAAGCAGAAGCATACATGAAGACACTTTCGTTGGCAGGTTGGGTTTTTGAGTCCTAGGTAGTTCCCGCATACATATCCCAAGTCCCTGGGATCCATGGATAAGGGACTATCCGTGGTGCGGGATAAGGGTAATGGGCTTAAGGTCAAGCCTATGGTCTACCACTGGACGAGCAGAGCAATGAAGCAATGAGAATGAAGACGACAAATCGCCCAAAGAAAAACCCCACCCTCCAGGACAGGGAGGAGGTCATATGCTCTTCAAGACAGGCTTAATACTTATTCCTGAACCAATATTCATGGTTATACTCTCACCTATTAGTGGTAGGCTCTCTGATATTTATGGTTCAAGGGAAGTAACTGCATTAGGCATGGGGCTTATAGGCTTAGCATTCATAATGCTTCTCATACTTAACCTAAGGAACGCAATTAATATTTACTAGCCTTAGCAGTATTAGGCTTCGGCTTTTTCTCAACACCAAACACAAACTCCGTAACGGGATCAATTAAGCGGGATAAATATGGTGTAGTGTCAGGTGTATTAGGTACCATGAGGTTTACTGGACAATTAATGAGCATAACCTTAGCCAGCGCAATACTAGCTAAGTATCTAGAGTAAATATAATGCATTATGCTTATTCACTGAAATCCCATTAACAACCACCGTGTATGGCTTATTCACCATGGATTAAAGGTAGTATTCACCATAGCGGCAGTATTAAGCTTCATAGGGACATACACATCCTTACTTCGTGAAAGGTAACCATTAATCCAGGGAAAGCAATATGACGGGGAACTAGTAAGGGCAGCTAGCTTATGTGTTAAGTAAGCATGAACTTAATACTTTAAACCAGGATTAACAAGAAGTTAATATGGGTTTAACCTACAGTAAAGTAAGGGGTGGTGTATCCTTCACTGTTGGGGAACTTAAGCTTGAGGTCACCTTTCCTGATGCTAAGGTAGCTAGGGTCCTCTACGCCCCTATGACTAAGGGTGAAAGGAAATCCCTTGTGGTAACTAGTAGCTCATACGTTGAGCCAAGTATTGAGGAGGGTAATGGAACCCTACGGTTAAGCACTGGGGAATTAATTATTGAGGTTAACCCTGATTATTCAATCTCATTCATGGATAGTAAAGGTAACTTAATGGCTAGGGAGGTTAGGAGGGAGGTTGGTGATAATGGGTTAGGTGGCCTTTGGAGTAACCAAGTGATAATAGCTAAGGGTAAGGGTTTCTATGGGCTTGGGCAGCACCAAGGCTTATTCAACTATAGGAATCATGAGGTTCACCTACTTCAAAGGAATCCCACTGAAACAGCATTACCGATACTAATATCTAACGTTGGCTACGGTTTAATGTGGGACCACTACAGCCTATCCAGGGTAAGGGTAGGTGAATTAACAAGCGATGAATCCAGGATAGAGTATTGGTCAGAGGACGTGGATGCAGTGGACTACTACTTCATACTGGGGCCAAGCATTGATAATGTGGTTTCAGGCTACAGGAGACTTACAGGTAAGGCCCCCATGTTACCTAAGTGGGCCTTCGGGTATTGGCAATCGAGGGAGAGGTATAGAACCCAGGATGAGGTAATCAGCATTGTTAAGGAGTTTAGAAGGAGGGGAATTCCCATTGATGTTATTGTCCAGGACTGGTTCTACTGGGGTAAGTATGGTTGGAACGCCATGAGGTTTGATGAGGAGAATTACCCGAATCCCACTGAAATGGCTAAGGAGGTTCATGGTTTAGGTACTAGGATTGTCATATCAATTTGGCCCATCTTCGGTCAAAAGACTGAAGTGTACAAGGCATTTAAGGATAAGGGTTACCTAATACCTGGCTCACTGAATTATGACCCATTCAACGAGGAGGCTAGGAGAGAGTATTGGAGACTTATAGCTGAAAACTTCGCCAAGGTGGGTATAGATGGGTGGTGGCTAGATGCCTCTGAACCTGAACTAGATAGGCCTAGGGATACGTCATCAGACAGGGGTACATGGTCCTTCTACACGGGTCTTCACGACTCCACCACAGCAATGGGTAGGGGCTCAATGTACCTTAACGCATACCCACTAATGCATACTAAGGCTGTTTACGAGGGACAGAGGGGAAGTATGAATAGGCGTGTAGTCATATTGACAAGGTCAGCCTTCCTGGGTCAGCAGAGGCACTCAGCAATAACCTGGTCTGGTGATGTGCACCATGACTGGGGTGTCCTAGCTGGGCAAATACCAGCAGGCCTGAACTTCAGCATATCCGGTATACCCTACTGGACCACCGACACAGGCGGCTTCTTCAGTGGTGACCCAGCAACACTAGCCTATGGTGAGGTTTTCACCAGGTGGTTCCAGTGGAGCACATTCTGCCCAGTAATGAGGGTTCATGGAACCTGGTACGCTAAGGAACCATGGATGTTCCCTGAACCCATATACAGTATACTTAAGCAGTATATTGAATTCAGGTATAGGCTACTCCCCTACATATACTCAGTGGCCTGGATGGTTACTGAAGGGGATTACACAATGATGAGGCCCCTTGTAATGGATTTCCAGGATGATGAAGTACTCAACATAGGTGACCAATACATGTTTGGCCCATTCATAATGGTAAGCCCAGTAACCGTACCTACTAAGAAACGTAGAGTCTACCTACCTGGAAGGGGGCAATGGTTCGACTTCTGGACTGGGAGGAGGTATGCAGGTGGCTCATACATTGACGTTGATGCGCCACTAGATAGGATACCGCTCCACGTTAAGGCTGGTTCAATACTACCCCTTGGTCCTGTTAAGTCCAATTCCAGCGAACAGGAGAACCCTATTGAAATCAGGGTTTACGATGGGGGCGACTCAGAGTTCAGGCTTTACTTCGATGATGGGGAGTCGTACAATTACGAGAAGGGTGAGTACTGCATAATCCCATTAAGGTGGCTCAGCAGTGAGGGTAAGTTAATCATAGGTGATGCATCAGGTAGTTACTGCAGTAGCATCAGCGGCATTCAGTTCAATGTTGTAATTGTTTCAGAGGGCCACGGCACCGGTGTATTACCTTCAAAGCCGGATTACTCAGTTAACTATAGTGGACGCACAGTTGAAGTTAAGGTTAAGTGAATGGTTAATTAAACTAAAAACATTTAATATACCGAAGCCTCTGTACCTGTGGCAACCGAGTATACCTCAGACTACGTGTACGAGTTAATTAATAAGCTTGATGAGGAGCTTAATGAATTAAGGAGCACTATTAGTTCATTAGCAAGCACAGTGAAGGATCTTGATAAGAGGTATGGGGAATTAGCGCAGAGGATTGATGCAATTGCTAATACGTTAAGTGGAGGTAGGGGTCAGTCTGATATGGGGAGCGTATTGAGGGAAATAGCCTACATAGAGACAACCCTACTGAATTATAGGGATCAACTTGGTAAGGTTAGGGATCAACTCAACGATATGCTTAATCAATTAAATAAAACAATGGGTGAACTAAGTGACGCAAGATCTATGATATTTGATGTCGTGAATAATTTAAGAAACCTACTCGCCAACTACCAGAGTAGGCTTGAGGAGTTGTCAATAACAATAACTGAATTATCAATAATGCTCAGCAGTAGGTTAAATGATCTTGAAAGGGAAATTAAGGCAATGAGGGAAACAACACTCTTAAGTAGGGGCAAGCAGTAGGAAGGGAAGGAAATGAGTACTGCAAGGGAGACCACACTTAAGGTTATTGAGTCAATATTCATGCTGACCTCAGAGGGTAATAGGATCTTTTCCCTCAACTCACTGAAGGTCATAATGCATGGTGACTACACTAAGGCACTTGATAAACTGATTGAAGAGGGTGTGGTGAGTAGGGTTAATGACAGGTACCTCAGAGTCACTGTACCTAGGCTTCAACTACTCATAATGATGGGTAGTGAATCAATTATCAGCCACATTAATGACTTATCCTGGAGTGAATTTGAGGAATTCATATCATTCATAATGAGGCAGGAAGGCTACGAAACCCTGAGGGGGGTTAGGTTAACGATGGGTAACGTAAGGGGTGAGTTCGACATAATAGGGTACAGGGGTAGTATTGTGATTGTTGTTGAGGCTAAGCATTGGTTAAGCATAAGTAACAGTGAGTTAGAGACCATTGTAAGCAAGCATATTAATAAGGTTAAGGCACTCGCGGATAATTGGAGTAAGTTTACTAGGAAAGTTAAATTAACGATAAGTGAAGCATCAATATATCCATTAATCGTAACCCTTAAGGCACCTCAACTGCAATCATACGGCAATGTACCCATAATCGCCTCACATCAATTACCAAGCTTCCTCGAGAACCTAGAGTCGCTGAAGGATAATATCCTCTACTTTAAAGCAAGACAGGAAACACTAGGCGCTTAACTTACTTGCCCCTTAAGGTTATATAACCCAAGATATTTCCACGGTTATTATTAGTATCCTGGGATCAGTTTAATGAATCATTAATCCCACTTCTCAATGTTGACCCCTGCGAGGAATAGTTTAGTTATGAAGATATCTGATGGAACCATTAGTTGCATATTAAACTGCTACATTCACTAATCCATTAATGCTTTCAGAAACCTTTTTACCCGCGTACCTAAAGCCTCGCCTTTCAAGGCGGGGATATGGAGATAGGTTTAAATAGCGGGTTGTTGCTGAGTTCTTATTCCCAGTGGGTGAACCTGCTAATCAAATGGGGCTGGTGGCCCGACTAGCCACCACAATACCCACTGGGAAGCCGATTAAACCCACACCAGAGGGCTAACGCAGGAGACCCCCAGCATGGAAACCCCACCATTCATGGCGGGGAGGGGGTCATAGTTGGCTTTGAAATATGCTTTGCATGAGAGGACCGGTACCTATGAGAGGACGCACAATGTTATTAAACTCCTTGACGACTTAGTAAGGATAACAAACAACGATAGATTAAGAGAATTACTTGATAGTGAAGCTAGTATATTAGACTTAATTCAACAGACATATATTGGCGCCAAGTATTTACCGTTTGAATACAGTAAGAACTCTGTAATAGCTGCTTTAAGACTTGTGAAGGTGGTATTAAATGAGCTTAGACTACTTTAAAGAAGAGTGGGAGAAGAGGATGAGCATGCTGAAAAACGCAAGGCAATACTTAAAGGTAATGAAGAAAGTATGTGTGAACGAAGTGTCATCAGAATGTAGGGTGGTACTTTTTGGCTCTGTGGCTAGAGGTGATTATAGGTTAGACAGTGATGTGGATGTATTGGTAATAGTCCCTAATGTTAAAGATGAATGGGATAGAAGTAGAATATCGGTAAAGCTGCATAAGGCAGTAAACGCATGGGATCCCTTCGAGATACATGTAGTAACGCCAGAAGAATATGAAAACTGGTACTTGAAGTTTATTGATGCATGGGAAGAGATAACTTAACGAGAATTGAGACCCCGTGACCCATCACCAAGTGTGTAAGATTAGTTACTCAGAAGTAAGGCAATATACTTCAAGGGAACCTTACCTATTCAGGGTGGGGAGATAAAGTTAAGAAATAAGCAGTATTTCATCTCCTTAATGGTTTAATTGGTGGTATTGAATTTAGGTGCATTATTTCTTCGGGTATTGACTTAGACTTAGCGATCTCCCTGTATACGTATGCTGATGGTCTCCAGTACTGCTTCTTGGTGGTGTAGTCTACGTGGAGTAGACCAAACCTCATGCTGAAGCCTGAAGCCCACTCATAGTTATCTGTCAGTGACCAGTGTAGGTAACCCTTAACGTTAGCCCCATCTTGAATAGCCCTATACACTTGGTAAATGTGACTAACCAAGTAATATGGCCTCTGGTAGTCCGCTGAGTCGGCTATGCCATTCTCGGTAACGTATATTGGTAGGTGGTAGCGGTTCCAGTACTTCATTATTACATCATACAAGCCCTCAGGGTAGAATTCCCAACCAAAATCACTGCATGGCCTACCATCAGGGCTAACTGAATTTCTCTCGCAACTATACCCATATCCAGGTATGCCTACGTAGGATTTCTCACCAATAAGCTTAACAACAGTCCTAGAGTAATAATTAACACCTATCCAATCCAACCTACCCTTTAAGTCATCCCTAACATTCCCCATAAGCTCACCCTTAATTATTGCATCGAAGAAGATCCACCTTGAATCATACTCAGCCAACTCAACGGCCTTAGCGTCCCTATCCGTTAGCGGTGTGAAGGATGAGTTAGCGTATATTATGCCAATGGGCTTCTTGGAAATAGCCTTAACGGCATCATAGGCTCTGGCGTGGGCCTGTATTAAATTAACCATGGCTCTCCTTGAAAACTCAAGGTTAAGGTAACTTGGTGGGAAACCTGACTTAACCCACATGTAGCCGTTACTGTGAACAACATTGGGTTCATTCATTGTTGAGTACTCGTCAGCAAGATCATCGAACTTCCAGGCAACGTAAGCCGCAAACCTGGCAAAATTAATCACCGTCTTAATATCAAGCCAGCCAGTGGGGCCGCTTAAATCACCCTTCCTAACCTTGATTGGGTCATGAACCCAAAGGGGCAGTGGCCAATGGTAGAAGTTCAGTATGAAGTATATCCCCTTAGCCTTAAGGTCACTGAACATTTCCCTATAATGCCTCACAGCCTCCTGGTTAGCTGCTTCATCAAGCCTCTTGAGGTCACCTTCATCAACATGAACCATTAACACATCGTTACCCTTAACCTCCACATTACCCTGAGGGGGATCAGGCATTGGCTTAGGGAATATCCTAGACCACTCAACACCAATCCTAGCCGCATCAAGCCCCATTTTAACAGCATTATCGTGAAACACCCTGTAGAGCCCCCAGTAGCCCGGCCCATACTCAGGTAAGTCACCACTAACTAGCCCTGACGCAATGTTCTCAGGATCATGAACCCACACGTACCAGTCAGTGTTAGGATCCTCACTACCAGGAGTACCCATCTCTGACTGGAATCCTGCCTGAGACCAACCGAACTTGAAGGATTTAGGGAATGAGATATTCATTAACTCAGTTACTCGTTGATCTATTTTAAAGTATTAAGGCTCCAGGTCTACTACTTCCACGTATATGCGGGTACTTTTAGCCATCTTCATTATCCTCACGCTTATTTACCGTTTCCTCAAGCTGAAAGCCAGAGAAGATTAGTGAATAAACTTACAATCACTATGTAACTTAGAGTGTAACTGCAGTGAACCAAAAGTACTACGATGGCTGAGCAGTCATTGGAAGGATGATTACTAAACATGGAGTCTCTGCCTATAGCTTAATAGTGTACTTATGGATAATCCACTCTAGTTGAACAGCCTCACCATTCTTAACAGGCCCATACTCAGTCCCAACCTCAAGGCCATTCAGGTAGTAGCTATTGATGTTGATTAACTTTCCGCTAACTATACTTAATGCTTTCTCAATGAATCCCCTTAATGGCAGTGAAACTGAGGCTGCCTTAAGTGGGTTAGCTAACCTGAGGGTTAGTATGTTCCATTGCCCAGTATCACCAAACCAAACCTCCCACTTAGCATTCTCAGCAGCATTATTAACTAGTATTGGGGCCTCAATAGTACCTTCAGGTAACCCAGCAGGTCTCAGGTTGAAATGGTAGAGCCAAATCATGAACTCTAAGTCACCCCTGAATATTCCTGCTTGGTCACTACCTCTTGTTAGCCATAAGTCGAAGGAGAAGTTCATCCTTAATGAACCATGGTTAACAACCTCATATTCTAAGTTAATCCAAGCATTCGGTAGATCACCAGTAGTAAGCGGTAATGGTAACTTCTGATTAATCGCTGTTCTAACCCGCCCAAAAGGCTTGTAACCATATATAGTCTCTGGATAACCTAACACGCCTAGGTTAGGGTTCTTCATCTTAGCCTTGGTTAGATTAACAATTGTACGTAATCCTCCATTAATGCTCATGTCAACAGTACCACTGGTTCCGCTACATTCAGCATTCCAGTAATTGCCCTGTAACCCCAATAAACCAACATAGGCTGTGTAGTCCTTGCCGCATTCGTAAGTCCAAGTCCCGGTTGAGTTCACTGGAATTAGATTAATTTCGTTCACAATGCCTAATGCCT
>ERZ1669250.15-NODE-15-length-117544-cov-17.824026_pt1 | contig 117544 bp, 120 predicted proteins | sample MGYA00579295_ERZ1669250 | MGnify/ENA primary metagenome ERZ1669250 (study PRJEB41166, sample SAMN08046056) | hot springs metagenome | biome: hot spring; feature: acid hot spring; material: thermophilic sediment; isolation source: thermophilic sediment from acid...
TACTCGGTCTCCTAGCCAATTCCCTAAATTCAGGGTTGAACCTCGGTGAATCTGGGTCAGTCTCGTTCTCAGGCCTGTACTGATCCATTATGTTAACCAAGACCCCAGGCATGTTGTCAGCTATCCACTTAAGTACGGGCTTGGAGTCATCCTCTACATGACCTGGCATCACAAGGTGCCTAATTATCATGTCCTCACCCCAATCATAGACAAGCTTATGATTCCTCGAGACAACCTCAAAATACCTTGGAATCCTAGATATCCTAAAGGCACACTTATTATTTCCGTATTTAAAGTCGGGGAGCCAAATGTCCATTAAAACCCTGAGCAATTTTGTGGTTTCCACGGTCATGTAGAAGTTGCTATTCCAGAGCATTGGCACGTTAAGTTCATTACCATACGATGCCCAATCCCTGGAGAAATTGTAGGGTATGAAGTCCGCCTTTACCGAGAGCACGGCATCGTACTCATCATTGCTTAATCCCTCAAGAACTTTAATGCCCTGGTTTGCAATCAACCTTATTGTCTCAACAATATTGTGCAGGTGCGGTGTTGGTTCACCACCAACCCAGTTAATGTTGTGAACACCCTCGAGCCTGAGAATAACCGCTGCCGAAGCTATTTGCCTAGGATTCATCACAACGCCATTAAACCTATCCCTACTTATATCAGCGTTTTGGCAAAAGGCGCATCGGAAATTGCAGGACGTGAAGAATATGGTTCCAGAACCCATTACGCCACGAAGTGGCAACTCCTCACCAAGGTGGTGGAAGTATGTGGAGACTCTACTCGTGGAGTCCAGCATACACACACCAAGTCTCTTGCCACCCACCCTATCAACCCTACAACGCCACTCACAGAACTCGCAATGCCTAATCATCCTCCTAGTGATCTCTGCAGTTAAGTCTAGTAATGACGGTGACGCCTTGGGCATGTTCCTGATATCCACCTCATTGTACTTGACCCTGCGCCATAGCTCAAGGAAGTCGTTCAAGGCCCTATCGAACTCCCTCCACAACTCGTCCTCACTTAGCTCAGTCAGCTTCTCATTAACCGGTACTCGCGCGGCTATTAGATATTTAGCGGGCTTCCTATTAATGGCTACCTCGTAATACCAAGGAAGTTTGTCCCTGATGTACCTCCAAATCCACAACCTCGAGAAATTAATCACTAAGGATAATGCGCATTGAGACTTTAAAAACGCTTATTAGCGGCGGCAAGGCTTTTAACTACATACCTATGTAGTTTCTTGACAGACCGGTCGAGGATCCAAGTGAGTTATACGATAGGGAAACTGAGATTAAGCAATTGAGATTTTCGGCGCTAAACGGAGTGATAACCTTAGTAATTGGCTTTATGCGTGTTGGTAAGACGTCGCTTATTAAGGCCGCTGCAAAGGACATGGTCAGGGTGTAATCGATGCAAGGAGGTTTGAGAGCATGAGTTGTATAACAATTAGGGAAACTTCCCAGACGAATTCGCCAAGTCCTTAAGTCAATTGCTGCCGATTAACCGAAAATTAATCAATGTTCTAAGCAGGGTGCCACCTGGTCAGAGGTTAAGAGGTATCTAGAGTTGAAGGAAGGTAGGCCGATAAGTGATAGTGAGGTTACGAAGCTTCTTAGAAAGCTCGTGGATAATGGCTTCGCAATGAAAGTCGGCAATCAATATATAATTGTTAACCCAATACTCAGGAGGATTAGCGATAAGGTTAGGTGTCGGGATTAAGCTTTAATTTAGACTTATCCCTAATCATGGTGTATGGCAGATAGGGTTAGGCTTGCGATTGTGGTTGCGGAGTTTAATTATGATGTCACGTACTTAATGCTTCAGAAGGCGATCGAGCATGCGAAATTCTTAGGTGCTGAGGTTACATACGTCGCCAAGGTGCCTGGTACATACGACATGCCCATAATAGTTGATGAGTTGCTTAGGAGGGATGATGTTGATGCTGTGGCTGCGATAAGTGCCGTGATTCAGGGTGAGACTAAGCATGATGAGGTTGTGGCTCACCAGGCAGCTAGGAAGTTGATGGATCTCTCTGTAGAGCATAAGAAGCCTGTTGGCATGGGGATAATTGGTCCTGGGGCCAATAGGATGCAGGCGCTGGAGAGGGCTGAGGAGTATGCGAGGAGGGCTGTGGAGGCCGCGGTTAAGTTGGCAAGGAGGTTCGAGTTATTGAGGGGTAGTAAGTACACGGGTACCACGGTATTCATAGAGTGAGGCAATGACGCATTAAATTCACTGAGAATTTTTATGAAGATTTTACGAAGTTCCGATTCAGCATTGGAGTCACTCTTCACCTGTCGGTAGGCGACTAAGCATCATCACGTGTTAGAACCCTTATAACCCCTAGATTTATTTTACTTGCCGTGATACTCGTAGCCCTTGGTTCAAGGAACCCAAATAAGGTTAGAGGTACTGAGTTAGCATTTAGGATCGCTGGCCTTAGAGCCAACGTGGTCTCTATCGAACCACCTGGCGACCTATCCCCCGAACCCATTGGCCTTGATGAAATTATCAATGGGGCGATTAGGAGGGCTCGGTATGCGATTGGTATCATGAGGAATGCCGAGTTTGGTGTTGGTATTGAGGCAGGGATAATTAGGGTTAAGGGTTTTGAGGAGGGCGTTGATGTGACTATTGCGGCAATAATTGATGGAAGTGGTAAGGTAACCCTTGGCTTTAGCCCTGGATTTATGGTGCCCAGGAAATTCATGAACGAAGTAGTGCGAGGGGTCGAGTTAAATGATGTTGTTAGTAGGTATTATGGAGAACCCAACATAGGCAGGAAGTATGGGTTAATTGGCACATTAACTAGGAGATTTATAGACAGGATCGTACTAAATACGGAGGCTGTTTACATGGCATTAATTCCCAGGATGCCGTGGAATACAGAATTATTTAGGGGTTGAGGGTTGGGTAGGCAGAGTGGAGGTAAGAATATTCTTACAACCACTCTGCATATCCAATATGTTCAATTATTCACTAGCCTGCTTGCCTTCATCTGTCTCCTCGGCTTCCTCTTTCTCGGATAATTCCAGGTATATTAGTGCCTCGATTTCATCCTTATTGTCCAGGCCTAGGTTTTCTATTACTGTTGTTGGTAGGCTGGCCCCATATTGCGACTTATGTATCCTCCTGATGTTTCCCTCATAGGCTATGTACCTATTATCCTTGAACAACCATATCTTGACAGGCGCCCCATTCCTGAAGCCGAAGTACCTAATGGTTGTTGGCAACGGTATATAGGCATTAATCACCTTATACTCCCTATCACTAACCCTCCTACTACTCTCATAAATCCTAACCCTAGCCCTAACCCAAACAGCATTACCAAAGCCAATATCCAACACAGTCATATAGTATAGCCAGGGAAAACTGCCTTAAATCCTTGACCATCATGCAGAGGTCGAGGCTTGGATATGCAGAGTGGAGGTAAGACTAATCTTACCTCCACTCTTCCAGTCCAGGCTTTGACACATCACTAATAAATAGATACTTCACCAATACTTTCGCTGATGTTTCTATTTTTTATTAGAGTAAAATTTATAAACCTCTAGATTATTTTAACATTGATGTACATAGTCACTGGTTACACGCGTGGTAGGTCCTCAAGGAGTTTTGAGGGTAGGTATAAGGGCATTGATGATGTTAGGGATGTTCATGAGACGTTAGCCATTAAGTTGAGGAGGGATCTGCAGTACTTCGTGGTTACGGGTGACGATAGGGACCTAGTTCTATGGACATTTGACATACCTGGTTATGAAACTCACATTTACTCAATGATTAAGGAGACCGCTACGTTAATGCTTTGCCCAAGGATTGACAACTCCACATACCTATTACCTGATGCATCAATACTTGGTGATTTATCAAGCGCCCTATCACGCTATGAGTATAGGGACATGGCGTACTTCGTGAAGCCGCTAAGTAGGGAATTCGTGATTAAGGCGTTAAGGGCTACGTATGATTCCGCAATGGCGATTATGATGAAAATGCTAATGAGTGCGGGTAGGGCCAGGGGCATTGCACTGAGGATTCTTATGGATAAGGTTAACTATGCCGAGGAATCAATAGACAAGGTCCTAAAAATATGGAGGAATAAGGGTTATGACATAGACTCCTCGGGTATTGAGAATGCAATAAGTAGTGTTAAGGCAGTGCTCAGTAGGAGAATTAGTAAAAACTAACCGATAAGGTCATTAGTTAATCACTCAAAATAAGTAATGCGCATGGAATAGACAAGCAAGTAATCAAAGCAGCAATCAAGGAATTAAGGAGTAGGTACCCAAGCGAGTCAAGGTCCTGGATAAGGAGGTCACTCAGGAGATTCCTAAACAACGATGTCAAAGTATTAAGTGGTGATACGTGGGTCGTGAAGGGCGAACCATCAATGGGCGACAGACTGCCTCAGTACATCGTTAGGTTCCTAAACGGTAGATACACCTGCGACTGCCAAATGGGCGCCTGGGGCGCGAGCAGGGGATTGTGTACTCATATTGGTGCGGTTATCATAAGCCGAATATACGAAGAACTCGCTAAGACCGTGTACGCGGCAATAATAAAGGCTGAGTGCCTCGATAACGAATTAATCATACTAAATAATGATGCCGTGATAAATAGGGTAACGCAGGACGGCTCAACAATATACGTGGTGAGGACTGGGCAGGAGGCCACGATAAGGGCCTTTCTAGCATGTAACGATGAGATCAGGGAATTAGTGATAAGCACGAGGCCCATGAAAAACTGGGAAGTCATGGAATTACTAAGGGGTAAGGGCCATACAATCTCGTAATAACTCTTATTAGGAGGGAATACATGATAATTTAATGCATCAATTGCAGGGTAGCACCGGTCAACTTCATGGTTATATTAAAAGGCTTAGGGTTGGCTATGCAATAACCTCCGTAGCCATTTCACTCATTATTGCCTGGCTATCCCTATACTCATTAATGCCAACCGTATTCTACATATTAGAGCATCCAAACACGTTATTCATACTAATGCTGGCTAATGCCATTGGCCTGGTCGCATCATGGTACCAAGCCTCAGGTTACTTCAAACTGGCCAGTATCAATAGGAGGTACAGCCACGGTAAGTTAGGCATCACGCTCCTTGTAATTACCTGGTTACTAGCCGTCTCGTCAACGGTCATTTACTACCTATCTATCACAATATTCGTAGCCAAGGGATTCTACTTCGTATGGCCTGTACCTAACCCAGTACTGGCGGATCTATCGCTGGCCTTAGCAATCTCGAGCTTCATAACAACCTTCCCAGCCACGTACCTACTCACAAAAACACTGTATAGATTGGGCAATGACCTTGAAAAACGCATAATCAAGGTGGGCGCAGTCCTCCTAGCAATAAGTGCGCTAGAACCAATGCTATTGGGAATATTCCTGTTAATAGTATCGATGGTACCCTCAATCCCCGTAATCATTAGCAGCCTTGAATCAAGCATACCCATAAGGATAGAAATACCACTAGAAATACTAACAGTACTAACCCTATTAATCACAGGACTACCACCCATAACAGGCCTAGCAGGAACAACATTGCTGGCAATAGGTCTCAAAACAAACCAAAACTAGAACTAATAAAGAATAGAAATTTGGCGGCCCCGCCGGGATTTGAACATCCCCCGTGCGCCCTACCTGGGACGCACGACCGGGTCCTACGGCTCCGCAGGCCGCCGCTCTATCCATGCTGAGCTACGGGGCCAATTTGTTGTTTTTTCATTGATTTTAAGTCTTTGCTTTGTGGTAATCCTTATAATGGTTTGTGGTGTTTCCTGGCCGTATGGAGTTTAGGGGTGCTGTGGCTGAGGTTTTCATACCACTTAATGCGAGCGGTGATATTGATGAGGGTAGGGTTGGTGCGATGCTTGATTTCCTGCTTAGGCGTGGTGTTGAGGGTTTCTACGTTGGTGGGTTTGGTGCCGAGGCCTTCGCCTTCACTACTGAGGAGAGGCTTGGTTTCTTGAGAATGGTTGTTGGTTATGTGCGTGATAGGGTCCCTGTGTCATTCCTGGTTTCTGAAATGAGTATTAAGAGGGCTGTTGAGGTTATCAGGGAGGTCGGTAAAATCGGTATTGATGTATTGACGATACCACAGCCATACCCACAGCAATTTGGTGAGAGGGGTATCCTGGACTATGTGTGTGCGTTGTCCAGGGAGTTCGGCGGCGACGTAATGCTCTATAACGAGCCAGCCGTTGGAAATCCCCTGAACTCATCAATGGTTATTAAAATCCTGGATAAATGCCCAAACATTGAGTACCTTAAGGATAGTTCACATGATATGATCGGCCTGCATACAATACTGTCTGCGCATCCTGAGTTGAGGGTTATGGCTGGTAGTGATGGCTTGATATACGACATAATGCTCGCCGGAGGCGTGGGCGTCGTGTCGCTGGTGATAAACCCATTTCCTGAGTTGATAGTTAGGATTGTCAATGAGTTGAGGAGTGGTAACTACGTGGAGGCGAGGAGACTCCAGGAGTTCATAGTAAGGGTTAGGAGTGTGTTGAAGGCAGGTGGCTTGAGTGGTGGTTATAGGTATGCAATGTCCCTCGTTGGTATTGATATCGGCAAAACAAGACCGCCTTACGAAGACCCTGATGAGAAGACAAAGGATTTCATTAGGAATTCATTGATTTCGCTCGGCCTTATTAAGCAGTGATTAGTGGGGTTAATCCAAGGCCTGAGTCGATGGTTTCCTTAAACCTCCTCCACCAATTAATGTAGTCCTCATAATCCTCAAAGCTCCATTCCTTAGAACCAACCTCCCTAGCCATTGTTGAGACCACGTCCCTAGCCCTCTCGCCCTCCCAGGGCTTAGGCTCTGTATTAGCCCTTATTGAGTATTCAGCAAGTTCCCTATAGATATCCTTATTGGGTTGCATGCCGGTAATCTCGATATACAGTCTCTCAAGCACTGGTTCAGCCCAGCCCCTATGGAACCTGCAAAGGCCGGAATCATCAATCAAGGCTTCAGCAATTGCCCTATTAAGTGATGACTTTGCAAAATCCTCAGGTCCCATGAATGTTGGTGTGTAATTCGTCCAATATCTACCTAGCATGTACATTGGTGCAACCATTCCAGGGGCCCAGTAGAAATTCGGGGTCATATAGCCCTCATTACCATAGGCGACATAAACCACTAAGTCCCTAAAGGACTTACCAATTTTCAAGACCCTGTCATGGAATATCTCGTCAAGTTTCCTCGCAGCGACTCTAACACCATTCTCGGCAATTAACTTAAGTATCTCACTGGACTTCTCAACAAAGCCCTTAATAACCTCACCGGCCAGTCTCGCGTTCTTTCTCGAGTCAACATCGGGATTAAACCTCACTGGATCAAATGCGGGCTTATCACTAAGTCCAGTCTCGTCAGGTCTTAACAGGCCATGTTCAATAGCGTCAAAAACCCACGCAACCACATGCCCCATCTCAATTGCATCCAGGCCGTATTGGTCTATTAGGTCCACGAGCGGTACGGCTTCCTCAAATATGTAATTGCCAATGAATGGGCCCATGGCGTGGAATGGTTCGTAATCTACCTTCTTACCACGCCAAACCTTCTTACAAACGACTGAGCATCCGAAGTCACCGCAGTTGTACCAGCTCTTGCTTTTAACGAAGACTTCATCATTAAAGGGTTTCCAGAAGAGCCTCAGTATTGCTTCGACGTGTTGAATCCTCACCTCCCTGGGTAGGTATATGGACTTATAACCGAAGAGAGGCAGTAACTCACGGTAATGTGGGTAGTTAACGCCGAATGTACCACCAGTGCCTATACTTGGGTCAAACCTATACTTAATGGTCTTCTCATCCATAACCTGCCTAAAGGGCTTCTTGAAGGACTCAATCATTATCTTATTTATGAAGTCCATATCATTAACCTTGGTATATCTTGCCTTATACGTACCGCCAGCCACAATGCCAACCACGTTATGACCCATGACAAGAGCGGTGCCTGGTCCACCCCTGGCAGCGAAGTCCTCAGCTCCCGGCCTAAACTCGCCCTTTAATGGATTAACGTCAATAGACACTAGGGCGCCATTGTAGGTACCCAACGCTGCTGGGCCAACAACCACAGCCCTGGCGTTATACTTAACGAAGAAGTCTCTGTAGGTATCGAGTAGGTACTTAGTGAATGCATAGGCGCCGTGGTAATTCCCATACTCAAAAACGGGTTCTATATTCCTTAATTCAATCCCGTCACTTGATGCGAAAATAACTATGGGTTTCTTTGACTTGCCGGTTATCACAATTGTATCAATGCCAGATCCCATGAATTTGTATGCAGCACCACCTAGGGCGGCGACATGGAGAGTCCTTGTCATTGGGCTCTTGAATACGGCTATTAACCTATGGAAGCCAGGCATTTTACCACCAACAAAGGGGCCCATACCAATTATAAACGGTACATTAGGGTCAAGTGGATCTAGGCTCCAGGACTTAGCCTCATTATGTATCTTAATGCCTAGCGTTATTGGTCCTTGCGCAGGTATTTCCTCAGTTCTCAGGGAATTCGCATTAAGGTCTATCCTAAGTACTTTCACATGTAACGTTCTTCTCAACCTAATAATAGGTTTTCTTGAGTAATCTGTGAATAAGTAGTACCTACTTAATAAGAGTGTTCGGAGAAATACTTATTAACTCATTATACCCAGTTATACCTAGTAGACCCAGTATGAGGATCAAGGAATTAATTAGGGATGGAGTCATATCCTGTAAATCCACTGACCCAATAACCTGTGCTGTTGCCAAAATGTATATGCATAATGTCGGTAGTATCCTTATTATTGATGAGGATGGAAAACCAACGGGAATATTTACGGAAAGAGACCTGGTTAGGGTTGTGGCTGAGGGTATTAGTCTTGACACACCGTTAATGAAGGTAATGAGTAAGAAATTAATTACTGCGAATACGTCAGAGTCGGTAATATCGGCTGCAATGAAGATGATTGAGAATAATATAAGGCATTTGCCAGTTGTTGAGGAGGGTAAAACGGTGGGTATGGTAAGTATTAGGGACTTAGTAAGGGCGTTAATGGCTCAGGAATTATCCTATCCATAAACAATAATGTACCAGGAATAATATAGACAACACTGGGTAGGGAAGCATCTTAATTTCCTACTCTAATTTATGTCGGGAAAGTATATTCATAATTTTGATGATTTATTCCTTACCGCCTACTAGTTTATGTAGACTTATATTTTCCATCGGTCTTTACCACTTTTCCATCCTTTATTAACCTCGTGAGTTGTGCCTTAATCACATTTATTCTCTCCTCACCAACAGCCCTGGCAATTTCCTCAGCCGTGAATTCCTTACCCTTATTGCTCGTGAGATAATCAAGTATTTTCTTCTTGATTCCCTCGACCATACAATGTAAATACTTCTTCTTTAGGTTATAAAGATATTGCATTTATATTTGTGAAGTAGCGATCGTAATTTGCTGAGTTAATTAATGATATAATTAAATACACGAACATAGCCAGTACCCACTTTAATCCCTGTGGAAAATTCTTATTTTTTCGTAATTACAATACTTCATTCATTACTAATTATTGAATAGTTTTCTCATTATTCAGGTGTAGAAAGAATTTCTTATTTTTAACTACCTTTGACAACAACCTATTATACTGGCTCCTATACTTTATGTAATAATGAATAGGCTTAGGGCGTATTATGACGATGGGATTGTTATTGAATACGAAAATAATAGATTCATAATTGATCCATTAAGGAAGCCCAGCGGATCCTTTAATGCCGTATTAATAACACATGGTCATAGGGATCACGTTAATCCGAGAACTCTTCGCAATGTATCACCGATCATTATGAGCAATGAGACTGCGATCATAATTAGGGCTCGCGATGGTGAGAATCTAAGGCACATCACGATTAGTCCAGGCTCTAAGCTTGCCGTTAATAATGTTTTAATTGAATCGTTTAACGCGGGTCATGTAATTGGCAGTTTATCCTACGTACTTGACTTTGGTGATCTTAGGGTTGGGATTACTGGGGATTTTAATGTGGAGCCATCAATACTGCTAGATGGTGCTAAGGGTCTTGATGTTGATATCTTAATTATGGAGGCTACATATGGTGATCCAGACTACGTGTTCCCAAGTAGGCATGAGGTGTATAATGAGTTAAGGGCAGTTGTTGAGGATGGTGTTAAGGACGGGGTTGTGTTGCTTATGGGTCAACCGCTTGGTCGTGGTCAAGAACTCACGGCATTGCTTAAGGATTACCCACTCTATGTGGAGCCTAGTATTAAGGTAATTAATAATGCCTTGGATCTAAGGTATGGTATGGTAATTAGTGGTTCTCCGCCAAAAGGTTCCGTAATTATCATGGGGATTCCCAGGGACGTCACTCGGCTCACTAAAGTCTTGAGAAGTAGGTATGGAAGAGCCAGGGTTGTGGCATTAAGTGGTATGTATGCTAAGCGTTCTAGGGTTGTTTGGCTTAATCAAATTGGTGTAGATGCAATTCCGCTAAGTAGCCACTCTGATTTCCCTGGGCTTATAGATTTCGTTCTAAGTAGTGGAGCTAAGCTTGTGTATACCGTTTATGGTAATGCCACTAAATTCGCTAAATACCTGAGAAATGAACTGGGGATCATGGCTAGACCCCTCCCTGGGCCTAGTCAATTAACAATGGATTACTTCCTGCGGTAAAATGCTTAAATTGAAGATGAGAGTTAGGGTTTTCAATGAGACCCGTAATAACATTACTCACGGACTTTGGCTATGATTCGTATTTCGTACCATCAATGAAAGGTGTGATACTTAGTTTAAATCCGGAGGCCGTAATAATTGATATAACGCATTCAATACCGCAATTCAATGTGCATAAGGCAGCATTCACCCTATGGGCTTCATATAAGTACTTCCCAAAGGGAACGATACACGTGGTTGTTGTGGATCCGGGCGTTGGTACATCGAGGAGGGCTATCGCCATTAAGACAAGGAATTACTACTTTGTTGGGCCAGACAATGGTGTTTTAATGATGGCTGCTGAGGATGATGGTATCATCGATATTAGGGCTATCGAGAATAGGGATTTCATGAGACCTGTTGTGTCAAGCACGTTTCATGGACGTGACATATTTGCACCAGTTGCGGCTTACTTAAGCCTTGGTTTGGACATAACATTACTGGGGTCTCGAGTTACTGATCCAGCAAGACTACCAGGCATTACAAATAGAGTTTCTAGGAATATTGCTAATTCAATGATTATTTATATTGATCATTTCGGAAATGCCTACACGGGTATTCGGGAGAGTGATCTCGGGGTTCTTGGTCTTAAGTACGGTGATGAATTACGCATTGTCATACCAAGGAGGAATACGGACCTTAGGGTTAGGTTCCTGAGAAGTTATGGTTATGCCGGTGATGGTGAGGTATTAGCATTAATAAATAGTGAGGGATTTTTGGAGCTCTCAATAAATAGGGATAACTTTGCACAAAAATACGGTGTTGTGGAGGGTGATGAAGTTACTCTCTTCGTTATTAAATAATCATATTCTGCGATACGTAATTCAGAAGCTCCCTAAAGTTCTTTGTAAGTACAGTATCACTGACGTTATGTTGCTTAGCGACTTTGCCATTAACTACTCGTACACCCTCCATTTCCAGCAACCTAAGCTTAATGCTTGAATCACTAACTGAGTAACCACCTAATGAGCCATCGCTCTTAATGACTCTATGGCAAGGAACAATCACCGGAAGCTTATTAGCGCTGGCTAATTTGCCAACGGCTCTGGGGCTTGTATTTAACAGCCTAGCTAATTGGGCGTATGTCGCTACCTTGCCTCTTGGTATTGATAGCATTGCGACCTGTGCAAGTCCAAGAAGTCCTGGACCCAGCTCTAGGTACCTAATTATTTCCTTTGGTTCTACTAACCCCATTATGTATCTTGATATAGTCTCTGCAATGGGGTCTCTAGTGCTCTCCTTAATTCCATCAATTCCAATCCTAACCTTGACTTCCCGAATCCTATCACCGTAAATACACGTCTCCAGGACTCCAATCTCTCTTATTGGCAAAATTATGCAATGCATTTTTAATTCAATTAGTAAGGAGCCCTTAAAAACCCTGTCCCGAGAATCTACTGTGGTTGTCAGGGTTAAATTAGTGGGTGTTTTAAGTGCGTTGGCTCTTGGTAAGGATTTTATTGAGCTTAATGGTGTTATTACGGTAAGGGATGTTATTAATGGACTTAGGTCAATAAATGAGAAATTATTTAAGAGGGTATTTGATGTTTCGAGGAATGAGTTGATGCCTGATATTTATATTGCAGTTAATGATATTGACATAAGGTTGCTCAAGGGTCTTGATACACCGGTTAAGGATGGCGATGAGGTTTTAATACTGGCATATATTCATGGTGGGTAATTGCCATGAGTTATGTGATTAGGCTTAACAGTGACATTGGTGAGTTGAGGATTTGGCTTGCAACGATTATACTAACTAAGCCCATTAATGATGAATTTCTTGTTAGGGTTAAATCGTTAACCAATGATTGTGTTAATTCTTTGATCACCATAGTGCCCGCGGTGAAGGTGTTGGGTCCATGGCAAATGATTTATTCGGCGTACTTAAGCCTTAGGGATAATTTGCAGGGTGTGTCGAGGTTTAGGGACCCGGGCTTGGGTGCATTAACGTATATGGTTGGTACAACGCAGTTAAGGAGGGGTTTAGAGATTCTTAGTCCTGTTGGTAATGATCAAGTGTCAATAATAGTAATGGGTATTAATGATTGTGTCTATGATTTGGTGAATAACGTAATTAATATTTTCAAGGATTTTATGGAGGATTTAATAATTGGTGTTGGTTTTCATAAGGTTTATGAGGGATTGTTTAGGTCCATTGATGACTTTATAAATACCTTAATTAATAAGTATATTAGTGGGTTCACGTAGTCTGCGGCAATTCTTGCAGTTAATAATTTATAATTCCACTAGTCTCAGGGAGACGATGGATAGGTTATTCTATATCGCTAAGGATGAGGAGATACTTAATGGTGATGCAACTGATATTTACTTTATGAGAACCATTGATGTACTTAGAGCGGCGGGTCTTGATAAGGTTAAGGTTAGGGCTGAGTTTCATGTTGTTAATTTACCGAGGAATTATAAGTGGGCCGTGTTTGCTGGTTTAAAGGAAGTCGTGAGCCTCACGGTCACTAAGGAATTGCCGATAACCATCTACGCAATGCCTGAAGGTACGCTCTTTAAGGCCAATGAGCCAATAATGGTTATTGAGGGTAATTACGTGGATTTCGCTGTTTATGAAACAACGTTCCTAGGGATACTCAGACATTACAGTTCTATAGCCAGTAAGGCTGCCAGGATTAAGAAGCTAGCTGGTGATAAGTCATGTATATTCTTTGGTGCTAGGGTTGTTCATCCAGCAATACAACCAATGGTTGATAGGGCATCTTACATAGGTGGTTGTGATGGTGTTGCCGGCGTAGTGGGGGCTAGGTTATTGGGTATTAAACCAAGTGGTACAATGCCCCATGCATTAATGATAGTGTTTAGGCATGCAACTGGTGATCACACACTTGCCTGGGTCTGGTTTGATAAGGTAATGCCTAATGATGTTCCTAGGATAGTGCTTGCGGATACATTCCTTGATGAGCGTGAGGAGTCCATGATAGCTGCTAAACTACTCGGTAATAGGCTGTATGGTGTTAGGTTAGACACGCCGAGTAGTAGGCGTGGTAATATGGAGGCTATTGTTCGTGAGGTTAGGTGGACCCTAGACCTGGCTGGTTATAAGAATGTGAAAATACTAGTTAGTGGTGGTGTTGATGAGGATGAAATTATTAAGCTTAGGGACATTGCCGACATGTTTGGTGTTGGTACATCAATAGCCTTCCCACCAAGTGTTGATATTAGTATGGACATTGTGGAGGCTTATGACGAGAAGAGTGGGCGTTGGGTACCGATTACAAAGCGTGGTAAATTACCTGGTTTTAAGCAGGTTTATAGGTGTGGGGATACGTTTGATGATCAAGTTATTCCGTGGGATTGGGAACCAGCGGTATGTCGGGATGGTTCCAAGCCCGCACCATTACTTAGGAAATTTGTTGATAATGGTAAGGTCGCTGAGCCAGTACCTAGCGATCAGGAGATTAGGAGTTACGTGCTTAATCAATTGAGGTATGCCGAGATTTAGTAATGAAATGAGTATTAATGTAACGTGTTCATACCACAAATGCTTAAAGAAATTGCCATTTCTATTTTAAGGAAGGTTTAATATTAATCTTATAATTCCTCTTCCCACTCTTCCTCAAATTCCTCCCATTCCTCCTCCTCTTCTCCTTCTTCCCATTCTTCCTCTTCCATAACTAGGCTGTTCATATTTGGTCCATGATGGTTTAAAAGCATTATTAAAAAGCATTACCTACCCTACTAACTTTATGTGTGTACTATGACCGGTAAATTTACATATTCCTTATTATCTATCAATCTTCCATAATTCAGTGATAATTTTACGGAATAGGTGTGGTTTATAAAAGGTTAAGGTAGGTATATGTAGGGGTTCGTGTGGATTTCAATTTAGTAATATCCACGGGAAGGAGGCTAGAGGGTAGATGTGCTGATGAACTTAGGTACATAGGCGATTTAATTGGTATGAGGATTGCCCAGACATCATTCACGGGATTTGATGGATTAATAACGGGGTATGTAGATGGCGATCCTGTGGAATTTACCAGGAAATTGAAAGATCTCGTTACTACTGGGCGATACATACCACGCTTTGTACTCAAGGTAGTACCAATAATGAGGACAGTGAGTACTAAAATGGAGGATATTGCGAAAGCCGCCATTGAATTAGCAAATAGGTACTTAAGTACCAATGAGACTTATAAGGTTGAGGTTAGAAAGAGGGGTGTTGATCTCGATAGGATGGAAATCATTGATTCAATAGCGTCGAAAATAAGTAATAAAGTCAAGCTTGAGAACCCTGATAAGGTTATTCAATTGGAGATTTTCCCATCAAGGACTGGCATAAGCGTTATTAGGGAGGACGATATATTCTCACTAATGAAGGTTAGTGTCGGTTCCCAACAAGGCGGCCAATGAGTTATTAATTACTATTAACCATAATCCTTTAATTCTAGCATCAATTATTCTCTCAATATGGACGTTACCGTAATTGGAACAGGCAGGATGGGTAGTGCGCTCGTTAGAAGATTGGCTAAGCAGGGGTTTAATGTTTATGCATGGAATAGAACTAAGGACAGGTTAAAGGATTTACCCGCAAGATCAATAGATGATATTTCACAGGCCAAGGGATTAACATTCATTTTTGTTTCTGATGATGAGGCACTAAACGCAGTTAGAGGTGTTGGCGGTGACATAGTTGCGTTGTCAGGGACCTACAGTATTGGTGCTGTTACAGCATTTAACATTAGGTTTACGAGTATGGGAAAAGGATTACTGGCCGCACCTGTTGTGGGTGGTCCCGCTGATGTTGAGAATGGAACAGCGATATACTTGATTGGTGGTCCTGAAAGTACGTACCAAAGGGCTAAGGAGGTTTTTGATAAGTTAGGTTCCATAATTAGATTACCAACTGCCGAGGCAGCAATGGCACTTAAGCTTGCCTATAATTCATTTCTAATAGGTACCATGGCATTACTTGGAGAGTATGTAGTACTTGGGAGGACTTATGGCGTTGATGATGATACACTAAGGGCATTATTAACCAAGACCGTGTTTAAGGAAGTCAGTGAGAAGTACATGGATAGGGTTCTTAAGCCTAAATTACCGCCTTCATTTACACTAGCCCTGGCTGCTAAGGACGTGCACTACGCCGTTAAATCAGCGGGTGATGCAAAGACCCCACTAGTTGTTTCCTCAATTGTTAAGTCCCTATACGAGTTATTGGCCGCCCTTGGCTTTGGGAATGAGGATTACGTTAGGGCCGGCTTGCTTGAGCTTATTGGCGGTTTAAAGGAAAAATAATGCTTATTAAGACCACAGTTTAATCGTGCGTGATGAGCGAGAGCGCCAAGGTTGAGGTTGAGAGGGTTTACGTAATTAACCTTAGGAGGACTAGGGAGGTTTCAAGGACCAAGAGGTCTCCGTATGCCATTAGGTTGATTAGGAAGTTCGTGGCTAGGCACATGAAGGTTGACCCTGAGAAGGTTAAGATAGATAATAGTGTTAATGAGTATATTTGGTCTAGGAGCATTGAGGACCCACCAAGGAAGGTCGAGGTTAAGGTTACCAGGTATAGTGATGGCACGGTCAAGGTCACGCTAAACATTCCTGAGAAACCTGAAACAAAGACCGAGACAAAGGCTGCAGAGTCGAAGTAGTATCCTGGAATAGCCGATTCCTTTTAAAGGGCTTTTTATTTTGAATTAACGTGGTTAGTAATAGGACGTTGCAATTAATGTCCAGGCTTTTCACAGCAATTCTTTACCTGGCAGTCTCATCAATAGCATTCGTAATGGATTTTCCATTTTATCCATTACCAGTTGCCTTGCTAATAATAGCTGTAACCACGGCATTGGCATACTCAGGGCATGTTAAGCTTGGCTTTGCAATAATGATAATGCTCCTAATACCTGCCCTACTCTATGTCTATAAATATGCGGCGTTAGGTACCCTACTCCTTATCCTAATTCTCCTCGTCATGATAAGGGTCTTCGATTGGCTTGGTGTTGGTGTTGGTATACTTGCATGGGAATTCTCAATAATACCTAAAATGCCCATCCCACTCTACGTACTTTCAGTACCATTAATACTGACCTCACCAAGCCTCACGATAGGTATTACGAGGAGAGTAACTCCATTAAAATCATTAATAACATTCCTCATAATCTACATACCAACACTATTACTACTAAATGCTAATAATACCGTAGTTCCCTGGTTCGGCCCCGTGAGTACATACGTATCCCCCCTATCATCACTTACCACTAATGCAATAGTAAGTGCTTTGGGCAGCATTAATGTGGGGCTTTACGGACTTGCTCAAGCAATTGATAGGGTATTTACCTGGACCAGCACTTACGTATTGCCACCGATAATGGCTTTAACGGCATACATCGCGTACGTAATATCAAGCAGATTAAGGTCACATGATAATAAGGTGATTAGGCTCTTTGCGCCAACGATTGGTACGATGTCCGCCTACGCATTAATGGCATACCTACTATTCTACATGAATCCATACTTTGGGCTTTATCAAGGCATTGATGTTAACACTTTAATTCAGGGCTTATTACCTGCCCTAGTAATTAGCACAGCCCTATTACCACCAATAATGCACTTCAGGCTTGTTGAGATTAAGTTTGAGGAGGAAGAGAAGCAATCAGTAATTGCCCTTGAGCGTGGCTATCAACTAATCCTCAATAAGGATGAGCTAAAGTCACTGGCTAGTGAGTGGGATAATGTGGTTGGACTTGAGGATGTTAAGAGCGAAATAGAGACGTCAGTAATAACACCACTTAGGGATAGTAGATTGTCTCAGAAGTATGGTTTAATGCCGATTCATGGAGTACTGCTCTTTGGTCCTCCTGGTGTTGGTAAGACAATGCTCGCGAGGGCAATAGCCGGTAAGTTGGGTTGGACAACAATAATAATGAACCTAGGTGAGTTACTTAGTAAATACTATGGCGAGAGTGAGAATAGGCTTGCTGAGCTCTTCAAAATAGCCAAGAATTATGCACCGTCGGTGATAATAATCGATGAATTTGACGCCATAGGCAAGGCTAGGACTAGGTATGTAAGCGATGATGTAACGCCAAGACTACTAAACATACTTCTTAGTGAGATGGATGGGATAACTAAAGGTAATGAGAATATCCTAGTGATTGGAACAACAAATCAACCAGACCTATTGGATCCGGCGTTGCTTAGGCCTGGTAGATTCGATAAAGTGATCTATGTACCGCCACCTAATGAGGAGACTAGGGCTAAGATGCTTGAGACTATGTTAAGGGATAAGCCCATTCAAGGTTCTATTGATTATGCAAAACTCGCCAAGTTGTCTGATAGGTTTACTGGTGCGGATATAATGAATGTGGTAAGGACTGCAGTTCTCGAGTCGCTTAAGGATGGTAAACCCATAACCCAGGAAAAGCTAGAGGAGATAATTAATAGGTATAAGCCTAGCCTAACCTACGACTTACTCGAGAAATATGAGGCCTTTAGGCTACAATACAGTAGGTTGAGGACCTTTGGTAAGGCCCAAGTCGGTATTCCAGAGATTACTTGGGATGACGTTGGCGATCTTGAGGAGGTTAAGGAAGTCATCAATAAGTATATAGTTGCCACAATGCAGAGGAGGGACATACTCGAGAGGTTGGGTATTGAGCCAATACACGGTATCCTACTCTTTGGTCCTCCTGGTGTTGGTAAGACTCTCGTCGCAAAAGCAACAGCCAATATGCTTAAGGCAAATTTCATAGAACTTAATGGAGCCGAGCTGGCTAGGGTTGGGCCTGAGAGAGCTGCTGCAGTGGTTAAGGACGTATTTAATATGGCACGTGATAATACACCTGCCATAATATTCATTGATGAGATAGACTCTGTCGCGCCACCTAGGGATTCACCAATAGGTGGCGTCTGGTCTGGCGTTATTTCGCAGTTGCTAACTGAGATGGATGGATTAAGGGGGTTGAATAATGTCATTGTGATTGCAGCCACAAACAGGCCTTGGTTTGTTGACCCGGCGTTGCTTAGGCCTGGTAGATTCGATAAGGTAATTTACATACCACCACCGAATAAGGACGCTAGGCGTGAAATAATAAGGATACACATGAAGAATGCTGAGGTCGAGGAGGGGGTCATTAATTGGGTCGCTGAGGTTACTGAGGGTTATAGTGGTGCTGATTTAGCTGCGTTGGTCAGGGAGGCTAAGATGAGAGCCTTAGATAGGGTGTTAAGTGGTGATAATAGGGTTAAAATTACGAGGAGAGATTTCGAGTATGCACTTAGTAAGGTTCATCCATCATTAAATAGGGAATTGCTTAGTCAGTATGAGGATTTTGTGCGTAGGGCTAATTTAATGGTCTAATTAATTTCGTACAGTAATACCCATGTTAATGTAGGCTTAGTAATTTAAAGGGTCTTTTCCACATTATTGTCATGAGTCAAAAACCTGAAGCATTGAAAAATTTAATTGAGGAAGTAACGAAATTGATAAAGGAGGGATATTCCCTAACGAATATTGTAAAGGAGGTTACTGATGCGATTAATAGGGATGTCGGCTTGAGCAAGGTAATATTTAATGAGATAAAGGAGTCCATGGTCAAGATAAGCCCAGGCAATGTACCGGTGGGTTTATTCACACAATGTGCCTTAATACCTAGTTATTACTTAACGGGTAAGACACCAAGTATTGATTGGGGTGATGCAACTATGCACCTATTGGGTAAGATGATTCATAACCTGGCAATTGTCGAGATTAAGAATAGGCTTGGTAATAGATGTATTGAGGGTGTTGAGGTTATGTATACGCATAACGCCTGGACAATGAGAGGTAAACCAGACCTCGATTGTGGTAATTATTACCTTGAGTTTAAGACTATAATGGGTAGGGTGACGAAGGCTAGGCTATTCCACGACCTAATCCAGGCAGGTTTTTACTCAGCAGCGGGTAATAAAAACACCTACGTGCTCTATCTAGTGCTTAGTGATGGTGTATTACGTAACATAGTTCCTATTGAGGTAATACCCGAGGTTGGTTACCCAGTGATTTATGCCTTTAAGCTTTGGGTGAAGGCTGTGGAGGGTGGGGACATTGGGGCCTTAGTTGCCAAGACAACTTCGTGTAAGGTATGTAGGTTTAGGGATATTTGTATAATGAGGACAAAGAACCCACATGAAGTTTTGCTTCCAGGTAAGGAGTTGCTTGATAATTACCTTGATTACGTAAAGCATGAGGTTTCAAAGGCTGGAGTTAAGGTGGTTGGTTAATGAGTCTCGATGAAATAATAGACCTGGCGAACTACTTACTAAATAGGTTGCAGCTTAGGGATTCACATTTTATAACATCAATTGCAAAGTGCTCATTATTATCTCTGAGAAGGGATGTTAGTATAATGGATGAAGCATATACTGAGTATTTGCCTAGGGTTTTGTCTGTTTGCGCTACGGAAAAGCACGTGGTTAGGCTTGAGGATATTGCGCTGGAACTGCCGAGGTTACTTAGGTGCGGTGACTCGTTAATACTGCCAAAGCTTATGTTGCTTAAGGACAATGCTAAGTCCCACATTGTCGAGGCATTACTAATCGCTGCATTATTAAACACTGATGTGCAGCTTCATTATCTATCTAAGAATATAAATGGTGATATTGAGGAGGGCCTATCAATAACAATAAAGCCCGAGTGGGGTAAGGAACTACTTAACGTGGTCATTAAGTCATTAAAGAATAAGGAGGTTAGTGTTAAGACCATAAGTTGTAATGTTTGTCCGTTAAGGGATGTTTGTCCATTTAGTAGTTTAGGGGATAAGGTCGTACTGCCTGGTGAGGTGTTGAGGGTTATTGATGATATTTATAATAAATTGATCGTGGAATCCACAAGTAATCAGGAAGATCGTAATAAGGAAAAACTAGTACCACCAAGTACATTGGATAAGGAGAGCATTAGGAATTACTTGAGGAGAGTTGCTGATTGGGCACGTTCTCACGGAAGGACATGGGTTAGCGTTGCAGTTGGTAAGTGCCCAGTGTGCGGTAGGGAGGGTACATTAGTTATTAGGATTATTGGTAGTAGGGAGAGGGTTCTTTACAGACATAGTTCATCAACATGCACAATAGGTACAATAGACGAGTCCATAGATAAGATAAACATTGATAGGTTTATTGAGATTGAACATGAAGAGGTAAGTACAGATACTAAGTAAATTAACTTCATGCATAAATTGTTATAAGGTGGTTTTAGATACCAAGGTTAATGACGTTGAGGGTAGGTATTGTGGATACGACATTCGCCAGGGTTGATATGGCTAAATACGCTATTGAGGAGCTTAGAAACAACGAGCCTTCTATAGTGATAGAAAGAATAACAGTGCCAGGCTTTAAGAATACTCCCTGGGCCGCCAAACAATTGATTAATAAGGGTATTGACGCAGTCATGGTATTTGGTTGGATTGGGCCGAGCTTAACGGATAAGATTACCTACGCAGTGGCGTCCATGGGCCTCATAATGCTTCAGATCGAGTATGATAAACCAATAATTGACGTGACGGTGCATGAAGATGAAACAAGTAATGAAAGGGAATTATTAGATATAGCAATTGATAGGTCTAGGAAGCACGCGAGAGGTCTCATACTAATGCTTAGGGGTGAATTAACGAAGTGGGCGGGTATGGGCCTTAGGCAGGGACGGTCAGACGTTGGGCCAATCACTAAGTAAAAGCTTTATTAATACTGTGTGGGTGGCATCGTTGTGAGCGCATCGATTGAGTTAGTAAGGAAAGTGTTCAATGAATTAGTTACTAATAATGTGTTAATTAGTATTAAGGAGAGACAGAACCCGCTGGTTTCTGAGTACGTTATTAATTATGGAGATAAATGCCCTAGTATTAATATTGATGAGGATATAAGTATGGATAGAGAGTCAAGTTGGTATCAAGTATTAACCATGGGTGTTGGTACGAAACTTAGTATAAATAGGGTGGGTATAAGCCTAAGCTATAGCGATAATTTGGTAAGGATGGTTATGAGACTCATGAATGGTGATAGGGTGAAATCTTCTGAGGAATTTCTAATATCGTGTGGTGAGGCCAAGGGTTCAATTTACGGTAAGTCAATAATGGATTTATTCATAAACCTTGACTTAATATCGAGGTTCCTAAATACTGTGAAGGAGAGGAGGAAGTTAGGTAATGGTAACATTGACGATTTACTGAAATTCCTAAGCAATGCTAAGTCAAGGATTGAGCAGGATCTAAGGAGAATAGTTAGTATGTATCAGTGGTTTGAGGAGTGATGTCTATGGTTAAGAAATTAATTCTATTCCTGGAAATGCATCAGCCGAGGAGATTAAGGCATGGCGTACTTAATAAACTATGTGATTTGAGACATTATGAGGTTAATGAGTCAATCATAAATTCGCTGATATTCAATGACGAGGTAAATAGGGAAATATTGAATAGGGTTGCTGATAAGTCCTATGTACCAACCCTGGAATTAATTAGGGATTTGAGTAATGAAGGATTTAAGGCAGCCATATCGATATCCGGTGCATTAATTGATCAATTGCTCATGTGGAGACCCGAGATTATTGACCTGCTGAGGGAATTGGTGAAGAAGGGTACCATTGAATTGGTTGCTGAGCCTTATCATCATTCATTAGCATCATTTATTAGTGGGGATTTGTTCCTTGAGGAGTTGAGGGATCACGTGGAAATAACCAGGTCATTATTCGGTCAAGTGCCAATTACCTTTGAGAATACGGAATTCCTTTATAGGAATGATTGGGGTGCATTAATGGAAAGGGCTGGTGCAGCGGTAGTGCTTACTGAGGGTGTTGATTGGGTACTTGGTTGGAGAAGTCCAACGTATGTCTATGGCGCACCTAACCTGAAAATAAGACTATTATTACGGCATTATAGGTTATCCGATGATATTGGCTTTAGGTTCAGTAATAGGTCTTGGGATCAATGGCCATTAACCGCTGATAAATACATGGCATGGATTAGGGCTACTCCAGGGGATTTTGTCCTGGTTGGCTTGGATTTTGAAACGTTCGGTGAGCATCATTGGCGTGAAAGCGGTATCTTTGATTTTCTCACATGGCTTCCTAAGGAGGCACACAGGGCTGATGTGGATTTTGCACATCCATCATCATTGGTTAATGAGGAACCTGTTGATTTCCTGGATATTCCATCAGCCATATCATGGGCTGATGTTGAGAAGGACGACAGCGCATGGCAGGGAAATGAACTTCAAAGAATTGCGCTTAACCATGTTGCTTCCATAGGCAATTTAATGAAGGTTCATGGGCTTGAAAAGACCTGGAAATACCTGTTAATTAGTGATCATTATTATTACATATCCATGAAGCATGGGCCTAGTGGTGAGGTTCATAGTTATTTCAACCCGTATAATTCAGCATTCACAGCCTTTAAGACTATTGAGGATGTGGTTGTGGGTATTACATGCGCATTAGTTAATGCTGGGAGGAATAGGGGTAGGTATCATGAGATTAAGTAATTAGTGCGCCGGTAATATGAATAAGGTAGTAATTACCGTTAAGTCATCATTTGAATATCATGTTAAGCATGACATTAGGGATTACTTATTTTTCTTTGATCGAAACGTGAATGTTAGGGCTACGGAATTCAGAGGTGTTTTAATAATAGAGACAACAAGGGATCCTAAGTACATAGCTAGTCTTCTAATTAATGCACCAATACCTGAGAATATATTAACCTCCATAGTCCCAATAATTACTGATGGGAGTTATAGCACGATTACTGAAGTAACGGATGAAGTTCGTAAATACATAAGCAGTGATTGTGAGGGATATACTGTGAGGTGTAGATTACGTGGTTCACCTATTAGTAATAATGATTGTGAGAATGCAATAATTAATTTATTGCGAAGCCTAGGATTTCGCGCAATGTATAGGGGTAATACTGACTGTGCAGTTATTGTCGAGGGCTTGGGCAATTGGTTTGGTGTTTATGCTGGACCTAGGTCCTTTGTGAGAGTTTAACGAAAGTTTTAGTGAACCCTAGGTCAAGACTTATATAGTAACCAAAAACTATTTTTTACCTCTCTACTAAAGAAATAGTAAATGCCAAGGATTTTTAGGAACGAAGCAGCATTAACACCGGAGTACATACCAGGTAAACTGCCTCATAGAGAAGAGCAGCTAAAGCAGCTTGAGACGTACTTCAGCGGTTTTCTTGAGGAGCCAGGATCTATGTACCCTAAGGTAGTGCTGATTGGTAGACCCGGTAGTGGTAAGACAGTGACAAGTAGGAAGTTTGGGAATTACGTAATAAAGTCAAGCAATAGGGTTAGGTATGTTCATGTGTCCTGCTTCCTCAATAGAACACTAAGTTCGGTGCTAAAGGATGTTGGTGTTCAATTAAACATTGCAATACCAAAGAGGGGATTCTCAACCGAGGAATTGCTTAAGATGCTCCTGGACATGATTAAGGAAAAGGACGCCTACGCCATTGTTGCACTTGATGATGTGTTTCACCTAGTTAATAATAGTGGTCCTCATGCCCTAGGTACGTTAATAAGGCTTGGTGAGGAATACGTAAGTAGAGGTGATAGGTATAGATTTGGCTTGATCCTCATAAGTCAGGACTTAACTTTTAGAGATCAACTTGATAGAAGCTCACAGAGTGCGCTTGGTAATGCGGTCATTAAGTTCGAACCATATACCAAGGACCAGATATTTGAGATACTCCTAACAAGGGCTCAGGAGGCTTTGTTAGATGGTGCATATGACGAGGAAATACTTGAGATGATAGCAGATGTGGCGGGCATTGATGAGAACTCTATGGATGATCATAGGGGTGATGCTAGATACGCCATTGATATACTATGGAGGGCATCCAAGCTTGCTGAAATGAAAGGATCAGAGAGAATTTTACCTGAACATGTCAGGGAGGCGATAAAGAATACTCTCAGGGGCATTAGGAGTGATGAATTGAGGATGCTACCACTTCATGAGAAAATATTCCTACTAGCCATTGTTAAGAGCTTAACGAAAAACCCGAATTCTCCATACATACCCTTTGGATTGGCTGAGGATGAGTACCAAGTACTTTGTGAACAGTATGGTGAAGAACCGAGAAAGCACACACAATTATGGGAGTACTTAAAGGACTTAAACACGAAGGGTTTCGTTGAGACTAGGACGTCTAGTAAGGGTATGAGGGGTAGGACAACATTAATATCAATACCATCGGAGCCCTTGGTCACGCTAGAGGAGGAATTAAGAAAAATAATAGAGGGTGAGTTGGGTACGTGAGTGACGATTTTATAGAAAGCGTCTTCTCCTCAAGGGTTAGGATAAGGATCCTTAAGACTCTAATTAAATATAAGGAGATAAATATTACGAAGCTATCAAGAGAATTAGGCGTTAATTATAAAGTGATTGAGTATCATATAGAGGCGCTTAAGAGGCTTGGCATTGCCGAGGAGAAGAGATTTGGTAGAATAAGGATAATAAGGCTCAGCGAGAGTGATCCCCGTATCATAGTAATCGAGCGATTCTTCACAGAGCTTGAGCAGGCAATTGCTAACCGGTCTGATTCACAAAGTCAAGGATCCTCTTAGCCAATTTATAATGTACATAATCAACTAATTGGCCCTCAAGGCTTATGGCTCCGCGACCCTCCTTAGCAGCCCTCTCATAGACCTCAACAACCCTCCTAGCCCAATTAATCTCCTCCTCACTTGGTGAGAAGACCTCGTTAGCCACGGGTATCTGGCTTGGATGAATGACTTGCTTGCCAATGAATCCCATGGACTTAGCCTCAACGCTCTCTCTCCTAAAGCCCTCAATATCCTTAATATCAAAGAACACCTTATCAATTGGATCGACGCCATAAGCCCTCGCCGCTGAAACAATGATTGTCTTAAGGACCTGGTTTTGTTCATAGGCCTTCAATACACCACCAACCGAGAGCGCGAAGTCAGCTGCCCCATAGGACACCGCGGTAATGCCCTCACTCCTAACAATATCCTCAACCCTAAGCAATCCCCTAGCAGTCTCTATGAGCGGCTCTATTTCCCTACCCGTGGCCTTATAAACAAAGCCCAGGTCAAACTCAGCCTTTGGAATCACAATGCACTTAATAACGTCGATCTTATACACAGTATCTATGTCCGCATAGAAGAAGGGTGTCTTTGGGTCATTGACCCTGACGCAGACCTCCTTACCATCCCAATCAAGTTGCGGAAGTAATTCCCTTATTAGCTTACGTGCTGCTTCCTTACCATCAATTGGCACCGCATCCTCAAGGTCAATAATCACAGAATCAGGCTTCAACTCAAGGGCTGCCTTCCTAATCATGTGCTCATTATTACCAGGAACAAATAATTGGGACCTCCTCAAAACCACGGGAAGTGCTAGAATTAATCATTAATTAATTTTTACCCATTAAAACACCAAGACAGCCCTACCCAAAATCCTCTGATTCACCAAATCATTATACGCCTGATTAACATCTCTAAATCTATAAACCTTATAAACGGGCTTAACTGCATCTCTATGAAGAAGATCAACGGCCTCAAGAACCTCCCTCCTCGTATACGCAGCCGAGCCAATTATTCTGTGCTCTCTCATTACCGTAAGCGCAGGCCTCATTAACCTAATCTCCTCACCCTCAGTATTACCTATCAGCACCAACGTACCTTCACGTCTTAGTGCCCTGAGGCTCTCGTTTATGGTAGCTGCACCCACAATCTCCAAAACAGCATCAACATCCCTAACTTTCCTTGAAAATTCCCTATCAGTGATAACTTCGTCTGAGTACTTAGCCACAAAATCCGCCTTACTTGGTGACGTTATCGAAATCACATACGCACCAAGATACTTAAGATATTGAATAGCGTGTATGCCGACGCCACCTCCAGCTCCTGTGACGAGAACCCTAGTGCCTGGGCTGGCATTACCCAGCTTACTTGCGTGAATTGCTGTCGCCAATGGACATACTGCTGCGGCGTACTTAACGTAGTCGCTATCCGGTAACTCAAATACATTGTTTTTTGGCGCTATTACAGCCTCTGCATAACCACCCGGCCTACCTTCACCGAAGAATTGAAGGTTTACGCATAAATTCTCCTTACCAGCCCTGCAGTATGAACATGTACCGTCGGTAATGGCTCCAAATATGCCGACGGCCTTTCCATTAAGCTCGCCAAATATTTCATGCCCAAGGATTAATGGAGGCTTCAAATTCCTGAAACCACCTCTCCAAATAACTAAGTCACGGCCACAGATACCCTCAGCCCTTACCCTTACCACGGCATCATTGGGTCCAGGTTCACCAATATCGTACTCCTCAATGCTGAAGGGCTTATTGAATTCCCTTAACACGGCCGCCAATACCCGCATTATTATTGTGTTGGAATGAATCGATTATTAAACTAACTAATAAATATTTTATTTAGGCCTAACGTTAATTCCTCTCAGTCAGTCCTTCTCTGTTAAAGTAATACTTATTTCCTTAGCCTTATCTTGTATTACGTGGATACATGCATTGTGTTGCCGACAATAAACGAGGTCGATAACCTGAGGATACTACTGCCAATGCTAAGGAATTACTTAGTTGATTATGATTGGTTTGTGGTGGTTGTGGATGACGGTAGCACTGATGGTACTCAAGACGTTGTAACGGAATTCGCCAAGGTGACGAATAGGGCTGAACTAATCGAGAGGGGCATTAGGCTCGGTCTGGGTGGCGCTATTAAGGCTGGTATGAGGGCGTGCCTAGAGAAGGGTGCTAGGTCTATTGTTGTTATGGATGCTGACTTGCAGCATCCGCCTGATGTGGTTCCAAACCTTGTTAATGCCGTGCTTAGGGATGGCATGGATTTGGCAATAGCCAGTAGGTATGTTAGGGGTGGTGGTATTGTTGGTTGGTCATTTAGTAGACTTGCCATTAGTAAGGGAGCCACGTACATGGCTAGGTTGTTAATGCCCTGGACCCGCAACATTAGAGATCCAGTGAGTGGGTTTTTCGCGGTAAATGCAAATAAACTGGAGGACGTGATTAATCGACTTAGCGATTCATCTGGGTATAAATTGATTCTTGAGTTACTGACGTTAATGCATGCTAGGTACGGTGATTCACTTAGTGTTGTTGAGGTACCGTATGTATTTAGGAATAGGTTTTACGGTACAAGTAAACTAGGTATCAATGAATTAATTAACTATATATTATTAGTGTTTAGATTAAGTAATTACTCCGTGCTTAAGTACCTAGTATCTTTAATTATTGGTTCCATTATTGGTTATTTCACGTTTACCGCATTATCAGGCGTAAGTCCAATAGCTGGTAATATTATTTCAATAGAATTATCATTAATAACCGTTATTACAATCTATCAATTATTAATGGGTATTAAACCGAGAATTCAATATTATGCAAAGTATCATTTAATTAAGTATATAGCTGTTTCAATAAAGTTATTACTATATACAATACCAGTACCAGCATTAATTGTGCTTATTGTCTCAGGCATAGTGCAGTTGCTAATGACGCTTAGGGTAATAACGATTAATCCAGCAATAATGCATTTATTGTAAATTACAAAAAGCTTTTTAACAAGGTCATCATTATTTATAAATGATAGTATTATTCACGACAGTGCCTGGTATTGAGGATATTGTGATTAACGAAGTCAGAGAACGCTTTGGCAATAGGGTACTTAATGCCGAGGTTTTTGGGGGTTCGAATGTTACGGGTAAGGTAATAGCGAATATTAATGATGTAACGATTAATGAGTTGAAGAGGTTGAGTACCGTTGAGCATGTTATAATGGTCCTTAGCATGGGGTTTGTTGGTAAGGATATAAAGAGTTTAAGAGATTGTATTTGGCAATTAAACTTTAGCGATATCCTCAACTACCTTACTCCAAATACCACAATTAGTATACTTGCGGATAGGTCAGGGGATCATAACTTCAAAAGTCCAGATGCAGCCGCATTACTTGGCGAGAGAATTTCAGAGTTCCTGGCATCTAGGTACCTTAGGCCGTTTTTTAACCTTGATAATGCAGACCTCGTACTTAGGCTCATTATTGACCAGGACAAGTGCGTGCTCGGCCTATCAATAACCCGTGAACCACTTAAAAGCAGGCCATATAGGAGGTTTAATCACCCTGCATCAATAAATCCAATACTGGCTAACGCCATGCTTAGGATACTTGCCCCTGAACCTTCATCAAGAGTATGTGACATAACCTGTGGAAGTGGTACAATAGTGATTGAGGGCGCATTAATGAGGAGAGATGTAAGTTTTCTCTGTGTCGATATTGATTATGGCTATGTAAATGGTGCAGTCATGAATGCTAGGGAGGCTGGCGTAGATTCATCAGTAGATTTTGTGGTTATGGATTCCACAAGACCAGCCATTAGGAGTTATGTGTGTGATCATGCAGTGTTTAATCCGCCATTTGGAATTCGTGTGGAGCCATTGGAGGGAATAACGAATTTCTACAATTCATTGTTTAAGTCATTAAGTGAATTACTCAAGGCAGGTTCAGGTTTTGTTCTTATTACGGTTAGGAAGTCATTGGTGAGGAGGTTAGTTAATAAGTATGGGTTTAGGATAGTGGATGAGAGGGTTGTTGAACAGGGCGGTATTTGGAGTTCAATATTTAAGGTTATTAAGGAATAAAATATGTTTGATTTTTAAGGGAAAGCCCTACTGGGCCTTTGGTATGAATGACCTCTGATCCTCATTCGGGAATAATCTATCAAGGACCTTCCTGGGCACTCTATACACCCTGAGTGCTATTTCCCTAATTAACTTATCATGCGGTGCGCATTTAGTTAGATTAAGCCTTAAGCAGTGTGCGTACTTCATTATCTTTTTCTCCTCAACCTTCTTAATATTACCCAATGCAATATCCTCAGCAACCCTAAACGCCACATAGAACTTAATATACCTAATAAATGTAGTTGCTAGGTCAGGAAATGCTGTACTTAATGCCTTGTATGTACCTATGAGGTCATCTTCGGGGAAAAACCTCATTATAGTCCCAGTAAATATGTACCTCATCAACCTAAATCCTCTTTCCTCAATCTTGGGACCTAGTACTTCATTATCAAGCATCTTTTTCAATTGTTCAATCTCATTATCATTACTTAACTGGAAACTTCTTCCCTTAAGGAAGTTATATATATCATCACACACTATCTCCACATTAAAGATACCTTTAAGCGCATTTGCTAATTCGCCATCCATAATGCCAAGGCCATACTTGCCAACTATGTATATTGTCGCTATTTCCTTATCGTAAATTCTAACCTTACTTAAACCCCTAAATGGCTCAATACCCTTTTGCTTATAAACAATGTACACCAACTCCTCAAGCTGGTTCCTAGTACTTACCTCATTCCTCATTATCTTGCTCCAGATTTCCGTAGCCGCCTCAATACGGCTCTTATACAGCTGCTTAGCATCCAAGCCATTACTCATATTAGCAATTCACCTACTCTAAATCCACCGATAATTAGCGCCTTTTAACCCTTGTGTCTCAAGGCTTATGACTATGCACTGGCCTTAACCTGCCGTGGCTGCTTGGGGAAAATAACTATCCTGGTTGGTAACGGTAATTTAGACGCAGCCCTCCTAAGGGCCTCCTTGGCATGCGCAAGGTTCTTACCCTCAATTTCCACATGTATTATCGTCATGCCAGGCTTAAGAATTCTCGCAGCCCTTCCAGATGGAACACCAAAGGACAACCTCATACCCTGCTGAAGACGGTCTGCACCAGCCATAGCAAGCATCTTATTCTCCCTAATTACATTAAATGGGTAAACATTTATCTTAAGGTAGAAGTTTGGGTCAGTGACGTACTTAGACAAGTACTTATACGCCATCTGCCTAGCAGCCTCAAGGGCATTAGCCCTTATCTGACCTGCCTCCTCAGTCACTAACTCAACCACGTAATCAAACCTAGCCCTCTCCTTAGGCTTAGTATTACCAAGCTCAAACCTAGGTATTTGAACGTATGGAGCACCGGCTATGTACTCAGTCCTCGTGTATGGCCTCTTCAACCTCCTATAGCAGCGTCCAGGCCTAAGCGGCATAGCGACGTCGAATTACTGGGGAGGCATGGGTATTTAAACACTACGCCCCTAAATCTTGCCAATCCTCAATGAACCAACATACCTCTTAATCCACAGGACCAACTCCTCATACGACCTCTCACCATCCCTTGTAAGCCTGACGAAGCCATCACCATCAACGAGAACAAGGTTCTTCTCAATCATCCAATTAAGGTATCTTTCTAATTTATCATACGATAAGCCACAGGCCGTGGCTAACCTAGTCCTCTTCATAGGTCCATTATTAACCAGGGCCTCGATGATCCGTGCTAATACGTATAGGTCAGGTCTGAATTCCCTGGAGCTCATGGTAAAGCCACCTAAGCTCAATAATTAAGCCACCGAGGGACCACAGTCTCTTAACATCATTGACCAAGCTATCCCACTCGAGGGCTAATGTAATGGTGATGGTAATGACTATGACGATGGTTGCAGAAAGCCACATGGGTGGTTCGGCATAACCGAGAAATACCGTGATCCAAAACATGACGAATAGGGCAATTAAGAGAAGAAGAAAGGCTAAGGCCAGTAATTTAACGACTATAAATAGTACGTAACCGGCCCTGGCCCTGTTTATCCTATACTCAATATCCGTGAAGTCAAGTGTTGATAGTATCTCAAGGATACCAGAGATACCTCGATTAATCAACTCAGGCCAATTGTCATAACGGTCTGCGACCTTGCTTAGTCTCTCGATACTTAAATAAGCATTGGCGGGTATTGCAATGAGTAATGCTATCGATAGTAAGCCGCCAACTGACGAGAGGAACGCTAATCTAACGGGCATTGCGACCAAGTACCAGAGGGAAAATAGAATGTAAATACCGAATACAACGCCTATGATTAATAAAGTCTCAAGCAAGAGCCTTGGTAATGTGTTCAGGACGTTATTTATGCCGTCAATACGTATCAATGCATCCCTCAAGGCCATTAACTTAGCCCTGGCCTCCTCAATGCTCATACTAACATCACCACGTACTTAATATCTATGATGAATGAGGCTGGTTTACCATTGCTCGTTGATATAATAATGTAATAACCACGTGCACATGATAAGCTCTTAATAATATCTTGCACATCATGCACATATGTCGGGGTGTATACATAGCGTATGATTACCGGATTTGTTTTACCGCTTATGTATGTGTAACCAATAGTTACAGTACCATTAACGCCTAGTAAAGTAGTGTATTCTTCACATGAATATGCGAAGTAAGCACTTGGTGGAAATAGGTTCGTTAATTCCGCGGAATCGCCAGGATTTAGAATTATCGTGGTTTCATTGGGTAAATATATGGCTATTGACGTGTTTGATGGATTCGTTATCACTATTGAGATTTTAATGAATGCATTCCTTGCCATTAGTACCAGGAGTAAGTAGTTCGATGTTGAGTTTACATCTGCGAAAATCGGTACTTCATAACCGGCTAGGTTTTGTGAGTTAACTGCGATCAGCGTTATTTCACTGAGAACTATAAGTATGAGTACTATTAGAGCTAGCCTGAAAAGCAATTTTCTGTGTTTTTTCATTAGGTTCGTGTCTTCTACGGCATTTTAATTCTAACTCCCTAGAGGGGAGTGCAATCATGTTGAGCTCCTCCTTTGGTTGCTCTGTATCCTAACTATGGCCTCCGCAATGTCGCCATTCGTCTCCTTTAACACCTTGATCGCCTCCTCTCTTGTGCAGCCGGTCTCCTCCATGACGAGTTTAATGTCATCCTCGCCAGGTTCATAATGCTGTGGAGTCTTTGTGGTTATGGATTGTTGTGGTTGTTGCATTATTAGTGATTGCCTTGGCTGTGGAATCGTTGATTGTGGTTTCACCACCCTAGTCTCTGAATCACTGGCCTGTATTTGGTATATTGACATTCCCTGTATTTTCATTTTGGCCACCGTTGGCCTATTAATCTCTATTGTTGAGCCGTCACCGAGATAAATAACCACCTTAGTAACATTATTCACCTCCTCGAGGTTCAAGTCCTGAATACCTAATCGCTTAAGTAATTTCTTTACTTCTCTTGGATTTATACCCACGATATTTTAATACAATAGGTACATTTAAAACAATTTTGGCATTATTAACCGCAATATGGACCTAGCATTGATGCTATTGTTGGTGATGAGCATCCATAACCAAGTACGTGTGTTGGGAAGTACTGAATCACGTAGTACACGTAGCCACTATTGATCATTGTTTCGAGGGATCTACCATACATTGCCTGGAAGATTGCGCAGTACGGGCACACTGGATCTAGTAGTTCGATGATCGTAATGTTAGCACTTGAATTACCAATTCTTAAACCGGAGGAGGCTAATTCACCTATGAAGGATACCTGGGTTGAGTTGGCTTTAAATCCATAACCAAGCTCCTGACCTTGATAGGTTATTACTGTTATATTACCCTCATTTGCATAGTTAATTGCATAGAATACATAAGGTGACGCGCCAGCTAATATGTAGGTTATATTATTTGCCTTATCAAAGACTATGAATAATGGTGTACCCAATAAATTACTAGGTATGTTTAGTGTTATGGCTATAGTATTAATATTGTTTAATGCGCCAGTGACCGTATTAACTAGGTTCTGGTCGCTCTCGCTTACGGCACATTCAGCGTAATTACTTGCTAGGTATTGGTACTGAGCAATAGGGTATACTAATAGGTAGGTGGTGTTACTGTTCTGTTCATACTCATATATGTAATTATACGCTATGGAATACATATTATTCAGCGCATTTAATGTGGCGTTCTCACCATACTTATTATAAATACACACCAGTCCAAGCCAATTCTCAACGCCTCTCTCAAACGCTGCTGTGATTAAAGATGCTTGTGTTGATGTCGAGGATGAGCTTGTTGGGGGTTGTGGCGTATTTGTTTTTGTTGGTGTTTTAAGTGCAAGGAAGTAAACTAACACACCAATAAGCGCCACTGCAAGTACTACGACGGCTATTAATAGCATCCTATTTACGTTTATACTGCTCGACATAATCCCTTATCAATGATTGAATTAAATTAAAAACCTTACTAACATTTCGCAGTGCTTCTTAAGAAAGGCATAATAATTGGGTTAGGTAGTAATCATGAATGGCTATTAGGGTAAGGATTAAGTTATCATCGGTGATGGGGAAGACCACAGTAACTAAGGCATTAGTGACTACTGGGTATGAAACCCAGGAACCAGAGATCCTGATCCCTAGGAGTATTGCTGAGGACCTAGACTTATTACCAAAGTTACCTAGTGGTTCAGAGATTAGAAATTACGTATTAGCCGATGGCTCAGTAACCAGGTTAATACTGGTGCCTAATGCAGTTCAGGTATGGATTCTTGAAAATGATAGGGAGGTTGGCGGCGTCATGGCTCATGTAGTAATTAGTGAGCGTGCGGACGAGGCATTACTAAGCGATAAATTAGTTAGTAAGTTGGGTATTGTTTTATTGGATATTGGTGAGGGTACATGGTGTTTTAGGGACGAGATCGGAAAAATTACTAGAAAGAGCCTATAATCCTTACAACAATGACTTAATAATACTTACAAACGTATCTATTGATGGCCTGCCCTGGGTGAATCCCTGCCCGTAAGTTACCGATCCACCACCCCTGCCATTAACACCTGGATTAAGCTTTGCTATTAGGTCCTTGGCGTTCACGTGCTTGGCTGCTTCGGAGCCTAAGTAAACCATGTACTCAGTACCATTATTAACCCTATTAATTACCAATAACACGGTATTAGGCCTACTACCTAGGTACTCCTTGGCGAATTCCTGGATGTAATTCTTATCCTCATTCTCGTACTCCATATATGTGAGACCAATACCATTAACTATGATCTCCTTACCCATTGCCTCCGCAATATCACCCTTAATGGCCTTTCTAGTTAATACCTTGATCCTACTCTCCATCCTGCCCATATCATTAAGCAATTCCTTAACGCCCTTAACAACCTCCTCTCTACTCTTGCCAATTAACTCAGAGATCTCATTTATTGAATCCTCAAGTGAATCGGCATAATTAACGGCATGCCTACCTGTAGTGAATATGAACCTAACGACGCCCTCCTGAATCTTCTCAACCTTAACGATCTTAATCATACCTATCTCGCCAGTATTACCTACATGCATACCACCACATGCCTCAACATCGTATGGGTCATTATCAGTACCGACCTGGACAATCCTTAACCTGGCCCCAGGAACAGCGCCTCCTTGATATATATACACACCAAATTTGGATTCCGCATCAGTTCTGCTTAACCACCTAATAATGACTGGGTAGTTAGCAACAACCATTTGATTTGCCAATTCCTCAATCTTCTTAATTTCATCCCTCGTAGGTAGCTTATAATGGGTGACATCAAGCCTACTGAAGGGTACGTTCTTCTCCGCGCCTGCCTGCCAAATATGCCTACCAAGGACACGCCTAATACTCTGAAGTAGTATGTGTGTTGCAGTATGCATCCTCATTAGGTCAAGCCTACGGGTAGCATCAACAATACCCTCAATGTTTTCACCATCCATTGGTGGTTCACCCTCAATAGCATGCACAATGACAGGTCCAACCCTCTGAACATCAATTACCCTCGCCTCGCCTCTACTATGCCTAATAACGCCGTGATCAGCTACCTGCCCACCACCCTCTGGATAAAAGGCTGTCTGGTCAAGAACCACGTACTTACCCCTGATTACCCTTAAGACCTTTGCATTGAATTGGAAGAGTCTCATGTTCTCATAGAATAACTCCCTGGTTTGTGGTAGGTCCTGAACCTCCACAGGATTTACATCCACCTTAGGCTTCTCCTCGCCAATCTGTCTCTGATACTTAGCTGCAAGCCTTGAGTAAAAGTCATCAGGCACACTAATGCTTAATCCAAGCTTTGATGATGAAACTTCACGCACAATCTCTGGTGGTAGCCCTTGGGAATCGTAAAGTGTTATTAAGTCATCTACGGTTAATTCCCTCTTTCCAGTTTTCCTCTCCCTATCCTTAATGACCCTATCAATAATACTCGGCGCCTGCCTAAGTAATTCCTTGAATTTCTTCTCCTCAAGATCCACTAACTCGAGTATTGTCTGTCTCTCCTCATAAACCTCGGGATAATCCCCCTTAAGGAACTCAAGTTCCATATTCATGATTTCCGTAAGCGGCATTTCAATACCTGAAACATACATACTCCTCAGCATCCTCCTGAGTAATAGCCTGCCTAGATAACCAACGCCTGAATTGCTTGGTATGGCCCCATCAGCCATCATCCATGATAGTGTCCTACCATGGTCACTAAGTATGTAGAGAGTTTCCTGGGCCTTAAGTATATTCTTAATTTCGTTAATATTCATCCCAACCTTCCCCGATATATATTCATAGGCCTTCTCAATGCTCGTAACCTCAGGATCAAGCTGACCAAAGTAAGTGGCCATATGCATTAGCATCTCATTACTGGGTCTAGGAAGGCCTAGTTTACTCCTTAATTGTTCAATGAATGACCCAAAGACCGCATCATAAACTGTGGGTTTACCTGTGAGCAACCAGTAAATTCTCTCGAGTCCATATCCAGTATCCACGATCTTCATGGGCATTTCCACATACTTACCATTAACAGTCCTGTAATGCATGAAAACGAGTGTAGCCACCTCCAAGCCGCCAACAAGTATTTCAAGGCACTCACCTGCATTACCACCACCCTCCCAAATGTTCTCCTTATACGTAATCTCATCATCCCTAAGGCCAATCTCCTTAGTGAAGAATTCATGGGCGTACTCAACAGTCTCATCAATCCAATAAACGTACTTATCGGGATAGTTAAAGGCGTGGTGAGCCATCATCTCAAAGCCCGTTAGGTGCCTACCGCTACGACCGACCTTATCAATATCCGTAAACCTAATACTTGGCTGAGAGAGCGTTAGTGGGTTTGCTGGTGGTGGGACTATTCCCTCGGTAACCCATGGTTGAAAATCATATATTGATGCACCAACTAAGTAAACATCAGTTCTCCATCGTGCAACCACTGGGTATCTCTTGATCCTAGCATGTCCATGCTTCTCAAAGAAGTTTAGGAACTTCTCTCTAACATCCCTAATGGACTCGGGCCTGAACTTACCAGGTGGGTTGCCTATGAATAGGTATGGCGTGCATGGTTGATCACCACAAGTCTCTTGCTTCTTATCAAGTGTCCAAAAGTAATGCTTACAATATGGACATTGTCTCCTATAGAATCCCATCCTATCAAACAACCTAGTCCTCAATTCCTCCATAACTTAACGATAAATAAAAATAAGATTCTTTTTATATTTTGTTTCTGTCATAAATTCAACTTGCTACTTGCGCTTTGACTCAATATCGCGGAAATACTTATACAAACCATCAATGGCCATACCGAATAAGTGATAATGAGCTCTCATATTCCTTAATCTATCATAAACCCTCTTAAGATCCTGGTCCCTTTCCAAGAGCATTCTTTCAAGGTCATTAACGCTTAACCTCTCTCTAACGGCCTCCTCAGCAGTCCTACCCCAAATATCCACCTGCCTAAGATGTCTATTTAATAAGTCAGTGGCATTGGGAACCAATAAGTGATGAGTGTAGGCTATGTATGCTGGATTCCTTGCAATCAGCTTCTTGATACTGTCAACATATAGGTCAAACCTAAGTGGTTCCATTGTGGTTGGTATTATATAATCAAGGTCCTTAACATAAATACCGGCTGCATCACCAACAATGAGTATGTTCCAGGGTTCAACCACGAAGGATTGGTGGTGACTAGCATGACCTGGTGTATGTATTACCTCTACCGTAATATCACCAATGGTGGTCCTATCACCATCCTTGGTCTCCCTCGCGTTCTTACCCGGTATTTCAAGGGGCTTACCATATAATTCACCAAGCCATCCCATGGCATCCCTAGCTGGTACCCAAATAATGTCTGGATTTGGTAAGACCTTTGAGCCTCTAGGATGTACATAAACCTCAATGTTCGGGTTCAATTCAGTCAATATGCCAGTACCGCCATAATGATCAATATGAACATGAGTAATAAATGCGTGGGTCACGTTACCCGGCAAACTCCTTAGGGCATTCTTTAGATCATTACTGGATACTGCCGGCCCTCCCTCAAACACTACTACACCCCTGCCCGTGTTTATTGCATAGACCGAGACTAAATTACTGATTCCACCAGGTTCGAGGTCTATTTGATATACATTATTCATTACCTCAATTACCCGCACCATGCACTATTCATACCTTACAGCTTAATAAGTTATATCATACTATATATACTATGTAATTTAAAGATCCTATGTACAGGAAAATTGCCTTTAATTAACCAAATAGATTTGAAAAGCCAGCGGCAATGTCCTCCTCACTTGGGCCCTCCTTCTTCTCTTCCTCACTAGTTTCTTTCTTCTCCTCAGTCTTTTTCTCGGCCCTTGCTTGTTCGGTCTCGGTCTTCACTTGTTGAGGTTGCTGAGTAACTTGAAGACCTAACTCAGGAGCCTTCGGGGCTATTATCGAGGCCAATGCATGAGCTTCTGATGCCGCCTTAATCAATATGTACCGAGCGGTCTCTGGAGTTATGTACCTAGCATTAATGGCTAGGTTCATGGCCTCCATGTAGGCCTTCGTAATTGATATCCTAAGTACCTCAGGTGTTGGATACGCCGTATTAACTGCCAGGTTAAATGCGCCCTTAACAGCATCCTCAATCATGGATCTATAGGTCCTCGCGTCTAATTTCAGTTCATCAGCAGTAATTACATACTTACCTCTCAATATTACTGCCTTTATCTTCAAGGTCTCGAATACTGGTCTTATACTCAATTTCTTCAGGATCTCGGCAGCATCCTCATTGATCTTATCACCCTTCTTAACAATCACAGTATCCTTAACAATCCAGATCTTACCATCCTGAACCTTAATCGGTATCTTCAACTTACCGAACTTGCTCATTATTGGTCCTGGGCTCATGTTAGTATTACCAGCCGGAGCTACTAAATCGAAGGGTGCAATATCGCCAGGCATTGCCTCTCTCCTAACGCCAGTCCCCCAAATCCACCTAGCTATTTCGAATGGATTCTCATTGGTAAAGATAAGTAGGTTCTCTCCCGTAAATAACTTCTCAATATCCTCACTTACATCATTCATTAACTGCCTAAGTGCTATTAATACTAGTGTGTTCTTCGCCTTAATAACCCTGGCACCCCTCCTCCTAAGCCAGAACCTATACTCTTGTAAAACCCTATTTGATGTTTCATGAATATCAATTATGAGCACGGTCTCGTACTTACTAAATAACTCCTTTAATTCATCAACGATCCTAACCTTCTTCTCTGGGTAGGGCTTTGTCCTAACGTATGTACGCTTAAACACTGGTTGTGAAGCCATATCAGCAAGAAACCGTTCAAAACATGCACTTAATTAATTTTTCTTCAGATGGAGATTATGGATTATGTGATGCTTATTAATGCGTATTGATGGTCTCTACATTTACTTAGTTGATAACGGGGAAAAGGTTATCGGCGGTCCCATGGTTAGTTTAACACTTACAGAGCCTAGTTGTTCGGGTCTAACCTTCTTTAATACTTCATCAATTACGGTCGCTATATTCTCAGCAACCTGCTTTGGATCCATATTCTCGGTGCCAACCTTACACATGACCTGTGGTTGATCCTTAACCCTAATCCTAATGCTCCTCTTTAATCTATCAATCACGGCCTTAATATCAGCATTGGGTTGAACAACCTCTGGCATTTTATTTCTAGGACCAAGTATTTGCCCCATGACTCTACCGATTAATACCATTAGGTCTGGGGTGGCTATGAAATAATCATAGGAAGCGGCCAGCTTCCTAATTTCCTTCTTATTACCTGCTAATTTCTCGATATCCTCCCTGGTGAGTATTGCGTCGGCCTTAGCCTCCTTAGCCGCCAGTACCATTGCGCCCGTGGCCATCACGCAGACCTTAGGCTCCTTACCCTGTAGCGGGTGAGGTAATGTAACAGTTATGTTAAATTTATTGGCCTGGTTCTTCACATCAAAGTCCTTAAACCTAATTATTAATTCATACGTCTGCTCAAACCTTCTCCTCTTCGCCTTGGCCTTGGCCTCCGTAACTGCCTTCACCATTGCATCAAGGTTGAAGCTCATAATCGCGTACTGTAAAAGAAACCCCTTATTAAAGCATTTTTCCCTACTTACTGGGCAAATTTTAAGGATGTTCACTATGGCCTTATTAACCAGGTCCTATGTTATAACCTACCTTCCTGTTTAAGTAGTTCCTCATATTTAGATATTATATTATCAAAGGAACCAGTTTCTAGTTCCTTCAAGGTTTGTTTCGGGTCCTTACCGTTAATTGTTATACCAATGCTCCTGCAGGCACTTATCACTTGTTTAAGGGCGTTCTTGAAATTCTTACTCCTTAGCTCCTCCCACTTTATGTAGGCTATCTCGGCAAGTTTCTCAATACTTATATCGCCAATTAACTCCTTAACTGCTTGGTGACTCCCTGTATCCTTACCAACGGCCTTCATTATTAAATCAGCGAGTGATGGAAGTTCTGGCTTTACTTCAAAGTTCTTTGTATCTTCGTCTACCTCAATTTCAACAAACACATTATTAATGCCATAATTAGCGAGTATCTTCGTCTTTTTATTAATCTCCTCAGTAACCTTACCCACATCAACTCCATACTGGCTTAATTGCTGAACCGCAGGACCGCCTGCCTTACCCGGCGCAATAGCTATCTTAACTACTTTCTTCGCCATATCGTAGGACCCGCCTAATGTAGGTATTTAACGTTTTTGCTATTATTACTTACTTTCAACTTTCCTAACACCCTTAATATTCACGATAATAGGCATTGTGCTTGATGAGTCAAGTAACTCCAGGTAAACCTGACCTCTCTGTCTATCAATGTCCACGACCTTACCCCTATAACCCTTAAACGGCTCAACAATTATCTCAACAACATCACCAACATTAATCTCCACAGGCTTCGCCAAACTGCTCACTATTTCATCAATACTCATGACGCCTCTAACCATACCCCTATAATGCTTAATTCCCGTAGCCAGATCCTGTATTTCATACGGCATGGAACCCTCAACAAAAACAAATCCCTTAAGTGTAGGTAGAACAACTATTGCGGAAATCCTAACCTTATCAAGGCCCTTATGCTCAGCCCTAGCCTTGAGCATGAAGGCCACATTATACTCCTGATTACCCACAGCCCTAAGGGCATAAGCCCTACAGCTCATCTGTTCTGTATTGCTCATTAACTTCCCCTAAGTCCAATAGGTTATAAAACTTGCCTAGCCGTTCTGCGGATTTATGGATGTTTATGAGTACTTATGATGACTTAGCAACATAAATCACCTATTATCTTTTTCGTTCATTAGATCCTGATTTCCTTGATTTTAAAGTACTTTAGTTAGTAAACCTGGGTCCTAAGCCAGGAGGGATTAATGCCTTTATTTACGGCCAAGACCTCTCGTACTTAGTAATACCAGTATAAGCATTACGGCCAGTATTATGATTATTGTAAGTATAATAATTAGATTAAGTGGATATGGCAGGCTAAAGTTGGCGCTACTCGTTAAATACTGCTGGGCAACACTAAATAGGAATGAGTAAACCCCCAAAATTGCTACTATTAATGAGCCTAGCTTAAGAATAATCATGTAATTGCTCCTGGTGGGCTTCTTGGCAACCTTGAATATCCAGGCTATTGTACTTAACCAATTCACTATTTTCTTACTCCAACTTTCGTGACTCATTACATGGATTGTGAATAACCAGTATTATAAAGCCTTTTCTAGCCATAATTATAGGATTAATTGCCTAAAGAATTCCATTTTATTAAACGGCCTTAGATCATCGTATCCTTGCCCAACGCCCAGGAAGTAAATGGGCTTCTTGAGTTCGTATAGGAAGGTCAGTATGGCACCACCCTTTGGATACGCATCAACCTTAGTGACTATTAAGCCATCAATCCTCACGTACTTACTGTAGTATTTAGCGATATCTAGGGCTTCATTGCCGAGTAGTGCGTCGGCTATGAATATTGACAGGTCCGGCCTACTAACCCTCTGTATCTTACTTAATTCATTCATTAGGTTTATGTCAGTATGCATCCTACCTGCCGTATCAATCATTACGTAATCAATACTCCTAACCTTAGCGTGACTTATGGCGTCATAGGCAACCGCGGCTGGGTCTGAACCATAACTATGCTTTATAACCCTAACACCAAGCTTGGTTGCATGCCCCTCTAATTGCTCAATGGCCCCAGCCCTGTAGGTATCCGCAGCAGCCCAAACAGCCGTATAACCCCTTCTCATTAATTGATATGTTATCTTAGCTATTGTCGTTGTTTTTCCATAACCGTTAGGACCCAGGAATAGAAGAACTACGGGCTTCTTATTTTGAAGGATTCTCGTGACTTCACCCATGAAATCTACATCAGGTATATCATTAAATAACTTATTCATTACATCAAGAATTCCATTCCTAATCATTGATTCCTTATCACCAAACCTAGGCACCTTAATTCCCCTCAAGTAATTAATTATTGCATCACATATTGCATCAGCGACATCAACAGCCACATCAGACTCAACAAGCTGCATGAATAGCTCGTCACGAATTTCACTAAGTTTATCTTCACTTAATTCCGTGGTTGTTATCGAATTCACTATTGTGTTTGTGAATGATTTAAAGGCATTTTTCAACTTATCAAACATTAAGTAACACCTTATTGCGTAGGTTGTTGCTGCCTAACAGCTGCGCTGATATAGAGTAGGAAGTTATCAATATCCGTTATCCTCTTGGTTATATCGGCTGATTGAGAATCAAGTTTTGACTTTAAGTCTTCAAACTCCTTAATCCTTTCATCAATGTAATTAATAGCGTATGGAATATTCATCTCAATTACGAAATTGGCACCAACACTAACCAGAACCTTCTCGCCCTGAGCTGGCGAAGCCCTGATGAAAATACCTCCACCAACTCCAGCATATGTATCCTGAACCTCACCCTTATTTAATAATGTCAGCATGTCCTTGGCGCTCCTTAATTCATTTATTGATTGTGTTATTAATGCGAGGTTCTGTCTAATAACATCAAGTAGCGCTGCTAGGGAATTTCTCTCCTCAATTAACCTCTCAATATCCTCCCTCGTTATTACTATTCGCTGTGGTTGTTGAGACATTGACCAATTCACCACTTAATTAATGATTCCATTGATAATAATTGTAAAATATCATTACGTTTAATCTCATCCTTACTTATCTCCTTAACATCCTCAATCCTAATCATACTCCTCTTCAACTTATGCCTACTCCCTAACTCGCTATACGCTATCTCTACAGCCTCACTCGGCTTTGTAGCTATCAACTCCAGCGAAAATTTCTGCCACTGCATACCAATCCTCATACGTCCTACAACCTTGTAAATCCTAATCGACACGTGAAGCATTTAGGCATGAAATATTTAATCTTTTCCCAATATGTTTTTAAAGAAGTGCTGCCCATATTAATTAGGTGATTGGTTATGGTCTTAACATGTGACGTTTGCGGTGCGCCAATAGAGGGTGAACCCGTTATTGTGGAAATTGATGGCGCCGTATTAACACTATGCCAGAGGTGCGCCCGTAAGTACGTAGGTGTTAAGGGCGTTAAGGTGATTAAGGGCTTGTCACAGGTCCAGGTAACGCAACAACCAATGACTATAGTTAGGCATGAGTCTAGGAGAGGTGTTACGTATAGAATTAATAAGCCGAGGATTAATGCTGATAAGTACGAGGTTATTGATAACTATGCTGAGTTAATTAGGGAGGCTAGGGAAAGCCTTGGTATGAGTAGGGACGTATTGGCTAAGGTCATTGGGGTTAAGGAGAGTATTTTAAAGAGGATTGAGGATGGCCAATTAATACCGGATATTGAACTCGCTAGAAAGCTTGAGAAGGTTCTCGGTATCAGCCTATTAAAGGAGGCTGAGGATGTAGGCATGGAAACTCAGAAACCTGTTAGCAAGTCTTTAACCTTAGGTGATGTGGTAACCCTTCGTGAGAAAAATAAAGAGAGACAGTAGGGATTCACATCTTTAGTCTCCTTAATTACGGGGTAGCCAGTATATTTACCACTTAAAATGGTCGTTGTGGCAATAGTTTTAAATAACGAATCAAGCCAAAATGCCTTAGTGAGTAGTAATAGGGCCAGAGCCTTATTGCTTATTGCTGATGATGTTGGGGAGAATAGGATTAGGGAATTTCAATTGCTAAGTGAAGCTGGTGGTTATGAAGTTATTAATACGGTAATACAGAGGAGAAGACCTGACACACGTTATTACCTAGGCATTGGTAAGTTAAGCGAGGTTGAGTCGCTTATTGATTCGTTTAAGCCCGACGTGGTTATCACGTATCATCAGTTAAACCCAATACAGTACGTTAACCTTGAGCGTAGGTTAAGGACTAGGGTGATGGATCGGGTACTGCTAATACTCGAGATTTTTGGAAGGAGGGCTGGTAGTAAGGAGGCTAAGCTTCAGATAGAATTAACTAGGCTTAGGCTTGAGATTCCAAGGGTTAGGGAGTTCATTAGGCTTGCCAAGATGGGTGAGCAGATTGGGTTTTATGGTGGTGGTGAGTACGCTATTGAGGCCTATTATAGGTATATGATGAGGCGTATTGCGCATATTAGGAGAGAATTGAATGCCATCAAGAGAAGGAGAGAGTCTCTTGTGATTAGGAGGAAGGATTATGGATTACCACAAGTCGCCCTTACTGGCTATACATCCGCTGGCAAGACAACATTATTTAATCGACTGACTAAGGAGAATAAGTATGTTGATGGTAAACCCTTCGCAACACTGGATACTTATTCAAGGCTTGTAAACTTCAATGGGGTTAATGCAATATTGACGGACACTATAGGGTTTATTGATGATATACCACCATTACTCATTGAGTCATTTTACGCAACAATTGCCGAGGTACTTAATGCGGATTTAATACTCTTCATGCTGGATGTCAGTGATGATTACCAGGAATTCTCTAGAAAATTCGTAAGTTCAGCAAAGATATTTAATGATCTAGGGATATCTAGGACTAGTGTTTTACCTATTCTTAATAAAATTGATTTAACCAACGGCATTGATATTACCGATAAACTAAACCTTGTGGAAAGCGAGTTCAGTAATTACGTAATTATATCCGCTAAGGCCGGTATTGGTATTGATGATTTAAAGAATGCAATAAGGAGTAGATTAGAACCCTTAATTATTAGTAAGAAGCGTGAAGGTAGTAAGGAATAAAACTCTTTAGGTTAATGAATCATTAATGGTTGAAGACTTGGAAACATCCTTATTCCTTGAATACGCAAGGAGAAAGATGGCCTTTGAGTATGATAATGAGGAGGTAGGTGAATTAGCCGTTAAGATACTAAGTACATTAATAGAGAGGAATGAGGCAATACCTGATGAAACCCTCGCCCTAATACTGGGCATAAGCGCCACGGAGATTAGGAGGGTATTACACGTTATGCATAAGGCAGGCCTTGTCGGCCTTATCCGCGAGTCTACTGATCAGTATAGGTATGAGTATAAGTGGTTCATTAATAAGGACTTCATTAGGAAGTTCCTCATTCAACATATTAATGATGTTGCAGCTAAGCTCATGCGTAGAATAAATACCTTAAGCACAACAACACTCTACATATGCCCAACATGCTTCAGGAGCTACACACTTGATGAGGTTTATGAGTATGACTTTAGGTGTCCAAGGGACGACACGGAATTAGTACAGGCGGATGCCCCCTCGGAAATAGCGTTCCTTACGAGTACTGTTAAGAATTTACGTAGGGAAGAAACTGGATAATCTAAATTTTACAATCTCACAACTTCACCTAAATCAGTACTTACCTTTAGATAATACCCTGGCAGCTGTGATGAGTGGGTGCCATATGGGAGCTGTCGGTGGTGAGTATGACAAGTCAGCAAAGAAAAAGTCGTCAATTACCGCTCCCTTACCTATTAATGCGGCGGCAATATCTATGTAACCAGCAACTATCTTATCAGGCCCAATAATCTGTACACCAAGGACTCTACCACTTGACTCATCCATTGTCATTTTAATACTAACCTGCACACCACCTGGATAGTAATGAGCAGTTGTTCTAGCCTTAATACTCGCTGACACCGGTTTAAATCCCTCCTCCCTAGCCTGCCTCTCGGTTAGTCCTGTCCTAGCAACATATAGACTAAACACCTTAGTCACTGCCGTGCCTAATACACCTGGGAACTTCAGGAACCTACCCTTAACAGCATTCGCACCAGCCACCTGCCCCATCTTATTAGCCGGCGGCGCCAGGGCAATGTACATCCTCTTCCCAGTGATTAGGCTCCAGGTCTCGGCAACATCGCCTGCGGCGTAAACATTCGGTACAGAGGTCTCCATATACTCATTAACCCAAACAGCCCCCGTCTCACCAAGCTTTACACCAGCCTTAACTGCAAGATCCACGTCTGGCCTAACGCCAACACCCATAATCACCTTATCGACATTATACTCACCCTTCTCGGTGACTACCTTGCTCACATGCCCATTAATGCCTTTAAATCCAACAACCTTCTCATTAAGGTGAAGCTCAACGCCATTCCTAGTGAGTTCATCATGAATTAGTTTAGCCATATCCTCGTCAAATGTTGTCGGTAATACATGAGGCATCATTTCAAACAGAAGTATTTTCTTACCGAGGTTCCTAAGTGCCTCAGTAACCTCGAGGCCTATATAACCGCCACCAACCACGGCAACAGTGCTCGCCTTCTCAACCTCCTCCCTCAATTTAGGAGCCTCATGTGGAAGCCTAAGCGTTAATATGCCGTTCAGGTCATGGCCCTCAACGGGGAGCGTTATTGGCTTAGCACCAGTAGCTATTATTAACGTATCCCATTGATACTTAGTGATATCATTACCCTCCTTGGCATACACCACCTGACTCTTCAGATCTATGTCATAGACCTCCGCATTAATCTTAACCACTATCTTTCTCTCCTTAGCGAACTCCTCTGGGGTATATATGGCTAGGTCTTGGGCCTCCTTAACAACGCCGCCAATATAGTATGGTATTCCACAGGGTGCATGACTTATGTATAAACCCTTATCAAGCATTACTATCTCTGCCTCAGGATCAAGTCTTCTAGCCCTAGCAGCCGCTGAAGCACCGGCAGCACCACCACCCACAATAACAATGCGTTTACCCATATGTTACCGAAGGCCTATTATGACTTAATTAGCTTTTCCATTATGTTAGTGCTTCATCCACAATTACCATCAAGTCTTTCCAATAATTCATTAATTATCCTCCTGGCAGTTAACAAATGTCTCCTTTTAATAGGGTATTGAATTACTAAATCGTTGCCAGTGTTCACCTTATTTGTAACGCCATACTTAATGCACTCGGCCACGTACCTACTCACGTGTGGTGTTAATGTCCATGCTATTAATTCATGAATAATACCATCATCAACCACACTGGGAATTCTTTTCATCATCTCCATAAATGTTAATGCAACTAGGTATTGCTTATCAAGGAGGTAATGAAGGAATTCATGAACCGCAGTATCAATGATATTACTGATGCTATTTACCGTAGGATTCACCTCAATAATGGCGTTGATTATCCTGAGTAAATCCCATATTGATAATGCTATTACTTCATCACCATTTATAGTCATGATCTTACCATAAACAGTTGGATTATGGGTAAGTACTACCCTTGGAGTCTTAATGCTGAATACATTACTTAATATGGAAATTGCCTTTAATACTAACTGGAAGTAAGTGCTTGAATTATTCCTTGCAGTATTTACCTTTTCATCAACATAGTATTCACAGTCACGATTGCATAACACCATTAATTTAGTCATTAATGAGGACTTTGTTCTTATGGTTATGATGTACGTACGATCACGCCCATACCTCATGCTGCTTAGGGATATGTACTTATCAATATTATAATCTCTTAGGAGGGACTTCTCAGTATCTTTAATGATTATGATACGTTCACCTTCATTCGGCATCAACCTAGGGTTACTTGAGCCTAGTAAGTTGAGTATTAGTTCAAGGGTTGATAATGTGATTTTCAATTTAATACGTTGCTTATTGAATAATAGTGCTATTGCATTTATTGCCTTAAGATTTGTTGTGAAGTCTTCCTGAAGTTTCCCAGCGTAAGTCCATGATGAATAATTAAGCAGCATGATAATTATCCCTAACGGATCTTACTCTACTTAGCCCAATTAAATGATTTCTTTAATGCATTAATTACTTTTTGCGCAATACTCTAAAAGTGTGAAGCAGTGCGGTTAGGTGCATGTCATTACCAATAATACCCGGAATTAAGCCGCCCTGGATAACTGAGTTAGGTGGTGTGGCCTCTGAGCATCCATTAGCAAGTAAGTTAGGTGTTGATGTGCTTAGTCTCGGTGGTAATGCCATTGACGCTGCAATAACAACATCACTAGCACTGGCTCTTACGCAGCCTCATTTAGGCGGTTTAGGTGGGGATTTCTTTGCCATGGTGTATATAGCCAGGGAGGGGAGGGTTTACTTCATAAACGCCAGTGGTTGGGCACCTAGGAGACTAAGTAGGGAGTTATTATTACAAAGAGGGTTGAATTCAATACCAATAAGAGGGCCATTATCACCAGTGATTCCTGGACTATTGGCGGGGCTCCATGCATTATGGAAGAGATTTGGAACTGATGAGTGGAAATCCCTTGTAAGGCCTGTGGTTGAGACGGCAAAGAGTGGATTCCCAGCAAGCCCAAGCTTCGCTAAAGCCATAGAATTGCTTAGGAATGACATTGCTAAAAACAATGACTTTAAGTCCGTATACCCAATAAACGCTAAGCCCTGGGATATAATAAGGATAGAGCCATTAATTAAAACATTTGAGTTGATAATGGAGTACGGGCCCGACGCATTCTATCGAGGAGAAATAGGTGAAGCTGTTGTTAATTATGTGCAATCCGCCGGTGGTGTTATGGAGATGAGTGATTTAACGGAATATGAGCCTGAGTGGCGTGACCCACTTAGTATTGATTATAAGGGACTGACTATTTACGAATCACCACCCAATACCCAGGGTATAACCACATTAATGATATTGAGGCTTCTTGAGGAGTTAAGGGTTAATGTCGATGCGTGGTCACGTAATAGGATTGAGACTTACCTGGGCATTTACAGGATTGCCTATGAACTTAGAGACTCGTATGTCGGCGATCCAAGGTTTGTTGAAATACCAATTAATAAGCTCCTTGATCCAGGATTCCTGATGTCCGCGTATAAATCAAGAGTTGGCAAGCGATTGAGTGGTTCTGGCGATACCACGTATTTCGTGGTTGTGGATAGGGAGGGTAACGTCGTAAGTGCCATCCAAAGCCTATACCAGCATTTTGGTTCGTTGGTTACTGAGCCCAAGTATGGGATCACACTCAATGATAGGGCCTCGGACTTCTCAATGGATGGGCCGAACGCATTAATGCCCAGAAAGAGGCCACTTCATACATTAAGTACAGTAATAATTACTAGGAATGGAGAACCAAAATACGCACTTGGAACTTCCGGGGCTCATTTCAGGCCACAACAGCATACTTTATTTATAACGAACATGGTTGATCACGGCCTAAGTCCTGTTGAGGCAATCGACGCGCCTAGGTTCCTGTGGGATAGAAAGTCACTAATCATCGAGGAAGGTTACGAAATAACAGGCCTAACAGAACCATACCAAGTAATTAGGTATCCAGGCAGGACCGGCGTGGCCAGTATAGCGGCATTCCTCGATAATGGCAGGAAACTACTCTACACCGACATACGCGGGGATGGATTAGCCCTTGGTCAATAACTCTACGTTAAGTGTTACGAATGTTTAGGGTGTAGAAAATGCTTATAAATAGGATGCTTATCCTATCATCGTATGTCGAGAGGTATTTCAAAGGCGTTGATCATAGGGGTGGCCATAATTATTGCTGTAGTAATAATAGCCGTGTACTACGCTACCCAAGTCCATACGTTAAGGCAGGGTATGTCGAGTATTGGTGTTAACTATCCAATAACAGTGATTGATTACTTGGGCCGTAACATCACAATATACTCACAGCCAAGTAGTGTAGGTACCATAAGCCCTGACTGTACACAAATAATATATGTGCTTGGCTTTGGCAGTAGGGTTATCCTGATCGATGCTTATTCCGAACAACTACTTAATTACCTAAATGTCACAATACCAAGTAATGCCACCACCATTAATTCAATATATGGATCACCACCGATAGAACCAATAATAACTGCACACCCATCACTACTCTGTGCAGATGCTGGTTTCCAGCCACAGCTGGTGCAGAGCATTAGTACATTGAGCGCGGCTAACATTAACGTGATATTCATAGGCGGTACGAGCAATACAAATGTAACTGGCATAGAAAATGACATAATGCTGATGGCCAAGGCGCTTGGGGTTCCAGGTAGGGGTGAGGAGGTGATAAGTCATATGAATAATGTCATTAATTACGTAGAGAGTAAGGTCTCGAATGAGCCTAGGGTTACCGTAGCCTACATATCATGGTATAACCCAATCTATGTTGCAGGTAACTCGTCATTTGTTGGTTACTACATTAATTTAGCCGGTGGTTATGATCCATTCAACGGCATGTACCCCACTGTAAGTCCAAGCCAATTACTCGCGGTCAATCCTGACTATATAATTGTGGATGATTTCATGGGCAACTACACAGCAACTCTTCAGGCAATACTCTCAATACCTGGAATAAACAGTACAAATGCTGTTAAGGAGGATCATATATACATACTTGGTAACTTTGCAGAGAGTCTCATTGAGGAGCCGGGTCCATTATCAGTCTATGGAGCCTTGCTTCTCGCCATGATACTTCATCCAAGCGCCTTCAGTCTTAACTCAACGGCCATACCACATTACATTAGTGCCCAGTGGGTTGATCAGTACGTTAAGCCCAACTTAAATATTACGTTAAGTGATGGGTGATTGCCACGGTCAGTAACCCAATTGTAAAATTCCTTTGGTTATTTATTCCATTATTATCAATCGGTATTATTCTAAATATTTTCATTGGTGAGGTCATTGTACCACTAGGGGCATTGCTGGATCCAACACAGGCATATAGGGTCATAATAATGGATATAAGACTACCTGAGATACTTGCTTGCATAGTTGTTGGGACTGACTTAGCCGTGGCAGGCGCTGTCATGCAGGCGGTTTTTAGGAACCCTCTTGCCGAACCTTACATAACTGGAACAGCCTCTGGGGCATTATTAGGTGCGTTACTCGGCCTATTAATAAACGTCCTATTTAAGGTTGGGTCACCATCAATAATACTAATGCCATTACTATCATTCCTAGGCGCTATGCTGGCCACAATTGTCGTTGTGGCCTTTGGCAGAGGTGGTTGGTTATCGCTCATCCTCGCGGGCATTGCCATTTCAATAATGTTCTCGTCAATAGTCATGATACTTGACACGTACTTACTAACAATAATCCCAACACTACCCGCAATAGTTTACTTACTATTTGGCACAGTGAGCGGCATTAATTGGGGTGATGATATTACTATGATTAGCGTAAGTCTGCCAGTACTTACGTATATAATGGTTAGTGCGCGTGAGGTTAACCTACTGATGATAAGTGATGAGGTTGCGCAAGCCAGTGGTACCAACCCTAAGGCATTTAGGAACTTATTGATTGTATTAACTGGATTGTTGACTGCCGTATCGGTATCATTCACCGGCATTATAGGTTTCATAGGCCTTGTAACGCCACACTTAACTCGTTTGTCAATATCAAGCTCCGATAATTCGAGAGTTATACCATTATCGATGATTTCGGGCTCCACAATAATGCTTTACGCGAATGTTGTTAGTAAGGTATTGATTACGGGCACGGTAATGCCAATAACAGCAATAACAAGTCTCTTTGGTGTTCCTGTATTACTATTTTTGCTCAGGGGTGGTCGTAATGAGTAGTTACATAGTTAGATTTGTTAATGCTAGGATTGGGTATAATGAGCCCATTATTAAGGAAATAACGTTAAACATACCAAGGCCGAGTCTAACAACAATACTTGGGCCCAATGGCTCTGGGAAAACAACCCTGCTTAGGGCTATAATAAAGTACGCAAGAATCTTTGGTGGTTATGCATACATTGATGGTAAGAGTATTGATGAGATTCCCATTAGGGATTTGCCGAAGTACGTTTCGTACTCACCTGCCGAGATTTACTCGCAAATGTCGTTAACAGTTCTAGATATTGTCACGAGTTCTCGAAATGGTGAGGGTTGGATAAATAAGGATGATGCGGTCGCAGTTCTTAAGTACCTGGGTATAAATAATATTGCCAGTAAGAGATTTGATGAACTAAGTACTGGTCAGAAGAGACTTGTTTTAATAGCAAGGGCTTTGGCTTCAAAGGCGTCATTATTATTATTGGATGAACCGACATCAAACCTAGATCTCAGTAATAAATATAGGGTTATCCTAACATTAAGAAGGATTGTTAATGATAAGGGAATTACTGTGATTGCCACTGGGCATGATATTGACCTTGCATTAATTAGCGACTGGGTTATAGCGATAAGGAACGGGGATATAATGGCTATGGGTGTTCCAGGTGACATAATTAATAGTAAGATACTAAGTGAATTGTATGATATTGATGTGGAGGTTCTTGAGATAAATGGGCATAGGCTTATTTATGTACATAATGAATTTATGAATGATTGATTGTTTTCTCATTATCCCTATTTATCTTATTTTGACATAATAAGAAAGATTTATTTAATGCATGTTCACTGAACCACCGTTATGTTTGGATGGGGTGGGCATATATTAAGGATTGATCTTTCCAGAAGGAGGTATGTTGTTCAATCACTAGATCCATCCCTTGCACAGAACTATATTGGTGGTAGGGGCTTTGCAATAAAGACTTTATGGGATGAATTGCCGCCAGGAATCGACCCATTAAGTCCACTTAATAAGTTAATACTTGCCGTGGGGCCATTGACGGCATTACCAATACCCAATAGTGGTAAGTTACTCGTGGCTGCTAAAAGCCCATTAACGGGTGGTTATGGTGATGGTAATATTGGTTCATGGTTAGCAGTTCATATGAGGAGGGCGGACCTTGATATGATAATAATTGAGGGTAGGGCTGAGAAACCCACGTATCTATACATTGAGAATAAGGGCGAGGAGTTCAGGGTTGATTTTAATAACGCAGATGATTTATGGGGCCTTGACTCATTTACCACTGAGGATAGGTTAAAGAAGGTTCATGGTAGTGACGTGGGCATGGTTCTCATAGGCCCCGCTGGTGAGAGGCTCGTGAGATTCGCAACTATCGTTGCCCAGAAGGGACGTAGTGGTGGTAGACCTGGCATAGGCGCTGTTATGGGTAGTAAAAACTTGAAGGCAGTGGTTATGAGGGGCCATGGCGACATTAAGGTTGCAGATCCAATGCTTAGGAAGATTGGCGTCGATGCCATAGTGGCCACGAAATCTAAACCAGGTTATCCATTCTGGATGAGGCAAGGAACCACATCAACGGTAGAGTGGGCTCAAGAAGCTAGTGTGTTGCCCACGTATAATTATTCCGAGGGTCAATTTGATGATTATGAAAAAATAGGTGGTTTTTCTGTTGAGAAAAATAAGATCACGACTAAATCATGTCCGCAATGCGTCATGGCTTGCGGGCACGTGGTTAAGGACGCTGAAAACGAACCTGCTGAGTTGGATTATGAGAATATCGCAATGCTCGGTAGTAACCTTGGTATTGGTGATTTAGCTAAGGTGGCGCACCTAAATAGGATCGCGGATATGATGGGTATGGACACGATAAGCCTCGGTTCAAGCCTAGGTTTTGCAATGGAGGCTTCAGAGAAGGGGCTTCTTAAGGAGGGAATTGAGTGGGGTGATTATAAGAGAGCTGTTGATGTTGCCATGGATATAGCACTACAAAGAACCGAGCTGGGTAGGTTACTTGGTAAGGGTGTTAGGGCAGCGTCGATGGAGCTGGGTCAGGAAGCCACTGAATTTGCAATGCATGTTAAGGGTCTTGAAATAAGTGCCTATGACTGTCACGCAGCGCCAGGTATGGCATTAGCATTTTCTACAAGCCCAATTGGTGCTCATCATAAGGATGCCTGGCTAATATCCTGGGAGGTTCAGAGGGGTAGGTTTGACTATACCAAGGATAAGGTCGAGAAGCTTGTGGAAATGCAGAACATAAGGGGTGGTCTATTCGAAACAATAGTGACCTGCAGGTTCCCCTGGGTCGAGGTCGGCCTCGAACTTGATTGGTACTTTAGGTTGTTTAAGGCCGCCACGGGGATGGACATGAACATGGATATACTAAGTACTATAAATAATAGGATTTATACATTAATCAGGGCGTTTTGGGTTAGGGAGTATGGACATTGGGATAGGGCGTATGACACACCACCTGTCAAGTGGTTCAAGAGACCATTGAGTAGGGGCCCACTCAAGGGTGCTAAGCTTGATTATGATGGTTATCAGAGAATGCTCAGTTGGTATTACGAGTTGAGGGGTTGGGATGAGAGAGGTATACCGAGAAAGGATACCTTAAGGCGTTTAGATCTTGATTTTGTGATTTCGCAACTTGGATCTAAGGTTAACCTTAATTGATGAATTAAATTTATATAATGAATAATGTGTAATTGATATTAATGAGTGATAATTGTCGTTTACCGTTATTTGCAGACTGTAAAGAGGTAGATAATAGTATTAAGTGTCCTGGCGATAGTGGTTATAGTGTAATACCACTGTTTGGCAAGAGAGTTAGAGTGCGTAAGGACTCAGCTCCAATAATGCTCATGGGTTGTTTAGATGAATTATCAAATATAGCCAATAGTACTAGACTTGATTTTGGAGGCAATGTTATTGGTGAGATAGCCTCAATAGTAATGGCATTATCAATGCAATTAAATGCCTACCTAGTGCAGGGTAGTGATGATCGATTAAGTAGGGTTAGGAGTGTTGAGGATTTATTAATGGCAAAGATAGCTGATTTATGCCGTGGATTCAAGGGACCACTTGGTTGGATAATAGCAACAACACCCGAGCTTCAGGCTCTCGATACCATAAGGGTTAAGTTGAGGGAGTGTGGTAGAATTGCATCATCAATGCTTGATGACTACCCACCATCAGTAAACGTAATTAGTGTTATGAACCATGCCGATAAATTAATAGCCCAGGCCATGTATTGCATGGGTGGTCATGTGTTTAGGTCTGTTGATGATGCTATGAATTATTTACTAGGCAACATCACGAGATAAGAACAGATTTATTAGTAAATAATTATTTGTAAATTATTAATGGAGAATACGGATAAAATTAAGGAAAAGTATGATGAGTGGGTTAGGGAATTTCTATTACCAACTCTTAAAAAGGTACCTGAATGGAGGAAGTTCATAACATCATTTGGCGTTGAGATAAAGCCTCTTTATACACCACTTGATGTTAAGGATGATTATCTCGATAGACTAGGCTTTCCTGGAGAGTATCCGCTCACTAGAGGTATATACCCAAGTATGTATAGGTCAAGGCTCTGGACATTTAGGGAGTACTCAGGCTTTGGGTCGCCTGAGGATACGAATAAGAGGTATAAGTTTCTCATATCACAGGGACAGACCGGGTTAAGTGTTGCCTTTGATTTGCCAACTCAGCTAGGTCTTGATCCTGACCATGAGCTTGCGTATCCTGAGGTTGGTAAGGTCGGTGTTTCGGTTCCTGAGGTTGTTTCCATGTCAATTCTTTTTGATGATATTGATATTAGCAGAATAACTACCTCGTTCACAATAAATGCCACAGCTGCTGAGATACTATCCATGTATATAACCGTTGCAGAGAGTAGGGGTATTGATAAGGCAGTGCTTGATGGTACTATTCAGAATGACATACTCAAGGAGTTCATAGCAAGGAACCTATACATATACCCGCCACTGCACTCAATGAGATATACAACGGACATAATAGCCTACACATCTAAGAACCTGCCCAAGTGGCATCCAATAAGTATTAGTGGTTATCACTTCAGAGAGGCGGGAGCCACTGCCGTCCAGGAACTAGCCTTCACACTAGCTGACGCCATTGAGTATACCAATTGGGTCATAAACAGGTGGAGGATGAGTGTTGATGATTTCGCGCCAGGGCTATCCTTCTTCTTCGCGGCAACAACAAATCTTTTCGAGGAGATTGCAAAGTTCAGGGCTGCCCGTAGACTCTATGCGAGGATTATGAAGGAAAGGTTCGGTGCTAGGAAGCTCGAGTCTATGAAATTGAAGTTTCACGTACAGACATCAGGTGCGGCACTAACAGCTCAACAGCCTGAGGTCAACATCATAAGGACCACAATACAGGCATTAGCTGCCGTACTTGGCGGTGCTCAATCGCTTCATGTTAATGCCTATGATGAGGCATTATCACTCCCCACAGAAAAGTCTGTGAAACTAGCATTGAGAGTTCAACAAGTGATAGCCTATGAAAGTGGAGTCATTGATTCAATAGATCCCCTGGGTGGTTCATATTATATCGAGTGGCTCACTGATACTATTGAGGAGGAGGTCATGAAGATAATTGATTATACAGATAAGCTTGGTGGTATGACGAAAGCCGTGGAAATTGGTTACCCACAGAGGGCTATAGCTGAGTCTGCATATAGGTATCAAAAGATGGTCGAGGAGGGCGAGATAGCCGTGATTGGTGTAAACATGTTTAGGGAGGAGGAGAAGCTTCATATTGAGTTTCATAAGGTGGACCCAGTATCCAGGGAGAGGAGTATCAAGCGTGTTAGGGAGGTTAGGGAGAACCGCGATAGGGAGGCTTGGGAAAGGGCTCTTAATGAGTTGAGGAGGGCGGCTGATAGGGAGGATGAGAACGTATTCCCATACATACTGAATGCCGTTAGGGCCAAGGCAACCATCGGTGAGGTATCAAGTGTATTACGTGATGTCTGGGGTGAGTACAAACCTCCGAGTATTTACTGAGGAAAGATTTTTATGGTATGACACGCGGTTAGTGATGCATATGCCTAAGCCTAAAATAATCATTGCCAAGCTTGGTCTTGATGGTCATGATAGGGGCGCCAAGGTAATTGCAAGGGCGTTGGCGGAGGCAGGCTTTGAGGTTGTTTATACGGGTATTAGGCAGACGCCTAGCCAGGTTGTTGAAACCGCTATTCAGGAGGATGCTAAGTTAATTGGCATTAGTATATTGTCTGGTTCACACCTGGAGCTTGTGGGTGAGTTAATGAGGATTATGAAAGAGAAGGGTGTGAGTATTCCAGTGCTTGTTGGTGGTATAATACCACCTGAGGATAAGGAGGCATTACTTAAGATGGGTATTGCGGGCGTTTATGGCCCAGGTACTCCACTTAAGGAAATAATTGATATTGTAAAGAAGCTTGTGGGTGTTTCCTAATGAGCATTGATATTAATGAGTTGCTTATTAGGGTGCGTAATTGGGATAAACTTGCAATTGCAAAGCTAATAACACTGGCTGAGGAGGGTATTGAGGTACCACTAGGTATTCAGCATAGGAGCCATGTAATTGGCATAACGGGACCACCAGGTTCTGGTAAAAGCACGTTGATATATACAATGGCTAGGAAAATACCTCAGGAAAAGAGAATTGCAATATTGACTATAGATCCATCTAGTCCGTTCACTGGTGGTTCATTTATGGGTAATAGGATTAGGATGCAGGAGCTTACCTCAAGGCCGAATATATACATTAGGAGTATGGCTACGAGGGGAATACGTGGAGGACTTAACTATGCGACAATAGCCGCGGTTAATGTACTTGAGTACGCAGGTGCGGACTACATATTCATTGAGACTGTTGGTGCCGGGCAATCAGATACAGATATTAAGTATGTAGCGGACACAATACTAGTATTAGTACCACCGCTCTCTGGCGATGAAATTCAAGCACTTAAGAGTGGACTTATGGAGATTGGTGATATTTACGTAGTTTCAAAGTCCGATAACCAAGTATCTGAGTCAACGTATAGGGACTTAATGGCCATGGTTGATATGATGAAGGAAATAAAGGGTAATTCATGGAAGCCCATTGTTGTTAAGGTATCTGGATTGTATGGATATGGTGTTGATGATTTATTAAGGTTAATTGATGATAGATTTAGGGAGTTAATTAATAATGGTAGATTAAGCGAGTCCTTGATTAGTAGAAGATTACTCGAGATGAGGCTTTACGCGTATGACTTGCTTGAGAAGAGCCTTATTGAGAGGAAGGATCTGGAGAGTGAGGTCGTTAGTGGTAAGTTAACACCGCAGGAGGCGGCAAGGAGATTACTAGGTATGGAGAGGCCGAGGCTTGATCACGTGGCTATTGCGGTTAAGGATCTTGATGGTACGATTGAGAAGTTTAGGAAGTTGGGGCTTAGGGTTAGTGATCCTGTAATTGTTGAGGAGCAGGGGGTTAAGGTTGCGATGGTGTGGCTTGGTAATACAAGGATTGAGTTACTGGAGCCGCTTAATCCTAATTCAACGGTGGCTAAATTCCTAGAGAGTAGGGGCGAAGGTATTCATCATATAGCCCTTGAGGTTAATGACCTAGAGGAATTTATTAAGAGGGTTCAGGAGGCCGGCCTTGTAATTACTGGTAAGCCGAGTAAGGGTGCTGAGGGCCTTGTCGTATTTATCCACCCAAAGAGCCTTAACGGTGTGCTCCTTGAATTGGTGCAGCACAGGGCATAATAAGTGATCTTTAAATAATCTAAAAGTGCAGGTTGAGCTTGCGTGAGAAGGGGTAGGTCATTTGAGCATGGCTATACAATAGTGTTTAGGGGAGGGGATTCAATGAAGTACTCATTATTGGCGTTGATAATCATACTACCTTACTTAATGAGTATATATGTACATGAATCGTTAATTACGTATTTTAAATCACTCATTATTTATGGTGTCATGTTTCTTTCAGTGCTCATAACCTTGAGGGTAATTGTTTTCGCTAAATCCTATAGAGGCTTCGGCACAACATTATCGCTATTTAGTACGGCGCTCGCGGCAATAGTAGACCTGCTAATTACATTGGCGATTCATAAATTCATAGTTGGTTTTGGTGCATTATCATTTGTTTTACCGTTAAGTGCCATGATAATGGTACTGAGGGGTCTTGAGCATAATGGCAAGTCAATGAAGAAATATATCCTATATCCACTTTATACTTTACCTGGCATATTAATCATTCAATTAATCTCGTATTTCCTAATCGGTACGGTAAACCCTGTGAAATACGCTGCTTTAGATTCTATATTTTATGTATTCTCATTTCTATTTATTTATTATGTGATTTTTAAGTTCGAAGTTTCGTATGGTGGTACTGATATTCTTAAATTATTTAGTTCATACCTATACACAGCACTTTTTGAATACTCTGAGCCCTTTGAGAGGGAATTGAGTAAGCGGTCTGTTGTTAAGGATGCTAAGGTGCATTTATTCATGGTGAGGAATGATGAAGGTATTTATGCAGTTACTATACCTGAATTGCATGCAGGGCCTATAGCGAAGGTTGGTGGTGGTTATTTAATAAGTGACACTGTTAGTGAGTTAGGTCGTTACGTGAATTCAGTAATTTATCTGCATGGTATTGGTAGTCATGAGTTGGATCCAGCAACGAGAATTGACGTACGTAGGGTTGTTAGGGCAGTTGCCATGAAGGTTAAGGAATACTTGAATGATCAGTATGTCAATAATGAATGTATTGGCAAGATACCGTTCCAAATACAAAGTAGTAATTTCAGAATAACGCATGTACCGTTATGCGGTAAGTCTATTGTGATTGTTAGTCGCCTTGTTAAGTCTAGTGATGATATACCTCTTAGGGTTTATGATGAGTTGAAAAGGAAGGTAAAGCTTGATTGGGATAATATAATACTTGTTGATGCGCAGAATTATTATTCGGATAATAATACGTGGGATGAGGATGACATTAATGAATTGGTCTCATTGTTGAGTAAGATTGGGGAGTTGGAGGAGCAGAGACTTGAGATTAAGTCGTGTGTTGCTCATATGCCTAAGTATGCGTTTGGGCCAATACAGTTTGAGATTGGTGATAATGGGTTAATAACATGGGGGTTGGAAATAAATGGTAACAAGATATTATTGGTAATATTTGATGGTAATAATTTAAGGAGGGAGTTAGCTGATGCAATAATTAATGAGTTTAAGAATTACTTTGATATAGTTGAGGTCTTAACAACAGATAATCATCAATATACGGGCATTGCTAGGTTCACGAGAAGTAGGGGTTATAAGGTCGTTGGTGATTCAATCAGTCATGATTTAATAATGAGAAATGTAAGAAGAAGTGTTAAGCAGTGTCTGAATGGCTTAAGGCAGGTTCATGTTAGGTATTACCCGGTTATTGTTGAGGGTGTTAGGTTGGTTGGTGATTCGTTTAATGATATGGTGAAGGCCGCAGAGAGGGGTGTGGTGGATTGGAAGAAGCATTTTGCGGTCTTGATAATACTACCCATACTAACCATGGTTATTCTAGGGATATTACTTGGTATTCTTTAATACTTAATAAATACAAAAGGTTTAATAGAGTGGGTTACGTTTTTACTCAGGAAGGAATATGAGTTCCGAGGATCTAAAAAGGCAAGCAATTAGGGCTCATATAGCGGGACTAATAACTAGGCTTGAGAATTGGGTTAAGGACCAGAGAAAATTCATGGATGAGTTACAGAAGTATGGTGACTACATAGTTAGCCAAGATAGATTATCACTACTGCTTTCCTCACAGGCAATGCTTTATTACATAGAGAGGACCCTTAAGGACTTTGAGTCTTGGCTGAATAATCCAATGATAACCTCAATAATGCCCATAGACATGCTAAAGGAATTAGAGGAGAGACTTAGGGATATAGCCATTGAATTTGTGAGGCTCGATATAGATCATACAAGTAGATACGTGGATATACTTAGGAAGATGGAGAATGAGAATGAGATACCCGACATACTGAGGCTCTATATTGAACAAAGGGGAATTGCGCCACAGAGGGGTCAGCAGGGAGAGCAAGGAGAGGTACCAAGATTCATGTGACCTTAAATTAATTTTAACCTCTTATTTTCCGCTAACTTCATTTAAATAGTCCCTAATTATCTGAATGGCATCCTTACCAAACATCTTAATTATCAAGCCAATATGCTCCTTAATAATCTCGCTTTTTACGTCATAAGGTATCGAAAGCTCATAAACAAATTGCCTAATATTATTAATCACCTTCTCATGCTTATTAATAAAACCCCTGGTGTATAATCTACTTAATACCGTTAGTACGGTTGTGTAGGCAGTTTTTCTACCCCTCTTAGTTAACTCCTCCCAAATTGTCATTGCCGTAGCCTCCTTAAGCTCATTAAGTATGCCAATAACCTCAGCCTCGAGTGGTCCAATCATTAATAAAAGTCTTCTTTTGCGTTCACCCTGCTCCATTATATGGATTTACACGTGTAGTTTTATAAACCTATCACACAGGTCTAAAACTTACCAACTTTAATATCTAGCCTAACCTTATACACATATGGAGCATAATCCCTAACAACCCTCCTATTAATGACCTGGCATTCATAGCCTAACTCATTGCAATAGTTCCTGACAAGATTCTCCGCATCACCGTAAGGGTTCTCCTCAGTACCTAAGTGATAGAAATGTACAATACCACCGTTCCTAACGCACGTTAATGACTGCCTCAGGAATTTATGAGCACCCAATGGCAATGTAAGTATGACCCTATCAACACCACAGAATGACTCCATTAATTTCGCAGCATCTCCAAGCAAGGGCAGTACCTTACCCTCAAGTTTATTTAATTTAATATTATCAAGCATATAGTAATACGCATACTCATTAAGTTCAATCGCAATCACTAATTTAACAAGGGATTGTCTCTTTAGTATAGTAACGGCGTATGGCCCAACACCAGCAAATGGATATAGAATAACTTCACCAGGCATTATCTGCCTAGCGATATCCTCCCTATCGCCTTGATCCCTAGGTGAGAAATAAGCCTTCGTGGGATCTACCTTAATTAGGTAATTACTCTCCTTATGAATGACTTCAGTGGGCCCAGGAACCAAAACCTCATACCTATACAACCTAAACTCGCTCTCCCTTGCTCCAACTCTCCTAAGTACGGCCTTAACATGCTTATTCAATTTAATTATGGTCTCACCGATCACGAACTTATAATTCTCAAGCTCTGGTGGTATTTCTATGATAGCTACTGCACCTGACCTAGAACCAATTATGTCAAAGCTCCTTGGTACCTTATCCCAAAGCTCCCTAGGGATTAACGGCTTAATAACCTCCTTGAGGGTTGGCACTGATGCTCTCCATAATAGTGCGGAAACCCTTAAATTGATTTAGTCCGTGCGCTCGTGTAGAATAAAAATTAATAAGCGCTATAAAACTCTGTAAATCGATGAGCAAGATCATAGAGTCTGTACCTGGCATTGTATCTTATAGCACGGTTAGGGAGGTTAAGGGGCCATTAATTGTTATTGAGAAGACCAGGGGAGTTGCCTATAACGAGATTGGCGAGGTCATAGGCCCTGATGGAGAGCCTAGGATGGTTCAAGTCGTTGAGGTTGGTAGTGATTATGCAGTGGCTCAGGTACTTACGGGTACACTCGGTTTGCCTGCCAAGGGCAGTACTGTGAAGTTTTATGGAAGAACTCTCAGGATGCCTGTCACTGAGGACTTATTAGGTAGGGTTCTTGATGGTAAGGGACAACCAAGGGATGGATTACCACTGCCTCCAGCCGAGGAGTACCTAGACATAAATGGTGAACCGCTAAATCCATATGCAAGGGAATATCCTGAGGAACCAATAGAAACTGGCGTCAGTGTTATTGATGGTTTAAACACAATGGTTAGGGGTCAAAAGCTACCTATATTCAGTGGCACGGGATTACCGCATAACATGCTAGCTGCCCAGGTAGCTAGGCAGGCAACAGTTAGGGGACATGAGGAGGAGTTCGCAATAATCTTCGCCGCAATGGGCCTTAAGTCTGAGGAGGCTTTATTCTTCTTGAATGAGTTCAGGAGGACTGGTGCGTTGAGGAGACTTGTCATGGTCCTTAATCTAGCAAGTGATCCAATTGCCGAGAGAATACTAACACCAAGAACCGCATTAACAATTGCTGAGTACCTGGCGTGGTATAGGGATTATCACGTGCTAGTAATATTGACAGATATGACGAATTATGCGGAGGCCCTTAGGGAATTATCATCATCGAAGGGCGAATTACCTGGCAGACGTGGTTATCCAGGCTACATGTACACGGACTTCGCAACTATTTACGAGAGAACAGGTAGGGCTAAGGGTAAGAAGGGCAGTATTACGCAGTTCCCAATACTGACGATGCCTCACGACGATATAACGCACCCAATACCTGACCTGACGGGTTACATAACCGAGGGACAGCTAGTGCTCAGTAGGACCCTGTGGGGTAAGGGTATTTACCCGCCATTTGATGTTATTATGAGTTTATCAAGGCTTATGAAGGATGCGGTTGGTGAGGGTAAGACGAGGGATGACCATAAGTATGTGGCCAATCAATTAATTGCCGCCTACTCGAGGTCATTAGATGTTAGGAACCTAGCGTTACTAGTTGGTGAGACTAACCTAAGTTGGCGTGAGAGGAGGTATCTCAGGTTTGCTGAGCAGTTTGAGCGTAGGTTCATTAACCAGGGTTATTATGAGAGGAGGACCTTTGAGCAGACTCTTGATATTGCTTGGGATGTTATTAGTGTATTACCTGAGGATGAACTCACGAATGTACCACCAGATATATCTAAGAGGTATTATAGGCGCTCGATTTTTGAGTCCATAAAGGACGTAGGAGCGTAAAATTAGTACTTTGTAAATAATGTTAATATCCTCGATTGTAAATATTTACAGAATTCACGGTAGAGAATCTTAATAAATCCTGTAATTATCTAGTTCTCTATGCCAAAGACCAAAGCAAAGGAAAAAATGGTACTGATAAGCGTGCACATACCGAAGCAAATGCTTGAGGAGTTGGATGAATTCGTAAAGCAAGGCGTATTCCCAAGCAGGAGTGAGGCAATCAGAATTGCAATAAGGGACCTGCTGTATAGGGAGAATTCAAGGAGTAAGACGCAGAACGTTGAAGACCTGATATTATTACCAGGTAGGTAATGATAACCATGGTTCCAGTAAAATCATTAGAAATATTAAAATGTGACGATCAATTACTTCTTTTAAAATAATTTTATATAAATATATATAACATATATAATTAATCGAACTAAGCAATAATGTTATTTATTAGCGCCTTATAATTAACTATGATGAGAAAGATCGTCGTCGGTATAACTGGGGCAAGTGGTGTGATTTATGGCGTAAGGTTTCTAGAGACCGTCAGGAAATACTCAACCAATACTGAGATTCACCTTGTCATGAGCAATACCGCAATTAACATCATAAAGCATGAGGTCGGTCTTGATGGGGAGTCCTTATCAAGACTTGCTGATAGGGTTTATGGTGAGGATGAGTTAGGCGCGCCAATAGCCAGTGGTTCCTTTAAGCATGATGGCATGGTGATTATACCGTGCTCAATGAAGACCTTGGCATCCATAGCTCATGGAATAACCGACAATCTAATCTCAAGGGCAGCCGATGTAACGCTAAAGGAGAGGAGGAAGTTAATATTAGTCATTAGGGAGACGCCACTTAATCTAGTGCATATTAAGAACATGGAATTAGTTACTCTAGCAGGTGCCATAGTAATGCCCGCAGCTCCAGCATTCTATAATAAGCCGAGGACCATTGATGATATGGTGAATTTCATAGTTGGTAGGGTTCTCGATCTATTGGGTATTGAGAATGAGCTTTATAGGAGATGGGGCGGTTATTCTGAGGAGTAGCATAGTAATTTAAGAGTGTGTTTGTTAAAACGATGTCAATAGAGTTATGGATGTGCCAATGTGTACGAGATGCGGCAGGAGACCAGCGAATTATTATAGAGTATCTAGTGGTGAGAAATTATGCTTTAATTGCCTGTTTAGATCCATTGAGGATACTGTGATCAAGACAATTAGGAGGTATCGATTAATAAATGAGGGCGACAAGATTGGTATTGCAATAAGTGGTGGTAAGGATAGCCTAACACTTATGTATCTGCTGGGTAAGTTTAGGAAGCAGGGTAAATTACCGAAGAATGTTGAGCTAATGGCATTCAGTATTAATGAGGGTCACCCATATAGTTGCTTTTATAGAATGGCTAGGAGTGATTATGTACAGAAATTAAGTGAGGAATATGATATACCATATAAGGTCTATACATTTAAGGAGTTGTTTGGTGTAACGGCTACTGATGTTGCCCATGGACTGTGGTCTAAGGGCATTAATGTGCATATGTGCACGATAGACGGCGTACTAAGGCGTAGGGCAATGAATATCATTGGTCACAAATTAGGCCTAACAAAAATCGCGACTGGACATAATCTAGATGATGAGGCACAAACCGTATTACTTAATGTACTTAGTAATGACCTAGATAGATTCGCTTGGTTTGGACCTAAGCCGGAGATAGATAGAGAGGGCTTCATACCCAGGATTAAACCACTCCGTTTCGTTAGGGAGGAGGAAATTGCAATATATGCGCATTACCATGGTATACCATTAATGGAGTTGGAGTGTCCATTCGTGTATAGTAATCCTAGGTATGAACTTAAGTTCACGCTAGCCCGCTGGGAAAGGGATAACCCAAACATCAAGTATTCCTTAGTGGCATTCGGTGACTCATTGGCTAAACTCATGAGTGATAAGGCGGTAAGAACACCATTGAGGAAATGCAAGTATTGCGGTCAACCAACGTCTGGTGACGTGTGCAGGGTTTGTGAATTAATGAGGAAAGCTGGTTTGATGGAGAAGTACTTAGCTCATTTTAAAACTTTGAAACTTATGGATACGCAGTCATCTTCATAGCTTCTATTTGTGGCTTCAACATTGCTCTTTAGGATTTGTGATAAAAAGCCGGTGTAATATTCAACCATTAATTCCTCAATTACGTGCTTACCACTCAGCTCGGAACAGGATCTTATGGTAATTACCCCATCTCTTTCTGTAAGTGTTATCTTGCCTAATCCCCTGAATTGCCCTATCTTGATAAGTTCACCTAGGTTACTATTACGTAGGAGTGATGCATCGTAAATCCCTAAATCCCTAATGATTCTCCTAAATTCAGGGCTTGGTAATAAGTTCTTGATCTTATCAAGTTCAATTGCCAGGACCTGGTTATCCCTAAATGTTGGTAGTATCATTGATGGTACCATGAATGCCTCTTTTTCAACAATTCTATACCTGACCCACTCAACGAAGGAGAACTTTTTCAATTCCTTCTCTAAGTCATTTAGTGAGGTATCCATATTCGTGAGATCAAGAACAAAATGGAGAAGTAGTTGGGTCCTATTTACGGATATATTTAGTATGTTTATACCGTGATCTGCAAAGACGTTGGACAATGCTGCAAGTATGCCTGGTTTATCTGCCGTAAACTTAACCAGGAATTCACCAAGTACTTTATCCTTGCCTTCAAATGCCATTGCAAAGTCTCTATACAATGCCTCCACAAGCAACCCCCAAAAACCATGGCTTAAAAACTTATTTGCTTATGTAATTCGTGGAGGAATTTCAACAGGTATTCACGTATTATTGCGCAACATGAATGAGTTATCTTTTAAAGGTGCTCTTATGCTGTGTATTGGGACCTTTATTGGTATGGAGTTCAAACCAAGACTTCAGGAGAAGAGATGGGATATTTCAAAGGAAATAGACTTAATTAAGGAGTGGGAGGAGGAGGGGTTGTTTAACATTAAGATCGATGAGAAGAAACCAACCTTAGTAATCGATACGCCACCGCCATACCCATCAGGAAGGCCCCACATTGGTGGTATAGCTCATTACGCCCAAATAGACATGATAGCCAGGTTCTTCAGGATGAGGGGTTACAACGTAATATTCCCATTCTACGCTGACAGGAATGGGTTACCTGTAGAGGTTCAGGTGGAGAGGACTTATGGCATAAATATGTACGAGGTTCCAAGGGAGAGGTTTCTTGAATTATGTAAGAGGTTCCTTGATGAGTATGAGGGTGAGTTCGTAACGATATTTAGACGTTGGGGTGGATCATTTAACTACTGGAGAAACGGAACGGATAGTGAGGAGTATAGGAGGGTTACTCAGGAGACATTCATTAACCTGTGGAATAAGGGTTTGATTTACGAGACGAGTAGACCAACTCTTTGGTGTCCAAGGTGTAGGACAGCATTAGCCGAGGCTGAGGTTGAGTATAAGGATGAAGATACGTATCTAAATTACGTAAAGTTTAGAGTAAGGGAAACTAGTGAGGACATAATAATAGCCACCACGAGGCCTGAGTTATTGCCTGCCACGGTAGCTGTGGCCTTCAACCCAAGTGATGATAGGTATAAGAGATTGGAGGGCCTTCATGCGATAGTTCCACCGTTAAATCAAGAGGTTCCCATAGTGTCACACCCATCTGTAAAACCTGACTTTGGTACTGGTCTTGAGATGATAAGTACGTTTGGCGATACCAGGGATTTGATGGTTGTTAATGAGTTGAAATTGCCCATGAAGATTGTGGTTAATCCTGATGGTACATTGAATGAGTTGGCTGGTAAGTATAAGGGATTGAATGTTAGGGATGCAAGGGAGATAATAATTAAGGATTTACAAGCAGTGGGTTTATTGGTCAAGAGGGAGCCGCTTAGGCATACAGTGCCTATTTGCTGGAGGTGTAAGACACCGATAGAGATAATAGTGACTAAGGAGTACTTCCTGAAGCAACTTCCGTTTAAGGATGAATTAATTAAGCTCGTGAAGAATGAAATGGTGATTAAACCACCAGAATACGCACAAACACTCATTGACTGGATAAAGTCATTAGAATTCGATTGGCCAATATCAAGGCGTAGGTATTATGGCACTGAAATACCAATTTGGTACTGCATAGACGAAGAGGGGAATGCAAAGCCTATTGTTCCCAAGCCAGGTAAGTACTATAGACCGTGGAGGGATGAACCACCACCGGAGGTTAAGGAGCAATGTCCAAGTGGTAAGTTAGTTGGCGAGGATAGGGTGCTGGACACATGGTTTGATTCGTCAATATCCTGGATATATGCAACGGGCTATACAAAGCCTGAAATCAGAGCCTTTGAGAAGGTTTATCCGCACAGTATACTTAGGCCTCAGGGCTACGACATAATTAGGACCTGGCTTTACTACTCGGTGGTTAGGGCATACCTACTCTACGGCAAACCGCCCTTTAAGTACGTTAGGATAAGCGGCATGGGACTTGATGAGAGAGGTGAGGCAATGCATAAGTCCAAGGGTAATATAATAGACCCAATACCACCCGTGGAAAAATACGGTGCAGATGCAACTAGGTTCTGGGCCGCGGCATCAGCTAAGTTGGGTAGTGATTATAGGTATAGTGAGCAATTGATTAGGACTGGTCACGACTTCGCGATCAAGCTTTGGAACATTGCGAGGTTCGTGTCATCATTTCCAGAGGTTAATGATGACTATGAATTAACATCGTTAGATTTGATGATACTGGCTAAATTGAATGATGTTATTAAGACCTCCTTAAATGCGTATAGTGAGTTTGATGTTTATGTACCGGCGAATATATTGTATGACTTTATGTGGCATGTCTTTGCTGATCATTACCTTGAGGCTGTTAAGTCGAGGGCCTATAATAGGGATGGGTTATTCACGGAGAAGCAACAGAGGGGTGCTTGGTATACACTATATAGGGTATTAAAGACTGTGCTTAAATTATTGGCGCCCATAATGCCTTTCGTGACTGATCAAATATGGAGAAGTCTATATGGCGGATCAATACATAGGCAATTAATTGATGATCCGGATCCAAGGTTTGATAATGAGGAATACCTAAAAATGCTTGAGCCGTTCATGGAGTTCAACAGGGCAATATGGACATATAAGAATAAGGCTGGTTTAAGCTTGAATGAATCTATAAACGGGATAGTATATGCACCGGAAGTACTCAAGTCGCTGGAGTTTGAGTTAAAGGTTATGCATAAAATTAGGGAGATTAGGTTCGGAAAACCTGAAGGAAATTATGAGGTATTGAATGATTCATTGCCTGTATATCTTATTAAGTAAGTTACGATCATTAAACAGTAATATCGCCCCAATAACCACTAGTACCATTGATATAATGCCTATGGCCAATAATGTCTCCGTAAAGTTATAATATTGAAGTAAAAAGCCTATTACATAAGGCGATACTGATCCGCCTAATTGGCTCATGAAATTAAGGAATCCACTTGTTGCGCCGATATTTGTTGTGAATTTCGAGATGGCAATCGATGGCGCTGCGTAAAAACCATAGAAGAAGCCTAGAAGGAGCATTAATAGCATTAATAGGTATATAACTGATGATCTAGGTATTATGGAAACAATGATCGCCAATGACAATGAGGATAAAATACTTGGCCATGTATAACCAGCCCTATCACCTAAGTACCCACCGATTATGGCCCCGGCTGAACCCATTATTGAGGCTAGGAATGCATAGAGTCCGCTTAATGATGGGCTAACATTGAGTACATGCACAACGTAGTAAGTTGACCAACTTAGGAAACCTAGATAGGAGAAGCCTGAGGATAATCTAATAAAACCCATGCCAAGGATACCCATGTTCTCAGGACCTATAGTGATAGTGCTATTAATTCTCCTATTTCCTGGGACCTTAACTAATGGTATTATTGATAAGGCAACAAGCGTTGAAAACGCAATGAAAGGTATATACTTATTTATCGAGAATAATAATGGTGACAGTATTATTGATATTGATGATGCTAAAAAGAACATGCTTTGATAAATCCCAGCCCCAAGTCCACCCCTACCATAATTCGACAGTACTATGCTTATTAGGGCCACATAAGTTATTGCTAATAACGATCCCATTACAAACTGAACAAGTAATAACAAGTAATATTGAGTAATGATAATTGGGTAAAGGGCATTTAGTACAGCAATAAGTATTAATACATAGAGTACCACATTATACCCATACCTATCGACCATTAACCCACCAATTATTTGAAAAATGGTATAGCCTATCCAGAGGAATGAGATTAATAGGCCTCCCATTACCGTATTGATACCATTTCTTCCAACCATGTACGGTAGCAATGATGGTATGGAGAATCTAACGAGTACAACCGAGAAGAAGGCTAGGGAGGCCGTTAATACAATTACAAGTCCTTTTTTCATTTTCATGTTCCGTCCTTAGAAGGGTTAATAAATACTTAATTCTACCGCGTCATTACTATGGCAGAGGTATACCTGATCTATAGGGTTACTCCAAGTAAATCAGATGTTAATTACGAGGAGTTGAAAAATGAAATAAAGAAAGCCCTTGAACCTAAGTATAGGGTTGATAAGGTTGATGAGGAGGACATAGGCTTTGGGATAAAGGCTATTAGGGTCTACATAAGGATGCCCGAGGAGTCAGAAGAGCACTCAAGTGATGAGGTTGAGAACATATTAAGTGGGATAGAAGGAATTGGAAGCATCGAACTTGAGTATTTCACGAGACTTGGTTTCTAATTTTGCCTAAAAATAAATGATAAGCGAAAATTAATAACGCAATAAGTTTTTTAATTCTACGGAGAAATAAAGTGGTGAGAATATGATAGAGGGTGGTCATGCTGATGAATGGATTGAATTGGTAGTTAAGGAGGCGAAGCAAAGGGATGCCCAGAGGCCCATTGTTAGGGTTGACCCTGAGGTTATGAGGAATTACGGTATTGAGCCAGGAATGATATTACTCATTGAGGGTAAGAGGAGGACTGCGGCCAAGGTTTGGTACGGACTTCCCGAGGATGAGGGTAAGGGTATCATTAGGATGAATGCCATTATTAGAAAGAACACCAATGTGGAGATTGACCAGAAGGTCAGGGTTAAGAAGGTTGATGCAAAGAAGGCCAGCATTGTTAAGTTAGCGCCCGTTAACATGACGATTAGTGTTGATCAGAACTTCGTTCAATATACTAAGCAGAAGCTTAGGGACTATGTACTGATGGAGGGAGATCTTGTGCAGATCCAGGTTCTTGGTCAACCACTAACATTCCAGGTAGTGCAGGCTAAACCCAATGATGCCCCTGTCCTTATTGATGAGGACACTAACCTAATGATTTACGAAAAACCTGTTGAGAATATAAATATACCAAGGATTACTTGGGAGGATATTGGCGATTTAAAGGAGGCCAAGGAGAAGATTAGAGAGCTTGTGGAGTTACCACTTAAACACCCTGAAATATTTGAGTACCTTGGTATTGAGCCTCCTAAGGGCGTTCTTCTCATAGGACCTCCTGGTACTGGCAAAACCTTACTAGCAAAGGCTGTTGCCACTGAGACTAATGCATATTTCATAGCCATTAATGGTCCTGAGATTGTTTCGAAATATTATGGTGAGTCTGAGGCTAAGTTGAGGGAGATTTTTGAGGAGGCTAAGAAGAATGCTCCTGCTATTATCTTTATTGATGAGATTGATGCCATAGCACCAAAGAGAGAGGAAGTAACTGGAGAAGTGGAGAAGCGTGTTGTTGCTCAGCTCCTCACATTAATGGATGGTTTGCAGGAGAGAGGCCAGGTAATCGTAATAGGAGCAACCAATAGGCCAGAGGCCGTAGACCCAGCACTAAGAAGACCAGGAAGATTCGACAGGGAAATTTGGATTAATCCGCCAGATACCGAGGGTAGGTACGAAATACTCCAGGTGCATACAAGGAATATGCCCCTTGCTAAGGATGTTGATTTAAGGAAGCTTGCTGAAGTAACCTATGGATATACAGGCGCTGATATTGCTGCATTGGCTAGGGAGGCTGCAATGAGGGCTTTAAGAAAGGCTCTTCAATCGGGTATTTTAGATGTTAATAAGGAGGATGAGGAGATTAGGAAGGATCTTGAGAAGATTAAGGTATCGATGAATGATTTCCTTGAGGCAATGAGGGAGATAGTGCCTAGCGCGCTTAGGGAGATCCACATTGAGATTCCAAAGGTTAGGTGGAGTGACATTGGTGGCCTTGAGGAGGTTAAGCAGGAGCTTAAGGAGGCCATTGAATGGCCATTGAAGTACCCTGAGAGGTTTAGGAAGATGGGAATTAGGCCGCCTAAGGGTATTTTGTTGTTTGGTCCTCCTGGTACTGGTAAGACTTTGTTGGCTAAGGCTGTGGCTACGGAGTCGAATGCGAATTTTATTGCTGTTAGGGGTCCAGAAATACTGAGTAAGTGGTTTGGGGAGAGTGAGAGGGCAATCAGGGAAATATTCAAGAAAGCAAGAATGGCAGCACCATGCGTAATATTCTTCGACGAAATAGACGCAATAGCACCAGCAAGAGGTTATGCAGAGGATTCACCTGCAATGGACAGAATCGTGGCTCAATTACTGGCTGAAATGGATGGTGTGTCGAGGCTTGATAACGTGGTTGTAATAGCAGCAACAAATAGACCTGACATTGTTGACCCAGCGCTGCTAAGGCCAGGACGATTTGATAGGATAATCTATGTACCACCACCTGACTTAAGGGCTAGGTTCGAAATACTTAAGATACATACCAAGAATATGCCGTTGGCAAGGGACGTAGACCTAGAGGAATTGGCTAAAATGACAGAGGGGTATACGGGTGCGGATATTGAAATACTCACTAGGGAAGCCGGTTTATTAGCCATGAGGGAGATTAATGGTGCTGGGGAAGTCTCTATGAAGCATTTCATTGATGCAATGAAGAAGATTAAACCATCAATAACACCTGAAATGATTAAGTTCTATGAGGCTTGGTACGAGAGAATGAAACAGACATTGTCACGTGAGAGACAAAGGGCTCCGACACTTTACGTATAGAATAAAAATTAAAACTATGTTTTAGTAATTACCGTGACTTAGTAATTATGAGAAGGCCAGTACCTATCGAGGCATTGATTATGGATTTAATAAGGGAGAAGAATGACATATGGTTTAATGACTTAATACAAGCCTTAAGAGCTTGGTATCCTGATATTACGGAGAAGGAGGTTTTAATGGCACTCATGAAGCTTGAGCTCAGTAGGTTAATAATTACTCAGAAGATTGTTAGGAAGGATGGTGTGACATACCATATAAGGGTAGTTAAGGATTAGTAAAAACTAGGGAAAAGAGATAAAGGGGTCTTTCACCATTTAACTTGGGTTACCTAAATGGGCGTTACTGAACTTGGTAAGTTGATACCTGATAGTATTAGAAAGGCTGTAGATTTCATGCAATTATCAAATAGAATTATTGCGATGGATGCCTATAATGCTCTCTATCAATTCCTCGCATCAATTAGGCAACCCGATGGTACACCCCTCATGGATACTAAGGGAAGAATTACAAGTCACCTAAGTGGTCTCCTATACCGAACAATAAACTTCCTTGAGAATAGAATCTGGCCTGTATATGTATTTGATGGAAAACCACCCGAGGAGAAGACTCTTGAAATTGTAAGAAGGAGAAGAGTTAGAGAAGAGGCTATGGATAAGTGGGTTAAATTGCTTGAGGAAGGTAAGAGAGAGGAGGCAAGAAAATACGCACAAAGGGCCTTATTTCTTACTGATGATATGGTTGAAGACGCGAAGAAACTCCTGGTATTAATGGGAATACCCGTGGTTCAGGCTATGGCTGATGGTGAGGCCCAGGCAGCGGTTATAGCTAAGGAAGGTAAGGCATGGGCCGCTGGTAGTCAGGATTATGATTCATTACTATTTGGAGCACCCAGGCTAGTTAGGAACCTTGCCATAACTGGGCGTAGGAAGTTACCAAATAAGGATGAGTATGTGGAGATCAGGCCTGAAATAATTGAATTGAATGAGATACTTAGGGCATTGAAGCTTAAGGATAGAATACAACTAATAGATTTAGCTGTTCTACTGGGTACAGACCTAAATCCAGATGGTGTGCCTGGTATCGGACCACAAAGAGCCCTTAAGCTAATTCAGGAGTTTGGGAGTCTTGAGAAGTTACTTCAGGGACCACTAAAGAATGCGCAATTCCCAATGGATCCACTAAAGATACGTGACTATTTTCTAAATCCACCATATAACCCAAACTATGCCATAGAATTTAGGCAATCGGACGAGAGAGGAATAATTGAGTTCTTAGTGCATGAACATGACTTCAATGAGGAGAGGGTTAGGAATGCGATAGAGAGGCTTAGGAAGGCTATGGGTAAAAGGAGGGAATCAACCCTGGATTCATTCTTTGGTTAGGATCATTGACCGGGTTAAACTTAAAATAATTGAGGTCCTTAACCATGCTGGGTTACTTGCATGAAGTTAATATTATCAATAATTGGCTGGGCAATCAGTTGGGTATCAGGTATAATTTCATCTGCAATTCAGTTACTTTATTCAATAATCCAATACATACTGACAAGGCCTGAGGTTAATATACCATTCCTATGGCCAATAATTAATTTCCTAAACCACGTACCCATAATAAACATCATAGTACACCTAATACTCTGGAGACCAATATTCGACCTACTCTTCGCACCTGGATTAGTCTCGGTTCTGATAGCTATAATTTATATAATATGGTTCGAGAGAAAGTTAACGGCCAAGGTTCAATGGAGGATTGGGCCGCTCGAGGTTTCAAGGCCCATAGGTGGTTTTCTCCAGCCCTTCGCTGACTTATTCAGGTATATGTTCCAGGAATTTGTGGTACCAATGCATGCAGACAAGAATTACTTTATCCATGCGCCAGCAATTGTATTCATGCTATCCACATTACCTGTGTTTTTTATACCAATTGGACCTATTCAATCTAATGGAGTCGTTAATGGAATTTACGGCATATACACAGGCTATGATGTGCTAATAGCCATAGCCCTAATAACACTATTCAATATAGGGATAATACTAATTGGTTGGGCTAGTAATGATAGGTTCACGTACATAGGCACCGTAAGGGAGGCATTACTGTACACTGGTTATGAGGTGGTCCTAATACTATCAGTGGTGGCAATTCTTCTAGTATATGGAACGGCAGATCCATTCAAGATTGTTAATTGGCAAGTAACACACTTGCCAGGCATAATAGCAAACCCACTGGCTTTCCTTGCCTTCCTAATAGCCACACTCATGGCAACATCAAGATTCCCCTTCGAAATACCTGAAGCCGATACCGAGATAGTACTGGGTCCATACACAGAGTATAGTGGTATTGTGTATGGCTTGGTGATGACAATGAGCTATGAAAAACTATATGTACTAAGCCTACTAATGGTCATATTGTTCCTAGATGGTTGGGCGGGACCATACATACCGCCTCTTGGAGCCTTATCATATGCAATATGGTTTGGTATAAAAACATACATTGTAATGATGATAATGGTATTCACGAGATCCGTATACGGCAGGTATAGACCCGATCAAGCCGTAAAGATGAGCTGGACATCACTACTTGGATTAGTAATAGTGGCACTCCTTCTTTCCCTGGTAATTAAGATTTTCTAATTATTTTAAATTTAAATAATATTTAACAATAAATAAAAATATTAAAACTAATTAAGGTATATCTCATTAATTATTAATAAATATTTTCATTAACCGCTTGAATCATTAATAATTAGGCTAACCACTAAATTAATAAGGAGGCTTTCCAGGGTTCAAGACAATGGTCATTTGCCCCGTATGCGGTAAGGAATATGCAAATTCAAGTTCGTTATTGAAGCATGTTAAGTTGAAGAGTAGATATGACCCAATGCACATGGCCTTTTGGCTTGAGTTCCAGAAATACATGAGCACGCCAAAGGAGGATTGGGCAATGTTAACAAAGACAGACCTATTCAGGGAGTTCCTACGTGAGAAGGGACTGCTTTAAAACTATTAATCAGCACTACATCATTAACTTAACTAATAACCTAATTAATAACATAGTATTACTAATTCCGTGGCCAGGAGAAGAGTTAGGGAATTAACTCAGGAAACCCTTGATTATCAATTAAACTGGCCAATTAAGTTAAGAGAATTATCAATAAAACTTCAGGATAGATCATACAAAATAGTCCGAGAAGCAATTAGGCTCTACACCAATGGATTATTAAGCAAAGATGCACTTATGGAGATAGTAAGATTGAGTGGGATTCCTCTAAATAAGTATGTAAGTCCAAAGAAATACCTGATTTATGAGAATAATGAAGAGACTGTAGAGGACAATGAGGATGTTATATTTAATGATTTTGAGGAGGTTAATGATAATATTAAGGAGGTTAAGGAGGAATACATTGGCCAGGGAGTAATTAGGAGGTTGATGGATTATGATCGATGAGTTAATACGTAAGTATGGGAAGTACATGGGAGGAATAAATTATGAGAAAGTGCTTAATGATTTAATGGGTGAGGAGGATATACTTAGGGAGATGGAGAGGAGACTAATAGGCATAGAGACAGGGCCTCAAATAGACCATAGGAAGATGAGGGATTTAGAAAGAAGACGATTAATCCTTAAGTACGTAGAATTGAAGAACCAGGAATTGAGGGCGCTTGAGTTGATTAAGGAATTAAAACTAAGAGGATACACAAAGACCGAAATAACAAAGGCAGTGAAAAAACTAAGAAAAATAAGGAGACAAATGCGTCAAATTAGGCAGGAACTAAAATCAATAAGTGAAAATGTACAGCCATAACAAAAGGCTTAAAAATCGACGTGTTTCTAATGATTACGAGCCCCGGTAGTATAGCCCGGTCAAGTATGCGGGCCTCTCGAGCTTAGGCGAAGAAAGCCCGTGACCCGGGTTCAAATCCCGGCCGGGGCACCAGTTTGCGTTCAATCTTATGACTGTGAGAATAATGTCGCCTTACTCTTTTGCAGTTATTATTTCCTAAACTTTAATTTATTTATGCTTAGTGAGTATAATGATATTTTTATTTTCATTAAAGGGATAAAGCTTTTATTTTCACGTGTAAATAGGGATATAATGGGTTCGTCACAATCCCAGGTTAGGCTTAGGAGGGCCTTAACCATGACTGACTACTTCATGTTATCGTTCACGGGTATGGTTGGTAGTGGTTGGTTATTCGCTGCACTTGGCGCCTCCGGCGCCATGGGTCCAGCATCACTCCTATCTTGGGTAATAGCAGGTATATTCTTTATATTCATGATATTCCCCTTTGCAGAACTCGGTGGTCTCTTTCCATTCAGTGGCTCCCTGGCTAGGTATAATCATTACAGTCATGGAACAATTAGTAATTACCTACTGGCCTGGGCATACACGCTGGGCGCCATTACTACAGTCAGTGTTGAGGCCGTAGCAATCATTGAGTACGCCAGTTACTACGTACCACAATTCTGGAATTCAACACTAGGCGTATTAACACCACTTGGTCTAGTCGTTGCTGCGGCATTAATACTCCTTTTCTTTGCAATTCAATTAATTGGTGTTAATATTTTTGGCTGGTTTAATAGGGTGGTAACGGCCTGGAAAATACTCATACCTGGCCTAACAATAATACTATTAATCGCCCTATACTTCCACCCAAACTATGTAATTGGTAAGTTACCAGGTGGTTTCGCACCATACGGCTACTCAGCTGTTTTTGCTGGCATGATTACCACAGGCATTGTCTGGGCGTATGAAGGTTTTAGGCAGGGCCTTGAGTATGCTGGTGAGGGTAAGAATCCGCAGAGGGATGTGCCGTTAGGATCAATACTCGCGTTAATAGCTGCTATAATACTTTACATATTACTTGAGGTTGCGTTTATTGGAGCCGTCAATTGGCAAGCAGCTGGTGTGAAGATCGGTGATTGGCAGGCACTTGCATCGAGTAGTTGGCAGGCTCATCCGTTCGCCAGTGAGGCTATGGCAACCGGCATACCAATACTAATGGGTCTTGCTGTATTGCTCCTTATTGATGCTGCTGTATCCCCAGCAGGAACATTAGCCGTTTATGTCGGAACTAGCGGTAGGAATGTATACGGTATGTCCAGGGTTGGTTACATACCAGAGTTCTTCTCACGAATACACAGGAAGTTCCAAACACCCTGGGTAGCTCTCACGGTCGCTACAGTAATAGGTATTGCATTCATGGCACCATTTCCAACATGGTACGCGATAATGTCCTATTCAACGGTAATGACCGTTTATGGTTATTTGCAGGTTGGTATAACCAATCACGCCCTTAGGAAGATAGCCCCTGACCTAAGGAGACCGTTTAACCCACCTGCCTGGTACATATTCTACCCACTTAGTTTCATTGTTGCATCACTGCTTATTTACTGGTCTGGTTGGTCCTACGTTAACGCGATAATAGCAGGCGTTGTGCTTGGATTCCCACTATTGCTTCTCGGTCCGTATAGGTCGGAGATCAAACTTACGCGTGCCGCATCAGTGGTGTTCGCGGTGGTTTACTGGACAGTCTCATCACTATTAATTGCTGGTTGGTACCTGAATTGGTTCGCGAGCCTAGGCATGATTGGTTCATTCGTGGCTTACTGGACATTAATAACCCTGGTTCAAGTAATAAGCTTACTATACCTATGGTTCAGATCTAAGCACCCAGATATTAGGGCTGCCTTCTGGGTGCCAATATACAATGTGTTATTGGGAATAGTATCATACATAGGCTCGCTAGGTCCATTATCAACGCCGTTAATACCATATCCATGGGACTACGTAGTAGCCGCAATACTAAGCCTAATAGTATACTTTATAGCCATAAACCTAGCCTACGAAACAAAGGATCTAAGGCAGGTAAGGGAGAAGGGACTGCCAATAGAATAAATAGGCATAAATAGCTCATAAAAACCTAGTATATCCCTTGATTCATTTTTCATAAATTAAATGGTAATGATAATTTGACTATTTTATTTAATTTTTGTAATTAAGTTCAATATACTTTTAAATTAATATAGAATAGACAATATTTAAATTTAAATGTTATATTATTGGGATAATTTATATCTTTTGTCGTTTATTTGGCGCATTATATACCAGAATATTTTTCAGTAGATTTAATTAATATAATTCCTTGCTTTTTTAATTTTTCTATTTCTAATAACCATTATCTATATATTAATACATAGAAAAAATATTCATGATCTTCATGATTTTTGTATATTCTATAACGGAGAAAATACTTTAAAAGATCTTGATAGAGGTAATTCTATGGCGAATCCACCTGAGGCTGGGCCTGAGGTTGGTGAAAAGATAGCTGTTCAAAGTGATAAGCAGTTAAGGAGAGCCTTAAGTCAATGGGATATCGCGTTTTTAGTTATCGGTGCAATGATCGGTAGTGGTTGGTTATTTGGTTCGCTTGGTGCAGCGGCCACGGCAGGGCCTGCAGCCATACTATCCTGGTTAATAGCCGGTTTCTTAATGGTTTTCATAGCCCTTGCCTACACTGAAATCGGTGGTATGTTACCTAAGAGTGGTGGTATTGTTAGGTACCCACAATATACACATGGTGGCTTTGCCTCATTCATAATGGGTTGGGCCTACTTCTTAAGCGCAACAACTGTTGCGCCATCTGAGGCTATAGCTGCTGTGACCTACATGTCAAGCTATTTACCGCAGCTAATGTCTAATGGCTTATTAACCCCACTAGGCACCCTGGTGGCTGCCGTTTTAGTAGTGTTCTTCTTCCTGCTTAATTGGTATGGTGTTCATGTTATGGGTAAGACGAATACGGCTGTTGGTTGGTGGAAGCTAATAATACCATCACTGACCTTCATTCTATTGATGGCATTGGCAATGCATACGGTTAATTATACGGGCTTAGCTGGTGGGTTCATACCATATGGCTGGTCTGCTGTTTTTCTGGCAATACCAACCACGGGAATAGCCTATGCCTACCTAGGTTTTAGGCAAGGCATTGACTATAGTGGTGAGGCTAGGAAGGCAACTGATGTTGTTTGGGGTACGATACTTGGTTATGTAATTGTAATGCTCATATACGTAATGCTCCAGTTATCGTTCGTTGGTGCAGTCAATTGGAGTGCGGCTAAGGTTAGTCCAGGTAATTGGCAAGCCCTATCCTCCTCAGTACTCAGTAGTGGTCCATTCTATGAGATAATGGCCACGAGTGGTATAGCAATACTCGCGGGTTTTGCAGTGATACTTCTCATTGATGCCATAATTTCGCCATCAGGCACTGGCTGGATTTACATAGGTACGACGGCGAGGACAATTTACGGCATGGCCGCTGATGGTCACCTACCACAAGCATTCCTGAAACTTAATAGGTATAAGGTTCCACTATGGCCTATGATAACGGCCTTAGTACTTGGATTATTATTCCTGTTACCGTTCCCGAGCTGGTTTGCAATATCATCTTTCATAACAACGACAACAGTATTCACATACATAATAAGCGGTCCATCATTAATGACCCTTAGAAGGACAGCACCAAATGCCAATAGGCCAATTAAGTTACCCATAGCCTCGATTATTGGCGCAATAGCCACGATAGCTGCCTTCCTAATTGTTTATTGGTCTACTTTCTACTACTTATGGTTTGCAACAGCCCTTATACTCTCTGGGTTGCCACTATTCTATATGTATACAACAGTTAATAGATATGGAGCGAGTAGAATTGCGGCAATAATTTCAGGGTTGATATACTGGGTAGTGTTGGTTATATCAACTTACTACTTAATATATGTGCCATTTGCTGCACCAACTGGTTGGCCTGCTTCATCACCGATCACAATGCTAAAGTTGGAGCCTACTCATATAATTGATTTCGTAACTTACGTAATAATAATGATTGGTGCTACGGTCGGATTAACGCTGTACGTTATATCAACGTCTAAGGATCGTGAAATCGCAATGAAGCATGTGAGGGCTGGTTGGTGGGTTGTGGCAACTATATTTTCAGCGTTTATATTATCATTCCTAGGTTCGTTCAGTGTCTTCCAGACGCCAATAATACCATTCCCATGGGACACCGTTATAGCGGCGTTAGTGGCGCTTGGCCTGTACCTCTATGGTTCTTATAGTGGGATTCTTACTGAGGATCTTGTTGTGGCTTTGAGGGAGCTTGGAGGCGTTTAATGAGTTTCATGGATGAAGACTTATCAAAAGGAAGTCATATTTTTGACTATAAAACAAATAAATCCAGAACTTTTTTGTCATATTCGTGCTTGGGAAATACCCAGTATTTCCACCCACCGATCAGGAGTTTGAGGATCAACCAAGGCTAGGTAAGTACGATGTTATTGTGATAGGTGGTGGAGGAGGTGGTTATCACGGTGCCTTTGAATTGAGCAAGGGTGGCCTTAAGGTTTTGATGGTTGATGATAAGGGTAATTTAGGCGGTAATTGTCTTTATGAGGGTTGTATACCATCTAAGTCTGTTTATATGACGATTTACCTAATGGAGAAGATAAGGGGCATACTAAATAGTGTTGGTAATAAGGATATAAATGCTGTTAGGGTTCTTTGGGAGAATGCTATTGATCATAAGGATCATGTTCAGTACATTAGGTATCTACAGCATATTAGGGAGATTAAGGAGCATGAGAATGTGGATTTTGTGAAGGGCATTGCGGAAGTCATTGATGCTAATAGGGTTAGGGTTAAGGCTATTGATGGTTCCTGGACTAAGGATGTTGAGGCAAGGCAGCTATTAATAGCTACAGGATCAATACCAATAAAAATACCAGTACCTGGTGCTGATTTAACGATTGGTAGCCAGGAATTATTCGGCTATAAGACAAATTATAGAAAGATTCCTAGTGATGTCTTGATTATTGGTGGTGGTTATATAGGAGTTGAGGTTGCCTCAGTCCTTGGTTCTATGGGGATTAAGGCCACAATAGTTGAGATGCTACCTAGAATACTGGCTGGTTGGGATAATGAGATTGTATCAAGAATTGAGGAAAAGCTTAGATCTAAGGGAGTTGAAATATTCACTAACTCTAAGGTCGTTGGTATTAAGAAGGAAAGTGGTCAGAAGATTGTTGAATTCGAGAGACCGGATGGTAGTAAGGGTTATGTTACTGGTTCTGAGGTTATAATGGCAGTTGGTAGGAAACCGTATGTCGAGGGCTTGGATAGGCTTGGCATTGTTGAGAAGGGGCGTGTTGAGGTTGAGTCATCAATGAGGACTAAGGCGCCAAACATATACGCCGCAGGCGATGTCTTGGGTAAGTACATGCTTTATCACTCTGCTGTTAAGGAATCCGTAGTCGCTGCATGGAACATACTCCACGGCAAGCCCATTTATGAGATTAACTTCAACTCAATACCAATGACAATATTCACAGAACCTGAGGCTGCAATGGTGGGTTTAAATGAAGAGACTGCCAAGGCCAGGGGTATTAATTACGTAACCGTTTCATACCCACTTGAGGATGATGCGTATGCGCAAATAATGGGTGTTAGGGAGGGTTGGGTCAAGTTGATTATTGAGAGGGAGAGCCAGAGAATTATTGGTGGTGTTATTTATGGCGAGGCAGCCTCATTATTAATTAATGAGATTGCTTTAGCTATTGCTGTTAATGCTAGGGTTAAGGATATAGCCCTACTTGCTCATCAGCATCCAACGATCTTTGAGTCCATTGATAGAGCAGCCATTAGGTTTGCCTTATAATTTTACATAAAATTTGTCATCATTAGGTTAAGAGACTCATAATTAAATGCATTCTCTTAGGTATTAGGGATAGGAATTCTATGGCAACGTTTAAATTCTGGTATTTAGTACTTTATGCCGTGAGTGAGAATTACTTTGATAGGATTAGGAGCGTTTATATGAAATTGAATAATATGTTCTTTAAATATGAAAACGAAGTTCTCGGCGCATTAATGGCAACATTATCAAGGGAAAATTACCTACTTGTTGGTCCACCAGGTACTGCAAAGACTACACTGGTGTATGCATTATCTAAGTTGCTAAATGCCAAGTGGTTTTATAGGCAGTTGACGAGATTCACGGATCTCGAGGAGATTCTCGGGCCAATAAACATAGCCAAGCTTCTGGATGGTAAGGTAGAGAGGATATATGCAAATTCAATAGTCGAGAGTGAGTTTGCATTGCTTGATGAGATATTTAATGCATCGAGCGCAATATTAAATACATTATTATCAATACTTAATGAGAGAGTTGTCTATGATGGTGAGAAGGTAGTGCCCGTAAAGACCTGGACCGTCTTTGGAGCAAGCAATAGAATTCCGGATGAGGAGGAATTGCAAGCGCTCTATGATAGATTTCCACTGAGGGTGTTCACGGAGTGGGTTAGTCCTGATGATACTGAGCCGTTAATAGTAAAGGGTTGGGAGTTGAGAATGGATCTTGATAGGATGGAACCATTGGCTACAATGGATGATGTTCAGGCTGTTAATAAGATAATAACAGAGTACGTTTATGATCATATAAAGGATATATCAAAGGTCATAAGTCCCATAATAGCCAATTACGTGGAGCACATACCAATTAGTAATAGGACCAGGGTTAAGGTGCCCATGTACGTGGCCACATACCTAATGCTCCATGGGATAGATATTGGGCGAACTGAGTTAAGTTCATCATTATTGAGGGTAGGTACGATAAAGGTACTGAGGTATTTAGTTAGTAATAAGGATCAGCTAAATGAGTATTATTCCTTTGCAACAGTTCACATGCCCGAGGACCTATTAAGGCTTAGCGAGCTACTTAGTGAGGCTAAGGCATTGATTAATAACGAGGTCTATGATGAGGCTAAGCAGAGAATAAGGGATGCCAAGGAATTACTAAGCCAATTAAGGAGTAGGTGGGATATTGTAATGACTAGGTTATATGCCGATGAAATAAATGATCTAGAGGAATTACTGAAAAGACTTGAGGATGCGGTAACCGAGAGCAAGCAATAATTAGTGCCTACTATATAAACGTAATACATCACGTATAAGGAATACCACCGCGTTCATTAACTCAGACGGTGCATTATATAGCCTCATATCCGTAAGGATATCACTCATTAATTCATTAATGCCCTCAACAATAATATTTAAATCCCCTAACTCCCTTAACTCCTGATTTAGCACCTTCAGGTATATGTACGAAACCACAAAAAACCTAGTCCTAAAGTCATCACCCTCACCTGGCGGGCAGTTAAACACCCTAATAGGTTTCTCCCTGCAAAGTTCATTAATATCAATGCCAAGATCCCTCAAATAATTAATCAATAACTGTGGATTCCTAACCATGGACCAAAAGGATTCACGGACATTAACCACAAAGATCACCCAAGGGGTTTCTCTCTCATCAGCCTTACTGCATCAATCACCGTGAATACACGGCCTCTCCAATTAATCGATTTAGTGAACATAGTCTTAATTATTGCAAGCCAGGAGAAGTATACATTCAATATTGAGGTTAACGCCAACAGTATTGAATATCTCCTAGTTATATTAATGCCATAGAATTGATCAAGCGCCCTAATACTACTTATCCTTACATAATCCTTGATCACGCCAAGAATAAAGGGTAGAAGCCCAAGGGCGAGAAACCACGTATTAATGATGGAGAGAGATATGACAATGGGTAGTGTGATAGCATATAATGTGTAGGAAACTGCATATAACAAGAACCCCCTAAACCCATAAACCCTGACATACCACAATTGCCTAACGGACCAGGTAAAGGCCTCCCTAATGTCTATATCCTCGAGAGATAAGACGAGGGATTCAGGAACAAAGTCTATGGCCAAGCCCTCCCTATGTACGAAGTGCGTAATTACATAATCATCACTCAGATAGTAAGGCAGGTAATCACGAACACCCCACTTATCGAGAATTCTCCTCCAAACCGCTGTAGAGCCACCCCAGGTAAACCTAGCCACTGGGTTCTGCATTGCCGTAATGCCAATCATGTTAAAACTAGCCCTTAATAATGATCCGAGGCTAAGTCTCCTAAGTGGTATGTAAAATCTATACGTTGTGGCGGCGCCCGAGCCATTAATCAATGATGAAACTAGGTCCCTAAGCCAATGCCTATGAACAAGTACGTCACTATCAACGAAGACCACAACATCACTAGCCACGTGATCTAGGGCAAAGGCCAACGCCTCACCCTTACTGCGACCCCTATTAATTAACACTGAGATCTTAACATTAAACTCCTTAACTAAGTCCTTAATAATGCCGTATGCTGGATCATCCTCACTATCGAGTACAAAGATGTAGTTTCTACGACCTGGATAGTCCTGGCTTAAGACACTGGCGATATTGTTCCTAAGATTCTGGTCCAGACCTCTCACGGGCATTATCACGGTGATCCAGGGATAATTACTATCATTGATCAGTCTATTGGTATTCTTCCTATCTCTCCAGAACCTAATTTCGAAGTAGAGGGATAGTAATGATGATAGTGCCGAGGCAGTAGTGATTAATGTGCCAATGATTATTAATATTAATAATGGTATTATCATTAGTGGATGATTACGATAACGATTTTTAAGCTATTACTGCTTAGTCAATACCTTCAGAACGACTGCGAAATCCTCCTCAGAAAGACCCAGCCTCTCGGCCATCCTATAAAACTGAAGTGCAAGGGAAGCCATTGGTATTGGAACACCACGTACCGAGGCCTCCTTATTAACGATATCCAGGTCCTTACGCATATGCTTAAGGGCAAACTGAACCGAATAATCACCACTGAGCATCTTAGGAACCTTCAACTCAGAGGTCGGTGACCTCGCACTCGATAACTTAGTCAATACGTCTAGAATGACGGAGTCACTCAACCCAAAGGCCTTACCTAACTGAACAACCTCGGCCAGTGCAACAACGTAGGAACCGAGCAATGCATTGTTTATGAGCTTAGCGTAGAGTCCGAAGCCGTTTGGTCCAACGTGGATTATGGTCTTAGCAGTGTATTGCAAGACATCCTTAGCTCTGTTAAATGCCTCTTCAGAACCGCCAACAAGCACCACTATTTCCTTCCTCTCAACGGCCACGGAAGTACCAATCACCGGCGCATCAACCATGTCACTACCCCTAGACTTAACAATATTGGCTAGTTCTATTGAAACGCTTGGCGATATCGTGGACATATCTATAACTAGGGAACCAGGCCTTAAGTCATTTAATACACCGTCACTACCCGCGATAACATTTCTAACAGCATCATCATCACTTAGCATGGTGATTACCACATCGGAGACCCTGGCAAGCTCGCTTGGCACCTTAAAGGCCTCAACACCAAACTCCCTACTAAACCTTAGGGCTTTGTCGAAGGACCTGTTATATACCCCAATCAATAACCCCGCATCCCTGAGATTCTTTGCTATTCTCCACCCCATCACACCAAGACCCGCTAGTCCAACCTTAACGTTGACCATACAATGCTCAATATTACCTCCAGTTTAAATACTAATTTCGGATTGTAATTATCCAAAATGCATGGAGTAAGTGATTTATATTTTCTAAGTCATAAGCATGACTTGATGTAGTATAAATGGGTTGTCCTATCGAATACTACCATTAGCACACTGCTATCGTTCATGATCAACACAATCGTCATATTCTCACTACCAGCTATATTCAATGAAAACAGGATAAATCCACTAAGCCCAAGCGCCTTCCAATACCTACTATAGGTTTTGATGGGTTATAACTTGGTCACCCTGGTCAGACATGTTTAGGCTTGAGTTCTTCAGGATTAGAATGTTTACAGCAGGCACATTAGCGACGACGTTCAAGTTCCTGGCCTCATTACACCTACCCTTTTGCATAAACTCAGCCTAACCTTCACAGTGGCGGTAGCTCTGCATTGAGAGGGCAAGTATACATATACGATGAGGAGACACAATACGCAAGTAAGTAGGACTAACGTTCTGACATAAGCAATGAACAAAAAACTTAAATTCTTCATGAAGCCAACACTTAGCTGGGCCCGTAGTCTAGCCTGGTTAGGATGTCCGCCTTACGAGCGGGAGGTCCCGGTCGCGGTTAACCGCGGGGAATGTTCAAGTCCCGGCGGGCCCACCAATTTGTGTTAGTTGTGTCTATTACAATGTACTTAATTCGTTGGATTGTGATAGTAACTTGATGCGTTTATTGTGAAGTCTCAATAATGCTACCAACCTTAACGTTAACTTTACCTAGTGTATTATCCCTAACGTATAGTAGTGTACCTGCATCCTTGGTTCTTACCATAATTTTACTATCAATCTTAATGAATTCCAATGGGTACGGTGGTAATGCCTTCTCCATTATACCTATTACGGCATTACCGTTAATTAATGGTGCCAGTACTACTATCTCTACTTCAAGTTCGTTCAGTTCAACTTTGACTGAGCCATTAGCCTCAATAATACCCCACTCACCACTGATAACTTTATAATATACGTACTTACTGCTTAATTCCATGGGCATATTGCTCAGCCTAAACTCCTCGCTAATCCTTAAACCACCTCTGTTGATATTCATGAAGGCTATTACTGGGTATCCATTAACTGCTGACGCGAGTTTAAGTAGTACGGCTTCATTATATGGATCCCTAAATAAAATGTCCCTAGTGGGTAGTGCAGGTTCATTAACCCTAACAACCTCACCATTACTGAGTGTGATCCATTTAATTAATTCAACGTTTGTCTTTTCAGGCTCACGGTCAGTAATGTAGACCGGGCCTCCACTGAATATCCTCGTTACAGCCATCAACCTGGCTGATGGGTCATAGCTCATCCACATATCGTAGTCTGGGTATGCAAAGTGGTTATAGAGTAGGCTATTGTAGGCGTTCCATAACGTGTGCAACTTAGCATCTGCACGCCACATTGGGATGTAGTCCTGTGAAGCTCTCATGACGTTGCTTAAGGCATAATTACTGTAGTTTCCAGGGGACATATCCATGCAGTTCAGTATGTCAATTCCATTTGAGGCAGCAGCCAATTGAAGGGCTAGTTCAACTGCTCTGGACGCCTCGGCATCATTCGCAAAACCCCAGTAAAGCCTATGAACAATCCACTGGTTATCAACCTTAGCAAAACTAAATCCCTCACTTTTAAGTATCCTGAACCAAGTATCATAAAGCCTAAACGCACTATCAAGGTTAGGCATGGGTACATAACCCGCGCCTGTCTTATAACCCTCCACGCCGAGCGAGTTTAGGAAGTCCTCAGTAACACCCCTCCAGTACATGTTTATTGTGAACCACAACCCAGCATCCTCAATACCCAGAGCCTTCAACTCATTTACAAGGGCCTTAAAACCCCTGGGGAATTTAGAGGGGTCCGGTTTAACGTTGTTGAGGGATCCATTCCTTAATTCCTGCCATCCATCATCAATTATAATCCACCTAATAGGCACTCCCTTATCCATAAGTCCTTTAATGATCCTTATGACACTTTCATGGTTTAAGTCATCAGTTAACAAGGCATTCCAGCTACACCATCCTAATCCATTCATGAACTTTGGCTTAGCCTTACTTTTCCTATGCTTAATGGGAGCCACAATTGAGGCTAGCTTAACAGCATTGTCAATAGCCTCATAAGGATCCTTACTGACGCCTATTACCAAGGGCCAGCCCTTAATACCCTGGCTTGGTCTACCAGTGAATATTATTAACCTAAGCCCAGGCCCTATGAATCCCGTTAATTGACCCGAGGACAATGCTAGATAAGCCTCATATGAATCACCTAGTTTAGCTAATAGAAATACTGTGTATGGTGGTATTTCATTAAGGCCTCCTGGAAACGTCGGATATGCCCAACAACTGACCGGATCGTGCTCCCACTTACCAACATAGTTAACCTTACCTGGGTACTCAGGTCTTTCAGGCGGTGGTTCAGACCTAGGCGCCTTACCCTGGGCGACATAGCTATAGTAATTAAAGGCTCTGTCCATGAATGGACCTGCAAGGTTTAAGAGAGTCAAAGCCAGTAGACCCTGGGGCTGTCCACCAGGATTAAGGCTTATTGAGACCGGGTACTCACTTAAATCAACTCCTTTGGATTTTACGGATAATTCAACTATGCTTCCATAATCATACCTCAATATATTAAGAAAAAGCTCAGAGTTACATAGCTTGAGAGAACCTTCAAAAAACTTAGATGTGCATTTCTCACCATTAATGAAACTTACGGTCAATGATCCTTCGAATGAAGTCCACATGCTTGCTTATGGCAAAGCTTCGAGTTTAAAAATGCCACTTCTTTTAACAGGTATAATTTATGCAGTGACTCTTGTAAAGCACGTACGTCTCTGATGAAACCATATATCGTTAATTCCTTAAGTTATTAATAATGATTTAACTTATTTTAATTACGGCCAGGGATTAATAGAAAACGAATTGGTGGGCCCGCCGGGATTCGAACCCGGGACCTCCCGGTATCTGCGTTATTTTATTATATCATATCAGCCGGGCGCTCCAACCTGGCTGAGCTACGGGCCCTCGAGTTAATCCTTATTCGTGTTTTTATGCTTTTCTTCCCTGACCTTTGTTGTGGAAAACCTTTATTATTTATTGCCTTATTTTGTCATTACGTATGGGTAGTAATGTTGTTAGTGTTGGTAGGCTTGTTGTTAGGTTGTTACTTGAGTGGATTCTTCTTGCCATAATTGGTGTTTTGATTTATGTTCTATACATAAACATTGTTTTTTACATAATACCCATTAGTTGGAAGAGTGTTCTTTTGACCTATGATAGTGTTGTTAGGTCTATAATCATTGTAACAATTGGTGTCGTTCTTGTTTGGGACACAGGGAGGAGGATTAGTGATTATATTAGCAAGTATGATAGTGTTAAGGGTACAGTACTTAAGTTCGTGCTTGATACCATACTAATCGTTGCAATACTGATAGCGTTGGCAGTAACCTTTGAGAGATTTGGGCTCTCCGTAGCGGCTTTCTCAGGCACTGCGGTTGGTATTATTGTTGGTCTCGCGGCGCAGCAGACCCTATCAAATGTCATTGCGGGTATTGTCATCATAATGACTGGTAGGTATAAGCCTGGTGATAGGGTTACTATTGTTAATTGGAGGTATGGTATAATAAGGGTTATGTACCCACATGAGGGATTACCAAATGGTTTCACCGGCATCATTAGGAACATAACCCTAATGTTCACTGAGGTAGTTAGTGATGCTGGTTGGGAGTATACGATTCCTAATTACGTAATGCTTGACGCCTTAATAATACACAGGAATTTAGCGCCATTTAAGCGTATTAGGGCTAGAATTGACATGCCATCGAGCATTGATCCATGGATCTTTGAAGAGAGAATTAAGGAGTCGCTTAAGGATGGTAGGATTAAGAGTATTAAGATTAAGGTTGGTGAGACCTGGCAAAGCACTAACCTGTATCAAGCGATCATTGAGGTTCTGGCTGATGGCAAGGCTGACGGTGAGGAAATAAAGGATTTAGTGCTTAGGGAGGCTGTGAGGATTAGGAATGAATTAAGTAAACAGCAATGATTATTTTAAATTAAAGCTTATAAGAGGTATTCAAACTCCTCAAGCCCTAATTTCTTCAGCGTATCTCTCATAGGCTTGCCATCGACCCAACCCCTCAACTTATAGTACACCTTTATACCCTCATCAAACATCTTAGCTGCTGAGTGTCCCTTGGCAGGCCCATCTGGTATTGGTTCCCTCATTCTAGGCGGTAACTCATCCTTAATCCACTTACCCTCTCTAACCCAATGTAGTCTCTCAACATTGAATATCCTCTCGCCGATAGTGAGCACATCCTGCGGTGTTAGATCCCAGCCGAAGGCTGCATTGTATAAGTCTGCGAAGTCCTTCTCGGTATCTATATTGGGCATTAGGTTCTCGAATTTGCAGAAGACCGTGGAGTCGACAACGGCAAATATATCCTGGTTCCACTTAACTATTCTGGCTTGCTTCTCAATACATTCCTGGGTCTCACAGAATGGATCAACTTTTTCAGGAACTCCGAATATCTCCCATGTTGGTGTGTATGCCTCCAAGTGATCACCACCCCTATTAGCTGTGTAATAGGCTATGGCAAAGCCCTTGAGTGCCCTTGGGTCATAGGCAGGCAATCCCTGACCCCTCGAACCAACAAAGAGCTGTGGCATTCCGTACTTAACAGCAAGTCTATAATCGCCTTCAGCTAAGTCGTCACCGATGCCATCCCTATACGCAATCTTGTATATTAGGTATTCAAGAGCACCTGCATCGCCCCAGTCAACATCTAGGTTCAACTTACCATTTTTGGCTAGTTCCACAGCCATGGATAGTGTATTGCCTAGGCTTATTGTATCGAGACCGAGTTCATTAGCGAGCTTCTGGAACTTCATATTTGCCTCGGGATCCGTCAAGCCAACATTTGGTCCAAGGGCCCAAGTATTTTCGTACTCCTGCTTGACGTATTTCTCAGTAACTGTAAATTTGAATGGTCCCGACTTAACTGTCGGCATTTGTGTGCAGGCTATTGGGCAATTGTAGCAACCGTGGGTCTCCGTTGGGTAATGATCCTTTATGTACTCCTCACTAACTGGTGTTACATCCTTAAGCTTCCCAGTACCACTAAAGTTATAGTGAGGTAGTGCACCTATTGACTGTACAATGTTCATTAACACGTTTGTACCGTACTTATGAAGGACCTTTGTCGTATCATGTGTCGCTATTCTCTTTACAATGTCCGTGTTAACCTTCATGAACTTAGCCCTATCAACAAGTTCCTTATTTAGGTCCCTAGTTCCCCAAACCAATATGCCCTTGAGTAGCTTACTACCCATCACAGCGCCAACGCCGCCCCTGCCCGCGAACCTCTCATAATCACTCATCCTAATACCCGCAAACTTAACCAGGTTCTCACCTGCTGGTCCAACCACTGCAACACCTGCCTTTGTCTCATCAGGTGGAAATCCGTTCTCCTCAAGTATTATCTTAGTAGATGCCCCAGTCCACTTACCCCAAATGTGCTTTGCTGGTCTTAGCTTTGGTTCACCATCCTTAATAACCAGGTATACCGGTTCATCCGACTTACCCTCAATTATTAAGCCATCATAACCAGATTTCCTAAGCCAGTATGAGAAGTTACCACCTGCGTTTGCATGGGTATAAACGCCATTTAATGGTGATCTAGTGGTTACATTTACCCTGCTTGAGGATATTGTGGCTATGCCACTCAACGGCCCTGAGAATATGAATAACTTATTGCTTGGACTTAATGGATCAATACCCCTTGGTATCTCCCTAAGAGCCATGTATGCTGCTAACCCCCTACCACCAAGGAACCTCTTTAGAAGATCCTCCTTTATCACCTCCTCAGTGAAATGCTCCCTTGATAAGTCGACTCTCAGTATTCTGAAAACCGTCATAAAGTAATCAATTAATGAGTAGTATATAAGTGCGTTGTTATCGGTAATTTAATAATATTCAGTTAAATATATTCATATAAATTGCATTCATACATCTAAGTAAAATTGATTATTCCTTAAGGATAAGTATTAAAAATGACAGGGCCATGTATGATGATTAGAGAAGCGATGGTGAAATTCCCGTATTGGGTTATTGAAGGTGCGTTGGCAGGCTCATCAATGCCCCTTGATGAGGATACAGTGGCCATGTGGCATAGGATGAGGATTAGGGCCGTGGTGATACTTGTTGAGGAGTGGGAGTTCGCTATGGAGGGTTGGGATTTTCATGAATATATAAATGCCTTGAGGAAGTTTAACATGGATTACTTACACGTACCAACAAGAGATGGCTATTCACCACCTGAGGATGTTCTTTACAATATCGTTACCTGGATTGATAAGAGTATAATGAGTGGTAAGCCAGTCCTTGTTCATTGTCATGCAGGCATTGGCCGGTCACCAACTGTAATAGCAGCCTACTTGATGTATAGGAGGGGTTTAAGCGCCGATGATGCCATTGAAATTGTTAGTAGGTATAATGATGAATTAACAATAACTAATGAGCAGTACCTAGCCCTTGTAGCCTTTGAGCACTACTTACGAAACATTAAGAATGGTAGTACTAATACTCCCTAGTTCTTATTAGGGATCCTAAAACCACTAGTAATGCGCCAATAACCATTATTATTGAGCCATATATGGCAAGTGCTATGGGATTACTTGGCGCTAGTTCTAGGAGTAGTATTACGGCAATTGTGGTTAATGGGCCGATTGATGCATTTAAGTTCCATCCAAAGGCTACGGCACTCCACCTAACCTCCGTCGGGAATATTGACGTGAAGTAAAGCGTCTGAGGCGCAGCGGTTAGGCCAAATAGGATACCCATTAATAGGCTCGTGTATGTTGATAAGGGGTTCAATGTAAATGCTAAATAAGCAATGAATGGACTCGACACTAATAGAAGTGCTGATGGCGTAATGAAGGATCCCCTGATGCCTAACACCCTTATTAAGAATCCACTGAGTAATTCGCCAATCACTGCCCCTATACCACCATACATACCAAGTACCAAGGCCCAGGTATAGGCCTTATTGGCAGATAATTGGAGCTTTGGTGCAATTAATTTCGGCATTACGTAGGCCCAATAACCTGATCCACCGTAGTAATAAATAGTTAATCCAAGGTTAATCAGTATTAATGCTATAAATGGCACCCAGTAGCGAGATAAAACAACACCTAATGGTACCTTAACAACACCCCTAGACTTAACCTGTTCAATCCATTCAAGTGATTCCGAGCCCCAAAGTCTAATTATTAGGGCTATTAAGGCTGGTACTGCGCCTGTTATGAAGAGTATTCTCCAGCCATAGATACTAAAGGTTTGGGGCATTGCTGACTTTACGCTTAGTGTTACGAATGATGTTAGGAACACAGCCCAGGAAAGCCCTGAGTACATGACACCATTAATGTAAGGCCTAATGTTCCTAGGAGTTAACTCAAGCGCCCAGGTTGCACCACCACCAGCCTCACCACCAAGTCCAATACCCTGGAGAAACCTCATTAGGTACAATAGGATTGGCGCTAATGCTCCAACGGTATCGTATGTTGGTAGTAATCCTATGAAGAGTGTTGCTAACCCAACGAGTGCTGCATCTAATATTGTGGCTAGTCTTCTGCCATGTACATCGCCAATCCAACCAAATATTATTGCGCCAATGGGCCTGACGAAGTATGTTGTGGCGAAGGCACCCCAAGTCTCTATTGCGCCTATTATGGCGATTTTTGATGGGAAGAAGTACATCTCTAGTATTGGTGCTAGTGATGCGAATAGTATGATGTCGTAATACTCAAGGCCCCAAACAAGCATTGTACTGATAGCAGCAAGTAGGCTTTGCTTAAGTGTTAATTGTTTTGGCGTACTGCCAAACACGTGGATACGTTCTTGTACTATTTAATATGCTTTTTCCCTAAATTCATATGGTAGTTTGATTTAAATTAGGCATATTAATAAGTCAATAATGTGGTGATTAATTGAGTATTAAGAGCCTTGTTGATGCGTATGATCAACTGGATTCCTTCGATTTAAGGGTACTTAGGGTTATTGAGATTGGTCATAGGAGGTTTGAATTTGTTCCTCTCGAGGTTATTGTTGATTGGAGTAAGAAGTCTGAGGAGCTGATTGATAGGTCCCTTAAGAAGCTTAATGCCCTTGGCATGGTGATTAGGTACAGGGGTAATTACACTGGTTATAGGTTGACCTTTATGGGTTATGACTCGCTTGCACTACATACCCTGGCTAAGAGGGGGATTCTCGAGAGGGTTAGCCCGACGCCGATAGGTGTCGGTAAGGAGTCCGATGTATATGCTGGTGATGCCGTTGGTGATGGTAAGGTTGTGCTTAAGTTCCATAGGCTTGGTAGGACGAGCTTTAGGCAGATTAGGAGGTTTAGGTCTTGGATTGGTAATAGGAGGCACATAACCTGGCTCTACGAATCGAGACTTTCGGCGCATACTGAGTATAAGGCATTGGTTCTTGCCTATAATGCTGGGCTTAATGTGCCTAGGCCAATAACAGTTAATAGGCATACTGTGGTCATGTCGTATATAAATGGTGTACAATTGTCTGAGGTTGGTGATGTTGAGGATTCCGAGGATTTGTATTGGAGTATTATTGAGAATATTAAGAGGTTATTTGCTGATGTGGGTATTGTGCATGGAGACTTAAGCGAATTCAATATAATGATTGACTTAGATAGTGGTGATCCTTATATCATTGATTGGCCCCAGTGGGTTCCGAGAAATGCACTTGGTGCTTTGGATATGTTACGTAGGGACATAATAAACATAACTAGGTATTTCATGAAGAAGTTCAAACTTGGCATTGATTCTAATGAGGTTTATAATTACGTTGTTGGTAATGTGGAGGTTAAGGAGGAGAGTCTTGAGAAGGCGCTTGAGGAGTTGCTTGGTAATGAGGGATTGAGTGAACTCATGGGTTCCGAGAAGGAGGAGGAATTTGAAGACACCTAGGGATAATGTGAGTAAACAAATTTAAGGCGTGGTAATTACTGAATTTGATAAATAATTACTATGTTTATTGAGGAATTGAGTTCAGGCCCTGTAATTGGGATTGACATTAACGGTAGGAAGTTCTCATATGCAATACTCAATAATGGTGAAATAATTGAAAGGGGCGTTATTGAACCTCAAGACTTAATAAAGATTGTTAAGAAGGTAAGGCCTAAGGCCATAGCCATTGATAATATTGGTGAATTAATGGAATTAAGCCCCTCCGTCATCAAAAAACTTGGTAGGCTTCCATTCAATGTTTACTTAATCCAAGTAACTAAGGTTAGGCCTGATGTTGATGAGACCATGGAATCCCTTGTAAACAAGTACTTTGGGTTAAATATCACGAAACTTGATCCAGATACCACGGCCGAATACCTGGCGAGACTTTGTACAATGGGTGTTGGGTCCATTGTTAAGGTTTATGAACCTGAGACTAAGATAGTCGTTAAGGCTGTGGTATCAACAACACCAGGTGGCATGAGTAGGAATAGGTTTGAGAGAAATATTGCCCATAGGATTAGGTACCTGGCCAAGGAGATTAAGGAGAAACTTGAGGGTAGTGGCCTTGATTATGACATGTTCATAATGCCTGAAAGTGAGGGATTGAGATCCGTAGTATTCATCGTGTATGCTGATAGGGGTGCTGTTAGGTCCGTAGTTAGGCCTCGTAAGAGTATGGACATTAAGATAATAATTGAGTCCGTACCTACTGACTCAATAAAGTTTGTTGAGTTAACGGAACAGGAGAGTGCGGAGAGTATCAGTGCAGTTAAGGATAGGAAGTTGATTGTTGGTATTGATCCAGGCATAGTCACTGGTGTGGCTGTGCTTGATTTGAATGGTAATGTATTGGCATTACATAGTGGTAAGAACCTAAGCAGGAGACATGTGCTCAAGATTGTTTACCAATACGGCATACCCATCCTAATTGCAGTGGACACCGCCAAGCCCTCTGATTACGCTAAGAAACTTGCTGCAATGGTCGGTGCGGTACTTTATAACCCAGACAGGGACTTAAGCATTGCTGAGAAGAGTGAGATTGCCATTAAGATTTCCCGTGAGCAGGGAGTTACAGTTAAGGATCCACACATGAGGGATGCACTTGCGGCCGCCTATAAATCATTCATTCAACTAAAGCCGAAGCTTGATAGAGTTGAGGAGGAGGTTAAGAGGGCGTATGTGAGGGCTATTGATGATGCAAAGGCGCTTGTAATAAAGGGTATGTCAATAAAGCAGGCAATTGATGAGGTTAGCGGAAGGATTGAGGTTCAACCTCAACAGGAAGTTAAGTTGGTTAGTCCTGAGAAATGCGAATGTGAATGTGATAAGTTGCGTGATGAGTACGAGAATGTTATAAAGGTTCTAAATGCCGAGATTGAGAGACTGAATAAATTATATAATGAAACTAGGGAGAGGGTTGAGGAATTAATTAATAATTATGATATTGAGGTTAGGAAGGACCAAGTTGTTAGGTCTTTATATGCTAGAATTGACATGCTTGAGGGTGATATTGAGAAGTATAAGCTTAGAATTAAGGATCTTGAGAATAATATAAGGAACTTAATGAGCAATTTCCTAGAGTATCTTAGAGGTAATAAGTACGTATTAATAAGGTATTCCGAGGGACTTGATCTTAATTCTATTGTTCAAATACATAATTCCATCCTGGTTATGAGTATAGGCGAGTTAATGAATGTGGGTATTGACAAGTTGATAAATATTGGTGTGAATTCCATAGTATTGACTGACATTAATGATAAAAATGTATTAAGGCCCGTATGGAAGAGGGGACTAAGGGTAATACCGCTTGGTATGGTTTATGATGGGTCATTAAGTGATGTTATGTTCATAGACAGGGCTGTGGTAAATAATGCAATAGAAAATCTTGGTAAGGAATTCCTTAGTGCTCTTGATGAGGATCGCTTAAGAAGAATGATTAATGATTATAGACGTTTAAGGAGTGGTGCATTAGAATAGTGATACCTTGCTCTTAACCACTAGCTCCGTTAATGTCGTTATATTATCTAGCTCCTCATTAACTATTCCCTCAGCCTCATTCCTAATTTCACCACTTAATGTAATACCGGGTTCTGGAATAACCTCCACATTAGCCACTAACGGTTCGTTTATCGGCTTACCGATCTGGCTTAGTAGGTAAACATAGACTTCTCTCAATCCCTTAACCTCACCATGGATTCTCTCAGCAATCTTATTAGCAAGTACGTTATAGAGCTTACCAATGTGACTAACTGGGTTCTTACCTGCTGTAGCCTCCATAGTCATTGGTCTCATGGGTGTTATTAAGCCATTAGCTCTATTACCGCGTCCCGTGGCTCCATCATCACCATGCTCCGCCGAGGTACCAGTGACTGTTAAATAGAATATTCCATGTTCAGGTTTATCAGCGGCATTAATCGTTACATCGACCGTTAAATTCGGCGTAATCTTCGCGGCTAGGTCAAGTACCTTATTCTTAATTTCATCCTTAACATTTAAGTAATGATCCTTATCCTTAACGAGTGATGATATTATTGCTGAGGCTATTGTTAACTTTATATCCTTTCCAATCCTGAGGCCCATAACCTTCACGTCCTCGCCAACCTCAGGAAGCTTAGCCTTAAACTCCCTGGAATTAAGTAACCTCTCAGTCTCAAGTACTAGTCTCTCCGTATCCGTTAATGGCGCAAAGCCAACGCCAATTGATGTATCATTAGCCAATGGAATCCTTGTTGCCTTAACGCCAAGCTCATAAACACCTACTAAATCAGTGGAACCCATACCAACTCTATAATCAATGACTACGTGCTTATCCGGATCAAGAAATCTAAGGTTATTCCTTATCCAATCCTTAATTGCTGATATTATTATTGTACCAACGGGGACCTTCTCAACACCAGTGGTCGTCTTAATCTCCGTGGTTACCCTACCAGCCACAAGTATGTATATTGGCTGAATAACATCGCCACCACCAAACCGTGGACTAGCCTGACCACCAACAATAAGCACCTTATCAACATTATGGTGAAGGATTACGCCGTACTTCTCCAGGTAATAACTTGATAAGGCCCTACTCACGGCCTCAGATGATGCATCAGCAATATAGTCTGGATGACCAAGGCCCTTCCTCTCAACCAACTCAACATTTAGCTCAGAAACAGGTTTCCTATCTATTGTATTTATGGTTATTGTCCTAGCCATGCCCATCACCCCATAGTCTCCTCCGACGTTATATACAATACCTGTGTCCCCCTAATAACTAACCTACCATATTTAACAACCACATTCTCACCCTTTTGGTCAAGCTCCTCACCCTCATCAATTATCAAGTTCATACAATCGTCATAATTCACAAGAACGCCTCTCAAGACTTTATTGTTCTTAAGCCTTATTGTTACATGCTTACCAACCAGCTTTTGCAACGTTTTCATTGGTTGTTGGGGTCTCTCCATTAATGACGTGTCGAGAAAGCCTATATTTAAATCTTAGCACCCTCTAAGAGTGTTAAAAGTAACAATGTTAGGGCTATATATAGTATATACTATGTGTTACTCACTTTCAATTCTAGAGTACTCAAGAACCCTATCGATTAACTCAATATGAGCAAGTAAAGTCCTTCTGCAGCAATAACGCGTAACGCCCAAGTCATCAAGGACCTTCTCAGGATTCTCACCCTTAAGAACCCTCTGTCTAAATGGCTCCCAAAGATGACCAAGTGGTCTTCCACAAGTCCAGCACCTAATGGGTACAATCATTAAGGAACGCAGCAATGAGCCCCTTTAAATTATTTTTGTGCTAGATTGAGGAATATATTACGAAGAATCATCTATACGCTTTTTGCCTCTTGCTTCTGGCGTGTTTTAGACCTGGTTTCTTGGGTTCGGTTCTTCTTGGGTCTCCCTTAATCATCGATGGGTCATAAGTCATGTAGAGCTCAAGAAGCTTAGAATCCTGGAAATACTCAGCTAAGCCCCTTGCAATAGCCATCCTAACGGCTGTTGCTTGTCCCATGAAGCCGCCACCCCTAACGTTAACATCAATATCAACCTTACTCATTAATTCCTTACCAGCGAGTAATAATGGTTCCATCATCCTCATCCTAGCCATCTCAATGGGCCAAATCTCAATTGGTACGCCATTAACCCTAACCCTACCAATGCCAGGTTTAATTACGGCCTTGGCAATAGCCGTCTTCTTCTTACCAACAGCAATAACTACCCTAGTCCCTGCAACCTCCTGTGCTGTTGCATTCGGTATCGACCTAGGCAATACTGAAGACTCGCTACCCTGTTCACTCATGCCTTATCACCCTTACCTTGAGCCCTTTTAAGTCTAGCCTCCCAAGCATCCTTAGCCTTCTTCCAAGCTTCATATTGTATAGGCTCTATGTGGCTCCAGAGTTCCTCAAGTGTCACGTACTTAGCGCCAGGTCTAATAGATAGCAATGCACCCTTAATAATGACCTTATCGACGTTCATATACTGCGGAGGAACACCCATGAAAACCTTAATTCTCTTATAGGCCTGCTTACCTCTGAGTTCCTTTCTTGGTAACATGCCTCTAATGATCCTTCTCAATATCCTATCAGGCTTCCTAGGTATCTTTGGACCAGCCTTCTCAGGGTTATAGTGCGTTAGCCACTCACTTATCCTAGTCTTATACCAATTAAGCACCATGTTGAAGTCACCGGTAACGACAGCTCTCTCGGCATTGACAACGATAATCCTCCTACCCTCAAGCGCCCACTTAGCCACCACTGACGCGAGCCTACCAACAACGTGATTAGTAGCATCGATAACGATCTCATCTAGCTGTGGAGGATTCCTATCAATAATTATTACTTTATTGCTCATGGCAATCACCCTAAATAATGATCTTAACATTGCTACCCTTATTATTCCTCCTAACAAGCTCAGGTATTGTAATCGCCTCAGCACCAACCCTCTTAATTACGTTAACTGCGCCTCTGGAAAAGGACCAAGCAGCTATTGTGATCTTCTTATTCAATGTTCCATAACCAAGTACCTTACCAGGTACAATAATCACATCACCATCATTAGCAAGCCTATTAATCTTACTAATATTAACTTCAACTCTATGCCTAGTTGGCTTCTCAAGGAGGTCAGCCACGTAGTCCCAAATTGCGGCCTTATACTCATTAGCTGCACGCCTAAGGAATCTAATCAACATACGAAGCTCCACGTTAGTAGGCCCCGTTGGATTTGGCGACATGCGTGATAACGCCAATACAACCCTTTTTAAATAATTCGCAGCCGTAATTACTAATACTTCACTCCTCAGTAAAGCTCTCCTCTCCACCAAACTCCTCCGGTACTTGGGTCGCTTTCTCAGTCTCCTCAGTCGTTAATTCACCGCTCGATGCCTGGCCTCTTGATAATTCAAGTTCCAGTTCACTAACGAGTTCCTGGAATTTACCCTTGAGTATCCTAAAGCCCTCCCTAACCATATCCTCAACGGGCATGTTTCCGAAGCTCTCAACCCAAAACACGTACTTATTCTCATCCCAATCAACCTTCAACGCTGAACAAACCTGTTCGCAGGTCTTCCACTTATTGAATGTACACTTGAGTACGTCATGAATCATTATCGAGCCATCATCCTTAATCTCAAGGGCGCCATTACATATCTCGGTACATGCCATGCATTTATCATTGGCCTTATCAACAACACTTACCTTAGGATAGTAATAATAGGCTGCTAAACCGGCCTGCCACTTGGCATGGTTCCTAGCCCTACCAAGCTTTGCGTAGGCCTCAAGAACTATCTTCTGGCCAGGTACTAACTTAACGATGGGTACATCCTCATAAACAGGCCTGACCTCCGGATCATCGGACTTTAAATCTCTACCATAAACGACAACTGGTTCCTTAGCTTCCACATTAAGTTCAAACCTAACCTGGCATAGACTTGGATCAACAAGCTCCTGTTCGCATTCCTCAATCTTAGGCAGCTTCTTTAGGTCTGTCTTTATTGGTATCATGGAGAGCCTATGTGCAAGTACCTCGTCGTAGAGGACCGAGGTGTTATCCAATATTATTACCTCATCAATTGCTAAAACAGGCACATCGGAAATGAATACCCTACGTAATGCATTAATTAGCGGTGGAGTAATCCCATCCACTACCGCCTTCATGTATAAGTCTGACTTCTCAATAACCTTTACTAAGACCACGAGATGAAGGATTGCGGTTTTGAGTAAATAAACATTTCTTGCCCTATGCATTTAATGGCTTCCACTAAGCACTGCGTCTAATTGCCATGGCTATGCCAGTGCCAATAAGCACTATCAGTAGGTTCACGGCAAGGGCTATAATGGCTATAAAAACGAGATGCCCAGCTATTGGGTATAATGGGGACATTGCAGAGGGCTTATGAGGCGTTATGAACATGTAAATACCGAGTCCTAGCCCAACAGCCCAACCAGTCATGAGGGAATATTTATCGAGCTTATCCGTAACTAGGCCTAGGAATACGGCAGGTAAAGTCTGTGTGATTATTATGCCACCCAATAATTGAAGCCATATTGCGTAGGTTGCTGGAACGATGAAAACAAAGCCCAGGGCTAGGAACTTGAAGATCACGGATGCCCATTTAGCAGCCCTTGTTTCTCCCGGTGGCGTTATTCTTGGATGTAACGGCTTAATTATGTTCCTAACCAATAGGTTCGCCTGAGCCATTGCCATTATTGCGGCGGGTACGAGACCACCAACGAAAACACCAAGTAGGGCTAAAGCCGCAAGCCACTCAGGCAATGCAGTTACTGCCAGTGTCGGTATTACCAAGCTACCCCTGGCTGATGCTGGGAATAGACTTAGTATTTTCATGGCCTCTGGACTACCGTATACTAATATACCGTACATTGCAAGTAATGCCAGTGCGATACCATATATAGGCAGTAGGGCGGTGCTCATGGCAAGCTTTTTATCGCTCTCGGCACTTAAGGCACCATTGACAGAGTGTGGGTATAGGTATAGGGCAAGGCTACTACCCATCCAAAGTGTTGTGTATGTTATGAAGAATGGGCTCTTCAATGTGGATACTCCAGTTGGTAATGCCTTAAGTGTTGCGGCCTTAAAAGCTGCTGCAAAGCCGCCGGGAATTACGAAGGGGACAGCCACGAGTATTGCTATGACACCTAGGAACACGAGTACGTCCTTAAAAACGGCTGTTAGGGTAGCGCCTCTAAGTCCGCTGGTGTATACGAAGGCTGCTAATATTATGAAGGAAATTGTTAATGCTATATCGCTTACCATCTTAACGTTCTTAACAATGCCAAGGAGCATTATCGTTAGGACTGCCTGCATACCAACTATTTGTAGGGCTATGTATGGGAATTCAGCAACAACTCCAGTGGCGGCAATAAAACCAGCCAGTAACTTGCTCTTGAACCTATCCTGAACAAAGTCAGCGGCCGTAACATAATTTCTTAGCCTACTCCACCTCCAGAGTGCTGGCATTGTAACCGCGGCCAGTGCAAATACCGTAGCTACGTATGGAACGGCATAGAAATAAAGAGCACCACTGGCAAATACGCCGGATGGTACTGCAACGAATGTATAGGCCGTATAGAGGTCAGCACCGACAAGGAACCAGACAAGGAATGTACCTAACCTACGACCGGCCAAAGCCCATTCATGTAGTTGGTTAAGATCACCCCTACGCCATCTAGCGCCATAGAAACCGAGGAATATGAACACTATAAAGAATCCAAGAAATATACCCCAGCCCAGAGGACCAACTAATGGGCTTGCCATACTCATCACCTTTTACCAGGGTAAAGGAGTAATACTCCAATTACAAAGAGTATTGCCGATATTAATAACCATAATGTCTGAAACCAATAGAAGAACGGAACGCCACCAAGCTCAGGCTGTATGGTGTTATATATTGGTAGTAACGTGTAGAGTACCCATGGTATTACAAACAATATACCAGCAACAAACTTACGCCAAGTAGGTATATTTTTACTTGTTTCCGTTGTCATAATGATTACTATATAATAATGATTTTTAAGTAATACCTTTGCAGACAAATTTATTTAGGATTAGGTAATTTTAATAATATTAATGGGCATTAAAATATTGCATATATCCGATATTCATGGTGATATGCATTATATAGACTCAATAGGCAATATCGCAGAGAATGCCGATGCAATAGTCATTAGTGGTGATTTTGAGGATTCGGAGATACTCAATTTATTGAGTAATTACGGCAAGCCCGTATATGTGGTTACGGGGAATATGGACCCAATAAATATTAGGACAAGAATTCAGAGGTACTTAATAGAGGGGCGCGTAATACTCACTGGGTCAATATACCTGGCTGGTTATCCAATAGGCACCGAGACAATTAAAGATCTAGGGTCTAGATTAATACTTGTATCGCATTATCCGCCTTATGGAACTAATGTTGATATGGCATGGAATGGGGCGCATATTGGTAGTAAATCAGTACGGAAATTGATTGAGGAGGTTAAGCCATTAGCCGTATTGTGCGGTCATGTGCATGAATCCCGTGGTGTTGATAGGATAGGTAGTACGGTCATTGTTAATCCAGGCCCATTATTCAACGGTTATTATGCCATTATAAATGTAGATGATAATGGTAATATCAATGCTGAGCTTAGTAAATTATGACCCGCCCAGGCCATTACCTGGGCGGGTTTACGGTGTGGATGCATGCAAGGGGCATTATTTGATTATTTCGCGATTAATTTATTAGTATTGGTTAAGATCTCTATTTTGTTACCGTGAAGTGCAGTAAATCCTCATCTATTGATATCATTCCTTTCTTTCTTAATGACCATAGTATGTCAACTACGTATGGCCTTATCATGGCCTCTAAATCATCGTTTAGGGCAATACCCCTTTTCTTAAGTTCCTCAATTACTGAGTCAACAAAGTTTATTGTTTCGATCCTACCCTTAATGCCACTTAATTTATTCATTGTTATTTCTTCAACAGTCCTTCTCAGGTCTTCAGGTATGCCTATGCTCATTTTATGTTCACCCAGGTAAACTTCATACAAACCTTATTTAAGGGGCATTCGTTGCACTTAAGTCGTGAGCAATAGTCATGACCTATCCTAAATGCACCTCTTTCATAGGTTATTGGATCATTACTCAATCTACCAGTTGCCCTGACTAATCCCTTAACCTCATCAATCTTTATCGTAATCCCATTATTTCTATTGGCAATTATTCTACTTAATATTTTCATAGTATGCTCATTGTTTAGGACTAGGAATGCACCACTCCTTATTGTTACCATGGTACTATACACGTCAGCTATCATTGTGTAGCGCCTATGGCTGCCCCTGGATATAATGCCAAGGGCAACCGGTAAGTTTGTTTCATGGGAGACCCACCTAATGAATGTTCTAATGGCCCTCTTTCTCCTTTCATTAGCCCTAGGTGGGTAAAACATGGGTAGTGCCTTCTCGAAGTCATTAATGTCTCGAAACTTGGGTATCCACCTTAATAGAGTTGTTCCATAGGCCCTCGTTAACTTTCTTAATCCATAAATGAAGCTATGAATGGCATTACTAACCTCCTGAACATCCTCACCCTTAATGCCCTCGTTCTCATAATCACTTAAAATCTTCATGCTGGTATCATTAATTAATGAATAGCTGGGATTTGATATGATGCGACTTATCTCGCTATAATTCCTGAGCATTATTTTATATATTAATTCGTTCCTCAGATTTCGGAATCCCATGAACAATACTGTGGCGAGTAATAAATACCTAAGGAGTTCCTCCACCCTAGGTATATTTGCGTATAACTGAATGAATGAGTTAATATCAACCCTTCCCTTACTCCTCGTTGTTTCCTGAATGTATACCTCGCGTATTCTTTGATATGTAACAATCAATTCATCAGGTAAGTTCTCAAATATTGTCTCCTTCACTGATGATCCATATTCATTAATTAACCTTATTATATCCTCATACTTACTCCTATTTTGTAAATCAATTTCGAGAGAACTCATTGGCATTAATACGTGAATCCACAGAAATATAAACCTTAGGCATTACATGATTTACTAACGATACTAGGATCATATTAAAAAGGGGGGTAATTATTGAGTGCTCATATGGATTTAGGCCTAAGGAATAAGGTTGCTCTAATAACTGCGTCAAGCCGCGGTATTGGACTTGGAATAGCCAGGGTGCTTGCCCAGGAGGGTGCTAGGGTCATTATTAGTGCTAGACGTGAGGATGAGCTTGCTAGGGCTAGGGATGCCATAATTAAGGAGAGTGGTACTGAGGTGTTGGCGGTCAGGGCTGATTTAACCGTTAAGGATGATGTGGATAGGCTTGTTAGGGAGGCTATGAATGCTTTCGGTAATATTGACATCCTGGTTTTTAACGCGGGACCACCCAAGCCAGGTACATTCTCCCAATTGAGTGATGATGATTGGGATTACGCAACCAAGCTATTACTCCTCAGCGCCGTATGGCTTACCAAGCGTGTTATTAATAGCATGGTCAATAGGAATTGGGGGAGGCTAATCTACGTAACGTCACTAACCCTTAGGCAGCCAATACCAAACCTTGTTCTTTCAAACACAGTCAGACTTAGCCTAGCGGGTCTTGTTAAGTCGCTGGCTATTGAGTATGGGTCTCATGGTATAACGACTAATGGCATAATGCAGGGCTACATAATGACAGAGAGAATAGATCAATTGGCTCAGGAGGAGGCAAGGGCAAGGAGCATTAGTGTTGATGATGTTATTAAGTCATGGAGCAAGGAAATACCGGTGGGTAGGTATGGAAAGCCCGAGGAAATAGGCTATTTAGTGGCTTTCCTAGCCAGTGATAAGGCTGCTTATATAAATGGTTCGATGATACTAATTGATGGTGGTTACGTAAGGTGTGTATTTTAATACCAAGGACTTATTAAGTTTAATATGAAAGTCCTAATAAAACACTGGTAATTCCTCCTTCGGCGGCTTCATATATTCCTCCAGGTTTTTGTCTATTAGGAATGCGTACTTATCAGCATGCTCGGCCAATTTATCGGTGGGTATCTCAAAACCAATGATCTTACTCAGGGCTTTTATTAATTTGAGAGCTGCGGTTACATCGGGTCCATACGTACCAATTGTTTGATTGAGTATTGACAATACATCCTTATGACTCGATAACTTACCACTCTCAATCAACCTATTGATTGCGGTTAATACCTTTGATTCAGCGAGTAATAAGACACCGTTTATGTTCCTGGATAGTACAGAGTCTAGGAACACAGCCTCAATACCCGTTATTGTCGCTTCACGAAGTGGTATCAAGCCTAACTGCCTATATTCGTCTACATGTCCCTCCTCACTTACAAAGTAAATATTATCAGTCTCCTGTTCACTAAGGAGTGATGTTGATGTTAGGCACACAACCCTACCTACGGCATTATCCTCGGCCCAATCCAGGATCTTATCAATAAACTGCCTATAGAGCGTTGGTGGGATTGGCACATGCTGCCTAATTACCACAATTGCGTGCTCTCTATCAAAAAAGAGCCTATAGGGTAGCTTCGCCGCGCCGTCAATTACTGTGACAATGGGTACGTGGCCCCTCGGCTTTATTGAACCAATCTCCTCCATCTTAAGTGTCTCCACGAGATACTCAATGGCCACTATGGAAGCCAGCGATGGCTCAGGACATGCCATTATGAGTGTGTTACGTGGATCTCGTGGAATTGACTTAATCTTGATATCGAATACCGTGGTTGAGGACATACCATGACTTAATCAATGCTTGATTTAAATACTTTATGTAAGTAATGCTGGATCAATGGGCACCCTGTCAATCTTGACCTTACTGCCCCTCCTCCTTAGTATGTCCTCCACGGCGTTGGTCACCGCAGCCGCGGCCACACCTACGGGTACCTCACCAATCCCCTTAACGCCCATTGGCGTCATTGGTGATGGCGATGGAACTATGTGAACCTCTATTTCCGGTATGTCCATGACTGTTGGTAATCCATAATCACCAAGGCTTAATGTTAATAGATTACCATCCTCATCATATCTATACGCCTCATAGAGCGCCAGTGAAATACCTATGGCAGTACCACCTATTATCTGTTCTTTAACGAGCTCCTCATCAATAACATTACCCGGATCTAGGTAAACCACGTGCTTAATTGGCTTAAACCTACCATCCTCATACCTAACGACAGCAATATCACAGGCAAATGGATAGGCAATGAACCTACCAATCTTCGCCTCTGCTGTATATGTGAATGTAACCTCCTCATTACCGAGCTCAAGGATGCTGATTCTCTTGCCATCGCTTGAACGGAAGTAACCCTTTTCATACGTAATGTTACCACCAAGTACATTAGCAGCCTTATTGTATAGTCTAGTTTTCAACTCCTCAACCGCACCAAGCACAGCGCCTGCTGTGAAGACCGCCATACGACTACCACCTGGTCCAAAGGCTTCTGGACTTTCATCACTTGGCAAGTACTCGTAGGTAACCCAATCCATTGGTACATCAAGGAGTTGAGATACGAGTTTAACCGCGGTATGTTCATTACCCTGTCCTTCACCACCAAATCCAAGTCCCACTATTATCTTCCCATTCTTAATACTTAACTTGATACCCTCGGTGCCTTGTGGTGTTGAGGGATCTGTCGATACTGCGATACCAACGCCGGTACTCTCATCCATTAGTGAGAATATGTCGTTACGGGATAGAGCAAGTTCAAGGAGTCCCCTTGGATTTCCTGAGTCGTAGTATGCGTAGGGTGCTTCGTATGGGAATGAATCAATTAAGTTCCTCCTTCTTACCTCTGCCTTATCAATTCCAAGTTCATCTGCTATGGCATCCATAACCCTCTCCAGAGCCCAGGTATGTGGCGGCGTACCAGCGCCTCTGAATGCGCCTGCTGGATTCTTGTTCGTTGCAACAACCGTGGCGTTATATCTTAGGTTCCTAATCTTGTAAGGTCCAGCCAATATACCAAGCGGCTTAAAGGCTTGCCCACTCCCTCTACTGGCTCCAGCATCTTCCCAAATACTTATGTCCAACCCCTTAACCACACCATCCCCATCGAAGTAAGCCTTAATCCTGAACCTCCTCTCAGGACCACTTGAATTAGATGCCATTAAGTGCTCCGTCCTAGTCTCAATCCACTTAATCGGTGTCTTGAACTTATAGGCTGCGTATGCCAGGATTATTAAGTATCTAATGAGGGAGAACTTAGATCCAAAGCTACCTCCGTGCCTAACTGGTATGTGCTTAATCGGTATTCCAAGTGACCTCTCTATCTCAGTAACTATTGCCCTACCGCCTTGTATGTTAGATATTATCGTGACACCACTACCCTCCGGATATGTTATGGCTGCGAAGGTCTCTATGGGGTTTCCCGAACTCCTTGACCAATAGAGACTAAGCTCTATCTCCCTTGGTCCGTTGGGCATTTGCCCGTATTCAATTACCTGTGATTGAACAATATTAGTACCCAATTCCTCAAAGACCAATGAATCATTCTTGAGCGCATCGTCTATATTACGTACAGACTTCAATGGTTCATACTGTATGTCGACGAGTTCGGCGAGGTCCATGGCCCTATACACATCATCAGCAATAACCAGCGCCACCGGCTCTCCCTGATAACGGGCTTTATCTACGGCCAGTGGTAATGTCTCAAGACCTGCACCCTCTCTCTCCGTTAGGCCTATGGTTCTAGCCATGAAATCCCTGCCTGTAAGTACCAGCGCCCCCTCATTGATTGCTTTAGATGCATCTATACTTAATATTCTAGCGTGTGGATATGGACTTCTAACGAACACTCCATACTTGCCTCTGTGTGGATGATCATCCAGGAATCCACCTTTCCCAAGCAAGGCGTTGAGTACGTCAATCCTCGGCATGTTGAATAGGGAAATCGATGACTTTTAAGTGTTTAAGAGGCATTACTTTATGTGATACATACCTTAATGCTTTAAATAATGCCTTCTAATACCTAGGTAATGCCTGTCGTGAAGGTTGGGGATAAGGTGCCAAGGATTGGTAAAAACGTCTTCATAGCTAGTACAGCATACGTGATTGGTGATGTGATTATTGGGGATAACGTGGGTATTTGGCCCCATGCAGTTATCAGGGGTGACGAGGATAGCATAGTTATTGGCGATAACTCGAATGTCCAGGATGGTGCGGTAATACACACAGATGTTGGTTTTCCAGCTAGGATTGGTCGTGGTGTAACGATTGGGCATAGAGCAATAGTCCATGGCGCTACTGTTGAGGATGAGGTCATAATTGGCATGGGCGCAATAGTGCTTAATGGTGCGGTAATCGGTAGTGGGAGTATTGTTGGTGCTGGCGCGGTGGTTACGCAGGGCACTAAGGTACCGCCTAACAGCATTGTGGTTGGTGTGCCTGCTAAGGTTGTTAGGCAAGCCACGGATGCCGATAGGGAGTACATAAGGAATAACTACCAGGCCTACCTCAGGCTTGCGAGGATGTACATGGATAATGGGGTTAACTTATAATTATGCCATGCATATCATTGGTGACTGATGGTATTGATGGCATCACGGGACCCATAAGAGTCGCCTATTTACTTGGTAAATCGCTCATTAGTACAGGCTTCACTGTTAATGTGATTGCGCCCTACGTGAATGAGGAGTTGAGTAGGTATCTTGAATACGTAGGTATTAAAGTAAGGGATTTAGGCGTTAGGTTAGTGTTTTCTGGTCAATCTGGGCATCTTTTGATATGGTTGGTTAATGGCATAAGGGGGTTGATTAATTACGATAATGATTGTGCATTGATTAACTTATCCTTTGAGTTACCCATTCCATCAACAATATTTTATGCACAGGGTTATGTAAGTGACTTACTCAGGGACTTAAGTAAGGGTTTTCCCACACATTATAAATTGGGTTACTACCTTGCGCTACCCCTGATCCGTATTGCTGATTCCACCTATCACAAGGCCCTCTCACTTTCTAAGTATGTAATTGCTAATTCTAAGTACTCCATGGATTCCGTAGTTTCAAGGGGAGTGAGGGTTTGGGGTGTGATAAATCCTCCAGTGGATACGGACCTCTTCAAGCCAGTGCCCAGCCCTACTCAGGACTATGTATTGACCTATGTGGGTAAGGAGACTCAATTCGATGTACTTAGGGCAATGGCAAATGCAGGGATTAAAATGGTGGCCTTTGGTTCCAAGATACCTTGGTTACCGCGGTGGTTCGTTAAGCATCAAAACATTGATTATAGGGGTAGGGTTAGTGATGAGGAGTTGGCTAAGCTATACGCCAATGCCAAGTTCACAGTATTCCCATTCATGCATGAGCCCTTTGGGTATGTTCCCATCGAGTCCATGGCTTGTGGAACACCAGTCCTCACCTATAATAGACAGGGACCTGGAGAAACCGTAATTAATAATGAGACTGGATGGTTGGTAAGTAATCCCAGTGATTTTGTTAATATGGCGGTTAGGCTGTGGATGCATGGTTATAATAATCATATGAGGATTAGGGCTAGGGAGAGGGCAATGGTCTTTAGCATGCCTAGGATAATTAATAAATGGATGAATGTAATTGGCGCAGTTACTCACGGCGATTAAGAGGATAAAATAATAAAAGGTCGATTTAGTAGGGTAAGACAATGGGTAATAAACTTACATTTCACTTCGGTACGGATGGCGTTAGAGGCGTGATTGATGAGGAGTTCACGGAGTTCCTGGTTGCAGTGCTTGCGGAATCAACATTTCGCTATTGGTCACGTAAATATGGATTACATAGAGTCCTTGTTAGTTTCGACGCGAGGAGGAAGTCAAGGGACTTCGCGCATGTTGCGGCCAGCGTGGCCGTGAATCATGGCTTGGACGTCGTGATTGTTAATAAACCTACACCAACCCCAACAGCTGCCTGGTTTGGTTCTCGCTTTGGTTTTGATCTCATTATTCAGATCACGGCTAGCCACAACCCACCAATATATAATGGCTTTAAGGTAATAACAAGCAAAGGATCACCAGTACAGGAAGAAGATACAAACCAAATAGAGAAATTGTATAGTGATGAGTATAGTGATATTACGAGATCCGTTAAAACTCTCGAGTTGAGGCCCATACCCACAATAGACCCAGCCCCTGAGTACATTAATTACGTCTATGAAAGTGTAACTAAGATGTTTAAGCCAAGGAATAGATTCAAGGTCATTATAGACCCCATCTATGCAACCTCAATTGGTTACACAAGTGAGGTCCTGAGAAGGCTCGGTATGGATGTTATGGAAATACACAATAACTATGACTCAAACTTTGGAGGTAGGGATCCAAACCCAGAGCCTCAAAATATTCCTGAGCTTGTTCAGGAGGTCACTGCAGGCAAGTATGATGTTGGTATATCACATGATGGTGATTCTGACAGAATAGCCCTTGTTGACAGGGTTCATGGTTACCTAAGTGCCAACGACATTCTGCCAATAGTCGTTGAGAGACTGGCCTCTGCATCAATGATTAAGAGAGGCATTGTTAGGACTGTATCTACGACGCACATACTCGATAATATAGCCGCCAAGTACGGTTTTAAGGTCGTTGAGGTACCAGTGGGTGTTAAGTACGTGGCCAGGGCAATACTGAGTGGTGAGGCTGACATGGGTGGTGAGGAGAGTGGTGGACTTGTTTACTCATGGCACATACCTGATAAGGACGGTATATACACGGCATCCCTAATAGTAGTCATGGCCTCGGAATACGGTAGCTTAACAAGCCTAGTGAGCAATGTTAGGAGTAAGTATGGCAGGGCATACTTCAAGAGGGTTGACCTTGACATGAGGAATTCAAAGAAGTTCGTAAATGATAACAAGGAAGAATTACTTAAGTTATTGAGTTCATTGGGGCCGAACCCAAGGCCCATAACTATTGATGGTGTTAAGGTCGTGTTTAGCGATGGTTCCTGGATCCTAATCAGGGGTAGTGGCACCGAGCCTAAGTTGAGGATTTATAGCGAGGCCTTAAGCATGGATAGGGTTGAGGAATTGATAAATAATACAACAAATATTGTTAACCAATTATTAAAGCAATGAATCTAATTTACTTCGATGCAACCTTAATAGTCTTCTCCCTAAGTTTTTGAGCAAGCTTCTCGTCAACTCTCGATAATGCTTCACTGAGTAGTTTAGCCGCATTAATTGCATCATCAATACTTAATAACTCCACAGGACTATGAACATACCTGGTGGGTATTGATATCGTAGTTGCCGGTATACCATCCCTCCTAAAGGCAATTCCCAATGCATCAGTCGTACCACCAATCAACACCTCTAATTGGTATGGTATCTTCAGCTCCTCAGCAACCGATATTAGGAAATTCGTTAGTGTTGGGTGAGCAATGAAGACGCTGCCTCTACCGCCATCCATAACCTTAACGGCCGGTCCCTTGCCAATCCTAGTCACGAACTCACGCTCAGTGACGCCAGGCACATCAGCCGCAATCGTGGTATCCAGAGCAATCGCGAAATCTGGATATACCCTATCAGCCGCAATTTGGGCGCCCCTGAGACCAACTTCCTCCTGCACCGTAGCCACGAAGTAGATAGTAGCCTCACTATCCCTCAGCTGTCTAGCGGCCCAAAGCATTACGGCCACGCCAACCCTATCGTCAAACGCCTTACCAGTGACCACATTCTCATTAAGAACCTCAAAGTCCCTATCAAGGATAGCCACCGAACCAACCTTAATACCCAACTTCCTAACCTCCTCATCACTTGATGCCCCAATATCTATGAATAAGTCCTTAAGCTCAGGGGCCTCTCTCTCCTTACCAGGTGGTGTAACGTGAGGTGGCCTACTACCGATTACACCCTTAATCTTCCTACCATCAACGGTCTTAATAACAACCCTCTGACTAACTAAGGTCACCTCATTCCAACCACCAATGGCCCTAAATCTCAGGAAACCATTCTTATCGATATTATCAATCAATAGGCCAATTTCATCAATGTGGGCGGCAACCATGGCCTTTAGGTCCCTTCTCCTGCCGTATCGAACACCAATTACATTACCCCACTTATCAACTATTAAATCATCGACATAAGGCCCCAACTCCTTAATGACCAGATCCCTAACCTCATCCTCAAAGCCTGATGGCCCGAATGCCTCACTCAACCTTTTGAGTAAGTCTATGAATTCCTGTGACCCCATCAATGAACATAGACCTAACATATTTATTTAAAGGATATCCCCTACTATTGCTTGGCTTCATTTGAGTTACGACACATGATCACTATGACATCATGCATGAAGTGCGGGAATCATAGCCGTGAAATATAGGATGAACACTAACGTTATTATTAACGTTGTTATTGAGATTTCACGGAACCTACCAGTGATGAGTTTCGTGAGCGTGTACGTTATAAAGGCAAGTCCAATACCAGTGGCTATACTGTAAGTGAGCGGTATGCTTATCATGGCCACAAAGGCAGGTATTGACTCGGTCAAATCGCTGAAGTTGAGCTTGGGTATTAATGATACAAACATTAAACCTACTAAGATCAGTACAGGTGCCGTTGCGCAGTCGGGCACCATAACCACTATTGGCCCTAGGGGTAGGAATGCCAGGAATAACAGACCGGTCACCAGCGATGTGAGTCCGGTCCTTCCACCGCTCTCAATCCCAGCGGCAGACTCAACGTAGATAACCGTGGTCGTGGTTCCGGCCAACGCACCAACAATTGTGCCCGTGGCGTCCGTGTACAATGCCCTCTCTATATTGATCGGTCTACCGCTCTTATCCACAAGGCCTGCCCTATTTGATAAACCCACAATAGTACCTATGCCATCGAAGAACTCGATCATCCATAACGAAAAAGCGACCGGGAATGCCAAGCTTACTAATCTGAACCACCACATGATGTTATCGGGGAAGTTCGGTATTAATGATGTGGAGAACAAGGGTAATTGTACCAAGGTTGTCGGCGGCTTAACTAGGCCTAGCCCGAGGCTTATCAACGTTATTGTGATGATCGTTATCAAGAACGCACCTGGCACATTCTTTATGTATAGGAATATCGCGAGTATAAGCCCTATAAATGCAAGTATTGAGGATGGAGTCACAAAGGCCTTCGTATTAAAGGTAACAGGCGTACCACTGCCGGGTAGCACAAAGCCTCCGAGTGAAAGCCCTATAAACGTTATGAACAAGCCAATCCCAACGCTGATGCCTATGGCTAGGTTGGACGAGATTGATTTAAGGATTCTTTCCCTAATCCCTGACCATGCCGTGAATAGGAATATTAGGCCATCAATGAATACCGCCGTTATTGCTGTCATGAGGGCTATCTTAGCGGCCTCGGGACCGGCAATACCCATGTTAATTAGCACCGTCGTGAAGGCAGGAATTACTGAGAAAGCTATGAAGGAATTCTCACCCATACCTGGCGCCATCGCAAATGGTAACCTGGCAAAGAATGCCATGAATAACGTGCCAAAGGCAGCCGCAATAGCCGTTCCAGCAGCAATACCTAACTTAATCGTATAGACCAACGCCTGGTACTGAGCACTCAAAGTATTCGTACCCAACGCATGCATTAAGGCGAGCTCAAAGCCACCACCAACTATTGTGGGGTTTACGAATAATATGTATGCCATTGTTAAGAATGTGGTTACACCGGCCAATACCTCCCTCCTAGGGTTAACCATAGTGACGGTCGGCGGCGTTAATCGATTAATTAATGGCATACTAAGTATTGTTATTATCATTTTCTTTTAAACGTTATCTTTAGTATCTAGCACCGTATTCTGGATAATTATTTAAAGAATTGATTAAACAATTATTAAAACAATAGGGTTAGTATGATTGTATTTTGACTACCTAAATTCGCTACCTTACGATTTAAATACTGCGAAATAGGCGCGAGTATACCCTCATAAGCTCAAGACTCGCCCTAACACCCATTTCAATACCCGATATGTTCAACCCCATTAAGAACCTCTCCACCTCATCCTCCTGACCAATACCTATAAGCGGTACCGAGTACGTAAGTACCCTAGACAATACACCGGGGTCTCCATAGGCCTCTATGAAACGCTTGTAATTACTCATTAACCACCTCAGGTTCAAGTCACGTACATACGGATTCCTAGAGCCAACCGTGAAGAATTGGAGATCCTGTCTCTTAACCTCACCAGATACCAGGAAATCAAGGGATTTCTGATACTCACCCCTATCAGTGATACTTAACATTGCGGTCAGAACCTTGGTCCTATCCTCATCTGTTGTTAATGACCTGTAAAGCCCCCTAAGGGTCTCAAACGGCCTTTCACCAACCACGGCATACGCATTAACAACCGCCTGCCTCATGACAGGGGTTAAGCCCTGGTAATCCTTAATCAAACCCACTATAGACCTTGCGTAATCCTCATCGATTAATGCACGGCGAGAAAGCACCAACTCCCTAACATCATCCATACCAGAAACCTTCTCAAGCAAACTACCCTGTACCCTAAGATACTCAGTAAATACCTCCTTGACTGCTGATGGCTTTATTGAGTATAACGTACCCAATTGGGAGATTATGGTCGTCGTCAGTAAGTAATTAACTATATCACTTAATGACCTAACCAAGCCCAAATACTCGCCCAACTTGATCGAGCCCTGAAGCAGGTGGGCATATGCATCATTTATTACACTCCACCTCTCAAAGTGATTAGATGCGTTGCTTAAAGCCCTAGACCAATCACCGTACCTAACCCTGTAATAACCACTACCGTTGACGTTAAGGAACAGGGATGCCGATGAAGCACTGAGCATTAATGAGTCGCGCTCCATGAGTATTGTATTGACAACGCCATTAGACCTATAGGCAATCGGTATTGGCCAGGTATCGGCCGTATTGCCACTAAGCACGAACCTAGACTGCCTAAGCGTTACCTCCTTACCACTATCCTCAATTGTTATGACTGGGTGGCCCGGCTTATCGACCCAGGCCTTCATGATCCTAGTAACGGGCTTGCCGCTTACCTCCTCAATACTGCTCCATAGGTCATCCTCAGTGGCGTTTGAGTAGGAGTACTTCCTAAGGTAGTTACTAAGGCCCCTCCTGAAGTCCTCCTCGCCAACGTAATTCTCAAGCATCCTAAGCAGTGAGGCACCCTTACCATAGCTAATGTCATCAAATATCTCGAAGGCCTCCTCCTCACTACTAATAGGTACATGGACAGGGTGGGTACTTACTAGGGAATCCCTGAGCATAGAGCCTGTGGTCTCATCAGCAAGGAACCTATACCAAACACCCCACTCCGGGAAGAGCTTGTCCATTGCCTTGTAGCTCATGAATGTGGCGAAGGACTCATTGAGCCACAGGTCATCCCACCAACGCATAGTCACCAAATTACCAAACCACTGATGCGCAATCTCATGCGCCACAACCTCAGCCACACGCCTCCTAGTCAACTCAGTACTGCCCTTACCCACGAGCAGTGCGGTCTCCCTAAACGTTATCGCGCCCCAATTCTCCATCGCACCAGCCGCAAACTCAGGAACATGAATCAGATGAAGCTTGGGTAGTGGGTATGGTATGCCGAAGTAATTACTGTAGAATTCAAGCACGCCCTTCGCGACATCAAGCGCGAACCTACCATCCTCAACCCTATCCCTAATTGGCGTGGCGAAGATCACATCAATACTACCGACCCTATCCCTGGACTCAAAGAACCTGCCAATGCCCAGATAAAGCAGGTATGTGGACATCCTAGGGGTCTCCGCAAACTCAAATACCTTCCAGGGACCATCCCAATAAACCCTGACCGGTGGCGTGTTGAATATCACGTCATAATCACCATCAACCGAGACCCTAAACCTAAACCTAGCCTTGGCGGCCGGGTGATCAACACAGGGTATGAAGTACCTGGCACCCGTGGGCTCAAACTGCGTAGTTATTATGTAACCACCCCCATACGGAGCCCTATAAATACCCAACAACCTATCGCTAACCCTACCCTCAAACAAAACCCTAACAACACCACTAACCGGTCCCCGAACCCTCAACACCTTCCCATCATAGGAATAATCAACGGACCTACCACCAACCTCAACAGACCTAATCCTAAGATCAACAGCATTAAGCATTAAGTCGCCCACGGAATTAACATGAACATCCACAACACCCTCATACAACAAATCCCCAAACCTAAACCTCAAATCAAC
>ERZ1669250.16-NODE-16-length-114571-cov-13.639989_pt1 | contig 114571 bp, 114 predicted proteins | sample MGYA00579295_ERZ1669250 | MGnify/ENA primary metagenome ERZ1669250 (study PRJEB41166, sample SAMN08046056) | hot springs metagenome | biome: hot spring; feature: acid hot spring; material: thermophilic sediment; isolation source: thermophilic sediment from acid...
CTCCCATGGGCCGATGCGCCCAATGCCACGACAAACGCGTCTCCTAAATTTGATAGTTCAACCTTTACTTCATGATCGTAGAAAAGATATTTCTTTATAGTGTTTCTAACCGAATTCAGGAAGGTATTTCCAAGATAAGTTGCCTTCCCTCCTAAAAAGATCGTCGATACGCCTGTAAGATGAATCATTGAGACTATTACCGCGCCAACCTCTTCTCCAACTTCTTTTAAAAATTCAATTACTTTTTTATCTCCGTCCTTTTCGGCCTTTTTCAGACTTTCAAAGCTAGATATTCCCAATCCCTTGACTCTATCGAGGATGGCATCCGCGCCGTAAATATCTTCGAGATATTCGAATTGACCTTTCTCCTTTACAAGAACATGTCCCATCTCACCTGCGTAACCGTACTCTCCGTGATGGATTCCTCCATTTAAGATTATGCCGGATCCAATTCCTTCTTCCATATGAATGTATATGAACGAATTCAAATCTTTTCCTTTTCCATAGTATTTTTCGGCGATCGCTGCCACATCGGCGTCATTTTCCACCCATGCGTTAACTTTGTATTTGTTCGAAAAGATCTTTGCAAGCGGAACATTTTCAAACTCCAAAAATTTTGCCGGCTTGAGGATAATTCCATTTTTAGAATCAAGAGTTCCGGGAGCCCCAAAGGCTATGGCATTTATTTTGTATGAATTATCAGCGATTAGTTTATCGGCAACCTCGAAGACAGAATTCATCATAGAATCGTGATCAAAGGCGACGTAACGCTTCGACTTCTTACTTAAGATTTTCCCGCTCGCATCTACAATGCACCCTTCGACCTGCTTTCTGAGAATTCCTATCCCGACAACGTAAAAAGCATCGGGCACAATTTCAAGCAAGGTTTGAGGCTTTCCTATTTTTGTTCGATCATGATCCTTTTCTTTTTCTCTTACAAATCCTAAGTCTATAAAATTTTTTGTGATTTCCCCGACAGTTGTTTTCGTGAGATCCAGTTCATTTGCTATCTCTACTCTTGAAGCATTTTTAACCATAAGCGTTTCGAAAATTCTCAGAGAATTTTTCAATCCGACTGAACTTATGGCATTCATAATGCGCTCCTTTGACAATAATTAGTAAGTAAGTTTTACTTTATTATCTATCTTTCATTTTCAAAATGCAAAGACGAAAAATGGCGATATTCAAATTTTTTATTCGATTTTAAGTATTTATTTCCAATTAAAGGAAGAAAGCTTAAACGATCGGTAATTATCTCTAAATATCATATGAACTTATCTAAATGTAAGTTTATCTCTTTTTACAATTTAATTTTTTCATGCATGTTTTACTGATTTATCAAAATTGATATAATATAGTCAAGAAATTTAATTCTTTAATCTTGACAATTGAAAGGGGGACTTTATGGATTTTTTAGAAGGATTTACAGATGTTTTTGAAAGAATTAAAAAGAATCCTCTGATTCTTGCACCTGTTTTTGGTGTACTTTTGATAACACTGATTTTCAATCTGATCCTTTACGGATTGAGAACGGGCAGTCTTGATATTCTCATTTCCACCATGATGATTTCTTTCGTATTTGGAGTAATAGAATGGGCGTTGGCAATTCTTGCAATTGCAATTACGACTTCGATGATTATGGAAGAAAAAAGGCTTTGGAAAGAAGATTTAAGAATGTTTTTTAACTTCTTTGCGTTCTCGATTTTTATGTCATTTTTCCTTATGGTTGGTTTTGAGATTAACGTTATACTTGGCCTTGTAATGCTCCTTCTTATACTCTATGTGCCTAACTGGTTTGTTGCATCAAACGCGTGCGATCTGTACGGCGGCTTTAAATGGAACCTGTCTTTTATCTTCAGAGGAATAAGAGCCGCATACGCTTTCATAATAATCATTGTCACGTCCCTTTTAACCCTTGTTCCTTACGCGGGTATTTACCTTGCAATTTTCTTCTACGTCGTCTGGACAGCCAATACTTACATACACATAATGGAAAAACAAAAATAAAAACGTTTTTTAGTCTCTTTATGGATGTTGCAGAGATCGAACCTGTGGGCTATTGTGTGCGATTGAAACGCTCTCTGAACCACCCTTTTTATTTTTGATTCGTTGTATAAACTATCACACCGTTCATAAGACTTAGAATTGGCAATTTTAAATAAATAGGAGGAGATTTTTCCATGAAAATTCTAAATTTGCCCCAAAACAGAATACCGGAGGCTATCGATCTTGCAAACAGGGTATTCAGAAAAGATGAAGGAGATATGGGCAAAGATTATCCTGCGCTTTTTTCGTTAGAAAATGCCAAAAATATTTTATGCATCGAAGAAGATGAGAAAATAGTCTCTATTTTCGGCCTTCTGTTTAAAGACGTACAGATCTTTTCAGCAAGAATAAGGACTGTGCTTGTCGGATCAGTCTGCACCGATGAAAAATATCGCGGGCGCGGGTATTCAACCCTTTTGATGAATGAGGCGGGAAATTATTCTATAAAGCAAGGAGCTTCTTTAATGATGATCTCCGGTGATAACTCGATATACAGAAAGTTCGGAGCAGTTGATGCCGGAGTCTATTACGCGCATTTTGTCAATGGAGACAGTGCTGTCAAATATCATGAGGCTACCCTTGATGATCTCGATAATTTGATGATCTTCCACACAAAAGATCCGGTCAGATTTATAAGAGATAAAAAAACTTTCAAAACGATGATAGAAACTTCAAAAGCAGACAATATGCCCGCCAAGATATTCGTATCCGATAAGGCTTACGTCGTCATAACCGAAGGAGTTATCGAAAAAGACAAAGAGAAAAGATATCATTGTGTTGAACATGGAGGATGCCAGATCGATGTCGCAAATCTTATAAGGTCGGTTGCGAAGCAAATGAATCCCATGGTAATTCACACAACATCTTCCGATTGCGTGTTGAATGAGATTTTTGCATCTAACAGTCTCAGAAGAAGGTTTATCGGCACCGTCAAAATTTTGGACTCTAAACTTTTTTTGAATCAATTAAAGCCATACCTTGAAGAATTGCCATACGAAGTTAAAATCATGGACGATTTAAGCGAAATGACAAAATATGTCTTTGGATCGACTGAGTACGAATCTAAATCTTTGCAAATACCTCTTCCGGATTACGGTCTGGATTACGTTTAGGATGTGATTAAGATGAAGATACTTCCAGAGCCTGAAATGATTAAGATCGGCAAAAAACATTATTCATTCGATGGATTCTCGAATTTGCCAGTATTTTTGAAAAAAGAATTTGGAATAAGGGATGGAAAATGGAAGATAGAAAAGATTAAAAAGGCCGGAAATGGCCTGAAGATAACCGACGGTAAGGTCCAGACCTGGGGAGACGATTTCACCTCTTACGCCACTTTGATCCAGATTGTGCGTCAATCCAAAAACATGCTTCCCGAAATCGAGATTGAAGAATCATTCAAATTCAAATTTCGGGGATACCATCTCGACATAGCACGGGGAGGAGTGCCGAATTTAGATACCTTTAAGTCATTGCTTAGATGGTTGTTTTTGGCAAAATACAATTACTTTGCGATATATTTCGAGGATCTTTTTCCATGGAAGATCGATCCAGAGATAGGAAAGCATAGAGGGAGATTAACGGAGGATGAGGTTAAAGAGATCATAGATTATGGCAGATCTTTGGGTATAGAGGTCTTTCCTTCTTTAGAATTAACAGGTCATATGGAACATATACTATCGCTTCCAAAGTATCGTGAATTCAGCGAATGGCATAGGCCTTCAGAAGGATGCCTTGATCTTTCGAACAAAGCGGCATCTGATTTTGCAATAAAATTATTGGAAGAGGTCGTTGAATTTTTCCCCTCAAAATACATCCATATAGGCGGAGATGAAACGTGGGCTTTAGGACGGGGGAAAAGTTTGAACAAAAACTGGGAATTTCAGGGCCACAAATTGTACGAGTCCCATTACGATCGCATGATAAAGGTTGTAAAATCCCACGATAAGATGCCCATGATGTGGGGAGACATGCTGACGGGAATGTACCTGAGCAAAGCCGAGAGCCAAAAATGGCAGGAAGTCTTGAAAAGCAGGATCTGGGATGAAGCGATCATTGCAAACTGGGATTATTCTCCAGACAAAAAATCATTTTTTAAAAGCAAGATAAATTCCTTCGGAGAAAGGAAAACGTCTCAAATCGCATGTCCAGGCCTTTCAGACTGGAATACATTTTATCCGGATTTTAAGACTGCCATCACAAATGTTAAAAACTTCATAGATGCTGCAAGAGACGAAAATCTTCCAGGCTTCATGGTAACTTCATGGGGAGACGACGGTCAGGAATGTCTTTTCTCATTTCTAAATCCTTTGATCTTAGCAACGATGGAAATCGCCGAAGGAAATGGAAGATGGGAAGAGAAATGGATGGCTCTTACGGGTGAGGATGAAAAGATAACGAACGTTAGAAAAATCTTTGGCAATTCTCAGATTTCAACCATTACACTTAAGCGTGTACTCTTTGGAGAACTTTATCCTCTTTATAAAATCAAAGATGAAGATCGGAAGATAAAAGATGAATTCGAAATGGTGCTCGATCAGACAAAAGATATAATCCTTCCTGATGATCTTGAATTCTTAAAGCAAATGATCGAGACCGCCATTGCCGTGATGAATAACAAAGCGCGAACATCAGATTTCATATTCCTTTCAAACATTTACTCGAAGTTATGGCTTAGGGAAAGAAAATCTGAAGGTTTAGAATATCTTCTCCCGAGATTTTGGGGTATGGCAGGTATGATTGATATGAAAAACGATTATCTTAGCGGAAAATGACATTTTACAAGGTGGCCTTTTGATATCTCAACAATCTCAGGCTCCGATCTTTTGCAGATCTCTTTTGCGTAAGGGCACCTCGGGTGAAATCTACATCCTTCGGGTGGATTAACGGCGCTTGGTATCTCGCCTCTTGGAATTGTTCTCGATCTTTTTTTCTTTGGATCTGGATCTGGAATCGCACTCAAAAGCGCGTAGGTGTATGGATGAGATGGAGAGTTGAAGATGTCGTCCTTTGATCCCATTTCGACTATCTGTCCGAGATACATGACCGCAACGAAATCAGAAATATAATCAACCACGGCAAGATTGTGAGTTATGAAAAGGTAGGTAAGCGAGAAGGTGTTCTTAAGTTCGATCAAAAGATCGACTATAGTTGCCTGAACTGAAACATCAAGTGCAGAGGTCGGCTCATCGAGCACTATGAATTCTGGATTAAGTATTAGGGCCCTTGCCATGGCTATTCTTTGCCTTTGTCCACCACTGAATTCGTGGGGATAACGAAACATATGATCTTCATTCAGTCCAACTTTTTTTAAAATTTCTTTTACCCTTTCTAAGATCTGACCTGAGGAAATTTTTTCGTGGATGGAAAGTCCCTCTCCAATTATGTCTTTTACAAGTCTGCGCGGGTGAAGTGAATTATAGGGATCCTGAAAGACGATTTGCATCTTTTTTCTGAACGTCATCATCTCTTTTTGATTTAAATTCATTATATTCCGGCCTTTGTAAATTATTTTCCCCGAAGTTGGCTCTATTAACCTGAGAATTGTCCGGCCAAATGTTGTCTTTCCGCTGCCCGATTCCCCGACTATTGAAAAGATCCTTCTCGGCGGTATTTGTATACTTACATCATCAACAGCGTGAACGTATAGTCCTTTTGAGAAAATGCCTCTTTTGAGAGGAAAGTATTTTTTTAAATTTTGAATTTCGATCAAAATTTCATCCATTTTCATCACCGTAAAGATGGCACGCTACCAGATGTCCTGGATTTATTTCCATCAAAGCAGGCTTTTGTGAACTACATATCTTCATCGCATTTGGACATCTCGGATGGAATCTACAACCGGACGGAGGATTGACAAGATCCGGAACGCTTCCCGGTATGCCGGTAAGTCTATCTCTATTTCCCACCCTTGGAATTGCCTTTAGCAATCCTTTCGTGTACGGATGAAGTGGATTTGCAAAAAGTTCTTCTGTTTTTGCCTGTTCGACAGCGGTTCCCGCGTACATTATCATGATCTTATCGCAAAATTGCGCTGCAACGCCGAGATCGTGTGTTATGAGGATAACCGTGTTATTCATCTTAGAGACAAGATCGTCAAGCAAATTCATTATCTGTGCCTGAATTGTAACGTCAAGCGCAGATGTTGGCTCATCGGCTATCAGTAATTTTGGCTTTGATGAAAGTGCCATTGCTATCATTATTCTCTGCGCCATTCCACCGCTTAATTCATGGGGGTAAAGATTTGCAACTCTATCTGGATCAAGATCGACGGCTCTTAATACTTCGGCAATATCGTTTTTGCAGGCTTTTATAGATGTATTTTTTATTCTTGCTATGCTTTCTCCTATTTGAAATCCAACCTTCATTACAGGGTTAAGTGAAGACAAAGGTTCCTGAAAGATCATGGATATCTCCCTTCCCCGTATTGTATTCAAGGTATTCTCCTGTGTTTTAACGAGGTCTTTTCCGTCAAAGATGATCTCACCTTCGACGATCTCGCCGGGTTGCTCGATAAGCCTCATTATCGCGAGAGAGGTGACTGACTTCCCACACCCGGTCTCTCCTATTATTCCAAATCTCTCATTTTTTAAGACTGTAAAATTGACGTGATCAAGAGCATGGACTGTTCCTCTATAGGTGTGAAATACAACCTTTAAATTTTTTACCGTCAAGAGTGCGCCGTTCATCTTCTTAACCTCGGATCCATTATGTCTCTTAAGCCATCGCCGAGAAGATTAAATCCCAGCACGACTATGGCTATTGCGATGCCGGGAAAGGTCGAGATCCACCATTGATCGAGCAAAAAACTTCTTCCATCGCTGACCATGGCGCCCCACTCGGGAAGAGGCGGTCTGACTCCAAGGCCAAGAAAGCCCAGACTTGCGGCCGTCAAAATGACAGTACCCATTCTTAAGGTAAGTTGAACAAGGACCGGTGAGACACACATCGGAGTGACATGGATAGATATTATCCTTGTTTTACTCGCTCCAAGCGCCTTTATGGCTTCTATGTAAGGCTGGGTTTTTACCTTCATAGCCTCGGCCCTTGCGAGTCGCGCAAAGACCGTCCAGCCGACAAGTGAAATGGCTATTATCGTGTTAATAAGGCTCGGTCCCAACATTGCGGCGAAGGCCATAGCGAGTATCAAACTTGGAAAGGCAAGAAACATATCAGTTGCTCTCATGAGTATCTCATCTATTGCGCCCCCAAAATATCCCGCTATTACCCCGAGGATCAATCCTATTCCTCCACTTATGATAGATACAATTATTATTATTTCCACCTCTATCATGGCGCCACTTATGACACGGCTAAAGATATCCCTTCCAAATTGGTCCGTTCCAAAAAAATGCCTTAAACTTGGAGGTTGAAGCCTCTCTGACATATTTTGTGAAAGCGGATCGTAAGGAATTAAGAATGGACCGATAATTGCCACTAACACGAAAACGATCACTATAACGGTGCCAATGATCGCCAATTTCGTCCTTTTCCATAGAAAAAACGTGTGCTTCCAGTCCTCCAAAATGGGTTTTCTCTTTTCTATAAAATCAGAAATCTTTTCTGTCAGGGTCATTCGATCACCTCACACTCTCATTCTCGGATCGAGTACGGCGTATATAAGATCAACTGAAAGGTTAACGAGTGAATACACAAGCGCTATGAAAAGAGTTCCACCCATTATTGCGGGGTAATCGAGAACCAAAAGTGCATTTACTATGTACCTTCCAAGACCAGGAAGGCCAAAGACAGTCTCGGTCAAGACGGCTCCTTCGAGTAATCCTCCGAAGGTCAGACCTATAATCGTTATAACAGGAATTAGCGCATTTTTAAGGGCATGTCTGTAGATAACAATCCTTTTTGGCATGCCTTTAGCTCTTGCCGTTCTTATGTAGTCCTGGTTCAACACATCTAACATACTCGCACGAGTTATTCTCGCTATTGAAGCGGTTGCGGCGTATCCAAGTACGGCGGCTGGAAGTATTAAATGTCTCAGGCCATCCCAGAAGGCTTCCCAGTTTCCTTCCAAAAGTGAATCGACAAGTATCATTCCTGTGATCTTTTCGGGCGGGATGATAAAAAGGCTTAACTGTCCCGTCCCCGGAAGCCACCCGAGAATATAGTAAAAGATGAGTAGAAGGATGAGGCCTGTCCAGAACACGGGCATGGACACCCCGAGGATTGAAAAGATCCTCGAAAAATGATCGATCCATCTGTTTCTGTAAATAGCAGAGAAAATCCCGAGAAATATACCGAAAAAGATAGATATTATTATGGATGCTATCGAAAGTTGAAGAGTTACCGGAAAGTATTCCTCTATATCCCGAATGACCGGACGACCAGATTGTATAGAATTTCCAAGATTACCATGAACAACTCCCCACACATAATTGACGAACTGATCGAAGAGGGGTTTATTAAGGCCTAATTGTTCCTTCATTCTTTCGACAACATCCGGAGGGGCATTCCCTCCAAGGAGTGCCCCTACCGGATCGGCAGGTATCACATGAACAATGGCAAAAACGATGGCAAGTACTCCAAACATCACAAGAAGCATTAAAAGACTTCTTTTTAATATGTAGGAGCCGAGTTTCATTCCCTATCCCCTATTTGTACATTTTTGTCAAGTCAAAAGCGAGCGAATACCCTTTTGCAGTTTGATCGAAACCTTTCAATTCCGCTCTTGTGCCCCAGTAACTTAAAGGCTGATATAGTATTGCGAATGGCCCGTTATCGAACCAATAATTCGTTAATTCTTTGTATATTTCAACCCTCTTCGTTTGATTCAATTCAAATCCGGCAGCCTCTGCAAGGTCAGCCGCATGATCGTCATACCACATCATCCTCCACGCAAGTTGTTTTACCCTGTAATCCGCAAAGGGCTTGGCAAGCGCGTCCGGATCCGGGAAATCTATTCCCCATCCGGCGATAATCATCTGAATTCCCTGTTCTCTCATCTTCGTGTACATCTGGGACGCCTGCATTATAGTTATATTTGCCTTTATACCTATTTTTGCGAGATCGGCCTGGATCGCTATCGCTTCGTTCCTTCTGCGTTCCGTTGTGTTAGTGACAAGTTCAACTTCAAAACCATTTGCATAACCTGCCTGAGCAAGCAATTCCTTAGCCTTCGATATGTTCTGATCAAATGGCATATCTGAAACGTACCCAAGATATCCGTAAGGAATGAAGCCCTGAACTTTTATCGCGTATCCACCGGCTATATTTTTGATGATAGAATCGTAATCTATCGCGTACTTAACGGCCTGTCTTACGCGTACATCTTTAAATGGTCCCCAGCCTGCATTCACCGCTAAATACTCATTTGATTGGGCCGGAACACTCACCACGTTGAAATTTGGATCTCCCTTCAAGGAATTGACCTGTTCGGGCGTCAAGTTCCAGGCTATGTCTATATCTCCCCTTTTGAGGGCAAGTTGCTGATCTGTGGATTCCGGCATATCCCTTATTATTATCGTCTTTATTCTCGGAGCGCCTCTCCAGTACTTATCGTTTGCAACAAGAACTATCATGTTGTTTCTCTGCCAGGATTTGAGAATGTATGGACCTGCGCCGGCGCTGTGATCGGCAAGATAGGCCGATCCCATATCGCCTGATACATCATGAGACTGAGCAACTTTAGGATCGACTATACCTCCCCAACTTTCGGCAAAGATGGACATGACTATATTCGGAGCGTAAGATTTGTCCATTGTTATTTGCACCGTGTAATCGTCGATCTTTTTTACAGTCTCATTCATATTATTGGCATTCAATCCGAGCGATTCAAAAAGCCAAACCGGAGATTTCTTCAATTGCAGAACGCGCTTTACCGAATAGACAACCGCATCGGCATTTACAGGATCACCATTTGCAAAACTCACACCCTTTCGAATGTGAAATGTCCATGTTTTGCCATCCTGAGAGATATCATAACTCTCAGCAAGTTCCGGAACTGCCTGAATCGTGCCGTTAATCTCTTGCAATTTGAAAAGGCCGCTGTAGATGTTCATAACCATTATCGCAGGTTCCACCTCGTAGCAAACGGCAGGATCAAAGGAGATAAAAATCCCTGTGTTCATCCCTATTACGACCGTATCTTTCGGTATGGATGCAGAAAAAGCCATCGCCGCAAAAGAAAAAACAAGCGCCAAAAGCAAAAACCTACGCATACAACACCCCTCCCCTTGGTTGAAGATATGCTTTGATATTTTGAGAGAAGTATATCACAAAATTTATAAATGTCAAAACAAATAAAAGATCATTGCAAATTCATGTTATTGCAATGATCTAATTTGCTTAATTTAATTTGCGGGTATCAGGAAATGACTTTTTCTATTATTTCCTTCACAACTCTTATATCCTCTTCGTGTTCCGGATCGTCTCCAGGCGTTTCGAGTACCATGGGAATGGTTCTGAAAAATTCTTCTGAAAAGAATGTCTCAAACCCTTTTTTTCCTATAAAGCCCTTCCCGATCCTCTCATGTCTGTCCTTATGAACACCGAGAGGATACATCGAATCATTTAAATGACACATGACGAGACGGTCCCGACCTATCGTCGAGTCGATCTCGTTCATGAGTTTTTTCATTCCGTCCTTTGAAGTAATATCGTAACCTGCGTCGAAGCCGTGGCATGTATCGTACGTGAAATAGAGATCGCAACCACTTAAATCCGCAATCTTTTTCAACTGGTAAAAGTTATGCCCTATATTTCCACCTTTTGGAGAAACGAGTTCAAGCAACAATTCAACGTTTTCGGGACGATTCTTCATTATTGTGGATATAGAATTTGCAATTCTCTGAATCGATTTTTCTTCGTCCTCTCCAAGGCCGCTGCCGGGGTGGACATTCACGTATTTGATATTGAGCAAGCTTGCAAGTTCAAGTTCTTTTTTCATGAGTTCTATAGATTTGTTAAGAACTTCTTCATTTGGACTCGCAAGGTTTATGAGATAACTTGCATGGATCATAACCTTATCATTTTCTATGCCGTATTTTTTCATTTCTTGTTTGAAAAGTTCACGCTCGTCATCATTTGAATTTACATTTACCTTCCACATCCTCGGACTATGGGAAAATATCTGAAAGGTATTTCCTCCTATTTTTATCGTTCTCTGTGGAATAGTCGAAAGCGGTGAGGTCATGTGAGCGCCTATGTACATCTAAATCACGTCTTTCATCTGAAATTCTATTACGAGGTCTTTGCCTTCAAAATGGTTTGTCATCTCTTTGCCGTTAAGTGTTACTTTTGTTATCATTCTCGGAGCGTTTAAAAATCTTATCCAGACCTTATCGTATCTTCCTGAATATCCGTGATGAAGTGCCTTCAAGCCTATCGTATACCCACCAGGGATACTGCCTATTGCGAATTCGTAAAGATTGTAATTTCCTTCTTTGTATCCGAGTGTTTCACCATCATCTTCGTAAAGGTATCCTATGGCCGAATTTCCGTAAATGTCAACGTAAAGATTCATCTTTTCCTTCTCGAAGATATAATTTATCGGATCAGTCCTGAAGATCACCGATCCATCTTTTACAAATACCGGAATCTCGTCCAGAGGGGCATCTATTTTGTAAACGTGATCGCCCTCGTAGAGATTTCCGTTTCTCATGTCTATCCATTTATCCTTTGGAATGTAAACCGTTCTCCATGTTGTATTGGGTCTCGTTATCGGGGCAACGAGTATAGAATCTCCAAAGATGAATTCATCATTTATCGAGTAAAGATCTGTATTGGCTTGGTCTAACATGAATAAAGGCTTCATTACCGGAATTCCTTCCTTGTGCGCGAAATAAAAGGCCGTGTAAATGTAAGGGAAGAGTTCGTACCTTAACCTTATGTATTTCTTTGCTATCTCTTCTATCTTTTCTCCAAATGACCACGGTTCTTGCCTTGCCGTTCCAATCGCAGAATGATTTCTAAAGAAAGGGAAGAATGCTCCCATCTCCATCCATCTTGCAAGTAATTCTCCATTTGCATCCCCTCCAAATCCTCCAACATCCGCACCGGTGAATGCGACACCGCTAAGTCCAAGACCCATAGAGATAGGCATCTCGATCTCTAAATGTTCCCACCAACTTGAATTGTCTCCGGTCCAGACGGCTGCATACTTTTGAATGCCTGCAAACCCCGCTCTCGTCAGTATAAAAGGCCTTTTACCGGGTCTGTAAAGTTCAAAGGCCCTTTTCGTTGCCATCGCTTCAAGATAAGCATAGACATTTCTCACCTTGTAATGTGGCCAGACTTTGCCATTATCGTCTTTATGTAATATTTCATCGCCGGCATCTTCCTGAAGGAAAAGGGTTTTGGCTTCACCGAGGATCTGGAAATCAATTTCTCTCTTGAAGAGTTCGGAGACCTTCCTGGTCTTCGAGTCTGTCCAAACTATGGCGGGCTCATTCATGTCATTCCATATTCCATCAATGCCTTTTTCAAATAGTGCTTTATGAGATCTTGCCCACCATTCTCTTACGTCTGATCTCAAAAAATCTGGAAAGTTGCATCTTCCTGGCCAGACGTAGCCGACAAAATCATTCCCTTCCTTGTCTTTTACAAACCCATCCATTGATTTTGCGGATCTATAAATATCGTAGTTCTCGTCTATTTTGATTCCCGGATCCACGATCGTGACAAGTTTAAATCCCATATCATGAAGATAATTTGAAAATCCATTTTCAAAATCTTTCTTCCACGTGAAGACCCTGTATCCATCCATGTAATCTATGTCGAGGTAGATGACATCGCATGGTATCTCTTTTTGTCTCATCTTCTTTGCGATCTCGATTGCATCATCCTTCGAATAACTCCATCTTGATTGCTGGTAGCCAATGGCCCATGCCGGCGGCATTTCCATTCTTCCGACCATGCCAGTGAAATTGCCTATCACTTTTTTCACATCCGGCCCGTATATGAAATAAATTGTTATTCCTTCATCTTTTGCCGAGATCGTGAATCCGTCCTCACGAAGGTTGAAAAAGGAGTAAGAGGTCGTATCAACAAAAATTCCGATCGCGGATTTTCCAAAAATCGCTATGAAAAAAGGTATTGAGATGTACATTGGATCAACATCGGGCGTGTGAAGAGGAAAATCAGAGTTTATCATCTTAAAATTTCTTCCCTTTTTATCGAGATATCCCATCTTTTCCCCAAATCCGAAGAAGTGAGCATCTTTACAGGAAAAATCAACTGAAAAGATTCCGTTAAAATCTTCCGATTTCTGTGTTATCAAAATCTCTTTATCCTTCACAACCAATCGATCATCTTCCTGTGTACAGGAAAAATCTTTGGAATCGCCTGCGTGGTAATTTTGGACAACCTCAAGTGGATTTTGAGGCTTTCCATAAGTAACTTTGAATATAGAACCATCCAATTTTTCAATTTTCATACTTATCCCTCCCTAAAATAATTCTGCTACCGGCTGGGGATTTTTCTGCATTTTGAGGATCTTCGACACGCCATTTTGTGAAACAAGAAAATAAGTGGCAGAAGCATCATTACTTGTCACAAAACATGAATTGTCAACTGATATAGTGTAAATAGTTTTAACCGTCGGCGTTCCGGAGTAGAAAAACATGTAGTTCGAAAGACCAGGCCTTAATTCGGCCTGCAGTATGTACTGATCTTTTTTAGACACATTTATCCATACACCTCTATTGCCGGTCACGTAAATTGTAAAGTATTGCGCTTGAGGTTGCTGTGATGCAAAGGTTAAAATTCTCTGGAGATCTACACTCGTATTAGAAAGAAAATTGTAAGCGCTTATATATTTGTCTATGATCCCACCGGGATAGATATCCTGCTTGAGAATAGAGATATTAGAATTAATATCATTTATCTGGCCATTTATTGATTTTATTTCGCTATCCATATTAGAAATAGACACCGAGTTTGATCTTATAAAGGCAAAATCAAGTATACTCATGAAGGCCGCGAAGATCGCCGCGACTATTACCAGTACGACGATTAACTTGTAAATAAAAGGGGTTTCTTCGTTCAACAGATCACATCCTTTCAATATCCGCGACTATTTTTCTTATCATCTTATGGGTTTCGATAACAGGTTTGATTTTACGCTTTATCTTCTGAATTGTGTTGTCAACATACTTAGTGTTCTTTCCGATCCGATCGGCTATCTCTTTGTAAGATTCATCCTGCATGTACATCTTGAACAGTTCGAATTCATCCTCATTGAGCACCGACGAAATTGCGGACATAAGATCTTCGTAAAGATATTCATCGATCAAAGCAGGTTCATATCCTATATCTGGACTTTTGTCTTCCGACTCTTCTTCGAGAAGCAAATCAACTTTTAGAGAATCCGTGAGTATCTTGTGTTTTCTTCTGTTCAGATATGTCAGAAAGGATTTCATTTCCGAATCAACAGATTTCCATGCAAAGGTCGAAAAGGTGCTTTTGTCCTCTTTGTAATAGTAGATCGCCTTTATAAGTCCAACCAGTCCATTTTGAATCAGGTCATCCTGATCTGACCACTGACCGTAGTACTGACCTGCGATCTTGACGACCATAGGATAAAACTGTTCAACTATAAAATCTGCAGCCTCTTTTACACCACTCTGCGCAAGTTTCACAAGTTCTCTTGTCGTTCTCGTTCTAAGACGGTACTTCAACCTCATCATTTCGAAAGTATATTTTGATCGGTGTAGTAAACTGTATCGATCAAATTCGAATTTGCGCCGTAATAAATCGAAATGCTGTTAATCCCGCCGAGAGATGCCGGTACCGGGAAACTTACCATTAAAGATTTGTACTTTGTCACGGAGATCATCTGCTGGATGTATTTTATCTCGCTTTCGGATATAAATGTTCCTCCTGTGATGTAGATCATGAGTTTTGCCTTTTCTGAAAGGTTTTGGGGATCTCCGACCACAAAAAGGGCAACATTTCTAAGCATTAGAGCGCCGAAGTACTTTTCAAGTTCATCCAAAGAGTTTTCTTTCACGATTACCACATTTCTTACATTCTTGTTTACGGAAAGAATTTGAGAAATGTCCGGAAAGAGATACAGTTTGTAATTTTGATAAACGTAATTGACTGAGAATGGTATCATCGAACCATTTACCTTTACGATAAGATCAGGAAGATATTCTATCGATCTGTTTGCAAGATTTACTATTCTAAAGTAGGTTTCTATATTCCCGTTTTGAAATCCTATCCTATCTATCACAGGGAAAATTGGATTTCCCTGAAGGGAGATTTTGTAGATTCTCACGGTGTTTGAAACCGGATCTACTGTCAAAAGAGTTTGACCGCTTAAATCGGCGTAAAAGACGGATTTTGAATCCTCAAGGTTAAAATTTATCCCTCCGCTTACCATCTGATTTGAATTAAAAAAAACGATATTATCTCCTAAAATCGAAAAATCGTAGGGTAATGGACCGGACGGAAATGGGATAGGACTTAGTTCTTTTGAGGAGACGAGATCGAATCTTCTTATCTCTCTATCAGTCAGATCCATCAAATAAAATATTCCAGATCTTGCAAGGCCGTATGAAAAAATGTGAACTTTTTTTGAAAAGAGATCAAACTGTCTGAAAAAAGCGCCGTTATTTTCAAAAACATCAACTGCATCTTTCCCGTATTCTCCAACGTAAAATCTTCCCGCATTATCCTGACAGAAGATGACGGGAAAGGAAAGGTTTGAAAGGAAAACCTCTCTATTGTTAAAATCCGGAGAATAAGAATAGATCGAACCATTCTCAAAAGAGACGTAAAATCTATCGTCAATTGGTGAGTAGATTATGGCCGTTGGGGTTGAATTCACACCGAGAGGATAAGTACTCTGGACTTTGGAAAATTCAATGACATTTCTATTTGCCGCGTCTAAAACGTAAAATCCATTTTCTCTTACCGCGATTGAAACAGGAGAGTAGAATATTTCATTTCCCTTATATATGCCATGAATTGTATCGCTTTTCTTCACCGAAACAATTGGCAAGAAGGCAGTGAAGGATGCGGAAATAAGTGAGTTTATGAATGTGTAGGTTGGAGAAGATTTAAAGACCATGACAGCGTTATTGAGATCGTTTGACGCTGCCGTTAATTTACCGTCCATTAAATCGAGACGAGCCTTGAAATACCATAAATTGGCTGCATTGGCAACATTTATCGTAGATGATAACGACATGTTAATAAGTGAAACCGCCTCATTTATGTTGGAATTATTCCATGCGTTTACCGAGGCGGAAAAGTTATCAATGTAAGATCCAAATGCCATAAATGAAAAAATGAATAAAAAAGGCACAACGAACCATTTCAAACCGATCACTTCTGTCTTAACATATTTATGAGATCCATTTTGTTTTCTCTTCCGTTGATAAGTCTATTTATGTTTTCATGGTGTCTGTAAACGCCAAGTATAAAGAGAAAGAGTAGCGCAAATCCAAAATAGACCTCTCCAAAAAGAAATGAAAGCACAAGGGCAAATCCAACTCCGATCATGGATGCCAAAGAGACGTACTTCGTTGTAAACGTTAATATCAGCCATATTCCGAGAAAGCCCAATGCAACGAAAGGATTTATCGCCAGTATAAAGCCGAGAGTTGAGGCTACGCCCTTGCCGCCCCGAAATTTCATGTATACAGGATAATCATGGCCAATTACCGCCACAATTCCTGAAAGCAAAATGAAAATCACGTCAAAACCCATAAGACGCGCAAGAAGCACCATGACAAAAGATTTTGCGATGTCTAAGAACATGGATGTAAAACCAATAAGAGGCCCCGCCGCCCTTAAGGCATTCGTTCCTCCAACATTACCACTTCCGACCCTTCTGACGTCGACGCCTTTGATATGGGGAAGAATGTAACTGAAAGGAATGCTTCCGACAAGATAGGACAATATTACCCATAATATCTCATTTATCATTTTCTCTTCTCGCTTTTACAATTATTTTTAGAGGTACATTTTCAAACTCACTAACATTCCTTCTCAAAAAATTCTCGTAAGATCTTCTAACGCTTTCCGTAAACAATTCAGGTGAATTAACAAAGACAGAAATAGTTGGCGGAGATGTATCGATCTGCGTTGCGTAGAAGATCTTTAACTTTGATGGAATCGCATGTTCGGATGAGAATTTGAAAGACAATCCCGCTATTTTCGAAGTCGGCAGAGTTGACGTGTACTGATCGTAGACTCTTATTATCTGATCCATTAGCGCCGTTATATTCCACCTGTTCAGCGCGGAAATCGGTACAAAAGGACTGTATGAGACAAAGAAAAGTTCTCTTTCCACCGCTTCGACAAAACCCTTTATCGCCAGATCCCATTTGTTTCCAACTATTATGGAAGCCTTTGAGTATTTCACAACCATTGAAGCGACCTTTTTGTCCTGTTCTGTTATGCCTTCTGAAGCGTCCACAACAATGATCGATACATCCGAGTTCATTATTGCCCTTATCGTTCTTGCCCCGCTGAATGATTCAACGCTTCCCTTTTGAACATGTGCCCTCTTTCTTAATCCCGCTGTGTCTATGAAGGTAATCTGTCTGCCTTTGTAGTTCACAGAGGCATCTATGGTATCTCTTGTGGTACCTGGAATCGATGTAACTATTGAGATGGGTTCATTTATTATCGAATTGAAAAGGGAAGATTTACCGACATTTGGCTTGCCAACTATCGAAACTTTTGGACCGGAACTCTTTATCTCAATTTTTGATTCTGGAATTGACTTTAAAATTTCCTCTTCGAGTAGATCAAAGCCTATATTGTGTTCTGCTGAAATGAAAATTGGCTCTCCCATCGAAATGGAATATATTTCACCAAGGTTTTTCTTGTAGGTATCGCTTTCGCACTTGTTAACAACGAAGAGATATTTCTTTCCGGATTTTCTAACTATATCTGCGATTTCCATATCTTCCTGTGTAAGATTGGATCTTCCATCTATTACAAAGATCACCAACGTTGCCTGCGAGATCCATCTTTTAAAGGAAAGATTCATCTCAACCTCTATTTCGCTTGAAGGATCTAAAAAATAACCCGGCAGATCAACGAGGCGAAACGCTTTCCCTTCGATATCCATATCAAAAATAACCGGATCTCTGGTTAAACCTTCATAATCGGCGACCAGAGATCTCCTAAATCCCACAAGCCTGTTGAATATGCTTGATTTGCCAGCGTTTTTTCTGCCCGCTATCACGACAGCGGGCAGATCAAAATCACTTTTCACCTTTTCGATTCACCATTTCCTCTATAGTCGTTCTCATAGGCCCTTGATTGAAGTTAGCCTCTTCTTTGTGATCTTCTTTCTTGGAATTATCGGGCAAATCTTTTATGGTTACAACCATATCTCTCTCATCCAAATCGGGATTGTAAGAGACCTTGTGAACCTTTGCCTTGAAAAGATCTCCTACCTTTATTCCATCATAAAACTGAGATTTTGGCAAAAATCCTTCCACGTTGTAATTCACAACTCTTAAAATGGCTCCCGAATTCTTTAAATTGACCACTTCACAGTCAACAGGAGTACCTATCTTCACGGTTTTTGAAAGTTCTTCCCAAGGATCCTTTTGAAGTCTTTTAACGCTTAATTTCATTCTCCTCTTCTCGGGACTTATATCGAGAATCTTTACCTCAACTTCCTGATTTTTCCTGAAAAGGTCTGACGGATTCTTCACAAAATTCCATGATAATTCTGAAACGTGGGCAAATCCCGATATTTCATCTTCTATACCGAGAATAATTCCCGTATCAAGGACTTTTTCCACCTTTGCCTTTACCGTATCACCGACATGGTATTTTTCTTCTATGTTGTTCCACGGATCTCCTTTTACATCTTTGACGCTGAAAGAAATTCTTCTCTTGTTTTTATCTATTTCCGTAACTTCAACCTTTATCTGATCATTTTCGTGGAAGTAATCCCTTAGATTTCTCTTGGTATTTCCCCAGAAGATATTTTCGGCCCTTACGAGTCCTTTTATTCCGTCATCGATTTTGACGAAGATTCCATAAGGCGCTATACCTGTAACCGTAGCATCCACAACGCTTCCAACCGGGTATTTCTCTTCGATCTTTTCCCATGGATCTTCAGTTAATCTCTTGACGCTGACGGACATTTTTTTGTTTTGAACGTCTTTTGATATCACTATTCCCTCAACTTTTTCACCGATTTTGAACTTTTCTTTCAAATTAACATTTCTGTCCCAGCTTATCTCGCTTCGCGGTATAAGCGCGATCATTGGCCCAACATCTATGAAGACTCCAAAATTAGTTATATCCTTGACAACGCCTTTTATTTTTTCTCCAACGTTGACGGATTGAAGGAACTTTTCCACCTCTTTATTGACAAGTGCATCCATTGATAGCACTATATTATTACCATTATTTCTCTCTTCAAAATTTATCACTTCAAATTCGAATTCTTTTTTAAGAAGTTCATCATTCGAAATGTTGTTAAGGTATGAAGCCTGAGATCCCGGCAAAAAGGCCGAAACAGTTCCCTGAATCTCTACGGTGTATCCTCCTCTTACCTTTTTTATTATACGACCCTTTATAGGTTTCTTTTCTTCCATGCTCTTCTTTATCTCTTCAAGAATCTTCGGTACAAGATACCTTTTTTCGGAAAGATATGTGCGTGCTCCTTCTTCTTCCCCTCTATAATTTATAACGACAGCCTCTATAACATCACCGGATTTGTAATCCTGGGGTTCTTTGACAAGTTCCTTTTTTGTTATAATACCTTCCGTTTTTGCACCGAGGTCAACTATGACGTATTCCGTTCCTGAACTTACAACCGTACATTTCCTGACCTCTCCAACTGTAGGCATTCCGAGATTTTCATTCTCGAGATATTCCTCAAATTCGTTTTTACCGTTTATCGCTTCGCCGTTTTCCATGATTTTACCCCGAAGGGCACACCTCCTTTAAATTTTCAAAACATCCTCAACTTTTCCACTATCTCGTCTATAATCCTTTTGGGAGTTGAGGTTCCACTGCATATTCCGACACTTTTGACAGACTCAAACCACTCTGTTCTTAGATCGTCCGCGTTAAGGATAAGGTAGGTCCTTTCATTCAAATTTTTTGCAATTTTAAACAATTTCTTCGTGTTAGAACTTTTACTTCCGCCTACCACAAGACATACATCCTTCGACCTTGCTAACTCTCCCACCTCCATTTCTCTTTGATAGGTAACCTTGCAAATGGTATTTTCCACCATAACGACAGATAATTCACTTATATTTTCAGATATCTTCCTTACCACTTCTTTAAAGCCATTCATATCCATTGTAGTCTGGGAAAAGATCGCTATCTTTTTTGTCGAATAAACCATTTTATCTGGTGAATCGAATACCTTTATTCCATCTACTACACTTGTAAGGTATGTAACCTCGTCATGATGCTCATGACCGTAGAGCAATATCTCAAATCCCCCATCGTGGGCCTTCTTAATCGATTCGGCAACAGAAAATACAACAGGACACGTGGCATTCATGACCAGTTTTGCGCTGGATATAAGTCTCTTCATTTGATCTACTGGGATACCATGTGCCCTTACGATGACGACCGAAGAAGAAAGATCTGGCCATTCGGAATCGAGTCTCAAAGTTTTAAGTCCCATCCCTTCAAGCTTTCTCATTTCCTCTTCGTTATGAATAAGATCACCGGTCACATAAACATTTTCGCCTTTGTTCAAAAACTCTTCTGTTATTTTTACCGCTCTGTCGACTCCAAAGCAAAATCCTACCTCATTTGCAACTGTTATCTCTAACACTCTTCATCCTCTCGGTGTAAATCGAAAAAATTCTTTCTACCACCTCTTCAAGATCAAGGCCGTCAGTTGTTATCGTTATGGCATCGTCTGCGGCTTTAAGTGGAGAGATAGTTCTTGAAGAATCTATATAATCTCTTTCTCTTATTTCGTTTATTATATCCTCAAAATTCGCCTTTATTCCCCTTGAGATAAGTTCTTTGTATCTTCTTCTTGCCCTTTCTTCAATCGATGCTGTAAGGAAGATCTTTAAAAAAGCATCTGGCAATACAACGGTGCCTATGTCCCTTCCTTCGACCACGAAATTCCCGTCCTTCACTATTTCTCTGCTTTTTCTCGTTACGATCTCCCTTATCTCGGGAATCTCCGCGATTTTAGAGACAACACGCCCTACTTCCAGAGTCCTCAGTTCGTTGTTGTAACGCTTTCCATCGACTATTACAGAATCGTCCACAACGGAAAAATTCTTTTCCTTTATGAATTCAAAGAATTCCTTAGAAAATTCAGGTTGGCCCTTTTGAATCCAAAAAAAGGAAATCGCTCTGTATATATTTCCGGTATTAAGATATCCAAAACCAAGTCTTTTGGCAAGTTCACTCGCAACAGAACTTTTCCCGGAGCCAGCCGGACCGTCAATCGCTATGTATATCATACAGATGCTTCTTCATACGTATCAAATATCTTGAATACCATGTTCAATCTCGTGAGTTCAAATATCTTTTTTACATTCGATCTCATTCCGAAAAACCTCAACTCTTTTGAACCTTCGGAAGCCCTCTTAAGCAAAGAAACTAACGCGCCAAGTCCTGCACTGTCTATGTACGAAAGGCCGGTCATATCCATTAGAATTGTCTTTTCATCGCCGTTTAAGACTTCATCTATCATGCGCTTTTTGAAATCTATTGATTGATAAGCATCTAATTCCCCTTTCATTTTAACGAGAACCATTTTCCCATTTTTTGTGATTTCTATAGAGAAATCATTCATGAATTCCCCTCCAATCTTATTCCTAGTTCTTTTAACTGTTCTTCGGTAACTTCTGAAGGTGTATCCATCATGAGATCGGTACCGCTTGTAGTTTTTGGAAAGGCTATTACCTCTCTTAAAGAAGAAGCACCGACCATTATCGAAACAAGTCTGTCAACTCCTATGGCAAATCCTGCATGAGGTGGGGCACCATATTCGAATGCCTCCAAAAAGAATCCAAAGCGTCTTTTTGCTTCTTCTTCACTTATTCCTATCAACTTAAAGATCTTTTCCTGCAAAGGCCTTGTGTGGATTCTCACGCTTCCGCTTCCCATCTCCCATCCATTTATGACAAGATCGTATGAATGTGCCCTTATTTTAGACAAATCTTCATTTTCAAGGTCTTCAAGGTATGGCATCGTAAACGGATGGTGCTGGGCCTGAAATCTTTGCTCTTCTTCGTTCCACTCGAACATTGGAAATTCATTTATCCACAAAACTTTAAATGTTTTATCTGGAATTATCTTTATTTTGTTTGCTATGTCTATTCTCACCCTTCCGAGAAATGAATTGAGATTATTTCGCTCTCCGGTGCAGATCAGAACGGTTTCTCCGGATTTAACGCCCAAATCAACACCTGCCAGTAATTTCCCTATACCTCCGGTGAATTTACCATCAACAAACTTGGCCCAACCAAGTTTTAAATTAGAGGACTTCGCGTTTTCTGTGTATCCGTCAAGATCTTTTCTCGATAGTACTTCATTCGGAGGCACGATCATCATCTTAACTTCCTCTTTTTCTGAGGGTTTTAGAAAACCGAGATTATCGGTAGAAATCTTATCTTTCAGATTTCTCATTTCCATTCCAAATCTCAAATCCGGCTTATCGGAGCCGTAAAGTTCCATTGCATCGCTGTACTTCATGGAAGAAACATCGCCTATATCTATGTTAAGTGTTTCTTTGAAGAGATACTTTACAAGATCGCCTATTACTTTTTGAACATCTTCCTGATCCACAAAAGACATTTCCACATCTATTTGTGTGAATTCAGGCTGTCTGTCCGCCCTAAGGTCTTCATCTCTGAAGCATCTTGCTATCTGGTAATATCTGTCAAATCCCGCGATCATTAAAAGTTGTTTGAAGATCTGCGGCGATTGCGGAAGGGCATAAAATGTGCCTTTCTTTATTCTTGAAGGCACTATGAAATTTCTTGCACCTTCTGGAGTTGATTTCATAAGATACGGTGTTTCTATCTCAACAAAATCTAAAGAGTTAAAATACTCTCTCGTCTTTTGCATCAATTTATGACGGAAAATCAAATTTGACTGAAGGCTTTTTCTTCTTAGATCGAGATATCTGTATTTAAGCCTTATGTCTTCGCTTCCTTCTTCACGATTTATGTAAATGGGAGGAGTTTTTGACTCTGCGAGTATCTCCAAATCAATTGCGAGTATTTCTAAATCTCCGCTTGCAAGGTCTAAATTTTTAGCATCCTTAGGCCTTTCTCTTAAAGTTCCCTTTACTCCTATGACATATTCAACTGAAAGTTTCTTTGCAATTTCATAAGCATGACTTCCCGGCTCAAACAACACCTGAATAATACCGTATCTATCCCGTACCCAAACAAAGATAATTCCGCCAAGATCTCTTACTCTGTCAACCCAGCCATTTATTATAACTTCTTTTCCTTTTAAAGAATCGTTTAATTCATGAATTCTGTGGGTTCTTTTCAACATATGGAAAAAATTCTCCTTTCAACTTTTTCAACAGATTATACCATAAAAATATTGACCCCAAATCCACTCGCTTTTGTGGTTATCAACCAAACTAAGGAGTTTCTCTAAGATGCTTTTACAGAGGATTTACCGAAAAGCAAAAAGATGAAAGTTCCAAGCAGGCCAAAGGCAAAGGCCGTCAGGAAATTTGCCATCGGAGATATCAACCACAGAAAAGCGCTCAAAAAGGCGGCGACGGAAACTATGCCATCTCTTATAAGATAATAAGCGCCGAAAGTTCCTGCCTTTTGGCCTTCGGGCGAAAGGTCCATTATCAAAGATTTTCTCGTTGGCTCGCCGAATTCCTTGAGGCCTTTTATTATAAAGGCGATGACTAAAAGTTCAAAACTTCTTGAGAAAAGCAACACAAGAGGGAAAAGCGTGAAAAATACGAAGGTTATAACCACAAATGGTTTTTTCGTGTGCCTGTCAGCCAGATATGCAACGGGCACATAAATGATCATTGCCGTTATCATTTCTATCGCCGTTAAAATTCCAAACTGCAAAGCACTGAGACCGTTTTTCTCGACTACCCAAACAACGACAAAAGCATATGGAATCTGTTCGCAAAATCTTACGAATATATCGGATACCAACAAAGTTCTAAGATTTCCGCTTAGATTTTTAAGCATGGATCCTATTTTGACAGTTTCAGATTTTTTTCCGGAATCTTTTATAAAAGCGTTGAAAATGAAGATGGACACAATTGCAAAGGCCATCGCTATGATAAATGAGATCCTTATGCCATTGGTAATACCGTAAAGATTTATCAAAATACCGCCTATGATAGGGCCTAAAGCCATTGGAACCCTTCTGACAAGGGAATGCATTGAAACTCCCATTACCCTTTTATTCTTGGGCACGGCATCTGATATCAGACTCATTATCGCAGGCATGGCGATCGCAGACCATGCGATGAAAAAAATCGCCCCGATTAGCACGTACTGCCATGCAGGTAATATTATAACTATCGTGTATCCTATCATAGAAAAAATGGTGAAAAATATGAGGGATTTTTTGTAGCCTATCTTGTCGCTCAAATAACCACCGGGGAATGAGTATATGGCTCCAAGCAAGTTTTGCATTCCATTTAAAACTCCGATAGAAATAGCGCCTCCACCAAGTGTTATCAAATAAAGGGGAAGAAACTTGTCCCCCATGTATTGCCCCATGCCTACCATTATGACAAGAGTAAGCATCGAAAGCATAGAACTGTTTATGGCAAAAAAGTCTGTTAATCTTTTTTTGTTCATTTGAATCTTACCTTTATGGCGGCGTAGAGTGCATCGTAGACTTTGAACTGTTCCTCAAGATTTCTTACATCATCAGGATACATAAGAGAAAATCCGCTTGCCAAAATTTCAAGGCCGGCAGCATAGGGATTTTCCTCAAGACGCCTCGTATCGGCCGCATTTACAATTTCTCCCATCTTTTGCAAAGCGGGATCTGTAATATTGTATTTTTCGAGAATAGAGACAAAAGAACAATGGCCATCCTTATGACCGAGTTCAACTCCTTCAACATCGAAAGGAATTGCATTTTCTTTTTTCGCTATTTCCATCACCAATGATTTTGTTACAAAAATGAATTCGGCCTGATTATCGACGAATCTTTTTATAAGCCATGGACAAGCAACTCTGTCAACATGAACGTGAGATCTTGTTATCCATTTCATAAGATCATCCCCTTTTTCATATTATACAAAAATATCTCTAAAAACATGATAGCGGATCTGCAAGTTTAGAGCAAAAGATGAGTTAACAAATAATTATTCTTTTCTTTGTCCAAAAGAAACAAATATATTCTACAATGAAATTGATCCTCCCCCCGTGGGGTGGGTAAAGAGATTTTGGAGGTATGTGAGATATGCAGGAAAAAGAAATAAAAGAGATAAAATTAGACATAGAAGGAATGACCTGCGCCTCTTGCGTTAAAGCAGTCGAAAAATCCATATCTAAACTTGAAGGAGTCTCTTTTGTGTCCGTAAACCTTATGGATGAAAAGGCCGTTGTGAAATTCGATCCGTCAGTTGTAAAAGTGAAAGATATGGAAAAAAGTGTCAAAAAAGCCGGTTACGACGCGATGCTTATTTCAGACGACGATTACGATCGCGACGAGATAAAACGCAAAAAAACAGTTCGCACTTTCAGAAACAGGTTTATCTTCTCTTCCATATTTGCGGTACCTTTGTTGTTTATCTCGATGGCTCACATCTTTGGACTTACATTGCCCGCCATAATTTCTCCAGATCTTTCCCCTTTGAATTTTGCGCTTGTTCAGATATTGCTTGTCATACCTATAATCATCTTCGGAAGAAATTTCTACATAAAGGGCATTCCTTTACTTTTCAAAGGGGAACCCAACATGGATACATTGGTAGGCCTCGGCACGGGAGCGGCGGTAATTTACAGTTTGTTTTCAACGGTTGAGATAATTTTAGGCCATTCTCAGTACGTTTCTGGTCTTTATTTTGACACCGCCGGAGTTATTATCGCACTCATTTCTCTGGGAAAGTATTTCGAAAATCTTTCAAAATCTAAGACATCGACGGCGATCAAAAAATTAATGAATCTGAAACCCAAAACGGCTATCTTAAAGATTGCAAATTCTCAAAAAGAAGTGCCTGTCGAAGAAGTTAAAGTTGGTGATATTTTGATCGTAAAGGCAGGCATGACAATTCCAGTTGATGGAACTGTTATATCCGGCAACGCATCAATAGATCAATCCATGCTCACAGGAGAACCTATACCCATAGACGCATCGAGTGGAACACACGTTTCGGCAGGAAGTATAAATTTAGATGGAACAATAGAAATGAAAGCCGAAAGGGTAGGAAAAGATACCGTTATTGCAAAGATAATAAAGTTGATCCGCGATGCTCAATCTTCAAAGGCGCCTATTGCACGACTTGCCGATGTTGTAAGCGGATACTTTGTTCCGATAGTCATAGGTATAGCAGTACTGACATTTATCGTGTGGATCTTACTTGGCTTTGGTTTCGTCTTTGCACTCACAATGAGCATAGCCGTGCTTGTCATAGCATGCCCTTGTGCCCTTGGACTTGCGACGCCGACGGCAATAATGGTTGGAAGCGGAAAGGCTGCCGAAAACGGAGTGCTGTTCAAAAGTGGAGAAGCGCTTGAAACTTTGCGGAAAGTAAGGATATTCGTCTTCGACAAAACCGGTACAATTACATATGGACGTCCCAAAGTTGTGGATGTCATGCCCATAAATTATGACAAAGATGAACTGTTTAAAATCGCCGCATCGATGGCTTCCAAAAGTTCTCATCCTCTGGATAAAACCATAGCCCGCGAATATAAATCGACGCTTTTTGAAGTGGAAGAATTTCAGGCCATAGCGGGAAGAGGCATTACCGGAATCATAAACGGGAAAAGGGTAAGAATGGGAAGTGCGAAATTCATAGAATATAAAGATGAGCTTTCAATAAAAGACGGAGAAACACCTGTCTTTGTAGAATATGACGGGAAAATCATAGGTTTTATAGTACTTTCCGATGAAATAAACCCAACGGCCATCAAAACTGTCCAAAAATTGAAACAAATTGGGAAGGTTTACATGCTTACAGGAGACAATCTGAAAACTGCGCAGGTTATAGCAAAACAGGTGGACGTAGACGATTTCTTTGCGGAAGTGTTGCCCGATAAAAAGGCACAAATAATCGAACAACTTAAGTCAAACAATATCAAAGTCGCGATGATTGGAGATGGAATAAACGATTCAGTGGCCCTTGCAAAGGCAGACGTTGGAATCGCTGTATCGTCGGGAACAGATATAGCGATGGAGAGTGCTGACATCGTTCTCATGAAAAATGATTTGGAAGACATTATCAAGGCGATAGAACTTTCAAATGCAACCATAAAAAATATCAAAGAAAATCTATTTTGGGCATTCTTTTACAATATAATAGGAATACCTATAGCGGCCGGAATTTTATACATGCCTTTTGGCATATCTTTAAATCCAATGATAGCGGCTTTGGCGATGGCTTTTTCTTCAGTCACGGTTGTCACTAATTCTTTAAGGCTCAAAGGTATAAAATTGAAAGGAGATGTTAAGATATGAGGTTGTACGTTGAAGGTATGACTTGCGAGCACTGCAAGATGCACGTTGAAGAGGCTTTAAAGGGTATAAAAGGAGTCAAAAGAGCCGAGGTAGATCTCAACAAAGGAACGGCAGAGGTGGAGACAAAAAGAGAGATCTCTTTTGATACTTTCAAAAAAGCAATAGAAGAGGCCGGATATACGCTTGTAAAGATAGAGTGATCTAAAATGGAAGAATTTCATGTTCACATGACCGATCATCAGTTAAAGCATGAAGAGGCATTGAAACTTTTAAAAACTGCAAGAGGGCACATCGACGCGGTTATAAAGATGATAGAAGATGATAGATACTGCGTTGACATCTCTACACAGTTGCTTGCGATAATAGCGCTTTTAAAAAAAGCTAACACATCAGTTATAAACAAACATATAGAAACGTGCGTTAAGGATGCCATCAAAAATGGAGACGTTGACGAAAAATTGAAGGAATTAGAAACGCTTATGAAATACCTCGAAAAATCCTTATAAAGGAGGATAAAATGAAAGTTGTTGAAAAAAAGATAAAAATCAAAGATTTTGAAATCGCAAAAAGCAACTTAAAAGATCTTGTAAGTTCTCAAAATTTTGCCGTGCTTGCCGAGTATGATTTTAATGCGATTTTAAAGTCGAAGGGTAAAAATCTCGAAAAGCACGCGATAGTCTTTGATGTATGCAACGCGTCGAAAGCCCATGAAATTCTGGCGCTCTCTCCCATAGAAGGAATAAACCTGCCGTGTAAAATTGGAATCTTCGAAGAGTCCGACGGTTACCACGTCGCATACCTTGATCCAAAAACAATAGAGGTAGGCGACGAAAGGTTGAAGTCAATTTTCAAAGAAGTAAGCGGTGTACTTGGAGAAATAGCGTTAAAACTCTCTGAAATATGAAAGGAGATATCATGAAAAAAATAGATTTAGTCAACGAAAACACGACAATAAAAGAAATACTCGATAAAGACTCATCTATGCAGCCGGAACTTTTAAAACTTGGTTTCAACACATGCTGTGCGAAGATGCAAACTCTCAAAGATTTTGCACAGGAAAAGCATTTAGACGTGAAAAAGGCCATGGAGGTTTTAAATTCAAAAATAGAAGAGATAAATGAAATAAACGAAATTTTAGAAGAAGGGAAGTGAAAATATGATGTGGTGGTATGGAAGTCCTTATGGCTGGGGTGGGTATGGCTGGGGCGGAGGATGGCTTATGATGATAATAGGCATCTTAGGATTTCTCTTTTTAATCTGGGGTATAATAATGATCGTAAGGTGGACCACGATGGGACACCGTCCTTATCGGACCTATCGCACCTACCGAAGTCACTATTACCGAAATAATTACGACGACGCTGTTTTTGTACTTAAGATGAGATACGCCCGTGGAGAGATCACAAAAGAGGAGTACGAAAGAATGCTGAAAGATTTAACGAATAACTGAAACCTTTGATCTGGCATGTGCCCATAATGGCACGTAGCACGTGGCTTGTAGCATGTAGAATTGAGAATTGACAAATTTCAATTGATAATTGAAAACAGATCCGCTTCCCAGACTGTGCTATGAAGGTTTCATGGACTGACTTTTGAAGTGATTTTAGATACTTTAAAGGAGATGATTTTCATGGAAGAGAAATTGTTCAAATGCGATATATGCGGCCTGCATTACAAAGATGAATCTCTCGCAAAGCAATGTTACGACTGGTGTTCCACTCACAATGGAAGTTGCAACGTGGAAATCACAAAATATTCTGTCGAGGCCCAATCGAGATCGAAATTTTTTACGAAGAAATGAGAGAACAAAAATAGGCAATTGCCACTGAACTTGAAATATCACACCATTGATCGGAAAAGAATTTGAGAGGAGGGATTACAATGTTGCCAACCCAACAACTGCAAGCCGTGCCTCATTTGATCTTCGGAATTTTCAATTTGTCAATTCCCGATCTGATTGCGTGGGTGATCGTTATAGGAGGTTTTTTCTTTGCCGCATGGCTAAGGTTACCCAAAATCTTTGAAGGGAGAGAAAATCAAGATGAATCTGACAAGAAAAACACAAGAAATAATAAGAAATAACCTATCAATGGAAGACGCACTGCCGACAAAGATGCCGGTGTATGTTAATTCATTTGCTTATATTTTCGGAGTCATAACTCTTTCGGCACTTGGTTTTGTAGTGATAACGGGTATAATTCTCGCGGCTTTCGGCCCTCAATGGTATCATTTTTCAAATGCGGGCCATTTTGTCAATTCTCTTCATTTTTGGGGAGTCCAAGTCTTTTTTTCGGCCCTTCTTGCCCATCTGATCACAAAGTTTTTCATGGCGGCATGGAGAGATGGAAGATGGAAAACATGGGTTATAGGCATGTTCGCGTTTGCCCTTTCGATTTTTGAAGCATACACGGGGTATCTTTCGCAAACAAACTGGGATTCTCAATGGATTGCGGTTCAGGCCAAGGATGCTATGAACGCACTTGGCATAGGAGGATTTTTTAATACTATGAACACAGGCCAGGTTTTAACGTTGCACGTTGCCGTTATTCCTCTCATACTTGTCGCTTTCGTGCTCCTTCATCTTATCGTTGTCAGAAGTGACGGACCTGTAAAGCCAATAGAAGAAAAGGATTCGAGGCGAAAAAAATGAGCCGGAAAACCGACGAGTATTTCAAAGATGTCCCAATGAAGTCTTACGATCTAATAAAAGAAGGATTAATTGTCTTTGGTGCTGTATCAGTTTTGATAATAATCCTCGCAATAATATTCAGTTCTCCGGACTATCCGACAGTTAAGGCTCAACAGATAGCAACTTACGAACCCCTATCTTATTTGCAAACATTTACCGATATACTTACTGGTAAGAGTGAAATAAGTCATTACGGCCCACCATACGACAACGATGTTAAAAATTCTCAAAGTCTCTTTGGAATAACACCGGCCGAAATCTTAGGAACGACTGTACCGATAAATGCCGTTAACGATTTTATAATAGAACCACTTACACGCCTCGCCGTCATAGATAAAAATGTTCAAATAGCTCTTGAACAATTTAAAAATGCATCGCCACAGCAACGTCAAATGTGGATTGACAATTATTCAAAAGCTCTTGACAATGCGACTGTCATGAATGGAAAGGTTCAAATGGCAGATGGAGATTACGGGCCTTTGCCGGTGATGATGAATGGTTTGCTTTTGCTTGGCAAATCAGGACTTTTGGAAGGCGCTCTTCAAAAAAATGAATCGCCTTATGATTTTTACAATTTAGATTACACAAAACCCTTACTGCTATTCCAGGGTAAGGTTTACCATAGCGTTGCGAAGTCTTTAGACATGCTTGGAGAAGATTGGGGAATTTCAAATGAAACTGGAAATTATCCCGGCGCATGGTGGCTGTGGCCATACACTTTCTTTTACCAAATTCCTCCTATGTCAACTTCTCCAAATGGAGATTTAGAAGTCGGGCTTATAATGATAGGCTTATTCTTGGTGCTCCTGTTTTTGCCTGTTATTCCGGTTTTAAACAAAATTCCGAAATGGGTTAAAGTTTACAGGATCATCTGGAGAGACTGGTACAAAAAGTGAGTGAAAGAATAAATTCTATTTTTTCGAAAATACACAAGAATTATGACGCGATGAACAGAATCATGAGTTTTGGAATTGATGTGAGATGGAGAAAAAAGGCAGCCGAAAAGGTGATCAAAAATACAAGTGAGGATGCAAAAATTTTGGATGTGGCAACAGGCACGGGAGATCTGGCAATTGCAATTTACGATCTGGCCGAACGTTCAAATAAAAAGATCGATCTGTATGCCATAGACATGAATGAACAAATGATAGAGATAGCAAAGAAAAAATTCGGGGATAGAAAAATAAATTTGATGTTGGGCGACGCTTTGAAGATGCCTTATCCCGATAACTTTTTCGACATCGTGAGCGCAGGATTCGGAACAAGAAATTTCGATGATCTCAAAAAGTTTTCAAATGAATTAATGAGAGTTCTCAAAGATGGAGGCTTTTTTGTCATAATGGATATGGCTTTGCCAAAGAAAGAATATCAACGCGCGTTTTTCAAGTTCTACTTTCAAGTAATTCGCTTTTGGGGATATTTTATAGACAGAGAATCTTATGAATGGCTCATATCAAGCATAGAACATTTTGATTTTGAAAAATTCAAAGTCATTTTGGAAAAAAGCGGGTTTGCAGATGTCAGATACAATTCGTTGAATTTTGGAATAACTTATGTAATCACGGGGAAAAAAGTTGCCGATAAGATAAAGAGCGCCTGATTATTCTGGCTTTAAGTCAAATTGACAAAATCCATATTGAAGGATATAATCTTTTTATCTTTCGAAAGGAGAATTTAGATGAACAAGTACAAATATTTGGCTTTTATTTTCTCAGTTATCCTTATAGTTCTCGTGCTATCGAGTTGTTTTCTCTTAAGGCCGGCTCTTACAAAGCCCCAACTTCTTTCACCAACCAATGGCGCGACGAATGTCTCGACGACAGCGACTCTTACATGGAAGCCTTCGAATGTAGCCCAGACAACGTACGAGGTGTTCATAGGCCAAAATGCATCGAAGACGGAATATGTTGCTTCTACAGAACAAACATCCTTTGTAGTTAACAATCTAAGTTATAATACGACTTATTACTGGAAGGTCGTATCCATGGCAAACAATCAGGTAGCCACAAGCGACACATGGTCATTTACAACCGTTAAAGCATTTCCATCCAGACCATTTTTGAGCGTCACCGGTGTTTCCACTAGTTCGGTCGCGTTAGGCTGGACCGAATCAGAAAATGCATCTGCAATAACGATTTATGGATCAACATCTACGGTATTCAGTCAATACGCCCTCCTGTCAGGATCATCGACATCTTACACTGTAAATAATTTGGTCCCATCGACGGTGTATAAGTTTTTCGTTGTCGCAACAAACGCATCAGGGCGTGCAACATCCAATACCGTAAATGCAACAACGCTTTCATACACACCGCCGGTAGTGCCGGCTCTTCCCGTCATAAAAAGTTTTGGAGTGACATATGTTTCGACAAACACGGTAACTTTGGGATTCCAAACTCAAAATGCATCTAAGATGTACATTTACAATCCGCCATCCGCATTGCTCACTACATTAAGCGGGAATGCTACCTCTTACACAATAACAAATCTTAAGCCTTCAACCTCTTACAGTTATTTCATAGTCGCAATAAATCCATCGGGGCGTGCCACATCTGGCACTGTAACTGCAACAACGGAATCATACACACAAATGACGTCTTTCCCAATATACATAGGAGACAAGCCAGTATCGCCATCTTTGATCCAGCATCTGTACGTCACGCTAAATGGATTCTCGGTCCATGCGACATTCTCGGGCACATCGACATGGTACACATCTCCAGCAAGCGGTACATATGATCTGACAACCCTTGTAGGGACTTCGATTAAATTCACCGGTATAACGCTTCCCGCATCTGCCATGGTTACGCAGATAAGGTTTGAGATATCCTCGGCGACAATAGTTGTGAATGGCAATTCTTATTCTTTGAATATACCGAGTTCAACGATATACATGAATATGAATAACATAAACGCCATGGAATCTGCCGGAGTTTATCTTGACTTTGACATTTCGCAATCAGTCGAATACACAGGACAAGGATACTTATTCAAGCCTGTAATACACATGGTAAACGGAAATATGAGGGCGTCGGTGATGGGGTCGGTAATGTACAATTCGATGCCGCTTCCGATGGCTACGGTTTCTTTGAGCAATTCATCGACTGTGGTTGCCGAGACTTACACGATGCCGAACGGGAGATTTACGATATCTGCAGTTCAAGCAGGCAATTACACGTTAACGGTAGAGGCAAGCGGGATAACTTCATACTCGACATCTGTATCGCTTTCAAAGGGTATGAATAATGTAGGAGATATAAATTTGCCCGCTTTACCCGTGTATCCAAAATAAGATATTCAATTTTTCTTAGAATTCATACGTGAATATTTACATGAAATTTTTTCAAACTTGACAAATAAATTTCACTTTAAAAAATTTTCTGATTTTTTATCTGCGGCTTTCCTTTAGGAAAGCCTTCTTTTTTCATTTTCCTATATACACTGTCAAAATTTGAACTAAACTCGATTGTGATATAATAATTTCCGGAGGTTAACATGAGATTTTTGATAGTGAAAGATTATATTACGGATTCTCAAAGATCGCGTACTGTCGATGCTGTCTATGACGTTGTACGTAAATTTGCTAATGCAGAGATCGTGCGAGTTGATAATCTGGCGCAATCTCTGTTAAGGAACGACATAATTTTTAACCTTGCGATAGGCAAAAGAAATGATTTTTTGCAGGGAGACATAGCTGCGCTCTGCCAAATATTTGGCAATGAATATGTAGGATCCCCGCCTTATACCCATTACTTATGCTTGGACAAATTTGTAACCAAACAGGTTCTCAAGTCCTACGGAATAAAAACTCCAGTCGGAGTAATATATGATGGTAAAGCCTTTAGCGGTAAATTACCGGTACCTGCGATCGTAAAGCCTGTTGCTGAAGGATCAGGTATAGGAATAGATGAAAAAAGTTTGTGTTACACGATCGACGAGATTCGAGAATATGCTGCCGATAAATTTAAAAAGATGAGAGAGACACTCCTCATAGAACAATTCTTAGATGGTCCAGAGGTTACGGTCGGGGTCATTGGATCCGGAAATAATTTGATCGTATTGCCCGAACTGGAAATAGATTTTTCAAATTTGCCAGAAGGCATAGAAAAGTATTACAGTCAAAGAGTGAAAGAAGATTTTGGAGAATACACAATTTACAGATGTCCATCTAATTTGAATGAAAAAGTACGAAATCGCATTCGCAAAGTAGCCCTTAAATCATTTATGGCTGTTAAGGCCAGAGATTACATAAGAATAGATATGAGGATAGTTAATGAAATACCTTATGTTATAGAAATCAATTCTATGCCCGGTCTTGATCCGTTGACGAGCGATCTGCCAAAAATGATTGGCCCATTGAATAAAGATTATGAATGGTTGATAAGAACCATTCTAAAGAGAGTGATTGAAAAACATGGAGGATGAATATGGATGATAATTTGATCTTTGCAGTTATAGGAGCCGGAAATACCGGCCAGGCTATGGCCGGATATTTGAAATTAAAAGGATTTTCGGTAAGGCTATATGATAGATCTGAGTGGCGTTTTAAGTCCTTAAGGAAACATTCCATGAGGCTGTCAGATGAAATAGTGAGTTCTCAGAAAATAGATCTTCTTACTACGAATCTGAATGAGGCAGTTCATGGCGCAAATTTCATTATAGTCTCAACTTCCACAACTGCCCACATTGAAATTGCAAAAAGGTTATCAGAAATTTTGACGAATGATCAGACGATTCTGCTTCATCCCGGAAGAACAGGCGGCGCTTTGATCTTCAAGAAAATATTAAGGGAGAACAGACCTGATCTTAAAATAACGATCGGAGAATTTGAAAGTTCTATTTTCACAACACGTGTGTCTGCCACAGGTTCTACCGTACATTATTACGGAATAAAAAATGGAGTTCATTTTTCAACTTTACCTGCCGTCGACGTAAGAAAGATCTTTCAAATATTAAAGGATATATTTCCTCAAATTGAGACCTATCCGAATGTGCTCTACACTTCTTTAAACAATTATGGTGCCATACTTCATCCGGCCCCAACTCTTTTCAATATCGGAAGAATAGAAAATGGACATAGTTATACCCATTACATAGAAGGAATAACACCTTCGATTGCAAACTTTCTTGAAAAACTCGATTATGAAAGGATAACCCTTGGGAAATATTTCAAAATAAGGCTAAAACCTCTTAATGTATGGCTTTCCGATACTTATGGATCAAAGGGAGATAACCTTTACGATTTGCTGCATAACACGCACGCGTACCGTAAAATACTTGGCCCAGACACATTGCAGCACAGATACATAGTTGAAGATACGCTTAACGGTCTTGTACCATTTGTCCATCTCGCGAGAAAATGCGGCATTGGATTACCTATAACTGAAAACCTAACGAATCTCATAGGCCATCTTTTGAATATAGATGTTATTTCGCTTGGACGGGATCTTAACGATATGGGAATAGCGAGTATGGACGTTAATCAGATATTAGATTATGTCACAAATGGTGATTGATTATGAAGATAGTAGGGGCAGCCGTTGAAAATTGTGTACATGTCGCCGGCATACTGGCTTTTTTGGGCATAGCAAGAGATCTTGGATATGAAACAGTCTTTTTGGGCCCGGCCACACCTGTAGATAAATTGCTCGGGGCGGCCGTTGAAACAAAAGCAGAGATCGTAGCCGTAAGTTATCGTCTCACCCCATCAGTTGCAAGAGAAATTTTCAAACAAATCGAAGAAAAAATTCCAAAATACGGACTCGAGGACAGAAAATTCATTTTCGGTGGAACACCTGCGGTTGCGGAAGTCGCAAAGGAATTCAAATTTTTTGACAGAGTTTTTTCTACTGAAGGGCAAAGAGAAATAATTGAATACCTCAAAGGAAAAGACAAAAAGCAGGCCTTCCACATTCCAGCGCAAAACCTCATAGAAAGGATAAAAGAAAATGATCCGTATCCTTTAATAAGGCATCACTTTGGCCTATCTTCGCTTGATCAAACTATTGAAGGAATAGAAAAGATATCTGATTCCCAGGTATTGGATGTTATCTCTCTCGCTCCGGATCAAAATACCCAGCAATTTTTCTTCGAGCCAGATAAGATGAATAAAAGTTTAGATGGCGCTGGAGGCGTACCGATAAGAAGCGAAGAAGATTTTAAAAAACTTTACAATGCAACAAGAAGGGGAAATTATCCTTTAATGAGGGTGTATTCCGGTACAACCCATTTGATAAAAATGGCCGAACTTCTCCAAAGAACCGTAAAAAATGCGTGGGCCGCAATTCCAATTTCGTGGTATAACGAACTGGACGGGAGAAGCGACAGAAAGTTCGTGGAAGCCGTGAGAGAAAACTTTGAAGCGATAAAATGGCATGCGGATCGTGGAATTCCAGTCGAGATAAATGAACCGCATCAATGGGGGCTGAGAAATGCTCATGATACCCTCTTCGTCGCAATGGCTTATCTTTCGGCCTACGTCGCAAAAAAATTAGGTGTAAAAAATTACATTGCTCAATATATGTTCAACACCCCACCCGGTTTAAGTCCTAAGATGGATCTTGCAAAGATGATGGCGGCAAAAGAAATGATAGAATCTTTGATTTCTAATGATTTCAACGTTATAACAGAGGCAAGGCCAGGCCTTATGGCCTTCCCTGCTGATCTTGATGAAGCAAAAGGACAGTTGGCTTTTTCGATAAGTGAGACCATGTTTATAAAGCCGCAGATAGTCCATGTTGTCGCCTTTACAGAATCAGATCATGCTGCAAATGCAGATGAAGTCATAGAATCCTCTAAAATCGCAAGAAAAGTTATAGAAGAAAGCCTTAAAGGTCTACCAAATATATGGAAAGACAAAGAAATAGTGGAAAGAATAAAAATTCTTAAATCTGAGGTAAAGATCCTCTTAGATGCGATGCGTCTTCTCTCTAAAAACGAAGATCCCTTTTTGGATCCGCAAACATACGATTCGGCCCTTAGATTGGGATATCTTGACACTCCAAATTTCATAGGATCAAGTATAGCGAAAGGCCTTGTATCTACGGCCATAATAAAAGGATCATGTGAAGTTGTAAATCCAAAGACCGGTGAAGTAATAAGAGAAAAAGAAAGACTGGAATCAATCCGCAAACACCTGCCAGGATTCGTCCGTCCCGACAGATAGAATGATATTGATTTGGCCCATTTCTTATGGTAAAATTTTAGTGTGCGGCCATAGCTCAGTTGGTAGAGCATCAGCTTCCCAAGTTGAGGGTCGCGGGTTCAAGCCCCGTTGGCCGCTCCATAGCCCTCTTTTGTGAGGGCATTTTATTTGAAGAGGTGATTTTATGGAGGTTATTGAGGCTATCAAAAAGAGAAGAAGCGTAAGAAAATATGTGGATAAACCTATACCAAAGGAAATACTTGTTGATATAGTAGACTGCGGAAGGCTCGCTCCAAGCGGTAATAATTCCCAGCCATGGGAATTTCTCGTGGTGACAGACAAAAAAGATCTTGAATTTCTCTCTAAGATCACGACATATGGTAAGTTCATAAAAGACGGAGGCGCTTGTATAATCACTTTTTGTGAAAAAAATAACAGGCATCACCTCGAGGATGGTTCCGCCGCCACCGAAAACATGATCTTAGCCGCCTTTAACTACGGCATCGGAACATGCTGGATAGCGGGCTACAATCGTACTTACGAACAGGAAATTTTGAATCATTTTAAAGTTCCTGAAAATTTAAGGATGATATCAATCCTTTCTTTAGGATATTTTGATTTTCTCCCTCCGACGCCCTACAAAAGGCCTTTGGACGAAGTTTTGCATTGGGAAAGTTTTTGATGTGTTTGTGATAAAATAAAGTTGAGGTGATGAATTTGCCATATATCAGGATTGAAACGAATATAGAAACAAAAGAAGATCTTTTAAAAGGGCTTTCTTCTCTTGTTTCGAAGTTACTCGGCAAGCCTGAAAGATACGTGATGGCGAGCATCGAGACAAAGAAAATGATCTTCGATGGAAAAATGGATCCGTGTGCTTTTGTAGAATTGAAAAGCATAGGTCTTCCAGAGGGAAGAACTGACAAACTTTCCGGAGAACTTTGCGATTTCATTGAGAAAAATACAGGGATAAAAAAGGATAGAATATACATAAACTTTGTTGACTTCAAGGGTTCTATGTGGGGATGGAATGGGACGACTTTTTAACGAGGTGTTTGGATGTTAAAACTTAGATTTTACGGTGATCCGGTTCTCAGAAAGATCGCGAAGGAGGTCTTGCCAGGCGATCTTAACGAAGAACTTTTAAAAGAGATGAGCGAGATAATGTACACCCAAGACGGGGTGGGGCTTGCTGCCCCGCAAGTTGGCATTTCAAAAAGATTCTTTGTTTACGATATAGGCGAAAAGTTAAATATCGTCGTTAATCCACAAATAATAGAAAAGTCTCGAGAGATAGAATTGGGACAGGAAGGATGTCTTAGCATCCCGGATATCTACGAAGAGGTTCCAAGATCTGTCAAGATAAAGGTCAAATACACGGATCAGTACGGCAACGAGTATGCAAGAGATCTTGAAGGGTATGAAGCGCGTGTCTTCCAGCACGAATTCGATCATCTTAATGGCAAACTTTTCATCGATCACCTTAGCCTTATAAAAAGAAGGATTCTTAAACCTCAACTTGACGAAATAAAAGAAAAAGGAGAAGAAATACTTAAAAAGAGACTTTCACAGGAGACGAAGAGTGTTTGAAAAAATAGCATTTTTCGGATCTTCTGACTTCGCAATTCCAATCCTCGAAGCACTTCTAAACACTTCTAAAGTTGAACTGGTTGTAACTCAAATACCTCGTCCCGCTGGTAGAAATAAACTTTTAACCCCTACGCCGGTTTCGTCTTTTGCCCGGATGAATAATTTGAACCTCAGAGAGGTACAAAATGTGAATGATGAAAATTTCATAAATGTCCTCAAAGAGATGAAGATCGATGTTGGAATAGTTGTAGCCTTCGGGCAGATATTAAAGCCTAAGTTGTTAGAGGCCGTTCCTCAAGGTTTTTTCAACATCCATGCCTCTTTACTGCCAAAATACAGGGGGGCCGCTCCGATACAGAGGACTCTCCTCGATGGCGCGAATGAGAGCGGGATAACGATCTTCAAAATAGACAGGGGACTCGATACGGGCAAGATAGCAATGATTGAAAGAATAGAGGTAGATCCGCTCGATACCTTTGATACTTTAAGCAAAAAACTCAGTCTCCTGGGTGCAAAGATGATAACTGATTTTGTAAAACTTCAGAAGATAGAACTAAAGGATCAGGAAGGCACTCCCTCTTATGCGGCCAAAATAACAGCGGATGAGACGATCATAGACTGGAACCTTCCCGCCTTGAAAATCGGAAATTTGATAAGAGCCCTTGATTCAAAACCGGGAGCAAGAACAACTTTGAATGGAGAGATGGTCAAACTTTTCGGCTTTGGGGGAATAATAGACCTTGTTGGCAAGCCAGGTGAGATAATAAAGATAAATTCAAAAGGCATAATTGGATGTGGAGATAATTCGATAATGCTTTCTCACATTCAATTCCAATCAAAGAAAATCATGAGTTTTTCAGAGGCCAAAAATGGTCGTAAAATTGGCGCCGGCTCTATTTTTGGCACTTAGTTGTGCGGCCTTTGGAGTTCAAATTCAAATAAATGGAAGTTTTGGCCTTTCCTGCGGTTTTGGAAATTATTACTACACCGGCCCAATCTTTAACCAGCAATTTCAAATTCTCGTAAACGGAGAGATAGAGGACGGTCTCTACATTTCTTCATCAATAGGAACAAATACCAAATGGCTCACACTCTATTACATTCCTTTAGATCTTCAAATTGGAAATACAACATCGTCAATTTACGGAAATAACCTTCCTATCTTTGGAATCAAATTGCCATATTTTTCATTCGGACAATTGATTGGCAGGACTGTGATCGTGGATGTAAAAGTGTCTCCGTTTAACCCTTCTGTAACCCTTACCCCTATGGTCTATGGCAGTCTTTCAATCTACCTTAACGGTTATCCTATGGAGCCATCACTTTATTCTGTTGACTATACAACGGGAACAATTTATTTTCTCGATCTCTCCTTTCCCCAAACCTTCACAGTTAAATACCAAAGCGCCTTAGAAAATGGTAACGCATACCTCCTTTCGACAGAGGTAAATTCGGCCTGCGATGGATATTCTTTAAGTGCGATAACCTCGACGATCTTTTCAACGCCTTCGAACCAGTTCTTTGCATCGCTTGATGCAGTTGGAAATGAGAGAATTAGAACATCATTCAATTTCGATACCATTCCCTCTTTTCAGATCGAATTCGAAAAGAAATTATCAGTTTCTAATCTTGATCTTAGTTACACTTCCGAAGGCTTTAGATATCCAATGGGCATCGCACAAAGTCCTGGACTTGGCGTAAGGGTAAGTAACAGAAATCTTTCTTTCTCTTTCGACAGTGATTCGATCTCAATTTCAACCTCATCATCTCTCGTTGATACATCTTTTGAACTTGACGATCAAAATGGTTTTGATCTTTACCTAAGGCACAAAAATTTTTCAGGAAATATAAGTATCTTTGCATCGAATGTTACGACTTACGAATCATTTTCCAATAATGACTTTAGCGTGATCCTGGGTCAGAACCTTTCAAATTTCACGAACTGGTCTGCGATACAAATTTCGACGCCCGTCACAGTCCAGGCAAGCGTGAATTCATACGGATTTGGCCTCAACGTTTCAAAATCAGAAGGACTTTCATTTACGAATGTGTATTTTTCTAATTTCCAAGGAATTCTTAACATGGGACTCAATTCAACTTTTTTGATTTACGAAACGATCCTTTCAGGAGGACTTTCAGTTTATTCTTCTGCCGCTTCCTCGATATTGAGCGCAAACTTAGAATTACCACTCCTGTCCGGCACAGCAGGCATAAATTTGACAACCTCTCCTTCAGTAAGTCTTTCTTTTTCAAATAAAATGTTAGAATTCAATAGTCAGATCTGGACCGGAGGATGGACTGTCGGCACATCCATATTTTGGAATCTCGGATCTCTGACTTTAAGTGGTAACTTGCGATTGCAGAATCTTTACGATAAAATTGGTGGTGCGATTTCTTTGAATGTAGGTGGCACATTATGATCGTTGAAAAGATGGTTGCCGGTGGATATGGTCTTTCAAGGAAAGATGGAAAGGTGTATTTCATACGCGGTGCATATCCCGGCGAAGATGTGGATGTTAAAGTGGAAAAAGAAGGAAAAGACTTTGTAATTGCCTCCGTTGAAAGAATCAATTCACCATCGCCGTACAGACGAGAGGCTATCTGCGAACATTTTGGCGCCTGCGGTGGATGCGAATGGATGGATCTCGATTACAAAATCCAATTAGAATACAAAAAAGAGATTTTTTTAGATCAGATGCGACACGCCGGCATAGAAATGTCTCCATCAAAGGTAATCCCAACTCCTGAATACAATTACAGAAACAAGGTTGAATTTGTTGTCGTGAACGGCCAAACGGGATTTTTCGGAAGAAATTCCCACCGATTCGTCAAAATAGAGAATTGCAGTATCATTTCAGATGTTTTGAATGTCATAAATCGTGAAATAAAGGATTTGAGAAGCATCTCCCACCTTGTTTTGAGGGAAGGAATGGGTAGGAGTATGGCCATCTTTATTTCGAAAAAAATGGTCAAAATACCGTATTCAAGTGCGGACGAGTTAGTTTCCTTGATTTCGGATTCAAAAATAGTGCTTTCCGGCCGTCAAAAAATTTTGAAGGGAAGAGGATACATTGAAGCAAAAATAAATAATATTGTCTACAGGATCCCTCCAAAATCTTTTTTTCAGGTCAATTATGAGGGAGCAAAAGTTTTAGCCGATCAGGTTGTGGAATACGCGAAGGAAGGTAAAACCCTTGCCGATCTTTATTGCGGTGTTGGATTTTTTTCACTTCAACTTGCAAAAAAATTTGAAAAGATCACAGGTATCGAAAGTTCGCCTTCATCGATAATAGAGGCAAAAAAGAACGCAAAACTAAACGAGATAAAAAATGTTGACTTCAAAGTTGGGAAGACCTGCGATCTTAGCCTAAGAGAATATTCTACCATCGTTGTAGATCCTCCAAGAAGTGGCATAGACAGAGAAACAATGAAAAATATTCTTGATGCCAAACCAGAGAGGCTAATATACGTTTCTTGTGATGTTTCAACCTTCTCGAGAGATGTTAGCATATTAGTACAAAAATTGTATAATATAAAAGACGCGGTAATAGTGGATCTCTTTCCGCAGACACATCATTTTGAGATCGTTTCTCTTTTTGAAAGGGTGATTTAGATGTTAAAGGTTGGAGAAATGGCACCGGATTTTTGCCTCTCAGATCAAAATGGCAACAAAGTCTGTCTTAAGGATTTCAGGGGAAAGTGGGTGATACTTTATTTTTACCCCAAAGACAATACTCCCGGATGCACGGCAGAGGCAGTCTCATTCACAGAACACCTCGATGAGTTGTCAAAATTCAACGCCGAAGTTATCGGGATAAGTGCCGATACAGTCGAAAGCCATAAAAAATTCGAGGAAAAAAGGCAGTTAAAGATAAGGTTGCTTAGCGATACCGAAAGAAAGGTTATAACTATGTACGGTGCCAACGGAACACTCGGAACTGTAAGAAGTACTTTTTTGATAGATCCTGATGGAAAAATAGATCATGTATGGCCAAAGGTAAGTGTCAAAGGCCATACTCATGATGTTAAGTCCATTCTCGAATTGAAGGTGAAAATGTGAACTTTGACAAGTCAAAATTTGAAAAGATGAAGGAAGAACTTTCGAAATCATGTAAAAATGGAGATTTGCTTTGCATTTGCAGATATCTTTACGATAATGTTCCATATTACAACTGGGTAGGCTTTTATCTTGTTGACGGAAGTAGAACGTTGAAACTCGGCCCTTACGTTGGCGAGCCGACAATACATACGCGTATCGCTTTCGGAGAGGGGATATGCGGCCAGGCTGCAGAAACAATGAAAAATTTCGTTGTCCAGGATGTCTCAAAAGAACAAAATTACCTTTCCTGTAGCCCTTCAGTCAAAAGCGAGATAGTCATTCCCTTGATAAAACACGGAAAGGTAATAGGAGAACTCGATATAGACAGTCATTATCTTTCTCCATTTGATAAAAAAGATGAAGAATTTCTTGGATGGATATGCGATTATCTTGTAAAAGAGGTGAATATAAATTGATCTCCACATTGACTATGAAATGGGATGGAAGATCCCTTTCGCTTATAGATCAGAGGAAACTTCCGCAGGTAGAAGAATACGTGAAATGCGAAAGTTCAGATTGCGTGGCCGCAGCGATAAAGGATATGGTTGTACGCGGTGCGCCGGCAATAGGCGCGACGGCCGCATTTGGATACGTCATAGGGGCAATCGAAAACAAAGATGATCTTCGCGAAGAAAAGATGAACAAAATAAAGGAAAAACTCGCCAAAACCCGTCCCACGGCCGTCAATCTTTTCTGGGCTCTCGAAAGGATGCACTCGAAATTCTTGTCATTGAAAGGAGATCCTGCCTACGTTGTTAAATCGCTCAACGATGAGGCCGAGAGAATAGCAAATGAGGATATCGCCGTTAACAAAAAAATGGGCGAATATGGTCAGACTCTTTTGCCATCCAGCGCTACCGTGATAACCCACTGTAATGCCGGCGCGCTTGCAACGGTTGATTATGGAACTGCGATAGGAATGATCCATGCGGCACTCGATCATGGAAAGACCATAAACGCTTACGTCGACGAAACAAGACCGTATCTTCAGGGTTCAAGGTTAACGGCGTGGGAATTAATGAAATTAGGTGTCAAGACAACGCTTATATGTGATAATATGGCCGGATGGGTAATGAAAACAAGGAAGGTTGATGCCGTAATAGTTGGCGCGGATAGAATAGCGGCGAATGGAGACGTTGCAAATAAAATTGGCACTTATTCCCTTGCCCTTCTTGCCAAACGTCACAACGTTAAGTTTTACGTTGTAGCACCGATTTCAACGATAGATTTGAAAATAAAAAATGGAAGCGAGATTCCAATAGAGGAGAGATCGCACGATGAAGTAACCTCAATAAAGGGAATCAGGATTGCTCCAGAAGGCGTTGGTGTGTACAATCCGGCCTTTGATGTTACGGACGCTTCTCTTGTAGACGCGATCATTACTGAAAGAGGGATTATACTCCCACCGTACGATGGTAAGATAGAAAAGATAGTAAAAGGGGTGATGGATTGAGGATAAATCCTGCGGATGAAGGGGCCCAGCCTGTAGAATCAAAAAGATCGAAAGATGTCAAAAAACTAAAAAATGAGAGTTTCGGATATTTTCTCGATGAAGAAGAGGAAAAGGATCTTAACATCATAATAGAAGAGATAATAGAAAGCGGAAATGCCCTTTCGAGATCTCCAACCGAGGAAAATATGAATGTCTACAAAAAGAAGATAAGAGCTTTTTTGGTCGTCATAAAAAATCACCTCTACAGATTTTCAGAGGTTAAAAATTTCGAGGACAAAAAAACGCGATTTTACTTTATAGTGGATGAAATAGACAAAAAACTCGAAGAACTTTCTAAAAAAATCATTGAATCTGAAAAGTCGACCATTTATTTCGCTTCAAAAATAGGAGAGATAAATGGCCTTATAATGGATCTTTACAGATGAAAAGCGTGGATGAATTTGTCAAAAATCTTTCGACCTTTTTTACAAGAGATTCTGTACCGCGATTTCTCATAAGGGTAGAAAATGATCTCTACAGGCGGGAGATAATTTCGTCTTTGTTTAAAATCGTTGAAAAGTCCAATCCTTATTACGACACATTTGAGGTGGAAAGGGAAGAATACGTAAGCATAGACACGGTAAGAAAGATAAGATCATTTCTTTCGTATCCTCCGTCAAATGCCTCAAGAAAGTATGTAATAATCGACGAGATGTCGCTTTTAACACCGGAGGCCTCTTCGGCTTTGTTGAAGATCGTTGAAGAACCTCCCGATTATGCCGTTTTTCTTGCCTTTTCATCTAACATCGATTCGATCTTTTCAACCTTAAAAAGCAGGTTTTTCATCTTCACCGGCTTTTTCAGGATGGATGAGTTTGTCGAATCATTGAATCTTCATGATTCACGTGAAATAGATCTCTTAAAGAGCAATCCGGAACTTGTCGATCTTTACAAAAAAGCGCCTGAAGAGATAAAGAACATAATATCTCTGATGGAAAAAGATATATTGGATTTTGAATCTTTCAAAGAAAAAGGAGCGCTTTTGGCTGATTTTGAGCGTGTACTTTTGCTTGTGAATTTTAAAAACATTAACGCGTACTTCGATCGCCTGAATGATTTTCTCTCAAAGGATAGATCTCTTTCCATACTTTTTGATGCATCTTTGATTCTATCAGAAGATCTGATCATCTTCCACAACACTAATTTATGGAAAAGTTTGAATAGAAAATCATATATCGCATATTACATAAAGATGAAGGCACCGCTTAGAGAATTCGTCGAGAGACTCTCGAGAATAAAAAGGGAAAATGTGAATATGGATGTGAATATTTTCTGGCTTTTGCTGAATTTTTCTATCTTAAAGAAGGTATAGACTATGGTATATGGAGTGACTTTTGAAAAACTTGGGCAGATTTATCATTTTGAATTCGACGGAGAAATAAAGATAAATCAAAAAGTTGTTGCAGAAAGTGATTTTGGAATAGAGATAGGAACTGTCATAAAGATCTTCAACGAAGGAACGGCTGAAAAGAAGATTCTAAGGATTGCAACGCAGGAAGACATAGAAAACGATCTTGCAAATCAAAAAGATGCGACAGCAGCCTTTGAAATAGGTAAAGAGAAGGTCCTCGAGCACGATCTTCCGATGAAAATGCTTTACGCGAGGTATACCCTCGATAAAGCCAAACTTATCTACTTTTTCTCTGCAGACGGAAGGATCGATTTCAGAGCCCTTGTCAAAGATCTTGCCGCAACCTTCAAAACAAGAATAGAACTAAGACAAATAGGCGTTAGAGATGTCGCCAAGATAGTTGGTGGAATAGGAATGTGTGGAATGCAGACGTGCTGTTCGAGATTCGAAAGAGATTTCAAGAGCATTACCTTAAAATACGCAAAAACACAGCAACTTTTGATAAATCCGTCAAAAATTTCCGGGGTGTGCGGAAGATTGCTTTGCTGCTTGGCATACGAGAATGACGTTTATCTTGAAATTTTGAAAGGAATTCCGGACACCGGAGACACGGCTAAATTTGGAGAAAAGATATATACCGTCTCCGAAGTTAACATTTTTTCCAAAACGATAAAACTGAAAAATAATGAAGAGGAATTGAAAATGACCTTTGATGAATTTTTAAATGGAAAGGGTGAAAAAATTTGCGATTTGAAACCACCAGAAGAGACGGAACTGCACGATCTGGAAAATTGATACTCGAAAGGGGTACGGTAGAGACTCCTGTTTTCATGCCCGTGGGCACTAACGGCGCCATTAAAATGTGCACACGTGATTGCGTAAAGAAGGCCGGTGCTACCATAGTCCTTGCGAATGCCTTTCACCTTTATCTAAAGCCTGGACTCGAGATCCTTCGCGAATTCGGCGGAATACACGATTTTGCCTCATGGGATATTCCCGTCCTTACGGACAGCGGTGGTTTCCAAATCTTTAGCCTTTCGAAAAACATAAAGATTGACGACGATGGTGCCGATTTTAAATCACCTTTTGACGGAACGGTCCACAGATTCACGCCGGAAAAGGTAGTTGAAATTCAGGAAACTATAGGCTCGGATATAGCAATGGTGCTCGATGAATGCCTCGCACCAACTGATCTTGAGTCAACGAAAAAATCGATGAAAAGAACCTTTAAATGGGCGCAAAGGGCTATTCTTGCCCACAAAAGAAAGGATCAGGCGCTCTTTGGCATAACCCAGGGAGGATTTTTTGAAGAAACGCGGAGGGAAAGCACAATCGAGATAACATCCCTTCCATTCGATGGATTTGGAATCGGTGGATTGAGTGTGGGAGAAGACATCGATACAACGATAAAAATGTTAGATGTCGTTCTTCCTCTTATGCCAGAAGATAGACCAAGGTATCTCATGGGAGTTGGCGATCCCCTCTTAATGCTTGAGGCAGTTGAGCGCGGGGTAGACATGATGGATTGCGTCTTGCCTACAAGAATGGCAAGACACGGCGGAATACTTACCTCACAAGGGCGTATAAACATTCGCGCCGCGATATACGAAAAGGACAAAGGCCCCCTTGACCCATCGTGCGATTGCGAGGTATGCCGCAGTTATTCGCGCGGATACATTCATCATCTCATAAAAAGAAATGAGTCAACTGGGATGATCCTCGCGACTTACCACAACATTTATTTTTTAACAGATTTGATGAAAAGATCAAGGGCTGCTATAATAAATAAAGAATTTAAGGAATTCAAAGAAGAAGTATTATCAAAAATGAAATATCAAAAGAGGCGAGTTCCATGACAGAAGAAGAGATAAGATCGGCTCTTTCCAAGATAAGGTATCCCGGTTACGCTAAAAGCATAGTTGACTTTAAAATAGTCAAGTCGATAGAGATAAATGGAGAAGAAGTCAAAATCCTTCTGAACCTTGCGACAAAAAATGAGGATGTCAGGAATCGTATCCTTGAAGATATAAAATCAGCCTTCAGAGGGTCTGGAATAAGGCTTGTTCTGACGACAGTCCAGGACCAGCCTGCTTCGGCAACTGTAGAACAAAAACACTTCGTTCGAAGTGCAAAAAAAAGAATAGCCGTTTTAAGCGCAAAGGGAGGAGTTGGAAAGACCACAATCGCCGTTTCCATGGCCATAACTTTGAAAAGGAAGGGATACAAAGTCGGTATTTTGGATGCTGACATCCATGGGCCGAATGTACCGAGAATGCTTGGCACGATAGATGAGAAGGCGACTGTTGAGGGGAACAAATTAATTCCCATCTTCAAGGATGGAATTTATTCTATGTCTCTTGGATACGTTGTAGATCAGGAAACGCCTGTTATATGGAAGGGCGCGATGGTCACAAAAGCCATTGTCGAGATGATGGAAATGACAGAATGGCCAGAACTCGATTATTTCATAATCGATCTCCCTCCCGGTACCGGAGATGCGGCACTTACCGTAAAACAAAATTTAGATCTGGATGGAGCCGTTATAGTCACGACGCCGGGCGAACTTTCCATAGCGGATGCGGTCAGAACCGTTGACTTTTTCAACCAGGTCGGCATAAAAATTTCAGGATTCGTTGAAAATATGGCCTACTTCGTGTGCGACAACTGTCATAACAGGCTTTATCCTTTTGGAAAGATAGATCTCGGTGATCTTGAAAGAATCCTTGGATTGCGGGCACTTGGAGAGATTCCATTTGATATAGAGGTCGAAAAAAGCACAGATGAAGGGACTCTTGCCCGGGATGATAACAAAGAATATTTTGAAATTATGAATAAAATCGTCGATAAAATATAGGAGGAGATATGTACTGGTCTAAACTCTATGCGCCTACTTTGAAAGAAGTACCGTCCGATGCAGACATCAAAAGCGCCGAACTGTTGGTAAGGGGTGGATTTATAAGGAAATCCGCCTCGGGGATCTTTTCCTACCTTCCACTTGGCACAAAGGTGCTTCAAAAAATAACACAGATAGTAAGGGAAGAGATGAACAGAACCGGAGCCCAGGAACTTCTGATGCCCATAATGCAACCTGCCGAAATATGGAAGATAACAGGACGATGGGAAGATTACGGTCCCGAAATGATGAAATTAAAAGACAGAAATGATAGAGAATTCACGCTCGGCCCAACCCATGAAGAGATGATAACGACCCTTGTCAAGGACGAATTGAGATCTTACAAGCAACTTCCCGTTAATTTCTATCAGATAAACACGAAATACAGGGACGAGATAAGGCCACGCTTCGGACTTTTGCGTGGAAGAGAGTTCATAATGAAAGATGCCTACAGTTTCCACACAAGTTATGAATCTCTCGATAAAACTTACAAAGACATGTACGACGCTTATTCTAAAATATGCGAAAGGATGGATTTGAAATATGTCGCCGTCGAAGCCGATACCGGAGCCATAGGCGGAAGCAATTCCCACGAGTTCACGGCCTTTGCCGAAAGCGGAGAATCTGACATACTTGTTTGCGATAGTTGCGGTTATGCCGCAACTCAAGAAAGGGCCGAATGTTTAGATGATGATTTCAGAATCGAGGAGGATCAAAAGCCATTAAAACTCGTCGAGACGCCCAATGTCAGAACCGTAGAGGAACTCTCGAAATTTTTAAACGTTGACAAAAAGCGCATAGTCAAGTCTATGATCTTCGTAGGACGAAGCGGGTATATCATGGCGATGATAAGAGGAGATCTTGAAATAAATATCGCAAAATTGAAATCCTATCTCGGAGATCAGACCTTAAGACTTGCAACGGGAGAGGAAGTCTACCAGAAATTTTCGACACAGATAGGCTATATAGGGCCCATTGGGGTAAATGTAAGAATAATAGCGGACAGATCTGTAAAGACTCTTGTCAATTACATTGTCGGCGGACTTAAGAATGAGTATCACTACATAAACGTAAATCACGGAAGGGACTTCAAAATAAACGAATACGCAGATATACGCACGGTCGTTGAGGGAGACAAATGTCCAAAATGTGGCCATGCTTTGAAGATGAAAAAAGGCATAGAGGTTGGCCAGGTCTTCAAACTCGGCACAAAATATTCGGAGAAACTTTCGGCTACCTATGTCGATTCAGACGGAAATGAGAAGTACTACATTATGGGTTGCTATGGATGGGGAGTAAGCAGAACTATGGCCGCCGTTGTAGAACAATTTCACGATGATCGAGGAATAATATGGCCGAGATCAATAGCGCCTTTTGAGGTCGTTATAACGGTTGTCAACGTTTCTGGCGATCAGATGAGGATCGGGCATGAACTTCATGATTTACTTGAACAGAATGGAATAGACGTGATCTTAGATGACAGAGAGGTTTCGGCCGGATTCAAGTTCAAAGACGCGGATCTTATAGGGATACCGCTGAGAATAACATGTGGCAAATCTCTTGAAAATGGCGAAGTTGAACTTAAATTGAGAAATTCGGATAAACCTTTGAAGATCAAGATCGATGATAAGAATTACCTAATCGAAAAGGTCAAAGAATTACTCGAATTTTATAAGCCCGGTGATGAATTTGGGAATATTTGACATATTCAAAAAAGGTCTTGAGAAAACAAAGAATGGATTTTTAGGAAAGGCCTTATCCATTCTAAAAGGTGGAAATTTAGACAAAGAAAAGATAGAAGAGATAATGGAACTGCTTCTTCTTTCGGATGTTGGTGTATCCACGTCCGACTATATCGTTGAAAGGGTAAAAGAATCAAAAGAGAAGGATGCGATAAATGCTCTTAAAAAAGTTCTCTTAGAACTTTTGGGCCCCGACGAATCCATAACATTTGCAAGTGAAGGACCGACCATCTACACTCTTGTTGGAGTTAACGGATCAGGAAAGACGACGACGGCAGGTAAACTTGCATTCAGATTTAAAAAAGAAGGGAAACGTGTCGTTCTCGGAGCAGGAGATACCTTTAGGGCTGCGGCAATAGATCAGTTAAAAGAATGGGGAAGAAGGGTTGGGGTTCCGGTCATATCACATCAGTGGGGGGCAGATGCGGGAGCCGTCGTGTATGACACGGTCACACATGCCATATCCGAAAAATTAGACGTTGCTTTGATAGATACGGCAGGAAGACTCCACACAAAGGACAATTTGATGAGAGAACTTGAAAAAATTCATAAGATAATAAAGAAGTTAAAACCAGATCAGCCCCAGGAGGTTCTCCTCGTCTTGGACTCGACAATAGGACAAAACGCAATCCAGCAGGCGAAGATCTTTGGACAGAGCACGGGAGTTACCGGCATTGTGTTAACAAAATTCGATGGGACCGCAAAGGGTGGAATGATCTTTTCTATAAAGAAAGAACTCAACATACCTGTCAAACTCATAGGAATAGGGGAAGGTTTAGAAGATCTAAAGGATTTCAAGGCAACTGAATTTATCGATGCACTTTTAGAATGAAGAAGACGATTATCGACATTTACAAAGAAAAGATCTTTCTCGAAGATGGAGAGGATGCCCTCCACCTTGCGGGCGTTATAAGAAGATATGGAAAAGAAGGATGGACAAAGAATAAAATTTCAGAGGCGCTTGGGATGATAGATCCAAAGTTAAGATCCCTTTCAGAGGTAAATGACATCTCCGGAAGAACGAATGGCATAATAGCCATGATTAAGGATCCAAAAAATTATCTCCCAATGGACGAAATCACTATTAAACTTGCAGAAATCGAAGGAATAAGCACAAAAGATTACGCAACGTTTATGGCAGGATGGAAGAAATTTTTAAAAGATAATTCGGCTTATTTCGATGATTTTCTCGATCTCTACTTGGTCTTTGCGTTTAAGGGAAATTATAACAATAACGGCATAATAGAAGATCTTGTCAAAATGACTCAAAATGTCGATTTTCTGTCCTTAGATATGGCAACATTTAACACCTTTCGGGAAATATACAATTCCCTTCTTCCCTCAGACAAAAAATTTGTCGCGGATTCGATAAGAGATCCTTACGTAAGAGGAGCACTAACAAAAAATGCAAAAGCATTGCTCATCGTCGATGGAAGTAACATAGCGATGGTTGGAAGCCCTTATCCGGATCTAAACAACATCTTTCTTTCTTTTCGTCTTATCGGAAAGATGCATGAAACGCCTTGGCCTTTTAAAATAATCTTTGATGAGAATTTCGAATACAATCTCAGGGGTACCCAAAGGCGGATTTTTGAAGAGAAATTTCAAAAACATCCAGATGTCAAATTTCATTCTCCAGCCGATGAACTGATAATAGAGATTGCCAAGAGCACAAATTCATGGATACTTTCAAATGACAGGTATCATGATTATCCAAAGATTAATGCCATCTTCCTGAGATTTGACGGAAAAAAAGTATGGAAGGACTGACGCGGTGATTTACAAATCTTTTGCCATGCTATTTCGAGATCGACAGGCTCTTTTGATGTTCTTTCTCTTGCCGATAGTTTTGATGTTCATACTCGGCTTTGTGATAGAAGGTCTTTCCGGCAGCAAAACGGCTGTTAACGTTAAAATAGGGGCATTCACAACCTCTCCTGAGCTCGAAAAGATGATAACGCAGGCGGCCTCGGGAAGCGGTGTAGATTTTGAATTTGTAGACAGCGAGGAGGCATTAAATCGCTTATTGCTTGCAGGAAATGTGCAAATGGGAGCGATTTTTGATCAAAATTCACTTACATTCATATACAATCAATCCTTCGGCCAGTACAACAATTATTTAAAGATCCTTCAAAATGTCATTGCCGGAAGTATTATAAGCGGACTTTCGAATGTTAAAAACTACATACAGATAAAATCCGTATCCGTCAAAAGCGGTAGTTTAACTGTCATAGGCTTTATAGTTCCCGGAGTCATAGCCATTTCCATAACAATAGCGGGAATGTTTGGAATGGCAATAATCGCTGGAAATTACAGGCAAAACGCGGTTTTAAAGAGACTTTCCGTTACTCCCATAAACGGAGGTGCTTTTTTTCTCTCTCTCGCCTTTGCAAGGCTTGTTATTTCTCTTTTGGCATCTGTATTGACTATATTGTTCTCGGAATGGATCTTTTCTACATCTTACAATGTAAACTGGACAATGTTTTTAATCTTCGTTTCGGGTGGCATCTTTCTATCACTCGGAATAGGACTTTTGATTTCGATGATTTCGAGGGATCTATGGACCGTTCTTAACATAACGACCATCCTTTCTGTCATGATGATGCTCTTCTCAGATGTTTTTTTCCCTTACTCTATAATGCCCGACTACATGAGAATAATATCCCGCATTCTGCCAATTTCTTACTTTGCGCAGGGATTGAGATACACCCTCGGCATAGAAGCCATGTACATGAATGATTTCATCATTATCACGTCTGCTTTTATTCTGATTGGTTTGGGAATGATATCAATCGGCGGCACATTAATGATGAAGATGGAAAGAAGATAACAACATATTACACATACACCCCTTGAGCAATTGGATTTTTTGTGATATACTTCTAAAGTAATTGGAGAGATGGCCGAGCGGTCGAAGGCACTTGCCTGCTAAGCAAGCGTGGGATTTTCCCACCGTGGGTTCAAATCCCACTCTCTCCGCCAGTTGTGCCCGTAGCTCAGCTGGATAGAGCGATAGACTGCGGATCTATAGATCGGGAGTTCAAATCTCCCCGGGCACGCCAAGGTGAATGATATGTTGAAAATAAAACTTGAAACTTTAAAGCACGAACAAAAGATAAAGATCAACGAAACAGAGCAATGGACGGATCTGGATTTGGAAGGAGAATCTTATCCTTATTCTCGGCCTGTAAAGATTGACTTGGAAGTAGAGTTTTCTTCTCAAAGGGTATATGTCAGCGGAGAGGTTAAAACTCAAATAATTCATCCGTGCGACAGGTGCCTTGAACCGGTTGAGGTTGATATAAACGGAAGAGTAGAAGCGGTCTACGTCGAGAATCCGAAAGTCAAGGAAGTCGAAGAAGTTATGGATGAAGTGGGCGTTTTTTATTACAACCCAACAATGGAATTTTTGGATCTTACAGACAGGATTATCGAGTCAATACTGCTTGAAATACCAATGAAGGTGCTTTGCAAGCTGGATTGTAAGGGTTTATGTCCGCATTGCGGGACTAATTTGAATGAACATCCAGATCACGTATGTGAATATGAAGATGAAAAAATTGACTCTCCATTCCACGCTTTAAAAAAGATATCTTTTGAATCGAAAGGAGAATGAAAATGGCCGTTCCAAAGAAAAAGCCTTCTCTGACAAGAACAAACAGAAGAAGATCTGTCTATTACCGTGACAAACATGTGACCGTCACAAAATGTCCGCATTGTGGAGAACCTATGCTGCCACATCATGTTTGTATGAAATGTGGGTATTATAACGGAAAACAGGTTCTTGAAGTTAAGGAGTGACATCGTTGGCGCACATAGCGCTTGATGCATTCGGAGGAGATCACGCTCCCTATGAAGAAGTAAAGGGAGCGCTTTTGTTCATTGAAAAAACAGGACACAAGGTCACACTTGTTGGAGATGCGGAAAAAATATCTTCTCTTATTCCAAAAGATTCAAAAATAGAAATAGTAAATGCGCCCGAAAGGTTTGGAATGAGTGCAAAGCCTACCGAAATACTAAAAAGAAAAGACTCATCTATGAATGTTGCCGCGACACTTGTGAAAGAGGGAAAGGCAGACGGGTTTGTGAGTGCGGGGAATACCGGTGCTTTGCTTGTTTTGGGGACCTTTTTGCTCGGCAGGCTGGAAGGAATAGAGAGGCCGGCAATAGCAACAGTTATGCCGTCTAAAAGTGGCGGAACGGTCCTCATAGATGCCGGTGCCAACCTTTCTCTAAAGCCACAGCATTATGTCCAACTCGGAATAATGGGGGTTGCATATGCGAAAGGAATTCTGAACAAGCAAAATCCGAAAGTTGGCCTGTTGAATGTCGGCGCAGAGGAGGAAAAGGGGCCTGATCTTTTAAAAGAGGCTTATTCATTGTTAAAAAACAAATTCGGAGAAGCCTTCTGCGGAAACGTAGAGGGAAGGGATGTCTTCTACGGGGATGTTGATGTGGTTCTTTCAGATGGTTTTAGTGGTAATATAGTCTTGAAGACATCTGAGGGAGTGGGGCTTTTTGTCTCGGATATGCTAAAGAGATCGATAAAGAATTCCAATGTATTTCAGAAAATAGGTGCGCTTCTGATGAAGGGCACTTTTGATAGATTCAAAGAATCTCTCGACTACAGAAAGTACGGCGGGGCATTTCTCCTCGGAGTCAACGGCATTGCCGTTAAGGCGCACGGCGCTTCAGACTCTAAGGCCATTTTCAACGCTTTGAATGTTGCCGCAGTTGGAATAGACAAGAAAATCATCGACATAATACGGGGAAGTGTTTAAGATGTGTGGAATATACGGCTTTATAGGAGAGGGAAAAGTAGAAGATCTTGTTAACGGTCTCAAAAAGCTCGAATACAGAGGATATGATTCTGCCGGTATAGCCTTCGTGAAATCAAAAAATCTTGTCGTTGAAAAGAGAACCGGCAAGGTGGACGCACTTAGATCTTTAATGAATGGAAGGTTAGAAGAAAAGATAAATGCCGGCATAGCGCACACAAGATGGGCAACACACGGCATGCCCACAGATGTGAATGCCCACCCACAGATGGACTGTACCAAAAAGATAGCCGTAGTCCATAACGGTATAATAGAGAATTTTGCCACCCTAAGGGATAGGTTGACATCCGAAGGCCACACATTCGTCTCGCAGACAGATACCGAGGTCATAGCGCACCTTACAGAAAAGTATTTTCGAGGAGATCTTTTCGAGGCCGTCAGGCTTGCAACTCTCGATCTGGAAGGAACTTACGCAATAGGCGTTATACACGCGGATATCGAAGACGAAGTTATATTCGCAAGAAAGAAAAGCCCTCTTGTCATTGCGGCAAATAATTATGGCACCTATTGTGCATCGGATGTAACACCTTTGATTTCAGTAAGCAGAGATGTCGTCTTTCTCGAAGATGGTCAGATTGCGAGATTAAAAAGGAATAAATTCGAGATCTTTGAAAGTTCTGGCAAACCTGTTGAAAATCATTTCTACCACATAAACTGGGATGAAAAATCGGCCGAAAAGGGTGGATACAAGCATTTCATGATGAAAGAAATCCACGAAGAGCCCCGTGTCATTTCCGACGCCCTTATGGGACGAATAAAAAATGAAAAAGTCTTCTTCGAAGAGATCAAAGGCTGGAACGAATACATCAAAAACCTCAGAAAAATAAATGTGATAGCATGTGGCACGAGTTTTCACGCGGGACTCGTTTTCAAATACTTTCTTGAAAAGCTAAGACCTTTTGACGTTGAAGTTGAGGTTTCTTCAGAATTCAGATACAGAAATATTTTTATAGACGATAAGGTGCTTAACATCGCAATAAGCCAGTCGGGAGAAACGGCGGACACGTTAGAGAGTGTGAGACTTGTCAGATCTCTCGGCGGGAGGGTGCTTGCCATATCCAATGTAGTCGGATCAACTCTTACGAGGGAGGCAGACAGGACACTTTACATAAATGCAGGTCCGGAGATAAGTGTTGCATCCACAAAGGCGTACATAGGGCAGATAACGGTTCTTTATCTTTTTGCCCTTTATATGGATCAATTGATGGGAGGCAATCATCCCGAGATAGTAAAAAATCTTATGAAGTTGCCAGAGATCGTTGACAATTTTATTCTAACGCAGGAAGATTCCATAAAATCAATTGCTGACAAATACGTTGGATATACCAACTTCATGTATATAGGAAGGGGAATAAACTATCCTTCGGCGTTAGAGGGCGCTCTAAAATTGAAGGAGATAAGCTATACAAATGCCGTTGGTTATCAGGCCGGAGAATTAAAACATGGACCGATAGCCTTGCTTGATGAAAAATTTCCTGTCATGGCCATCGTCGTTGATGATGAGTTAAAAGACAAGATGATTTCAAATGTGCTTGAGACAAAGGCAAGGAATTCCCAGGTTGTAGCAATAGTAAGCGCCTCGGATCGCAAGGTTTCTTCTCTTGTAAATGATGTCATACGCGTTCCGGATCTCGAAAGTTACCTTTATCCTTTCGTTGTCGGAATATCCCTTCAACTTTTTGCTTACAACATCGCCAATGATAGGAATCTTAACATAGATATGCCGAGAAATCTTGCAAAGAGTGTTACTGTCGAGTAGGGAGGTAAAGATCTTTGTCTCTTTTAAGAGAGATATGCGATGAGATTCTTAAGGAAGAAGATCCTGATCTTGTGATTTTGAAGATGAAAGGCTTAAGTTATCTAACCGATTATTTTGTAATAGCAACGGCCAATTCAAGCGTGAATATGAGATCTATAAGGGATAGAGTGCTCCAAATTTTGAAATCCCACAATCACGAGATAATTTTTTATGACAAAAGCGATGATCATAACTGGATGATAGTCGACGCGGGAGATATAGTGGTTAACATTTTTACAAAAGCGGCGAGAGAATTTTACGATATAGAGTCTTTGTGGTCAGACACTGAAAGACTCGATGTGAAGGAGGTTTAAATGTACGAACCTGACAAAATAGAGGCTAAATGGCAAAATAAATGGGAAGAGAGTGGCATCTTTCATACTCCAAACCATTCGACAAAGCCCAAGTACTATTCTCTTGTCATGTTTCCATATCCTTCAGGCACGCTCCATGTTGGGCATGTTAAGAATTACACCATCGGCGATGTCGTGTCAAGATACAAAAGGATGCGTGGCTACAACGTTTTGAATCCTTTTGGCTACGATTCTTTTGGCCTTCCAGCAGAAAACGCGGCCATAGCCCATGGCAATATTCATCCCGAAGACTGGACAAGGGAGAATATAAATAAAATAAGAAGCCAGATAAAGAAATTAGGGATAAGTTATGACTGGGACAGAGAAGTGATAACCTACAAAGAAGATTATTACAAATGGACCCAGTGGATCTTTCTTAAACTTTACGAAAAAGGCCTTGCTTACAAAAAGAGCGGGCCTGTTAACTGGTGCCCTTCATGTAAAACCGTCCTCGCAAATGAGCAGGTTGTCGATGGAAAGTGCGAAAGATGCGGCACTCCAGTTGTCATAAAACAACTTGAACAGTGGTATTTTAAAATAACAAATTACGCCGAGGAACTCGATACCTTCATAGATAAATTAACGGGATGGCCTGAAAATGTAAAGACGATGCAGAGAAACTGGATAGGCAAAAGCATCGGCGCGGAAGTCGATTTCAAGATAAAAGAAAGCGGAAAGACGCTTAAAATATTCACCACTCGTCCCGATACTTTATGGGGAGTTACCTTTATGGCCATCGCCCCTGAATCTCCTCTGATAGACGAACTTACCATTCCATCAAGAAGGCACGAAGTTGATGAATTTTTGACAAAGATAAATCTTTCAGAAAACAGGTTTGAAAGATTTTCCTCCGACGCGCCAAAAGAAGGGGTTTTCCTTGGTACCCATGCGATAAACCCTGTCAACGGAAGAGAGGTCCCAATATACGTTGCCAATTACATCCTTTACGAATACGGTACAGGTGCTATAATGGCGGTTCCAGCCCATGATCTCAGAGATTACGCCTTCGCAAAAAAATATGATCTTCCGATAGAAAGAGTTGTCTCCTCAGACGGAGAACTTCCTTACGATGGAAACGGCCTTCTTGAAAATTCTGGACCTTTCACTGGTATGAAAAATGATGAGGCTATTGTGAGAATAATCGATTATCTCGAAAAAAACGGAATCGGGAGAAGATCTGTCAATTACAAATTGCGCGACTGGTTAATATCCCGCCAGAGATACTGGGGAGCCCCTATTCCCATCGTTTACTGCGAAAAATGCGGAATTGTCCCCGTTCCGGAAAAAGATCTGCCAGTCAAATTACCGCGGGACGTTAAATTTGATCCGACCGGGAGGTCCCCACTCTCTTACGATGAAAAGTTTCTGCACACAACATGCCCGAAATGCGGGGGACCGGCGATAAGAGAGAGCGACACTATGGATACATTCGTCGATTCTTCATGGTACTACTTAAGATATGTAAATCCGCACGAAAAGGATCGACCTTTTGTAAAGTCAGATGTGGATGAATGGTTACCGGTAGATCAGTACATCGGCGGCGTGGAACATGCGATTTTACATCTTTTGTATTCCCGCTTTATAACGAAGGTTTTAAGAGATGGCGGTTATCTGTCCTTCGACGAACCTTTTAAAAATCTTTTTACCCAGGGAATGATATACAAAGACGGGGCCAAGATGTCCAAATCAAAAGGCAACGTTGTCTCGCCCGATGACATGGTGGAAAAATACGGTGCGGACACTCTAAGGCTTTACATACTTTTTATGGGCCCTCCCGAAAAAGACGCCGAATGGCTTGATTCCGGAATTGAAGGCGTTTCAAGGTTTGTCTCAAGACTGTGGAATCTCTTTGAAGAGATCATACCTCTTATGAATATGAAAAAATCAGGAAGGCCATTAAATGACGAGGAGTACGAAATAAGAAGGAAACTTCATTCAATTCTTAAAAAAATAACGAATGACATAGAAGGGGATTTCAGATTTAACACGGTCGTAAGCGGATTCATGGAACTCGTTAATCTATTCAACGATTATGTCAAATCAACGGCAAAAGAAAAGATAAATGTTGAATTGATCGATGAATTTGCGCATAAATTCGTTCCAGCCCTTTCACCTTTCGCCCCCCATATAGCGGAAGAATTATGGGAAAGAATGGGCGAAAAGTCGTTTGTCGCGAATGCCGAATGGCCATCTTATGACGAACACGCGATTCTGCCGAGAAAGGTGGAAATAGTCATAATGATCAACGGAAAGTTAAGGGCAAAGGAGACGGTAAGCGCAAATCTGTCAGAAGAAGAGTTGAAAAAAATAGCGATCGATAATGAAAAGATAAAGACTTTGCTGAACGGAAAGACTCCTCAAAAGGTCTTTGTCGCCAAAAATGTTGTTAACATAGTGGTTTAAGGTGGAAAACATGAAAGTTCCAAATCCGGTATCCAAAAGATTGGCGCTTTACCATAGATGTGTCGTTTCCTTGCTTTCAGAGGGGAAAGAGGTGACCTCATCTCAGGAACTCGGCGAAAGGCTCGCCCTCAAGCCGAGCCAGATAAGAAAGGATCTTTCCTACTTCGGAGAATTTGGCAAAAGAGGCACTGGATATGAACTTAAGGAATTAAAACTTTCTTTGGAAAACCTCTTGAGCATAAACAAAACATGGAACGTATGCATTGTAGGCGCTGGAAATATAGGTACAGCACTTGCAAATCACACGGAGTTTTTCAAGGAAGGATACAGAATAATCGCCTTCTTTGATAGGAACCCTTCCAAGATAGGAAAAAAAATAGGCACAAGATCGATTCCGGTCTACTCGATAGAGGAACTTAAAGAGAAGGTAAGGGATCTAAATATAGAAATAGGAGTCATCGCCGTGCCTTCTTCAGAGGCAAGGAACGTTGCAGAAATGCTTGTTGAATCCGGTGTGAAGGGAATACTCAATTTCGCGCCGGTGAAGTTAAAAATAGAAAATGTGGAGATCGAAGATGTGGACATAGCAATATCTTTTAAAGCGCTAACTTTTAAAATAGGAGTAAAAGAAATTGAGCGAAAGAGATCGGTTAATAAAAAGGATTGTTGAAGAGAAAGGTGATAAGGCCATTCCGGCATTGATAGATTTGCTTTTTGAAGGAGATGCGCAGATGGCCGATATAGTTACAGACGCGCTTTTAGAACTCGATTGTTGCGATCAAATCATAAAAAGATTAGATTCAGAGATGAAAAAAGAGGATAAGAATCCCAGCATCTTTTATTTGGCAGACATAATAGGTGAGAAGAATTGCAAGGGAGGAATTGAATACCTAAAAAGGCTGTTAAATCTTGTCGAAACGGAAGAAGAAGCCATAATAGTTCATGGTTCACTTGCGAGGATGGGCTTTAAAGACTCGGAAAAGTATTTACTTTATGAACTTGAAAATGAGCCTTCACAGGATATGATCTTTGACGTTGCGGTTGCACTTTCATATTCAGATGATAAAGATATCTTTATGGCAATCGCTGCCAAGGCTTCTGAAAACAAAGATCTCATCGATGTGCTCCAGTCAATGTGCGAGAAAGAGCCGGCTCTCTATGCCCTTTTGCCGGACGAACTCAGAGAGATAAAAAATGATAAATATAAATGAAATAAAGGTATTTCTCGAAGTTGTAAATACAGGAAGTATAACGGGCGCCTCAAAAAATCTTTTTATAAGCCAGCCGGCAATTTCCCAGCACATAAAGAACATGGAAGAAAAACTGAATGTGAAGTTGTTTGAAAGGATCCAGGGAGGTAATATTCTCAAATTAACCGAAGAGGGATTTTTGATATACAAAGAACTCGAAAGTCTTTCAAGGGTTTTCGATGAAACGATCGATAGAATAACGAACCTGCAAAAGAATATCGGAACCACGCTCAAGATAGGAGCAAGCAAGACAATAGGCGATTACCTTCTTCCGAAGATAATGGTAGATTTTTTAAGAGTCCATAACGTCAATTTTTCAGTTGACATACAAAACACTTCGGATGTTGTGGAAGAGATTTTGGATGAAGAGATATCGTTAGGATTCGTGGAGATACCTTTCTTTCATAAGTCTTTAGAGAGCGAAAAGTTCTACATGGATGAAATGAACCTCATCTCTTCTCCCAGTTTTCCTCTTCCTTCCAAAATGGAGATCGAAGATTTAAACTCTCTTCCATTGATCCTGCGCGAGAAAGGATCCGGCACAAGGAAATTGGTAGAATACAAATTCGAGTCTCTCGGGATAACGCCAAATGTTGCCATTACCTTATCAAGCAATGAAGCGATAAAATACATGATAAAGAATGGTGCCGGAATTGGATTTCTTTCGAAACTCATCTACGAAGAGGATGAGAAAAATGGGTCTATAATTGTACTGAAGATTGAAAACTTGAAAATAGAAAGAAACTTTTTCATGATAAGAAAAAAAGAGAGAATAATGTCTAATTTGGAGGGTGAATTTTTGGATTTTGTAAGAAAGTGGGGGGAAGGAAAATATGTACCTTGAAATTAGGGAACTTGAGGCAAAGATCGGAACTTTTAGATTGGGACCTGTGAGTTTTTCGATCGAAAAAGGAGATGTTCTTGCCATTTTAGGTCCTTCCGGATCAGGAAAATCGACACTTTTGAGGGCCATTTGCGGATTGATACCATCGACGGGATCCGTAATCTTAAATGGAGTGGATATGTCTCATTTCCAGCCACACTTAAGGCGAATGGCTATGATGTTTCAGGAGTACGCGCTTTTTCCCCATATGAACACTTTTAAGAATATATCCTTTCCTCTGACCGTAAAAAAGGTAAAAAAAGATGAAATAAACGGAAGGGTCAAAAAAAGGGCACGAGAGATCGATGGAGGACTCGAGGAAAGCCTTTCTTTTATGCCAAAAAATCTTCCAGAAGGGTTAAAGCAGGCAACAGCCTTTGCGAGAGAGACGGTAAGAGAGTTTGACATATTGATGTTAGATGAGCCATTTTCAAGGTTAGACGCATATCAAAAACAATTCGTTAGGGCAGATCTAAAAAAGAATCTTTTGAGCCTTGGCAAAACTTACATTTTGGTTGTCTCCGATGTACTCGATGCTCTTGCCATTTCCAACCGCATGATAATCATGATAGATGGAAAGATAGTCCAGGACGATCTTTCCATGAACGTGTATAACAATCCTCGAACCCTCGATGCCGCGCTTCTTACCTCGCCCCTTGGCCTAAATACCGTTTCGGATCTTTTCGACGCGCCATCCGGTAAAATCCTTGCATTCAGACCGGACGCGGTATACGAGTCCGGCAATGGTACGGAGTTTGAGATAATTTCGATAGATCCGGTAAATGCCAGATATTCTTTGTTTCATCTAAAAAAGGACAATACCGAAATAACGGCATATTTAAAGAACAATTCAAAGAAAATTGGGGATCGTATTAAGGTAGATGTGAACCGTGATAAATCCTGGATATACTGATATTTGAATTCATCGAAGGGAGTGGTGGCAATAAACTGGCAGGAGTCGCAGATAGTCTATCAAATATTCGTTGATAGGTTCAAAAGAGGAAAGAATTTTGAGAAAAAGGTTAAAGAAGGGCTCTACAGCCGAGACGGAGGAATTATTAGAAACTGGGATGAAATGCCGAGACGGGAAAGCCACGGGCTCGAGTTTTTTGGCGGGGATTTAGATGGAATAATAGACAGTCTTGATTACGTAAAGTCCCTCGGAGTCAACGTGATATACCTGACGCCTATCTTTTTGGCCTCGACGAATCACAAATATGATACCCATAATTTTGTCGTGGATCCACAATTTGGAGATGAAAACACCCTTGCTAAATTATTCGAAGAATCTCACAAAAGAGAGATAAGGGTTATTCTCGACGGTGTCTTTAACCATGTCGGTGTTGACAGCGTGTGGTTTAACAAATCAAAAAAATATGGAAATGGCGGAGCCTACAACGATCCGAACTCTCCGTACAGGGATTTTTTTGAATTCAGAAAATGGCCGGATGATTTCAGGGCGTGGTTAGACATAAAATTGCTTCCCGAACTTAACCTTGAAAATGAAGAACTTAAACACATACTCTTTACGGGCGAAGATTCCGTCGTCAAGCGTTACTTGATGATAGGCGCAGATGGATGGAGGCTTGATTGCGCTCACGATCTTGGCCACAAGATAAATTCTCTGATCGTCGAAAGCGCCAAATCCGTAAAATCAGACTCGTTTGTCGTAGGAGAGGTGAGCGGTTATCCCGACGAGTGGCTAAGATCATTAGACGGAGTTATGAATTATTATTTTTCCACACTGCTTTTAAACACCATCAATGGCAATTTTACCGTTTCAACCTTAAAACATGGTCTTGACAGAATGGTAGAGGAAAGCGGAGAAAAACTTTGCAAATCGTGGAATATGATCTCATCTCATGACACGCCGAGAATGAATTCACTTATAAAGGACAGGGTCTTTAAAAAAATGGCAATCGCCTTCCAGATCGCTTACCCCGGCAATCCCTTCCTCTATTATGGAGAAGAAAATGGAATGTACGGCGACGGCGATCCCGACAACAGAAGGCCGATGATTTGGGATCAAGGAAGATGGGACTGGGAGTTCAGAGAATTCGTAATCAAAGCGTTCGAGATAAGACGCCGTGAAAAGGCTCTTAACGGCGGTAAGTACCTAAAAATCGATTTTCAAAATCCTTTCATCGCTGGATTTGGCAGATACACGAGGGATCCAAAAGATACGCTCTTTTTCTTCGCCAACTTTTCTGATTCTAAAGTAATTGAAAAGGCACCCATTCCTTTCGCGTATTTCATGCATCACGTTAGACTCGAAAAGATCTTCGGTGAAGGCGAGGCGATCTCGAGAGTCTCCGAGATAGATTTTGAACTGCCGCCAAAATCATTCGCGATCTTCAAATTCGCTCCTAATTTTTCTCTTTACAGAATGTATAAATCCGTTTAAATTTTCTGGAGGCGCGTCATGAGAAAGATTCTTATCCTTTTTGTAGTATTAAGTCTTTCACTTTCTGCCATAATCATGGCAGATGTTACTCCAAACGCAACATTTATGAACGTACTGAAGGGAAAGATAATAGTTCTCGATCCCGGTCACGGTGGCGAGGATACAGGAGCAATAGGGCCGACGGGATTGCTTGAAAAAACAATAAATTTGCAGGTTGCGCTCGATCTCGCGAGTATATTGAAGGTTCAGGGTGCTTCGGTATACCTTACAAGGGCCACGGATGTGTACGTCTCCCTTCAATCGAGGATAGCGCTTGCCAACAATCTCCATGCCGATCTTTTTCTGTGCATGCATCACAATTCGATAGAAGGTGCTCCAGATATAGATAGACCCCAGGCCTTTTACTGGAGCACTACCGATACCTCAGAACTTGCTGCCAAAATCATTCTTGAGGCTTTCGAGAATTTTACAGGCGTAAGCGGAGATCTAATCCAGGAAGAGTATTACGTTTTAAGGTATGCGCAGGTTCCAGCCGTTTTAATAGAACCGTTTTTCATGTCAAATCCTGCAAGGGAAAAATGGCTTGAAAATCCTGTTAACATATGGAAAGAAGCGCTTGTGTACGACAACGGAATTTTGAAGTACTTTAAAACCATTTCCAATTGATAATTGACAAGTCAACTGAGATTTGCCAATTGAATTTTACATGCTACGGGCATACCAATTATTTTCGTAGCGATAATTCAGCTTCTAAAATTATATGTGCGCACTAAATTTTAATTTTGTCGGGTATGGTATAATAATTCAAAAGTTGTTTAAGAGGGTGGACTAATTGGCCAAATTGATCTTTAACGGAAAGTCTTACGATGTTCATGAAGGCACGATTAAGGATTTGATAAAAGCGCTAAATCTTGATTCAAAGATTGTCGGCGGAGTCGTCGGCAAGGAGATTGTGGATTTATTTTACACGGTAAAGCCTGAAGACAAGGTAGAACTCTTTACAACGGAGGATCCGAGGGCCGGAGAACTTTACAGGCACACAATGAGCCACATAATGGCCCAGGCAATTCAAAGGATTTACAAAAACGCAAAATTTGCCATAGGACCAACAATAGAAAATGGCTTTTACTACGATGTTGATGTGGATGTGCCTCTTAATGAAGATGAACTGAAAAAGATAGAAGAAGAAATGAAAAAAATAATAAAAGAGGATCTCCCGCTGGAAAAATTCTCCATGCCTTCCAAAGAGGCCATCGATTATTTTAAATCCAAAGATCAGCCGTACAAGGTTGAAATAATAAAGGATCTCAACGAAGACAGTGTCACGCTTTACAGACAGGGTGAATTTGTCGATCTTTGCAGGGGGCCTCATATGCCATCGACCGGAAAAGTAAAGTATTTCAAACTTCTAAATGTGGCCGGCGCTTACTGGCGTGGCGATGAGAAGAACAAAATGCTCCAAAGGATCTACGGGACAGCCTTTTACAAAAAGGAAGATCTCGAAGGTTATTTGAAAATGATGGAGGAAGCAGAAAAAAGAGATCATAGAAAACTCGGCCCTCAACTCGATCTTTTTTCCATCCACCCGGATGTCGCCCCCGGCATGGTATTTTTCCATCCCAAGGGTACCATCATAAGGCGGGAACTCGAGAAGTACTGGCGTGAAGAACACAAAAAGGCCGGTTATGTTGAGGTCGTCACGCCAATGGTCATGAATGAAAGTCTATGGAGACAGTCTGGCCACTGGGATCATTACAAAGAGAATATGTACTTTACTGAAAAAGAAAACCAGATGTATGCGATAAAGCCGATGAACTGTCCAGGCCATATAATGATATACAAATCCCAGACTAAAAGTTACAAAGATCTCCCTTTGAGAATGTGCGAACTCGGAACTGTCCACCGTTACGAAAGAAGCGGTGTGGTTCATGGTCTTTTCAGGACTCGCGCTTTTACGCAGGATGATGCCCATATTTTCTGCACGGAAGATCAAATAGAAGACGAAATAAAGGGCGTTATTTCTTTAATAGACAAAACGTACAAACTTTTTGGATTTCCTTACAAGGTCGAACTATCGACAAGGCCTGAGAATTCCATGGGATCTGACGAGATATGGGAAAAATCCACAAATGCCCTTCGCGCCGCACTCGAGCATGTTGGACTTCCATATCAGGTTAACGAAGGCGACGGGGCATTTTACGGCCCGAAGATAGACTTTCACGTCAAAGACTCGATAGGAAGGACATGGCAGTGCGCAACGATTCAACTCGACTTTTTGATGCCAGAACGCTTCGGAATTTCTTACACAGGCTCTGACAACATGGATCACAGACCCGTTATGATCCACAGAGTTATATACGGATCCATCGAGAGATTTATAGGGATACTGATAGAGCATTATGCCGGCGCTTTTCCTGTATGGATTTCTCCGGTTCAGGTTGCTGTTCTTCCCATATCTGACAAGCATGCGGAATACGCGAAAAAAATTGTTCAGATGTTAGACGAAAAAGAAATAAGGACGATTCTTGACGATAAGCCAAGGAAGATAAATTACAAGATAAGAGAGGCCCAGATCCAAAAAGTTCCTTACATGCTTGTAATTGGAGACAGAGAGGTCGAGACAGGAAGCGTTGCCGTGAGATTAAGAAGCGGAAAAGATCTTGGCGATCTCAAAGTTGATGATTTTATCTCCAAAATTTCAAAAGAGATAAAAGATAAAAGTCAGACTTCCTTTGGTGAGTGAGATGGCTTACGAAGACTGGACAAAGCCAATGATAAGGGTAAGAATATCCCAGTCAGACGTGCATTACGCCGGTGGGCTCGTTGATGGCGCAAAGATAATGCAATTTTTTGGAGATGCGGCAACGGAATTACTTATAAATTCAGATGGGGACGAAGGTTTATTTAGAGCCTATGATATGGTAGAGTTCCTTGCTCCCGTTCACGCCGGTGATTACATCGAGGTTTACGGCAAGATAACTGAATTCGGAAAAACATCAAGAAAGATGTATTTTGAGGCTTACAAGGTCATCGCCCCTGTGGACGATGCTGGTGGATGTGATATACTTGAAAAGCCGGTTCTTGTCGCTAAGGCAAGTGGAACGTGCGTTGTGCCACAGGAGAGGCAAAGAAAGGTAAGGAAGGTATAATGGATAAACTCATAATAACTGCGGCCATTTGTGGTGCCGAAGTTACAAGAGCACAAACACCTTACATTCCCCTGACTCCCGAAGAGATAGCAAATGAAGCCTTCTTATCGTACAAGGCGGGGGCTTCGATAGTCCATCTTCATGTCAGAGATGAAGATGGCAAACCTACCCAAGACGTGAACGTATTCAAAAAGGTTATAGGCCTGATAAGAGAAAAAGCACCGGATCTCATCATTCAGGTTTCAACGGGTGGAGCCGTTGGAATGAGCGCAGAAGAAAGGCTTCAGTCTATATATTCCGGAACCGAGATGGCTTCTTTGGACACGGGAACAACGAATTTCGGCGACGATATCTTTGTAAATGATATGCCTCTCATAAGGCACTTTGCTTCGAAGATGGCCGAAGTGAATGTAATGCCTGAATTTGAATGCTTTGAGTTAGGACATATTTCAAACGCTTTAAGAGTAGTCAAAGAAGGCATAATAAAGGGCCATCTTCATTTTGACTTTGTCCTCGGAGTTCCCGGGGCATGTCCGGCAGACGTGAGAAATCTTGTAAGAATGGCAGACTCGATACCTTCCGATGCAACGTGGACAGTTGCTGGAATTGGAAAGCATGAATTCGAGATGGCCGCCATCGCAATTGCCATAGGAGGCAATGTAAGGGTCGGTCTCGAGGATAACATATACATTTCAAAGGGAGTTCTTGCAAAATCCAACGCCGAACTTGTTGAAAATGTTGTTAAAATCGCGAAAAGTATTGGTCGCGAAATTGCAACACCTGATGAAGCAAGAAGGATTTTGAATATTCATAGAAATTGATTAATTGAAGGGAGGAATAATTTAAGTGTTAGACAAAATCGTACTGGCAGCAGCACCGGGTTCAACTGCCCCTCAATCCACAGCACCTGCGGCAAGCGGAGGTGGAGACGCGGGCATATTAACGATGATAATATGGCTTGTTGTCATCGTTGCGATCTTCTATTTTTTGCTTATCTTCCCTCAAAGAAGGCAAAACAAAACTTTTGAGAAGATGATGAGCAATCTCAAAAGGGGAGATACGGTCGTTACAATAGGGGGAGTTATCGGGAAAGTAACGGATATCAAGAACAATACAGTCAAAATAAGAACCGGAAATACAGAAATGGAAGTCACGAAGCGCGCCATATCATCTGTCATAAAGAGCGAGGGGACAGATGACTCTAAAGCCGAAGACTCAAAAAATGGAAACAAAGACGAGTTAAAAGATTCTGATGAATCAAAAAATTCAGAAAGCAAATGAGTGGAGGTGAAAGGCCTTAGGCCTTCGTGATGAGGCATAGTACAATAAGAATAACGGTTGTTTTAATCGTTTTATTCGTTGTCATGTTTTTTCTCTTCTATCCGATGAACCCCTCTAACACGGGGTTGTTTGGCAATATACCTCTTGGTTTGGATATAAAAGGTGGATCCTTGCTTGAGTACACTTTCTCAGGCAATATCACTCCCGATACTGCAAATCAGGTTGTAACTATTTTAAGAAGAAGGCTTGATGATGCCAACTATACCGAGGCCAATGTTTCAACACTTGGTAACAACGGTATAAGAGTTGAAATTCCTGGCATAGATAATCCCCAGCAAGCCGAGAATCTGATTGGCCAAAGAGGAGAATTGTATTTTGCGCAGGTCCTCGACACAGTTCAGTCGCCTGTCAAACCTGCTCCGAAGATAGGGCTACAATATGCCGGAGCGGAATGGCTTTTGTCTAAAGATCCGAGTGTTCCCCCAAATACATGGTACCTTGTCAATAGAAATATTCAGGTTGGAGCCGGCACCTTGCAATTGAATGGTAGCGAGGTCTCAAATGCCCATGCGGCCATCAACACATCGACTGGTGGATGGGAAATAGATCTTTCATTCAATGCAAAGGGTGCCCAGGATTTTTACCAGATAACGCAGGCTCTTGTAGGAAAGCCGCTTGCAATAGTGTTAGATAATTACGTCTTAAGCGCGCCTATAGTCCAGCAGCCGATTCAAGGTGGACGTGCCCAGATAACTGGAAACTTCACATTCAAGCAGGCTCAGGATCTTGCGGCCCTTATTCGTAGCGGTAATTTGCCTGTAACCCTCAATCTGTCCGAGGAGCAGACGATAGGACCGACTCTTGGTAGTGATGTTATACACACAAGTATCATTGTTGGTCTTATAGGAATAGCCATAGTGCTCGCTTACATGCTCATTTACTATGGCCCGCTGATGGGATTGGTTGCCGACTTAGCCCTTATTTACAATTCTCTCTTCATACTTGGAATGCTCGCACTAACACACAGTATTTTGACTCTTCCGGGTATAGCGGGTGTCATACTGACGATAGGTATAACAGTTGACGGTAATGTCATAATCTTTGAGAGAATAAAGGAAGAAATGAGAACCGGGAAAACCCCAAAGGCCGCTATAACGGCAGGTTTTACAAGATCAACGGCCGTTATATTAGATGCAAATATTTCCACGCTTATAGTCGCCTTCGTGCTTTACTATTTCGGAACAGGATCAATAAAAGGGTTTGCTGTAACACTTACAATAGGTATACTTGGTACGATCTTTACCTCTCTTGTTTTTTCAAGAGTTTTGATGGATTACTTTTCACCATTCATTAAGAATAAATACCTCCCAGCGTCAAATGCCGGACAGGTTCAATCTGTTAATCCCGTCCAAAAAAACGTAAATCCTGAACAAAAAAAGGGAGGAAATAAAAAATGAGAAAGATGATAAACTTTGTTGGGCCGAGGTACATCTTCATTGGCATATCTTTAACTGTAATAGCACTTTCCATAGTTTTTATACTTGTAAAAGGATTCAATTTCGGAGTTGACTTTGCCGGAGGAACGATGATAACGGCCTCTTTCAACAAAACTGATTTGCAGGTTGGAGATGTCAGAAAAATCTTCTCACAGGCAGATCCGGCATTTGCAAATGCGAGTATAGTTAAAATGACATCCATAACGGGAGCCAATTCGAATACAAGATCCCTTTTCGATCTAACGGTTAAGCAATTTTACAACGCGGCTCAAAAGGAAAAATTATACTCGGCAGTTCAAAGTGTTGCCGCCAAGGACAATTTGAACGTAAAATTCGAATCATTTCAGACCGTCAGCGGTTACGCCGCGGCAAGTTTAAGGCAATCTTCAATGTGGGCTGCGATAATAGTGGTTATACTCTTGCTCATATACATAGGAATAAGGTACCGTTTCGTTTTCGGAATCGGTGCGTTAGCCTCTCTCGCCCACGATTTGATAATCACGGCAGGACTTTTTTCTATGTTCTGGATAACCTTTGATAGCACTGCCATTGCCGCATTGCTTACCTTGCTTGGTTATTCGTTGAATGATACAGTCGTTGTCTATTCAAGGATAAGAGAGAATTTAAAGAAAATGCACGGCCATCCAATAGATGAAATCGTCAATGTCTCCATAAACGAAACCCTTTCAAGAACCATCAACACGTCTTTGACGACCTTTATAGTTGTATTCACACTTTTCCTCTTCGCAAGCTCTGTCTTAAGGCCATTTGCATTTGGAATGAGTTTTGGAGTCGTAACCGGCACTTACTCCTCAATATACATAGCAAGCCCCATTCTTATAGGATGGCTTGAGAAAAGAAGAAAATCTCTGGCAAAAAGATAAAAAAAAAGCCCCTTTCGGGGCTTTTTTCATTACTGACTCTGAAGATCCTTTGTAACCTCTTGCTGCGCCAGCCTCAAAGCTTCCTGAGGGGTCATTTTGAAGAACATCGCATCGGAGACAAGAGTACCGACATCATTTCTTATCTGGCTCCACGCCGCAATTCCGGGATCGGACGAACCATAAGGAATCTGAGATACGAGCACGTTGGCCATCGGATTAGATGCCGCATAATCCTTCCATGCTTGAGTTTCAATAGCACTCTTTGTCACAGGCAAATATCCCGTCTTTATTGCCCAGAATGCCTGAATCTGTGGGCTCAAAAGGAACTTGACGAACTCCCATGCGGCTTCCTGTTCGGCCGGGCTTGCAGTGTTGAAGATCGCAAGGTCAGTTCCTGCAAATGGAGGTGCCTGCGTCTTCCATGCTGGCACTGGTGCTATTGTCCATGAGAATTTACCTCCAACGCTGTTTGCCGTGTAAGACATTCCCGCCGAGGTATCTATATACATTGCTATCTGACCATTTCCAAACGGACCGTCCAAGTATCCGCCCTGAGCAAGGACATCTCCGGTCTTTATCATGTCAACAAGCGTCTGAAGAGTTTCGAGGGCAACTGGAGTATCCAAAGTAGCCTTCGTGTAATCAGAATTTATAAAATCGGCTCCATTTTGTCTTAAGAAAACCTCAAAGGTGTCTACAGTAGTTCTCAGACCGAGAGCGTACTGGATGACCTTTCCCGATGAATCTCTTATGGTCAGCAATGGAAGATCCTTTATAAGTTCTGGAACTGTTTTTGGAATACTCACTCCGGCAAGTGCAAGGGCGTCTTCATTTACATACATTATGTATATCGATTTGTTAAATGGTAGTGTGTAAATCTTTCCATTCCAGGTATTAGCCTTTAAGAATGGTTCCCAGATATCGTCTAACTGACTTTTTGAAAGCCCAATTTGAGGATTATCTATGAAGGTTTGCATTGGCTGGATAACGTTAGATTTCATTAAAGCGGCGGTCCAGTTCGAATAAACCTGACTCATTGTCGGCAGTCCACCACCGACCGCACTTGCAAGCAATTTTTGCTGAAGAGTTGCATAACTTCCAACGTATATTGCCTTTACCTCGATATTTGCGTGCTGGGAGTTAAAGGTATCAACGATCTGTGAAAGCGTCTTTCCAAGGTCTCCACCCATAGACTCCCAGAAGGTAACGACCGTCTTTGAAAAGATCATGCCAGTCATTAAAATGGAAATGGCCAGCATCACTACAAGAACCTTCCTCATTTGTGATCCCTCCTTTTTTGATATGAAGAGATTTTTACCTAAATTTAATATAGCCTTATATTTTATCACACCACGGTTTTCTCTTCAACATTTCAAAGACCTTTTCAAGGGTATCATGGATATTCCCAGAAGTGTCTATTACAAAATCTGCTCTCTTTATATATTCCTCTCTCGACATCTGAGATTTAATCCTCATGACAGCCTCGTCATAACTCAATCTGTCTCTTTGCATAATCCTTTCAATCCTCACGTCATCAGGACAATCTGTCACTATTATGAAATCGGTGTACTTGTCAAAATTCATCTCGAAAAGCACTGCCGCTTCTACAAAGATCTCTTTGTTCATTTCCGAAAGGCTGTCCACCTCATCGAGAATGGCCCTTATTATCCTTGGATGTGTTATCTCATTCAAAATTTTAAGTTTATCCCGATCTGAAAAAACAATGGATCCGAGTTTTTTCCTGTCTATCTTCCCGTTCGATTCTACGTTTCCTATCCTTTCATTTATCTCGCGCCTGACGTCTTCTCTTTCGAGTATTTCATGACCTATCGCGTCAGCATCTATAACCGGATAACCAAGGCTTCTTAAATATCCGGAAATCGCGCTTTTACCCGTTGCGATTCCACCAGTTATTCCTATTATCTTTGGCATATCAGCGTATCTTTATCTCTTCTTCAGATGGGCCAAAAGAGATGTAATCAACACGCTTTCCAGTATACTTTTCTATTAAAGAAACAAAATCTCCAAATTCAGAACTTTCAAGGCTCTTCCATCCCTTGATGTATTCTATTTCTGTCTTCACGCCTTCAAGATCGTGCGCACAGAAAGGCCTATCGTATCCAACGCATACGCCGATCTTATCAAAACCATTTAGCACGTCTGCTTTTGTCATGACAAGATGATCGGTCTTAGAGAGATCTATGGCATATTTCAATTGCGGAAGATCTATCCATCCGCATCTTCTTGGTCTTCCTGTTGTCGATCCGAACTCTCCGCCATTTTTTCTTATGGCATCTCCCACTTCATCATTCAATTCTGTCGGAAAGGGCCCCGCACCTACCCTTGTCACATATGCTTTGAATACACCAAAAACTTCATATTCCGTTTTAATTCCAGATCCGTAAGAAAGATAAGAAGGAATCGTGGGTGTCGAGGTAACATAGGGATAAGTTCCGTACATCGGATCTAACATTATTCCTTGCGTTCCTTCAAAGAGAATGTCACCATTTATTTGCGGATCTTTAACTCTTTCTCTTACTTTATCGAATGCTTTCAAAAGATCGTCTTCAAAGTCCTTTTGGTATCCACAAAATTTTTTTAAAAGTTTTGCCTTTTCCTTTAAAACTTTTTCGTCAAAGAGATCGAAAACGTGCAAAGCAACCCTGTTTGCGTCATTTGAAATCGCCGGTCCTATTCCCATTCTCGTTGTCCCGACAGACTTTGCTCCCTTTAGCTTCTCGATCTCGGCATCTTGCCATCTTTCAACCGGAGTTATGACCCTGCACCATTCGGATATGAAAAGTCTTTCTTTGACGTCGTGATAAATTTCGGACAGTTCTGCGACCTCATTGTTGAGTATATCGAAATTAACAAGCGTTCCGCGTCCTATAAAAAGTTTATTTTTATCCGTTCCGGTCGGAACAAGATGGTGAATTACCTTTTTACCATTGTGATAAACCGTGTGGCCCGCATTTGGCCCTCCAGAAAATCTTACAACCCATTCATGGGATCTTGAAAATTTCTGTACAACCTTTCCCTTTCCTTCGTCCCCCCACTGCAATCCTACTATGGCAGAATTCATATTTTAACTCCTTTCAAATCTTTCGAAGATCTTATCGACATTTTTAAGATAAGGATCTAAAGAGAAAGCATCATCTAAATCTATGTCCGTGTATTTTTTCATCGCTTCCTTCAGGCTTCCTTCCTCTCCATCCCACACTTTCATGGAAGCACTTTGAACTATTTTGTAAGCCTCTTCGCGGCTTAAGCCGCTATTTACAAGTTTTAAAAGCACCTTCTCTGAAAAGACAAGGCCTCCGGTCACGTATATATTCTCCTTCATTTTCTTTTCCTCAACTTTAAGTCCATTTATAATTTTATCCAATTCGTCTATCATGAAATAAAGGGTCGAGGTCGCATCGGGAAAGATGATCCGCTCGACAGACGAATGGGAAATATCCCTTTCATGCCATAAGGCTATATCTTCCATCGCGGAAATGGCATATCCTCTTAAAACTCTTGAAAGCCCGGAAATTCTTTCATCTTTTACAGGATTTTTCTTGTGGGGCATCGCGCTTGATCCGCGTTGTGTGGAGGAAAATGGCTCTTGGACTTCGCGTATCTCCGTTCTTTGAAGATTTCTTATCTCTGTCGATATTCTTTCTAATTCTCCCCCAACTATTGCAAGTGATGAAATGTATTCGGCATGAAGGTCTCTCGGAAGAATTTGTGTCGATATCTTTGCAGGTTTGAGTTTGAGTTTTCTGCAGACCATCTCTTCGACTTCAACCGGTACATTCGCGTAATTTCCAACGGCACCGGATATTTTCCCAATCGATATATTTTCTTTTTCCCTCTCAAGCCTTTCTTTGCTTCTTTCAAGTCCATAGTACCAGTTCAAGACCTTAAGGCCGAATGTTGTTGGTTCTGCGTGGACTCCGTGAGTTCTTCCTATAATGGGCGTGTATTTATACCTCTTTGCGAGTGTTAATATGGAATTCATCAACTCTTCCACCTTCGAAAGAATTAGATCCATTGCCTCAACCGCGGCTATAGAAAAGGCAGTGTCGACCACGTCTGAAGAGGTCAGTCCGTAATGAAAATACCTCGCCTCATCTCCCATTGTGGAGGTAACTGATTTTATAAAGGCAATAACATCGTGATCCACAGAGGACTCTATACGATTTATCTCTTCAACATCTATTCTTGAATGTTTTCTGGCCATTTGAGAATATCCACGCGGAATGATTCCCATCTCTTCGTAAGATTCCATGACGGCTATTTCGACTTCAAGCCATCTTTCAAATTTACTCTTCTCAGACCAGAGATCTTTCATGCATGCAGGGGCGTACCTTTCTATCATCGTCTCACTCCCATTCAATGGTTGAAGGAGGCTTGTCTGTGATATCGTAAACAACGCGGCCAATTTGCGGAATTTTAGATGTTATTTCCGATGAAGCCATTCTCAAAATTTCAAATGGTATCTGATGCCATGAGGCAGTCATTCCGTCAACGCTGTCAACGGCACGAAGGGCAAGGACATATTCGTAAGATCGCGCGTCTCCCTTTACTCCGACAGATCTTACCGGAAGAAGGACCGCAAAAGCCTGCCATATCTTTGAATATTCGCCCGCTCTCATCAGTACATTCACAAATATGTCATCCGCATCTCTTAAAATCCCGACCTTTTCTCTTGTTATTTCGCCAATAACTCTGACTCCAAGGCCCGGGCCCGGAAAAGGATGCCGTGATATAAAAGCATCGGGAAGCCCCATCAATCTTCCAACTTCTCTAACCTCATCTTTGAAAAGAGTCCTTAGAGGCTCTAAAACCTTTAAATTCATTTTCTCCGGAAGTCCTCCAACGTTATGATGGCTTTTTATCTTCGCGCTTCTTTGCGAAGATGCCGCAGATTCTATGACATCCGGATAGATCGTTCCCTGTAGCAGAAATGTAGCCCCGCTCGCCTTTGCTTCTCTTTCGAAAACCTCTATGAAAGTATTTCCTATTATCTTTCTTTTCTCTTCCGGATCGGAGACGCCCTTCAGTTTTTCAAAAAACAGTTCAGAAGCATTGACATATTTCACTTTTATTCCCAGTGTGGCAAGTGTTTGCGGGACATTAATGTCCATCTTTCTGAGCAATCCGTGATCAACGAATACGGGAATTAAATTATCTCCGACGGCTCTGTACGTCAAAAGGGTCGCAACTGTTGAATCTACGCCGCCCGAGATCGCACTTATTATTTTTTGATCTTTCACAACACTTTTTATCCTCGATATCTCCGAATCTATGAAATTGTTCATCGTCCATTCTGGTCTCTCCTTGCATATTCCAAAAACGAAATTCTTTATTATCTCGCGTCCGTAAGAAGTGTGAACAACCTCCGGATGAAACTGTATAGCGTAAATTTTATCATTTTCAGATTCAAATGCAGCCGTTATTCCGGTCTCGCTTATCGCCGTCATTTTAAAATTTGGAGGAAGTACTTCCACGACATCTCCATGGCTCATCCATGTTACGCTCTCGGACGGAATTCCTTCAAAAAGCGGGGACGGAAAAAATTTCACCTTTGTAAGGCCGTACTCGCCATGCGCACCCTTTGCCACGTGTCCACCGAATCTCTCGGCGAGAAGATGCATTCCGTAACATATTCCGAGGACCGGAATCCCGCTAAACTGTGGAAGATCGTACCGTTTTTCGTAAACACTCTCAGGCCCACCTGAAAGAATTATGCCAGATTCCTTACCGGTAAAAGTGTAATCGGGTCCTACAACTTTCGAGAAGACTCCAAGTTCTCTTACGCGCCTTGCGAGCAATTGAGTATATTGCGATCCGTAATCGATCACGACAATCTCATCCATTTTGCCCTCCCCAAAAATGAAAAAGCCCTTCAATTTCATCTCCATCTCAGGGCCTTGCTACATCTTTATTTTACCACACAAGCACACAAGTCGATGTATGATGTGTTGAGATATAAGAGGCATAATGCCATTGAGAAAGCCCTTGAAGGCTTGCCGAAGCGATAATTCGGCATTTGAAAACTCAGCGTATTCCAGGCAATTGTCAATTGGCAATTTTTACATTACTCGCTTGTTTATTTGAATCTCTATCATGCACGTATCATTTTCAGCGAAGTGTAGTGATATAATTGACGTAGGTTTCGAGAAGGGAGGAAAAGAATACGACAAATCCTGGAGTTGAAGAATTGATAGAGAAGATAAAGAATCATACGATATCCTACGATGAAAGCGTTGAAAATGCTATAAATAAGATAAAAAAGATCGATCCAAAGATAAAGGCTTGCATTTCTACTCCTGTTGTAAATGGAAAGGATGGTATGCTTAAAGGCATCCCCTTTGCAGTTAAAGACAATATGGAGGTAGTTGGAACAAGAACTACCTGTGCTTCTAAGATCCTTGAAAATTACGTTTCTCCTTACACGGCCACGGCCGTCCAAAAAATTCTCGATAAAGGCGCAACGCTTGTCGCAAAGACAAATATGGACGAATTCGCCATGGGAGCATCGACCGAATATTCCGCCTTCTTTACGACTAAAAATCCACTCGATCCCGAAAGAGTGCCCGGAGGTTCAAGTGGGGGCTCCGCGGCGGCAGTTGCAAGCGGTATGGTTCCATTCGCGCTTGGATCTGATACCGGCGGATCTATAAGACAGCCCGCTTCATTTTGTGGCCTTGTCGGATACAAACCCACATACGGCCTTGTATCGAGATACGGGCTTGTGGCCTTTGCATCTTCACTCGATCAGATAGGTCCCATAACACAAAATGTAAGAGATGCAGCCTTAATAGGAGAAATCATTTTTGGAAGGGATCCAAAAGATTCAACGACGGTTGAAAAAAATTTATCTCTTTTGAAAGAAATAGAGAACTCTATAAAGAATTTCAAATTCGCGGTGCCAAAAGAGTTTGTCAGGGATCTGAATCCAGACGTTAAGAAAATATTCGAAGAATCAATCGATCGATTCAAAAAGATGGACGTTAAAATTGAGGAAGTTTCTATACCCTCTCTTAAGTACTCTGTGGCCGTCTATTACATAATAGCGCCGGCCGAGGCCTCTTCAAATTTGGCAAGATACGATGGAATAAGGTATGGCCTTAGCGTCGAGGGGAAATCTATAGACGAAGTGTATATGAAAACAAAGGATGAAGGCTTTGGAAGAGAAGTAAAGCGCAGAATAATGATAGGCACCTTTACGCTTTCAGCCACATATTACGATGCGTATTTTGACAAGGCCCAGAGAACAAGAGCAAAGATAGTAGATGAAATGAACAAGATTTTCAACTCTTACGATGCCATAATAGGACCTACGACTCCTAACGTTGCATTCAAAATAGGCCAACTTTCATCTCCACTTGAGTATTATCTCCAGGACATATACACGATCCCGGCTAACCTTGCCGGACTGCCCGCAGTAAGCCTTCCGATGGGAAAGATCGGAAACATGCCAGTTGGCCTTCAGATAATGTGTAAAAGATTTGAAGACGATAAAATGTTGAGAATCGCGAGAAATTACGAAAAGGTAAGTCAGAGGTGAAGACATGAAATCCGTTATAGGACTTGAGATACACGCCCAGTTGCTTACAGAGACAAAGGCCTTTTGTTCATGCAAAATAGATGTCAACGCGAGGCCGAATACGAATATATGTCCGGTATGTACCGGCCAGCCCGGCGCACTGCCTGTTTTGAATGAAAAAGTTGTCGAATTTGCCATAAGGAGCGGATTGGCGCTTAACTGTAAAATTCATCAAAGATCTTCTTTTGATAGAAAAAATTATTTCTATCCGGATCTTCCAAAAGGTTATCAGATAACGCAGTACTTCCATCCGATAGCAACGGAAGGTTATATAAATCTCGATAACGGTAAAAAGGTAAGAATAAGAAGAATTCATATAGAAGAAGACGCCGGAAAGATGATCCATTCAACTGAGAACATAACCGAGTCCAAAGAGAGTTTGATAGACTTCAACAGGTGCGGTGTTCCGCTTATAGAAATAGTTACAGAGCCGGATATGGAAGCGCCCCTTGAGGCAAAGGAATTTATGGAAAAATTGAGAGACATTCTCAGAACGATAGATGTGTGCAGCGGGAATATGGAAGAGGGAGCATTGCGTTGCGATGCAAATGTTTCCGTTATCGATGATAACGGAAGATCGAGTTCAAGAGTGGAGGTAAAGAACATAAATTCCTTCAGATATGTTCAGTACGCTCTCGAGTACGAAATAGATCGCATTTCCCAATCTCTCAAAGAAGGAAAAGACGTAAAACATGAGACGCGTGGATGGGATTTCGTGACAAGAACGACGGTTTCCTTGAGATCGAAAGAGGAAGAAAATGATTACCGGTATTTCCCAGAGCCGGATCTGCCAGTTCTCGAAGTTTCAAACGATCTCATAGAAAAGATAAAAAACACTCTCCCCGAATTACCAGATCAAAAGGCCGAAAGGTATGTGAAAACATTTGGAATATCCGATTACAATGCCAAAATACTCTCGAGAGATCGTCTTCTTTCCACTTATTTCGAAAGCACAATATCGGCCGGTGTTGATCCCAAGGACGGGGCAAACTGGATAGTAAACGATCTTCTTGGACTTTTCAACGCAGACTCGGCCGAATTTGACCCGAAGAAGGTTCCCGTCGACACTTTGAAGATTTTGGTCGATTACACAAATTCTTCAAAGATATCCAGACTCTCTGCCAAAGAAGTGATGTCGGAAGTTTACAAAAGCGGCAGAAACCCTGACGATATAATAAAAGAAAGAAATCTTATTCAGGTCTCCGATGAGAAATCCCTTATTCCGGTTATAAAAAAGGTAATAGAAGGAAATCCTGCCGTTGTCGATCAGTATAGAAAGGGCAAAACTTCGGTGATCGGATTTTTTGTCGGCAACGTCATGAAAGAGACAAAGGGAAAAGCAGATCCAAAGGCCGTTGGAGAACTCGTCAAAAAAGCGCTGGACGGTAAAATATGAAGATAGGATCAAAAGAATTTGATTTTTCGAGAATCTATATCATGGGTATTCTTAATCTCACCGAAGACTCATTTTACCCTCCGAGCAGAGTTAAGATCGAAGATGTCGAAAGAAAAGCGCTCGGAATGATAAATGAAGGTGCGGACATAATAGATGTTGGTGCAGAATCGACAAGGCCCGGATCGGATCCGGTAGATGAGCAAGAAGAGGCCAGAAGAATAGATCTCGCCGTCAGGGCGATAAGAAGAATAAGCGATATTCCCGTTTCGGTAGACACTTACAGGTCCCAAACAGCAATTGCCGGTCTTAAGGCCGGGGCAAATATGATCAACGACATAAGCGGTCTTAAATTCGACGATCGAATGGCAAAAGTATGCGCAGACTTTAATGTGCCTGTTGTCTTGATGCACATAAAGGGTACTCCGAAAAACATGCAGGAAAATCCATTTTACGAAGATGTGCTAAAAGAAGTGTACGAAGAATTCGAAAGAATGATTGAAAAAGCCTTGAATGCAGGCATAAAAGAATCCAAGATCATAATAGATCCGGGAATAGGATTCGGTAAAAGGCTCGAAGATAACCTCAAACTGATAGGCCATCTCGATACATTCAAAAAACTCGGTAAGCCTATCCTGATAGGCATATCAAGAAAATCGATGATAAGCAAAATTATGCCCATGGATGTCAGCGAAAGGTTAGAGCCGACCATTGCCCTTAACACCATAGCGGCAATGAAGGGCGCAAATATAATAAGAGTTCACGATGTCTTTTCACACGTAAAGGCCATGAAAATGGTCGATGCGATTATGGGGGTGTAGTTATGGAACATCTTGTGTACGTAGCCTTTGGCTCAAATTTGGGAGATAGGAAAGAAAACATTTTGCGTGCCATAGAAGAGATGAAAAAGAAACAGATGGAGTTTTTGAGAATATCCACCATGTACGAGACAGAGCCTTACGGTCTCAAAGATCAGCCCAAATTCATAAATTGCGCCGCTTTAATAAGAACCTCGTACGCTCCTATGGAACTTATGGACATGCTTTTAGACATCGAAAAGGCTCTTGGAAGAGTCAGAAATGTGAAATGGGGGCCAAGAACTATAGATATAGACATATTATTCTACGATCACAGAATAATAAATTTCGTCGATCTCATAATACCCCATCCAGACCTTCAAAACAGGGAATTCGTTTTGAAGCCTCTTGCAGAAATAGCGCCTGATTACATCCATCCAAAATTAAAGAAGAGCGTATTCGAAATGCTCAACGAAATAGAAGGTGTAAAAATTTGAAAGCGTTAAGATTTGCCATAGCGCAGAAAAATTTTGTTGTTGGTGGTATAGATGAAAATTTAGAAAAGATAAAATCTTCAATAGAGGAAGCAAGAAAATACAATCCGGACTTCATAATCTTTCCCGAACTTGCCATTACCGGATATCCGCCAGAAGATCTGCTCTTTAGGATGGCCTTTTTACAAAAAAACATAGACGGCCTTAATGAGATTGCGAATTTTTCGAAGGGAAAAGATGAAATAATAATCGTCGGTTTTGTAGATCTCAAAGATGACATATACAACGCGGCAGCGATAATACAAAATGGCAAATTAATAGGAATATATCACAAGATACTTTTGCCAAATTACGGTGTATTCGACGAGAAAAGGTACTTTTCGTCCGGAATTAAACCGATGATCGTCGAAGTGGACAATGTAAAGGTGGGAATAAGTATCTGCGAGGATATATGGGTACCGGATGGCCCCATAGTCGACGAAGTTGACAGCGGGGCAATGGTGCTTGTTAACATATCTTCCTCTCCTTACAACATAATGAAGGGATCGGCAAGAGAGAAAATGATCCAGACCCGCGCTTCCGACCTTCATACGGCGATCGTGTACGCAAATGTCGTTGGCGGACAGGATGAACTCGTCTTCGATGGTCACAGTTTTGTAGTCGATGAAAATGGAAATCTAATCGCAAGGGCAAAAGACTTCGAAGAGGAAATTTTGATCGCCGATGTTGATATACCCAATATAGTGAATATGAACCTGCATGATCCAAGAAGGCGTGAAAGAATAAAGAAAATTGGCGACGTGGACGCAATCAGGGCAACATTGAAAGAAAGCCCGAAAGAGAAGATAGAAAAACGCATTTCTCCGTCTATTTGCCTCGAAGAAGAAATATTCAAAGCGCTTGTGCTCGGGACAAGGGATTACATCACAAAAAACGGGTTCAAAAAAGTTCTCATAGGCTTAAGCGGCGGGATAGATTCCTCTCTCGTGGCAGTTATAGCGAGCGAGGCGATCGGAAGCGAGAACGTAATCGGCGTTATGATGCCTTCTATGTACTCGTCTGCATCGAGTGTTGAAGATGCAAGAGCGCTGGCTTTGAATCTTGGAATAAAGACCTTTCAGATAGGAATAACGGATGTTTACAATTCTTACATAAAGGCCCTTGAAAAAATATTCGAAGGCACACAACCAAACATAACCGAAGAAAATTTGCAGGCAAGGATACGGGGCAATTACCTTATGGCGATCTCGAATAAATTCGGTTATCTTGTTCTTACCACAGGCAACAAATCGGAAATGAGCACAGGTTATGCCACTCTCTACGGAGACATGGCCGGAGGATTCGATCCGATAAAAGATCTGTACAAAACGATGGTTTACAGAGTGTGCAAATGGTTTAACGAAAGCAGAAAAAAAGAGATTATACCGAACAATGTTTTTGTAAAACCTCCTTCGGCCGAATTAAAGCCAAATCAGGTAGATCAGGACACATTGCCTCCTTACGAATTATTGGATTCTATACTCGAGTTGTACGTTGAGAAGGACTTTTCATTTGAAGAAATAACCGAAATGGGATTTGATCCCGAAATGGTCAAAAAGACCATAAAACTTGTAGATACGAGTGAGTACAAAAGAAGGCAATCGCCGCCCGGAGTCAAAATAACATTTAGAGCCTTTGGAAGAGACAGAAGACTTCCAATAACGAATCATTTTAGAGGGTGATAAGATGGTATTTTTCTGGCCGTTCTGGTGGGGATACGGAATAGGAGCTCTTGTATGGGATATAATAGGTATCGCGCTCTTCTTTTTGGTACTCTATATCTTTTTTAGATATGGTGGTATTTTCGTAATAAGGCATTTTGAGAATGAAGATAAAGACACGCCGTGCGAAATACTCAAAAGAAGGTACGCGGCGGGTGAAATAACGAAGGAAGAATACGAAAGAATCAAAAAAGATCTCGACTGCTGACTTGTATGGGATACTTTTACGTCTACGCTGCCATAGCGCTCTTTTCTTCGATAGAGGTTGTATCCAAATTCATAGGAAGTTACGTCGATCCGCTTAACCTATGGCTTTTTAGGTTGATTTTCGCCATTCTTACCCTTTTACCATTTGTGAAATTTTCTCATCTGAAATCCTTAAATTTCAAGGACTGGATAAATCTCCTTTGGCTTGGAACGATATCCGCCGGAATAGGCATGAGCCTTTATCATATAGCGGTGGCGAACTCTCAGGCAAATGAAATGGCAATAATCTTCAGTTCAAATCCGATCTTCGTCCTTTTGTTTTCAAAGTTGTTTTTCAAAGAAAAGTTATCAATACGCGTTTATGCAGGAATGATCCTTGGATTTTTGGGCGTTATAATAACGTCATACTCTTCCGACTTCAAAGGAGACATCTATGCCCTTTTAATGGTTGTTTCATGCGTGCTATTTGCGCTTTTGACAGTCTTTGGAAGAACAGTTGTTCAGCATTCATCGAGCGCGACATTCAATTTCATGGTTTTTGTCATAGCGCTTCCAGTCGTTCTTTTAGAGATGTTGATCTTTAAAGTTCCCGTTCAAATCCAGATCAAAAGTCTGCCGTATCTTGCGTACATAGGAGTTGTAACGACGGGAGTGGCATACCTTCTCTTCTTTAAGGGAATATCGAAGGTTGGATCAAGCCTTGGATCTATGGCGTTTTTTATAAAACCATGGATAGCATCCTTTTTGGCTTTTTTGATACTTTCCGAAAAGCTCAGCGTTAATTTGATCTTTGGCGGCATATTGATGGCTTCTTCACTGCTTATAACCTATCTTCCCCAGCGCAAAGATCCTTCCTCTCCGTCTTACCGTTAAACTCTTGCAATATTTCCAAATAAATCATAAACTTTAAACATATCCCCGGATCGGGATAAATGATTCGATGTGATAAAATAGATATAAAGGAGAGGTGATGATCTTGTCAGATCAGTGGACATACATTAAAGATCTAAAGGATCATGTTGGAGAACATGTTGAGATTAAAGGCTGGCTTTTTAACAAAAGATCGAGCGGTAAAATTCACTTCTTGCAGATAAGGGATGGAACCGGATTTGTTCAGGGGATAGTGGAAAAAAGCGTCTCGGATGAAGTTTTTGATCTCGCAGATAAACTCAGAATAGAATCAAGTCTCAGCGTAAGAGGAAAGGTAAGAAAGGATGAGAGATCTCCTTATGGATATGAGATAGATGTGAATGGCATAGAGATATACCAAATACCCGTTGAAGATTATCCAATTTCAAAGAAAGAACACGGGATAGATTTTCTCATGAATAACCGCCATCTATGGCTTAGGTCCCAAAGGCAGTTTCACATTCTTCACGTTAGAAATGAAGTTATATGGGCCGTAAGGGAATTTTACAGAAACAATGGCTTTATTCTTATAGATACGCCAATTTTGACCGGTGCAATCGGAGAATCGGCTGGAGAATTATTTAACATCGAGTACTTCGATCTTGGAAAGGCATATTTGACACAGACAGGCCAGTTATACCTCGAGGCTGCCGCGATGGCCTTTGGAAAGGTTTACAACCTTGGACCTACATTCAGGGCAGAAAAATCAAAAACGAGAAGACATCTAACTGAGTTCTGGATGAATGAGGCCGAAGTTGCCTACTACACCTCCAATGACAACATGCATCTTCAAGAAGAACTCGTATCCTACGTTGTCGGGCGCGTGCTCGAAAGGGCCGGCGATCATCTAAAAGCCCTCGAAAGGGATACAAAACCTCTCGAAAAGGTTCAGGCACCATTTCCGAGGATCTCTTACGATGAAGGCGTGAAATTACTTCAGAAAAAGGGATTTGACATAAAATGGGGAGACGATATAGGAGGGGATGAAGAGACAGCCATAAGCGAGGAATTTGACAGACCCGTTATGGTATACAATTACCCAAGAAATATAAAGGCGTTTTACATGCAGCCGGATCCTCAAAGACCTGAGGTTGTGCTTTGCGATGACATGCTTGCACCAGAGGGATATGGAGAGATAATAGGAGCTTCAGAACGTATAAACGATCCGGATCTGCTCATGGAAAGGATAAAAGAGTTCAACTTGCCGGTTGAATCTTATGATTGGTACATAGATCTTAGAAAGTATGGTAGCGTTCCGCACAGTGGCTTCGGAATGGGTATCGAAAGGCTTGTCGCGTGGATTTGCAAACTCGAGCATATAAGAGAAGCGATACCGTTCGCGAGAACTATATACAGAATTCATCCGTGAGGTTGAAATGGCGAGATTACTTTCTTCAGAGCCACAAAAAGAGGACGATTCTCTTGTCTCTTTGAGACCTTCTAAATTAGAGGATTACATAGGCCAGGAGAAGATAAAATCAAGGCTTGGGGTGGCCATAAAGGCTTCTTCGATGAGAGGAGAAGTGCTCGATCATATTCTTCTTGCCGGTCCGGCGGGACTTGGAAAAACTACCCTTGCCATGATAATAGCGAATGAAGTTGGCGGTAATTTGCGCATGACAAGCGGACCCGTTATCGAAAGGCAGGGAGATCTTGCGGCCATACTCACCTCTTTGAATTCAAAGGATGTGCTTTTCATAGATGAGATACACAGGTTACCACATCCCGTCGAGGAGGTGCTCTATTCTGCTATGGAGGATTTCCAAATAGATGTAATAGTTGGAAAAGGGCCTGGTGCAAGGAGCGTAAGGCTTTCGGTAAGTCCCTTCACGCTTGTCGGGGCCACAACCCGCAGCGGCCTGCTCACGTCCCCATTAAGAAATAGATTCGGAATGATCTTCGAAATGGATTTTTACACGGTAGAAGAACTTGCACAGATAGGAAAAAGAACGGCGCATCTACTCGGCGTAAAGATAGATGACAAAAGCGCTATCGAAATCGCAAAAAGGGCGAGAGGAACTCCGCGCGTTATGAACAGATTTGTCAAGAGAATAAGAGATTTTGCAACTGTAAAGGGGAAGGACGTGCTCAACGAAGAAATCATCGAAGAGGCCTTTAATGCGATGCAAATAGACAAAAACGGTCTCGACGAGATGGACATAAAGATACTTTCGAAAATAGCGCACGATTACAAGGGCGGTCCCGTCGGTCTTAACGCTTTGGCGGCGAGTGTTGGAATAGAGGCAGAGACCATAAACGAGGTATACGAACCTTTTTTGCTTCAGGGAGGTTTCATAGCGAGAACTTCAAGGGGAAGGGTCTTGACCCAGAAGGGGTATTCGGTTTTAGGAGAATCTTTGATTTGAAAGGATGTGAACAATGTTTGCCATTGCGAATCTCGTTTACGCTATAGCGGTTATTCTGAACATAGTGGTGATCTTTTTCATGGTTGTCCTGATAATAGACGGGATACTGAGTTTTATCCTTCCTTACGGGTTTCCTTTGAGAAGGATCTTCGACGAAATGTCCGATCCGATCCTGAGGCCGTTTAGAAGGTGGATACACCCGTTTGGGTATATAGATTTCACACCATTCGTCGTTTTTCTGATTCTTGTCTTCATCCAGTTGTTCGTCGTTAACTCTCTCTTCGACCTCAGCGTGGTGTTAAGAAGATGAGTTTCGATGGAATAACGATCCTTGCAAATGAAAAAAATGCTGAGGCTGTAAAAGCCGCAAAGATACTGAAGGAAAAGGTAGAGAAAAGATTTCCAATATTTGAAAAAGAGTCGATTACCTCCAATTCTTTGGTCTTTATTCTCGGAGGGGATGGAACCGTTCTGAGATATTCAAAAAGCGTTGTGGACAAAAATCCTTTAATCGTCGGAATAAATTTCGGCCATTTAGGCTTTTTAAGTCCCTACGATTTCAAAGACATTGACACGTTTTTGGAAGACATCTTTGATGGCAGATTTTACATTATGAAAAGAAACCTCTCTATGGTTTCGGGCAAATTCGGCGAACACTTATTTCTCAACGATTTTTTGGTCCAGCGCGATATTCATTCACATTTGATAAATGCCACCATAAGTATAGATGGGGTGTTGATGGGATCTGTGATTTGTGACGGGATGCTTGTCTCGACATCGACGGGATCAACCGCTTACAACCTTTCAGCGGGCGGTCCCATCATCGATCCAAAAGCTCCGGTTCTTTCAATAGTTCCGATGATGGCCCATACTCTTTTGAAAACCCCCGTAATAGTCTCGACTGAAAGAAAAGTAGAAATAAAGATCGAGCCGAGAAATGAGGAAAGTTATTTTGCGCTTTCAGATGGGGATATAATAGATCGGTATAAAAATATTGAGATTTTTGAAATCACGGGAACGGAAAAATATGTCAAATTTATTTGCGATTATTCAAAGGACTTCTTTAAAATAGTGAATCAAAAACTTGCCTGGGGAGCGCGCGATGGATTCGGAGAATATCTTAATTGACTCAAAATACGAATATTATGAGCATGCCCTTGATTCGATGAATGAAGGAGTTATAATGGTAAATTCAAGGGCCGAGGTTATTTTCATAAACAAAGCTGCCCGCCAAATTCTTCAAATAGAGGCCACCGATTACGTCGGAAAGAAGGTGGTCGATGTTGTTCCAAATACAAGGCTTCAAAATGTCGTCGAAAGCAAAAAACCCGAAATAGATCAAATCCAGAACATAGGGAAGATCAAGATAATAACGTCCCGAATACCTCTTTTAGACGATCAGGGGAATCTAAAGGGTGCCATTGCGGTCTTTAGAGATATCACGGAGATTCAGAGAATGGCCGAAGAGGTTACAGATCTAAGGCGAATTCGTCTAATGCTTGAAAAGATAATAGAATCCACAGATGACGCGATAAGTGTCGCCGATAAAGATGGACGGGTTGTAATGGTAAACCGCGAATACACCAAATTAACCGGTTTCAACGAAGAAGAGGTTATAGGAAAACCGGCGACGATAGATATAGCCGAAGGTGAGAGCGTTCATATGATGGTTGCAAAAGAAAAGAAACCGATCTTAGGCCACAGGCTAAAGGTCGGCCCGATGAAAAAGGATGTCATCGTTGATGTAACCCCGCTTTTTGTAGATGACAAATTCGTTGGAAGCGTTGGAGTCATCCACGACGTTTCAAAGATACTCTCATTAAGCCGCGAACTCGAAGAGGCAAATAGAATGTTAAGAAGGCTCAAGGCAAAATACACCTTCGACGATATAATAGGTAATGGACGCGCCATGCAGATAGCGATAACTCAGGCAAAGAAAGTTGCGCCTACGAAAGCCACCGTGCTTTTGAGAGGAGAATCTGGAACTGGCAAGGAACTTTTTGCCCACGCGATCCATAACGCAAGCGATAGAAGGAATAATCCATTTGTCAGCGTTAACTGCGCCGCCCTTCCCGAGGGCATTCTCGAATCGGAACTTTTTGGATACGAAGAAGGAGCTTTCACAGGAGCGCGAAAGGGTGGAAGAGTAGGCCTTCTTGAGGAGGCAGACGGAGGGACTTTGTTTTTGGACGAGATAGGGAAGATGGAATTAACCGTCCAATCCAAATTTTTGAGATTTTTACAGGAAATGGAAATAACAAAACTCGGCAGTTCAAAGACAAAGCACCTCGATGTGAGGATTATATCTGCCACAAACATAGACCTCGAAGAAATGGTAAAGACGGGAAAATTTATACCCGATCTCTATTACAGAATAAACGTTGTGCCGATATACATTCCGCCCTTAAGAGAAAGGGCAGAAGACATAGAGCCTCTTGTCAAGTACATAATAAGAAAATTAAATCAGGAATACGGAAGGGCCGTGACTGGCATTTCTAATGATGCGCTAAGGGTTATAAAAAGTCTTTCATGGCCCGGCAATGTTAGAGAACTTGAGAATTTCATAGCGCGCGCGATGATAAACATGGATATAAGCGAAAGAGAGATAAAGCTTTCTTCCCTTCCTCCATATTCGGGCACCTATAAAGGCCCAAAACACGAAGGATTGAAGAAATCTCTTGCCGCTTACGAAAAGAGTTTGATAGAGGAGGCTCTAAAGGCGAATAACGGAAATAGAAAAAAGACGGCAAAGAGTTTGGGAATAAGTTTAAGAACCCTTTTTTACAAAATGGAACAGTACCAGTTAAAGTGAGGAGGCATTAAAAATGAAAGACATGTGGGAAGAGGTAAAAAGTGTCGATCCTGAAATTTACGATGTCATTCACAAAGAACTCGAAAGGCAAAGAAATGGACTTGAACTTATAGCCTCTGAAAATTTTGTCTCAAAAGCCGTTCTGCAGGCTATGGGAAGCGTGCTTACCAATAAATACGCCGAAGGATATCCCGGAAAGAGATATTACGGCGGTTGCGAAATCGTCGATATCGCCGAAAATTTAGCGAGAGACAGGGCATGTCAACTGTTCGATGCAGAATACGCGAATGTCCAGCCGCACTCTGGTTCTCAGGCAAATATGGCCGCTTACATGTCTCTCGCAGAGCCTGAAAGCGTCATAATGGGACTTTCTCTAACGCAGGGCGGCCATCTCACGCACGGATCGCCTGTGAATTTTTCAGGAAAACTTTACAAAGTAATTCCTTACGGCCTTAATCCCGATACCGAGACGATAGACTACGATCAGGTCAGAGCCCTGGCAATTGAAAATAAGCCTAAGATCATAATAACTGGCGGTAGCGCATACCCAAGAATTATAGATTTCAAGCGCTTCAAGGAGATCGCAGACGAAGTCGGCGCATATCTCGTTGTGGATATGGCACATTTTGCCGGCCTCGTTGCGGCGAAAATCCATCCCAATCCGATTGAATATGCCCACGTCGTTACATCAACAACGCATAAAACTCTGAGAGGGCCACGTGGCGGATTGATACTCTCTAAAAAAGATTTTGGAAAGCAGATAGACAAAATGATCTTCCCCGGCACGCAGGGAGGTCCATTGATGCATATAATAGCGGCCAAGGCAGTTTGCTTTAAAGAAGCGATGACCCCACAATTCAAAGATTATCAAAAGCAGATAGTCAAAAATGCGGCTCATCTCGCGAAGGCCCTTTCAGAAAGAAAGATAAGGATCGTCTCCGGCGGTACCGATACACATCTTATGCTTGTAGATCTTGTCGATACAGGCCTTACCGGTAAAGAGGTTGAAAATTTGCTCGGCGAGATTGGCATAACGGTTAACAAAAACACGATCCCGAGAGAACAAAGACCGCCGACGATAACAAGCGGAATAAGAATAGGGACACCAGCCGTCACGACCCGCGGGATGAAAGAAAATGAAATGGAGGAAATAGCAGACATAATTGCCTCTGTAATTCACGATCATTCTGATCAAAACAAGCGCGTTGCAAAGGAACGCGTTGAGGCTCTGTGCAAAAAGTTTCCGCTTTATCCAGACATTTTTTGAGAGGGGGTGCATCTTTTGAAGGTTCTTGGATTGATTCTTGCCGGTCAGAAGGGGGAAAATCTTGGAAAACTGACAAACAGAAGAGCCTCTGCGGCCATGCCTGTTGCCGGTAAGTATCGCGCCATTGATTTCACGCTATCGAATATGGTAAGGGCCGGAATAAGGAAGGTCGGCGTGCTCACCCAGTATAATCCGCGAAGCCTCATGGATCATTTAGGATCTGGAAGAGAATGGGACCTTGACAGGAAAAACGGTGGGCTTTACATTCTTCAGCCTTACGTCAGCGAAACAAGCCAGTTATGGTACAGGGGAACGGCAGATGCCATTCACCAGAACATAACGGTCTTAAGAAGAGGAGAAGAGGATTACGTTCTTATAGGGTCGGGAGATCACATATACAACATAGACTTCACCCCGCTTTTCAAATATCACTTAGCGACGGCTGCCGATATAACGATTTTGACCAAATCCTCTGCCGGATACGATCCGGCAATGTACGGTACCGTCAAGGTCAATGAAAATAACAGAATAACCTATTTCGTCGAAAAAGACAAAGAAAATCCGGGAGACATGATAAATCTTGGCGTTTATTTCATGAATAAGAAGTTGATGATGGACATTCTCTATTCGACCGTACCTAATGGGAAATACGATCTTGTAAGGGACATAATCATTCCGAACATCAACAGCCTTAACATCATGTCCTACGAATTTTCCGGATACTGGAGAAATATAAAAAAATCTCTTATAGAGTACAAAAAGGTCAACATGGATATGCTCAATCCGGATATTTTGAACGAACTTTTTCCGCCGCAAAGAAAGATATACACAAAACTCAAGGATCTCGCTCCTCCGAAAATCACATCGACTGGATCGGTTACAAGTTCGATAATCGCGGATGGATGCATAATATCCGGAAGAGTTACAAACAGCGTGCTTTTCAGGAACGTCAATGTAAAGGCCGGCGCGTACGTCGAAGACTCTGTCATAATGGAAGGATCTGTCATAGAAGAGGGAGCAAAGTTAGTGAATTGCATCTTAGACAAAAATGTCACCATAAGAAGCGAAAAATCCTACATCGGATATGAAGAACCCCTTGTTTTTGAAAAATGGCAGGTCGTCTGAGAAGGTGATAAGATGAATGAGATTGTAGCGATGATACTTGCGGGAGGTCAGGGTACAAGGTTAGGGGTTCTTACCGAAAATGTGGTCAAGCCCGCGGTTCCGTTTGGAGGAAAGTACAGAATAATAGATTTTACCCTCTCAAATTGCGTGAACTCTTCCATATACACAGTCGGCGTGCTCACCCAGTACAGACCGAGAGTTTTAAGCACTCATTTAGGCGTTGGAAGAGATTGGGACATGGACAGAAAGAATGGCGGTCTTTTCATACTCTCTCCATACGCCGCTTCGACCGAAGGTGAATGGTACAAGGGAACGGCACATGCCGTCGCTCAAAACATAGATTTTATAGATCAATTCTCCCCAAAATATGTTCTCATACTCTCAGGAGATCATGTCTACTCAATGGATTACAACGAGATGCTTGACTTTCACATCTCTAAAAATGCCGATGCAACGATTTCATGCATAAGGGTACCGCTCTCAGAGGCTCACAGATTTGGAACAGTCATAACGGACAACATATCTAAAGTAAAAGAATTCGAAGAAAAGCCGAAAAATCCAAGATCCCAACTCGCTTCGATGGGTATATACATATTCAATTGGCCTTTGCTAAGAGAGATTCTTATAAAAGATTCAAAAGATGAAAGTTCTTCTCATGACTTCGGAAAGGATATAATGCCAAATCTTGTCTCTCAAAGGGCCATCTACGCTTATGAATTCGAAGGATACTGGAGAGATGTCGGAACGATAGACGCTTTTTGGGAAGCAAATATAGACCTTACAAGGTCTATGCCGGCTTTAAACCTTTACGATCCAAACTGGAGATTTTACACGCACAGCGCCGAAATGCCGCCCGCATTCTTCGGACTGAATGCAAAAATCCTGAATTCTCTAACGAGCGAAGGATGCATCGTAAATGGAACGGCAGAAAGTTCTGTGCTCTTTCAGGGTGTGACTTTGGGACGCGGATCCTACGTCAAAAATTCAGTTATAATGACTAATGTCAAAATAGGCGAAAATTGTTTCATCGAAAACGCGATAATAAGCGAAAATGTCGTGATAGGGAATGACTGTCAGATAGGAATCGGAGAGAATGTACCGAATGAGAGATATCCGAACATATACAATTCGGGAATAAGCGTTATAGGAGAATGCGTCATCGTTGGGGATAACGTAAAAATCGGGAAAAATGCGTCTATCGGTAACTTTTTGAACATGGTAGAGATGAACGTGAAAGAAGTGCCGGGAGGTAAAAATCTCAGAGTGGATGGCCTTGCCTGATATAACCTTTTATGATATAATCTATCTTGTGCGTTTGCCAGCGTAGCTCAACCGGTAGAGCAACTCATTCGTAATGAGTAGGTTTAGGGTTCGAGTCCCTACGCTGGCTGTGTTTTTAAAGAGGTGATAAGATGAGATTCTTTCTCATAAGCGATAATATCGATACGTACACCGGAATGAGACTGGCTGGAATAAACGGCGTGGTTTTGCACGAAAAAGATGAGATCATTTCCAAAATCTACGAGATAAGAAAAGACAAAGATGTAGGCGTGCTTTTGATCACAGAAAAGATATCCGAAATGATTCCAGAGGAATTAGATAAACTCCGCAAATCGAGAACTCTTCCGATAGTAACGGTTATCCCCGACAGACATGGCAGCAGAAGATCGAAGGACTTTTTGACAAAATACGTTCAGGAGGCGATCGGGGTGAAGGTAGGATGAACGTCGAAAAAAAGGTTGAAGCGTTAAAAAGTTATGTCAAAAGCAAGGCAGAAGAAGATGCCAATTCTATCTTAACAGATGCCCAGAAAAAGGCCGATGAGATAAAAAAGGAATACGAAACGCGCGCGACAGAGGAGTACAATCAAATAATAGAATCAGCAAAGAAACAGATAAAAGAGATTGAAAGATCTGAATTGTCCCGGGCCGAATCGAAGGTTTCGAGAATCCTCATAGAAGGTCAAAAAGATATAATGGAAGATGCTATGAACCTTCTCAAAGAAAAGATTTTTGAACTTCCCCGATCCCTTGCTTACCCTGATTTGCTTTACAAATTCCTTGAAGACGCCATAAAGGTTCTCGACTCAAAAGAAATTATCGTTAAGGTCAGAAAAGAAGATAAAGCGCTTGTTTCGAAAATAATTTCTAAATTTCCAAAGGATATAAATATAACGATTTCAGACGAAGAGGCTAAAATAGCCGGAGGCGTTGTTATATTTTCAAAGGATGGAAAATCCATCGTCGAAAACTCGCTCGAGAACAAGGTAGAAGAATTAAAAGAAGAGTATCTTTCGGAATTATTCGCGAGATTAAAGGTTAGGTGATCGTCAGTGGACAGAAAAGGGATACTTTATTCGATAAATGGTCCCGTCGTGAAGGCAAAAAACATGACGGGTTTTATGATGCACGAAATGGTCTTCGTCGGAGAGATGAAACTGACCGGTGAAATAATAAGTTTAGAAGGAGATAGCGCAACTATTCAAGTCTACGAAGAAACTACCAACCTAAAGCCAGGCGAGGAAGTGCTCGGAACCGGTAATTTGCTTTCTGTTACCCTCGGACCCGGCCTTATCGGATCGGTCTTTGACGGAATACAAAGGCCTCTTGATGTCTTGAAAGCCGCATCTGGCGATTTCATGAAAAGAGGAGTATTTGCAGATCCAATAGATATGAAAAAGTCATGGAATGTCCAGATGGGAAAGGTAAAGGATGGAGACAGGGTTAACGGTGGTCAGGTGATCGCGACAGTCAAAGAAACGGAGTCTGTAATTCATAAGATAATGATTCCACCCAACGTATTTGGAATAGCGAAAAATGTTAAATCCTCCGGCAAGTATACCGTTGATACCGTCCTTATGACCGTTCAAACCGAGAACGGAGAAGAAGAAATAAAACTTTACCAGAGATGGCCTGTAAGAATTCCGAGGCCTTATTCGGAAAGGCTTGCCCCGAGAGAGCCGCTTATAACCGGAATAAGGGTTATAGACACTCTCTTTCCGATAAGCAAAGGTGGAACCGCGGCGATTCCGGGTGGATTCGGAACGGGCAAGACTGTCGTCCAGCACCAACTGGCAAAATGGTCAGACGCGGACGTCATAATTTACATAGGATGCGGAGAACGTGGGAATGAAATGACAGAGGTGCTCGAAGAATTTCCGCAATTGATAGACCCGAGAAACGGAAGGCCTCTGATGGAAAGGACCATTCTCATAGCAAATACCTCAAACATGCCAGTTTCTGCCCGTGAGGCTTCTATATATACCGGGATAACGATGGCCGAGTATTTCAGAGACATGGGATACAATGTCGCTTTGATGGCCGATTCAACCTCTCGATGGGCCGAAGCGCTAAGGGAAATATCCGGAAGGCTTGAGGAAATGCCGGCCGAAGAGGGTTTCCCGCCATATCTCGCCTCTCGAATAGGAGAGTTTTATGAAAGGGCTGGAAGGGTTAAGACGATCGGAGGCGAAGAGAGAACAGGCTCAGTCTCGGTCATAGGGGCCGTTTCTCCACCGGGAGGAGATTTCTCAGAGCCAGTCACAACCGGCACGAAGAGATTTATAAGATGCTTCTGGGAACTCGATAGGCAACTTGCCAATGCCAGGCACCATCCTTCGATAAACTGGCTTGACAGTTACAGTGAATACGCGGTCGAATTAAAAGATTGGATATCCAAAAATATCGATCCTGATTTTTACAAAATGCGAGATCGTGTAATGCAAATTCTCACGGAAGATGACAACCTCCAGCAGATAATAAAACTCGTTGGCGAGGATGTCCTTCCAGACAATCAAAAATTGACCGTAAGAATCGCAAATATAATAAAGGTAGGATACCTCCAGCAGGACGCATTTAGCGATGTTGACAGTAACTGTCCTCTCAAAAAACAGGATGCGATGCTCAAAACGATCCTTCATTATGCTGACAGGGCCTCAAAACTCGTTTCAAAGGGCGTGGCCGTCTCAGAGGTACTCGATGAGAATATCGTCAACACGCTTATGAGAATGAAGGAAAATGTTAAAAGCGATCAATTAGACGAATTCAAGAAGATCGAAGAAAAACTCGATGCTTTCTTCGATCAACTCGACAAGAAATATCAGGTAATTACGGAGGCTTAATATGCCATCAAAAGAATATGTTGGACTTTCTCAAATAAATGGGCCGCTTGTATTCGTTGAAAACCCAAAAGGTGTCGGATACAACGAGGTTGTCGAAATAATAACGGAAAATCAAAAAAGGCTTGGCCAGGTCGTTCAAATAAGCGATAAAATCGCCATGATTCAGGTATTCGAGGGAACAAGCGGCCTGACAGTGGACAAAACGCGCGTGAAATTTCTTGGAAGGCCTTTGATGGTAAAGGTTTCAGATGAGATGCTCGGAAGGGAATTTAACGGTATAGGGGAACCTATAGACAAAGGGCCGGATATTTTGAGCGGCGAAAGTCGAGATATAAACGGATCGCCTATAAATCCCGCATCACGCATGTATCCAAGAAATTTCATACAAACTGGCATCTCGGCAATAGACGCGCTCATGACACTCATAAGGGGACAGAAACTTCCGATCTTTTCAGGAAATGGGCTCCCGCACAACAGAATAGCCGTCCAGATAACCAAGCAGGCGAAATTGAAAGGTGAAGAGGCTGGCAATTTTGCCATCGTCTTCGCCGCCATGGGAATAAAACACGATGAGGCCAACTTCATAAGGGAAAGTCTCGAACAATCCGGTGCGATAAAGAACACGATAATGTTTCTCAACCTCGCAGACGATCCTGCGATCGAAAGGATAGCAACGCCCCGTGTTGCCCTGACGGCAGCCGAATATCTTGCCTTTGACAAAAATCTTCACGTGCTCGTTCTGCTAACAGACATGACGAATTACTGCGAGGCTTTGAGAGAACTTGCGACGGCCCGCGGAGAGGTGCCGTCGAGAAAGGGCTATCCGGGTTACCTTTACAGCGACCTCGCGAGCATATACGAAAGGGCAGGAATGATAAAGGACAAAAATGGTTCGATAACCCAGATTCCAATCCTTTCAATGCCAAATGATGACATAACTCATCCTATCCCCGATCTGACAGGATACATAACCGAAGGCCAAATAGTCCTCAACAGGGATTTAAACAGAAAGGGCATATACCCGCCGATAGGCGTTCTACAATCGCTCTCGAGGCTTATGAAGGACGGCATTGGCAAGGGTTACACAAGAGATGATCATCCTCACGTGTCGAGCCAGTTATTTGCTTCCTACAGCAAGGTTCAGGAGGTAAAGGCGCTCGCCTCTATAATAGGCGAGGAAGAACTTACAGAATCTGACAGAAGGTATTTAAGATTCGGTGAGGCCTTTGAAAATGAATTCATAAATCAGGGAGAGGACGAGGACAGATCGATAGAAGAAACACTCGATTTGGGATGGAAATTGCTCGGGTATCTGCCAAAGATCGAATTAACCCGTGTAAGCGAAAAAGAGATAGCGGATCATTACAAAGAAATAAAGGAGATATAAGATGGCTCAGGTTTCTCCGACAAAGAGCAAACTCATCGAGACAAAACGCGCGCTCGCTTTAGCCCGGGAAGGATATGTCCTGCTCGACAAAAAAAGAAATGTCCTTATACGCGAATTAATGAAGTTGATAGACAAGGCCCGCGATGTTCAATCAAGAACTGAAGCGCTTTTCAAAGAGGCTTACGAAGCGTTGATGGAGGCCAATCTGTATTTTGGAATAGAAAATGTTCAAGAAATAGGATTGGGAGTTGAAGAATTCAGATCTCTCGAAATCCGTCTCAGAAGCGTTATGGGAGTAGAGGTGCCAGAGGTCGGAAATATTGAGCCTGAATTTAATCCCGCTTACGGATATGCGATGACAAATGCAAAATTAGACGTCGCAAGAAAGAAATTCATGGAGGTACTCGCCCTATCGGCCAAACTTGCCGAGGTCGAGACGGGAGTTTACAGACTCGCCGTCGAGATAAAAAGAACCCAAAGAAGGGTTAACTCTCTCGAGTACGTCTTGATACCTAAATATAAAGAGACTGTCAAATTCATAGAATCTTACCTTGAAGAGACAGAAAGAGATGACTTTTTCAGAATGAAAAGGCTCAAAAGCAGGAGAGAAAGTTGAGAATAGAGAATGTAAAGATCGTCGATCCTTTTTTCACTGTAGAAAATGGATGGATAGAGTTTGATGATAAAATAAATTCTTTCGGCTCTATGTCGGGAAAGGCCAAATCGATACTTATGCCCGGCTTTATCGACACCCACGTTCACGGAGGATCCGGATACGATTTTATGGATGATTCTATCGATTTTGAAAATTTAGAGAGACATTTCTTCTCTATGGGTGTGACATCCGTGCTCGCGACGACGCTAACGGCCCCGCTCGATAAAATAAATCGCGCCATCGACATGATAAGAAAGAGAAGATCATCGAATCCATTTACCCCTTTCGAGGGAATCCACCTTGAAGGACCATTTATCTCTCCAAAACACATAGGAGCCCAAAATCCTGACTTCATCCTTAAAGGAAATGTGGATAATCTAAAAAAGATCATAGATGGAAATGAAGACATCGTCAAAATCATGACAATGGCCCCGGAAGAGTGCGATGAAGATTCAATACTCTACCTTCAGTCAAAGAGCATAACCGTATCGGTCGGCCATTCAGATTCGACTTACGAACAATTTCAAAAATTCTACAGACTCGGCGTGAAACATATGACCCACTTTTGCAACGCGATGACGCCCTTGCATCATAGAGAAATAGGCCTTGTCGGTGCCGGCCTTTTGAACGAAGATATCGACCTCGAAATAATTCCGGACGAAATACATCTCAACAAAGACATGCTTTCTTTTATTTTGAAATTTCATCCACATGATCGTATAATAGCCATAACCGATGCAATGAGGGCTACCGGTCTGAAGGATGGCCAGTACGATCTTGGAGGGCTAAAGGTTACGGTATCGGGAAAGGCGGCCCGTCTGTCCAATGGATCTTTGGCGGGAAGCGTCTTGAAATACAACGAAGGATTGAAAAACCTTGAAGGCTTAGGACTTTCTTTGAATGAACTTTCGATGATCTCTTCATTTAATCCTTCCAAAATCGTAAAAGGCGGACCGTCCGGAAGAATTCTTCCGGGTTATGCGGCAGATGTTGTTTTGATCGACGGAAATTTCAATGTTCTGACAGTTTTCAAAAAGGGCAGAAAAGTTTTAGAAGGAGGATAAAAAAGATGTCTTTGGGAGATTTCGTTCATGGTGGAGGATCTGTTTTGATTGTAATAATAATTTTAGGTCTTATAGGACTCTTTTTCTTTTTCGAAAGGCTTTTTGTCCTTTTGAAAGAGAGAAAGGACATGATGACCACTATGGTCAAGGTCAGGAATGCGATTGCCCAGAAGAACATAACCGCGGCAAAACAGCATTGCAGATCGTCATCCAACATCTTTTCTTCCGTCATGCTCAGAGCCTTTGAATATTACGACCAGCAAAAGATAGATTCTTTCGATGGCAGCCTTAAAGACATAGTAGAAGAAGAAGCATTAAAACTCGAGAAAAATTACAGGTACATAAATATCGTCGCGGCTCTCGCGCCATTGCTTGGATTCCTTGGGACGGTTATAGGGATGATGCAGGTATTTGGAAAAATAGGCATGGTAAATTCCACAAATGTCTCATTGCTTCCATCTATCTTCTCAAGTGGAATATCTTTAGCGCTCTACACAACAGTCGGAGGTCTCGCCGTTGCAATACCTTTACTTATCCTTATGGCGATACTCAGAGAGGTAGAAGACAGGCTTGTAGAATCTACGACCGATGAGGTGCGCTCGATCGCGATGAAATTGAAGTTATTGCCAATTGAGGAGGTCCAGTAAATGAAAAAAAGAGATACGGAAGTCTTTTTCTGGATAGGGATAGAACTCGTATCTCTTTTGAGCATAACCTTTATACTTATAATGTTTCTTGCGCTCGGATCTGCGACAGCCTCACTTATCCCATCCTCAGCCTTTGGCGAGATCGGCGTAAATCTGCCTTCGGCGATAACGACTATTCCGGCAACCAATGCCGAAAAGGGGTTTTTCCTTACGATAAATTCGGCGGGGGATCTTTACGTGGGAACAAAGCAAATTCAAATATCAGATCTTCAATCTGCCATTTCATCTTACATAAGCCAGTACGGCACGCCTGCCGAGATCAAACTGGCCGCTGATAAATCGGTGCCTTACGGCACGATCGTTCAAATAATGGATCTCGTCAGGAGAAGCGGCATATCTACAATAGACCTCATAGTAGGGCAGAAGTAAAGGGATGATCCTATGAAATACACGACTGTCGCGGCTATACTTGCCATCCTATCGATTTTGATAATTCTCGCGGGTATATCTTCTATTTTACCCGTGCCATCAAAGCCGCAGGTCGCATCATATTCACCTTTGACGACAACAGTGCAATTCGCCATCATAGCAAAGCCCGTTAAGCCTGTCTCTCCTATGGTTGTAAGTGTAACACCTGCGCCGCCTTCAACGCTTGTTGCCGCGATAAATCAGATTCAACCATCACAGCCGAAGTCACAGCCGCAACCCGTGATACCTCAAACTGTGACTCCTAAACCTTCTCCAACGCAGACTTACGTGCCGCCTGCCGTAACGCCGCAGCCTTCAAAGGAATTAAGCGTTCCCGCACTTCCATCGTATAACCTCGTCAATATACAGAGCATCCCTAATTTTCAATCTCTTGTCGATGGAATGCGCAGGGATTACATAGACGAACTTAAAAAATTGCCGACCGAGATCGCCTACACGCTTGAAGGAACGGTCAAAGGGATCGTTGAGGTCCAGACAGACGGAAATGTCAAGGTCGTAAAGATAATAAGTTCTCCAAGCATAGTTTTGACAGACATATACGTGAGAAATATAGAAAAATTCGTAACTTTCCCAAGGAGTCTCGCACTTGAAGGCCTTGAAATAGATGCAACCTTCACGCCATCGGGCACATCAACGATTGTCAGATGATCACCATCTCGTAGTTATATCGAGAGTATCTTTGGGAATCAGATTGTATTTCTGAAGATATTCTCTCACATCTTTCTTTGCGTAAATTCTGACAAGTTGGAGCATCTTGTCAAACATCATAGTGTATGTGGGATGATTTTTTTCAAATTCATCAAAAGTCATGAGATTATCCCCGTCGTGGATGTAGACCTTCGTCGATAAAAACTCGTCGGGATAAAACAGCGTTAATTTGTACGGGGTATCTATTACGAAGATATCATCAAAGTCCTCTAAGATTTTACCTAAAATCTCCGTGTCTTCGGCCTTTCCGCTATCTATGACATCTTTTATTCTCTTTTTCATCTTCTTTAGAACGCCTTCGCCGAGAGATTTGGATATGCTTCCGGGATCTATTCCCGTCGTCGTGTACGGTATTTCTACAACGAGTTTCCACAGATCCCTTCTTTTCAATCTTTCTATTATTTCGTAAGCGTGCTCAATCTCTTCATCTTTGCTCTTTTCAAAGTCATGGAGAAATTCTATCCTGTGAATGACAAAATCGTCTGTGAGTTTGACGAATTCGTCAAGGTCTTCTAAGTAAGCGCCAAGATTTAAAGGCCTTATGGAATATCTTAACAAATCCTGAATCATCATATCGACGGCCCTTGATGTTTTGTGAAAATAAACGTTTTTGTACATCATGAACCTTCCAAAAAGCACGGTATACATATCGTCGATCGTCTTTATGTTGTAAGAAAGCACTTCATTTTCATTCTTTTTTAATATGGCAGAATTTCTTATTATCCTGTCCATTGGAACGGTACCGTAATATCTAACGCCGCTAAAATAAGCATCTCTTAAAACGAAGTCCATTCTGTCCGCGCCGAGCGGCCCCTGAACGATGTTAAAGATAGGACTTCCTGTTTTCTCTCCCTCAAAAACCTCATTGACGGCCTTCATAAGATCGCCAAATGGATCGTCAGGTACCCTTCCAAAGATACTCTCGATTTCCTCCATTATGCTTTTTTTGAAAGGTTCGCGTGAATTCTCGTAAAGTTCCTTCATCATCTGCGGCATCTTTTTTGTCAGCAATTTTTCCCTGAATTCATCGTGGCCTTCCTTGTATCCGAAAAAGTCGTAGACGACCTCATCGAACTGGTGGCTAAAAGGGCCATGTCCCACATCATGGAGAAGGCCCGCAAGTCTTGCGATTTTAAACTGTGGAGAATCATTTCCAAAAAGGTGCGAGGCGTAAAGTCCGGAGACGTGCATGACTCCCAAAGAATGCGAAAACCTTGTGTGCGTCGCAGATGGATAACTCATCTGCGATCCTACAAGTTGAGAAAGGTATCTCAATCTCTGGACTATAGGCGTGTCTGTCGCCAGAATCTCGAGAGGGTACATGAAAATTTCAGAATAAAGCGGATCTCTCGACACCTTGTAATACATTCTCTACCATCTTCCGGTCAATGAGACATTGTAAGAGGTTGAAGATGAAAGGTTCTGAGCCCACAAATTAAGATAAATCTTGAATAGATGGAAGGAAATACCGTAATTTATCTGGCTCGACTGCGAAATAGATCCAAAAAGTCTTTGATTCCAGAGATTTAAGATAAGGGAACCGGCAAGCCCGCTTTTGTAATCTCCCACAGCTATAGTGGCCGGTCCAAAAGTTCCGGAAATCTCGACTTCGTCAAAGTGATCGGAAGTAGCGCTGGGAGTAAAGGAAAAGATGGTATCTGAATGGTTAAAGGCGATATAAACGTTGTTTCCGAGCGTTATTCTCCATATCCATGAAAGATTCACAGATGTGGAATTAAGGCTTATCTCAGGACAGATGTCGATCTGGCCGGGAGGCAGCGGGTAGGAAAGGCCCATCGTCAAGTTACCAAGGTTTCCGGACAGAGAATTTTTGTATTCCACAAAAGCCCCAAGCCTTGCGTAGATGTTAGGATATGAAGGCGTGGAGGTATACTGGGCGAGATAATTCATAACTTCTGAAACATACGCCTGCGTTTCAGGATACGGAGGGATTCCTCCGTAATACGAGACGGCCCCGGGCCCGGCGTTGTAGGCTGCTATCGCAAGTTGAAGCGAGTTAAACTGTTTTTGGTACAATTTTATGTAATTAAGCGCTCCGGTAACGCTCTGAAATGGATCGTAAGGGTTCTGAACTCCAAAGGCCGGAGCGGTAGACGGCATAAACTGCATCAGCCCCTGTGCTCCAGAAGAAGAGAGCGAATAATTTTGGAATGCACTCTCTGCCTTTGCAATTGAGATGGCTATGGGAAGATCGCTTTTGGATATCGGCAACTGGGAAAAATTCATCCACGGAATCGGTATTGTAAATCCAAATCCTCCTTCAATTCCGTTTCCTGTTCCGTACCCTCCTTCATACCTTATGCCGGGATAATAATACAAAGAATAAGGCTGGACCGAAAGCGGCAAAAAGGGAGTATCAATTGAAAAACCGCCTATTATGGGAGAGCCAAAAACAAAAAAAGCGATACAAATTGATAAAACCATAAATACGATCGCGCGCTTCACCTTGCACCTCCAAAAAAATTTATGTTGTTAAGATCAGTCTTTAAAATCGGCACAACATCATTTTCAATTAGAGATTCTTCTATATCCGAATACATTCCTATCTCCGAAAGGTATCTTCCATGCCGGGAGGTCTTCAAAATCTTGGCAGGATCCTCCCGAGCGATTTCGCGAGCAATAATTCCGCCGTCGTTGAGCCCCACCATGTCAAAAAGATTCAAAAATCTTCCGGCCGTGTAGGTATCCTCAAGAGAGACTTCCCCATGGCTTCCGGCACAGACGATTAGCAGGCTATTGAAGTTTTTAGAATATTCGTATATTGCCCTGAGATTTGAAAGAGCCATCGCGACGACCGCACCATAGCCCTTATACCTTTCGACAGCCTTCGTTCCATTCGTTGTGGTGATTATAACATTTTTTCCTCCAACGCTTTCCACTGTGAACTCAGATGGAGAATTTCCAAGATCGAAGCCATTTATTTTGAAGGCCTTCCTTTCACCGGCAAGAACCGAATTCGGAATGATCTTTTTCAAACTTTTGGCCCTTGGAATAGAAATCGCAGGATAAACTCCCATCGCGCCTTCACAAATCGCCCTTGAAATAACCGTCGTCGCTCTCAGAGTGTCTATTATTATGACAAGATCGTAAGAATCAAGTCGTGGCCTGGACGGCAAAAGCAAAACCTCTGACCTCATCTTTTCACATCCTAACGAATAAAATGAAGATAACGATTAAAAATCCCGAACCTATTATAAAATAATCTCTTTTTCTGAAATGCATCTCACGAAACTTAGTCCTTCCTTCAAAGCCTCTGTAGCACCTCGATTCCATCGCTATTGCTAAATCGTCGGCCATTTTCATAGATCCGACAAAGAGAGGGACTATCAGCGGTACCATTCCCTTTGCCCTCTGAATAAGGCCGCCCCTGTCAAAGGTCGCGCCTCTCGACAGTTGGGCCCTTATTATGTGATCTGCCTCTATCGAAAGAACAGGGATGAATCTGAAGGCTATGCTCATCATCATCGAAAAATCGTGGGACCATTCACGCGGGAACCTTAAAATTCTCATAAGGCCCTCTATTCCGTCGGCGATCTGGATGGGCGATGTTGTAAAAGTTAACAGAGAGGCGGCGATTATTATAAGGACAAGCCTCAAGACTATAAAGATCGTGTTGTAGACTGCCATGTCAGTTATTCTCAAAGGGCCAAGCGCAAAAATAGCACTGCCTTCTCCCGAAAAGATCTGGAAGATCGCCGTCAGAACTATTAAAATCCACAGAGATTTAACGCCTTTGAGGTAATAAAACGGGGATATCTTGCTTAAAAGCATTAAAACGATCACAACTGAAGACAAAATTGCATACTGATAAAAATTCGTGGACAAAAAAATGGCCACTATGAAGATGATCATGAAGATCAATTTGCTTCGGGAGTCGGCCGAGTGAAGGATGGAATTTTTTGGTATGAACTGACCTATCGTTATATTTCCTATAAAATTCATGACGGTTCTTTTAAAAGACAGATGGCCATCGCGGATGCGCCCTCTTTTCTTCCTATAAATCCCATGCCTTCATTTGTTGTCGCTTTTATACTTATTCTCGAAAAATGAACATTTAAAGTTTCCGATATCTTCTTTTTCATCTCTTCTATGTAAGGAGAGATCTTGGGCTCTTCTAACATTACCATCACATCTATGTACTCTATCGAAAGATTCTCTTTAAGAATCATGTTTTTAACTCTTTCGAGTATCACCAAAGAGGAAATTCCCTTATATCTCGGATCTGAAGGCGGAAAATGGATTCCTATATCTCCCAATCCGCCTGCGCCGAGAATAGCATCCGCTATCGCGTGAATCACTACATCGGCGTCGCTATGGCCTTCAAGCCTTTTTACGTATGGAATCTCAACTCCTCCAAGAATAACCTTGTTTCCGTCTACAAATCTGTGAGTATCGTACCCTATACCGGCCCTCATTTACAATCTCACCGGCATTATTATAAAGAAATAACCCTTAAGATCTACCGTATCGATCATAAGGGGCTTATTTGAATCGACAAAACTAAGTTGTATTTTGTCTTCGTCCGTATGATTCAAAGCATCGAGAATGAAATTCGGATTAAAGGCTATCATTATAGGTTCTCCCTCCATCTGAATATCGACAATCTCCTCTGCCTCCCCAAGATCCGCGCTTTTCGAGGAAATCTTCATTTTATCCTTTTCTATGTTAAATTTTATGGTCTCTGATCCGCTTCTCGTTATTATACTTACACGCCTTACGGCCGATCTCAGTTCATTCCTGTCAACGACGATTTTAGTTTTGAATTCATCAGGGATCACCCTTTTGTAATTTGGAAATTCGGCATCGACGATTTTGCATATGAAAATCATGTTGTCAAATTCAAATGAAATCTGCCTGTTTTCGAATTTCAAATTCACATCCTCTACATTTGTCAGGGACAAAACCCTCAAAAGTTCTTTCACGGCCCTCAAAGAAAGCAGGAAGTTGATGTTTATCTTCTCGTCTATCTTTCCCTCGACCAAGGCCATTCTAAAGCCGTCAACGGCAACGGCTCTCGAAATTCCATCCTCAATCTCCATATAAACGCCGTTAAGATTTTTCATATTCTCGTCTGTTGCCGCGCTGAACGCAACTCTTTCAAGCATCGAATAAAGTTGTGTCCTTTTCATCGAAAACTGGATGCCGTCAGACGGAATCTTAACGTCCGGAAATTCCGCGCCATCTTGAATGAAAATCTGAAATTTGCTCTTTCCCGAAAGAATTTCAAGTTTCTGTCCGTCTATCGAAAACTTTACCTCTTTGTCGGGAAGACTTTTTATTATCTCATTTATAGTCTTCGCGTCCACCACAAAGGATTTGTCTCCTTTTACTTCGGGCATCTTCGATCTGACTGTAAATTCCATATCTGTGGCGGTAAGGGTCAGTCCATCCTTTAGGTCGAAATGAACACCGTTGAGAATAGGTCTTATAGGTCTTGAAGCGACGGCTCTCGATAAAGAATCAAGATGTGAAGAGAGTATTTCTCTGTTGAGGATAAATTCCATTTTGAGACCTCCTTAAGGATCGTAAAGCACATCAAAAACAATTATATCATTGAAAACGCTTTTTAGTCCATCTATTAATTCTAAAGGGTTCTCGTCTCTGGAAGACACTGAATTGACGGCTATTCCTGCGATTTTTATCTCCTTGAGCACAAAAAATTCTCCATTTCCAAGCACAAAATCGGACGAAGGAACGACAAGTAATGACTTTATGCGCGAAAAGGTAAAATCGTCGATTACGCGCGGAATATAGACAAAATCGGCATCATGCGATTCCTTAACCGCTTCCTCTACAAGATTGGGATCAAGAATTCTATTATTCTTGCCGATTAAAACGATGGAGTCTTTATAAGGAAGGATCCTCTCTTCGATTTCTGGATCAATCCTCTTTGCCATCAACTTTTTTATCTTTTTGATATTCGATTTGAGATCTCCCGAGGCCGCGCCGCAAACGATGATATTCGCGTCCATATAAGGTGCTATCCCAGTCCGCCCGAAAGCGCCATCGATTATTATCCTATCGCAGAATTCGAGAAGATAATCGGCGATATCATTTGTAAGATCAAATCCACCAATCCGCGCGATCTGGATTTGCGCGTCTATTGTTGCCATGACAAGGGCAAATTTGCCAGCAACAAGATCAAATGTCTCTATTATCTCGAGATTTCCGCGCGCGAATTCGTAAGGGATGACGGCAAAATTGCCTCTCTTCAAATTCACCGAAGGCTTTTGTGTCCCGTAAAGGGCGTCTCTCTCCTCGCCGTCTCTGCCAATTGTCAGAATGCACACGTTAGAAAGATTGCCGGCAAGATAATTTACAACAGTTGTTTTTCCGACATTCTTCGCGAGGCCTATGACGGCTATTTTTTTATACTTTTGGATCTCTTTTAAGATTCTTTCTTTGTCTTTGATTGCTTCCAACGATTTATGCGCTTTCTCCTTTCATTTCCGTAAGGAATCAAAAATTTGTGCGATTCTTCAAGTAAACTGGAAATTCCAACTGTGCTCTGCTCAGATCTGCCTATGTAATTTTGATCGCAGGAAGGTTTGTAATCGTCTGGCTCTTCATAAACAAAGATTCCGCCTTCGTAATTTCTGAGCACAACCTTTCCGGCCCCCATAGATATCAGGTACTGTGGCTCGACAGGTATCTTTCCGCCTCCGCCAGGCGCGTCTATGACGTAAGTCGGAACGGCAAATCCGGAAGTATGGCCTCTTAGATACTCTATTATCTCTATGCCGCGCGCCACGGAGGTGCGGAAATGAGATAATCCCTCCGAAAGATCGCACTGATAAATGTAATACGGCCTCACGCGGTTTTTAACGAGCAGATGAACAAGTTTTTTCATAACCTGAGGGCAATCGTTGACACCTCTCAAAAGCACCGATTGATTTCCCAGAGGAATTCCGGCATCTGCAAGTTTTGCAAGGGCCCTTTCGGAGTCCGGGGTAAATTCATTCGGATGGTTAAAATGGACATTGACCCACACCGGATGATACTTTTTCAGCATCTCGACGAGTTCATCTGTTATTCTCTGAGGCATAACGACAGGTGTTCTCGTTCCTATCCTCACGATCTCAACGTGCTTTATCGCCCTGAATTTCTTTATTATCATTTCAAGCCTTTCTGTCGAAAGAGTAAATGGATCTCCTCCCGATAAAAGCACGTCTCTTATCTCGGGATGGACCGAGACATATTCGACCATAGCGTCTATCTTATCGAGAGGCATGGGCATATCCGTCTCTCCTGCCTTTCTTCTTCGGGTGCAATGCCTGCAATACATCGAGCACTGATCCGTAACAAGTGCAAGGACGCGATCCGGATATCTGTGGGTAAGACCGTAGACCGGAGAATCGATATCCTCAAACAACGGATCCCGGCTCTCATTCGGAGCCTTGTAAAGTTCGTTCATCGTTGGAACGGCCTGTTTTCTTATCGGATCCTTTGGATCATCAATATTTATAAGCGTTGCATAATAAGGCGTTATGGCCATTCTCAAATGTTTTAAACTCGTCGTTATCGCGCGTTTTTCGTCATCGTCTAAAGGAATCACTTGAGCGAGTTTGTCAGCGTCCATTATACGGTTGGAAATCTGCCAGTGCCAGTCATTCCATTGCGCCTCGCTTACATCCTTCCATATAGATATTTCTCTGTAATTTCTCATACGCTTCCTCCTCTTTTATGTACATTACGTACGATCTAAAAACTCAATCTGTACAGGTTGAAATTGAAATTCTGATTTTGATTCACGGAGATCTGGGTGACGATAGTCGAATAATCAGGCTTTACAATTGTAATCTGGTAAGTGCCTCCAGCCAAACTCACAACGCACGGAGAGATTCCTAACATTCTTCCGTTGACGAAAATCATGGCCCCGGGCGGCGACGTGTTGAAATTGACGCTGAAATTGTAACTTTGTTGAGGATACAGATAAGCCTTAACTGTGTTGTAAGTGTTGGGATTGACGTAAAAACTCTTTGAAACGCTCACATTGTCGTACCAAAAAACGGCAAAATGCTCTCCCTCGGCAAGTTGAAGATCCAAAGGAGCCAATCCTTCGTAAATTCCGTCCACATAAACTTTCGCGCCTGACGGCTGCGACTCAAAGTGCACGATGCCGGTTAAGGGCACAAAACCAACATAAAAATATGTTACGCCTACCGCCACATCCTTGCCCGTTATCTCAAGTTTTAACTTCTGAAAATAATTAGGTCCGTCAGTTATCTCGCCAAAAGCCTTATTTGACGGCAAAGGAGGCTGGACGATCGGCGTCGTAGACGCCACCGCCTCTATAATCTCTCTTCCATTGGGGCCGGAGACCGTGAGATTATAATTGTAATTCGGATTTGGAATGACATAGACCATGCCTCCTTTTACGAAATTGTCGCGCTGAAAAAAGTTGGGAAAAATAACCCTTACATTCCCGTCAGTAGTGTAATCGTATATGGTGACATAGGCATTCTGAGAAGTTTTAAAATATATGTGAATATTGTCTCCGGGATAGAAAGTCGCTCCCGCGGGTTTGTCAGTCCACACGTTTATTGTCAGAGAAGAAGGTTGGGTCGGGGTTATGATTATGTCCTGCACGCTTGCCCTTGCGTATACCAATACGGCGAGCAGTATTATGACAGCGAATGAAAAAAAGAAAGTTCTTTTCATCCTGCACCCTCCTCAAACGAATTTTAACATGCTTTTATTTTGAAAGAAACACATAACTATGATATCATATTTTTGGCCCTATCGGATAGTGGCTAGTCCGTCTGGTTCTCAGCCAGAAGACCGGGGTTCGATTCCCCGTAGGGCTGCCAGAACTCCTCTAAACGAGGAGTTTTTTTATAATGTTACAGTGTGCTGATCTGTTTTTTCACCTTTCTGGTATAATAATCAAGATAATTTATCTTTATTCGCATTTTTTCATTGTCAATTGCACATTTTTAATTTCTATTTTTTTCATTGTTCATTATCAATTTTTCATTCTTTTTACATTGTCCATTTTCAATTTTCCATTCTAAGGCTGGGAGGATATTTCGTGTCTGAAAAAGATCTTAGGGAAAAGATATTATCACTAACAAAAGAATACGCGTCTATTGTTAATTCTGAAAATAAATTCATTCCGGGTAAAACCGTTATTCCATTTGCCGCACGTTATTTTGACGAAGAAGAATACGTTAACCTTGTCGACGCTTCTCTCGATGCGTGGCTTACAACGGGAAGATTCGCAGAAGAATTTGAAATGGAATTCGCTAATTTCTTTGGACTCAAAAGTTGCTCCCTTGTCAATTCGGGATCTTCTGCCAATCTTCTTGCCATAAGCGCTTTAACATCCAAAAAACTTAGAGAAAGAAGATTAAAGTCAGGAGATGAAGTTATAACAGTTGCTGCTGGATTTCCAACAACGGTAAATCCAATTGTTCAAAATGGTCTTGTGCCTGTCTTTGTAGACGTGGATATACCGACGTACAATATAAAAGTGGAAAATCTTGAAAAAGCAATCAGCGAGAAAACGAGGGCGATAATACTTGCCCATACATTGGGTAACCCATTTAATTTAGATGTTGTTAAAAAGCTCGTAGATAAATATAATCTCTGGCTCATAGAAGATTGTTGCGACGCTCTTGGTTCTAAATACAACGATAAATTGGTCGGAACATTTGGAAATATCGCGACTGTAAGTTTCTATCCCGCGCATCATATCACGATGGGAGAAGGTGGCGCGGTTTTGACTAACGATCTGAATCTCGAAAGAATTATAAGATCTTTCAGAGACTGGGGAAGGGATTGCTATTGTGAACCTGGTGCTTCGAACACATGTGGAATGAGGTTCAGCCAGCAATTCGGAACACTCCCATATGGATACGATCACAAATATGTTTACTCTCATATAGGCTACAATTTAAAAATGACGGACATGCAAGCGGCCGTGGGGCTCGCACAATTAAAAAAATTGCCTAAATTTATAGAAACGAGAAAAAAGAATTTCAAATTACTCAAAAATGGACTGAGTAAATTTTCAGATTACCTTATTCTTCCGGAAGCGACCCCGAATTCCGATCCATCATGGTTCGGGTTTCCAATAACTGTTAAATCTGAAAAGATAAAAAGGTACGATCTTGTAAGATTTCTTGAAAATAATAAAATAATGACAAGGATGCTTTTTGGAGGTAATCTTACAAGACAGCCGGCGTATGAAGACGTCAAATACAAAGTGTACGGCGATTTGACAAATACAGATATCGTCATGAATGATACATTTTTCATAGGGGTGTATCCCGGAATAACTGTCGAGATGATAGAATATATGATAGATACATTTGAAAAATTCTTTCAAAACGTATGATCATAACATCAAAGTGTGAAGTTAAAGAAATAAAAGAGATAAATGAAACTCTGAGACTTATAACTTTTAAGATTGATAAATTCAGAAAGTTTGAACCAGGGATGTTTTTGCAACTCACGCTTGATGACTTTAATTTCTCTCAGCCGTGGCCTGAATCGAGAGCGTTTTCATTTGCAAGTTACGACAACGGTACAGAAAAAATTCTTGTCAGAAAGCAAGGCATTTATACATCAAGGATCTTTAACGAATTAAAGATTGGAAGCGATTTTTACATAAAATATCCATTCGGAGAATTCGTCTTATCTGAAGGAGACAAAAAAGTTTTCATAGCAGCCGGTGCGGGAATTTCTGTGTTTTTGAGTTATTTCGACTACATGAAGACTTTGAATACAAAAGAAGATGTTATTCTCTTTCAAATTGTTAAGACAAAAGATGAACTTCTTGAAAATTATTATGAATTGCCATCGAGTGTTAAAATTTTTTCATTTGTCACCAAAGGCAAATACGAAGGATTCAATCGAAGAATTGAAATGGATGACATACTTTCCAATATAAAAGAAAAAGATTACACGTTCTACATTTGTGGCGGAGAAGGATTCATACAAAAATATTCATCGGGCCTTAAATCATTTGGATTTAACAAAATAAAGGTTGAAAGCTGGAATAGCACTATTTGAATCGAGGTGATTTTACGAAAGTTGTAATTCTTGCGGGAGGATTTGGAACAAGGATAAGCGAAGAATCACATCTTAAGCCAAAGCCCATGATAGAAATAGGTGAAAGGCCAATTCTTTGGCACATAATGAAGATATATTCCCATCAAGGGTTCAACGACTTTATAATCTGTCTCGGATATAAGGGATACATTATAAAAGAATACTTTGCCCATTATTTTTTACATGAATCGGATGTGACCTTTGATTTTTCCCACAACGGTGATCAGATAATACACAATAATATTGCCGAACCGTGGAAAGTTACATTAGTAGATACAGGCTTAAACACGATGACCGGAGGACGTGTCAAGAGAATACAAAAATACATTGGAAATGAAACCTTCATGCTAACGTATGGCGATGGCGTCGCGGATATAGACTTGAAAGCGCTTGTTGAATTCCACAAAAGCAAAGGCAAATACGCCACGATAACGGCAGTCCAGCCTTCAGGAAAATTTGGAGCGTTGAATTTATCAGAAGACGGTATAATAAAGTCTTTTGTTGAAAAGCCCGTCGGTGATGGTGGATGGGTGAATGGTGGCTTTATGGTAATGGAGCCTGAAGTATTCGATTACATAAAAGGAGACGAGACAATTCTCGAAAGGGAGCCACTTGAAAATCTCGCAAAAAATGGACAATTGTGCGCATACAAGCATCGTGGATTCTGGCAGCCGATGGACACAATGAGAGACAAAAACACGCTTGAAAATCTTTGGAATTCTGGGAAGGCCCCGTGGAAGATATGGGAGAAATGAGAATCCTTATAACAGGTAGTACCGGCTTTGTTGGCTCAAATATATTAAGAAGATTAGTTAATGAAGGTAATGATAAAAAAATACATATCTTTATAAGAAGTAACTCCAATATTTGGAGAATTAAAGATATTATAGATAAAGTAAGTGTTCATGTAGTTGATTTAACAAAAAAAGATGAAGTTGAAAGTTCAATTTCTAATATTAAACCTGAAGTGATTTTTCACTGTGCAATTTACGGAGGATATCCGTCCCAAACAGATCAAGATCAAATAATAAAAACAAATTTTATAGGTACAGTTAACTTACTTGAAGCATCTATGAAGTATGGTTTTAAAGCTTTCATAAATTCAGGAAGTTCCTCTGAATACGGAATAAAAAGCCAACCTATGGAAGAAAATGATTTCCCAGATCCAATAAATGTTTATGGTGTCGCAAAATTGGCATCGACATATTATTGTAGAATGACATCTATAAAATACAAACTTCCAATTGTAACTCTCCGCTTATTTTCCCCTTATGGTTATTATGAAGGATCAGGAAGACTTATACCTTACCTTATAACCTCTATGCTACAAAATAAAGAGATAAAACTGGGGAGTCCATATGCTGTAAGAGACTTCATTTTTATTGAAGATGTAATAGACGCTTTTATTCAATCTGCAGAAAAAATAGGCAAAATGGAATTTGGGACAATATTAAATGTTGGCAGCGGCTTAGATACGAAGGTAATACAAGTATTTAATGTTCTAAGAGAAATAACAGGTTATCTATCGGATCCGAAATTTGATGGTGTTCCACGAGATAGCGATAAAATAGAAGTATGGAGGGCAAATATTAATAAGATAAATGATGTTCTTGGATGGACGCCAAAGTATGATTTAAAAAGCGGATTGGTGAAAAGTGTAGAATGGCTGAATAAAAATATTTATCTTTATGAGGGGAGAATATAAATGATTGAAGAAATAAAGGTATCTGATTACATAGTTAAGATTCTTGAAAGAATGAATGTAAAATATGCTTATGGATTCATAGGTGGAGCTATTACACATATTTTTGATTCTCTAAGTAAAAGCCAGGAAATAAAATTTGTACATTGCTATCATGAACAAGCAGCAGCTTTTGGAGCATCAGCAAGTGCTAAATTAAGTGGAAATATTTCAGTAGCTTTGGCAACAAGTGGACCAGGCGCTACGAACTTAATAACAGGAATTGCTGATGCATATTTTGATTCTTCACCTGTATTGTTTATAACAGGACAAGTTAATACTTATGACTTTAAATATGATCTTAAAGTAAGGCAAAAGGGATTTCAAGAAACAGATATAGTTACAATAGTAAAACCAATAACAAAATATAGTGTTTTGATTGATAATCCTGAAATGATTGAATTAGAATTAAAAAAAGCTATCTCTTTATCTTTAAGTGGTAGAAAAGGACCTGTTTTGTTAGATTTACCAATGAACATTCAAAGGCAGATGATAAAGATTTCTAATTCTTCTTTTAAAATTGATATTCCAAAAGTTGAGTGCTTACTTAATGATGAAATTACCAGTGATATTTTAAATCTAATTTCATTATCTAAGGTTCCGTTAATACTTGCTGGT